>Ga0184631_10000177_pt1 | contig 13057 bp, 15 predicted proteins | sample PLM4_90_b1_FD_133160 | JGI IMG/M metagenome (GOLD analysis project Ga0184631, IMG submission 133160) | Groundwater sediment microbial communities from an aquifer in East River, Colorado, USA - PLM4_90_b1 | ecosystem: Environmental > Terrestrial > Soil > Riparian zone | place: USA: East River... | reverse complement strand
TTTATTCTCGTAATTTGGTTTATTCTTGAATCACTTATTAACATACCATATTTTATTTCATATTTTAATGAATTTGCGGGCGGAACCATGAATGGATACAAATATGTCACAGATTCAAATTATGACTGGGGACAGGATATGAGAAGATTGAAAATTTTTGTCGCAGATAAAAAAATAGATAAAATCGCAGTTGATTATTTTGGCGGAGGAAATCCACAATATTATTTGGGAGATGCTTCGACTCCGCTCAGCACAGGTAAAGCAATTTTATGGCAATCGTCAAAGGGCAATCCAAAATATGATGGCATCAATTGGATTGCAATTTCAATTAACACGCTTCAAAGCGCCACAGGCAAGCTTCACGCAGGGCAAACCAGAAATTCAGAAGATGAATATCAGTGGCTGCAAAAAGTTAAAGACATCCATAACCCGGATTACAGGGTTGGGACTTCAATATTCGTGTACAAATTAAACTGATAACTAATAACACAAAACCTATAACAAAATTACCAATATACTTAAGTATATCGGTAATTTTTATTTAATGACTTTATATTGTAACTGAAAACTAAAAAATCTCTGTTAGTGTTAACACTAACAGAGATTTTTATAAATAAAAAAAGGGACAGAGAAAACTTTCTTGTGTTATGGCGAAAAGCCATCAAGAAAGAATTCTCCATCCTCTAAGTGGTGGACCAAAGGTCCAATGGGGTTAGCGAGGAGAGGTTCTTGTTCTGTCCCAAGCTCCAAAACACAACAGGAGGAGGAACAATTACCCTTTTAGGGATGCCAAGCATCCAACCTTAGCTATTTCTTTACAAACAATCCTTCAACTGATTTGCGGACGATTAATTCCGCAAATTCCATCGCTTCTGCAGGCTCGATACCAATTTCTTTTGCCGAGTTATGTACCTGCCTTTTGAAATCGACGGGATCCAGCGTCATCGATTTTTTCCTCGCCAAACATTCAACATAGCGAAGAGCTATCTCGCCTTTTCTTGCTTCTGTCAGCATTTTTGTTCACCTCCTTCCCCATACAAAATATGTAAATGTACAAACTGATTTATTTAAGTCAATTAAATTAAATATGACTTTTAAAATCAGAAAAATTATTTTTAGAAAACCAATCCTTTCTAATTGATTTTCAAAATATATTATATACTACTAAATACAATTTTGTCAATAGCACAAAAAATTCCCCTTTATAGCGGGGAAAATTTATCTAATAACTTTATATTACACCTGGACAATGTCGCTTTACAATTCCAATATGGGCTCTTCGCCGTCTTGATGCCCAATGCTTCTTTCCACATTTTCAGGGACTGTTTTACTTTTTCCATATCTGAAATCTGTTCCGCAATGCCTGAAATCTGCAATCCACGCTTAAGTTGAGAAACGTCTTGATGGCTATCAACAATTGAAACAGCCACTGTGCTGTTTTGAGCAATTTGTCTGCAATGTAATGTGTTTGGGTCACTAAAAAAATAAATATTTAAATTATCATCAAATGTAAAATACACATTTGCAATCCAGGGAAAATCTCCGCTTGTTGCAACAACCATTAATTTTTGAGTTTTTAAAAAATTAATGATTTGTTCTTTTTTTAATTCCATCGTGTTTTTAAAAATTAGAAGTAAGTAACTGAAGTATAAAATCACCCTAACCCTCTTTTCAAAAGAGGGCTTCTGGATTCCCGCCCGCCTGCGCGGGAACCCGTCCGAACGGATTCATCCGGGCGGATGACAAGAATGGTTAAATCTTGAGGTATTTACGCACCGCGATATAACTGGAAGCGACACCGAGACCGATACCGAAGAAAAACTGATAGAAAAAGAATTTATAGAAATGGGAAGTGTAATATCCCCAACCGCTAATATCCGGCACAAATATTCTAAGATATGGGGCTGCATAATAAATAATGATTGTTGTTATCAAGACACTCAAAACACTGCCTAAAAGACCATACATTATGCCTTCAACCAAATATGGACCTCTGATAAAGAAGTTGGAAGCTCCAACAAGGCGCATAATTGCGAGTTCTTCACGACTTGAATAAATTGCAAGACGAATTGTATTAAAAATAATCAAGGCTGCGATAAAGCTGATAAAAAGAATCATCACAAAACCCCCTTGTTCTATTATACCCTTTATTCTTTGTAACCTATCAATTACAGTAACGTTTTGAGTATAGGAAATTTTATTTATAAAAGTCTTAAACGCATCACCTTTTAAATAAGAATCAATAACGGAATAATCTTTGAGTTCATTGGCTTTTATGTTAATTGAGGCTGAAAGCGGATTTACATTTAACTCATCAAGGGCTTGAGAAACATTTTCGTCGGCTGAGTGCTGAGATTTAAAAGTTTCAAGAGCTTGTTCGCGGGAAATATATTCAACTGATTTCACTTCTGACAAACTTTCCAAAGCTTTTTGAATTCTTAAAACTTCATCTTCTGGAGCATTGGATTTAAAATAAACACTGATGTCAATTTTGTCCTGAATGTCGGTAATAAAAATATTTGTTATGGAATTAAATATCAGCAATCCTCCAAAGCCAACCAGCACCAAAAAAACAATCGCGACTGTCGCCATTGAAAGCCAGCCATTTCTCCAAAAACCGATAAGACCATATTTAATTATGCGAGAAAGATTTGTAAACACGATGATAAATTTTTAATTTTGAATTTAAAATTTAAATTTAATGATTTAATTTAAAAATTAATTCAATTAAAATTCATTGAAAATTAATGCTTGGAAATTGAAAATTTTGTCGCTAGACAAGGATATACTTTCCTTCCTCTTCATCCCTGATTATTCTACCGTCTTCCAAACTTATAACGCGCTTGTTTAAATTATTAACAACATCTTTATTGTGAGTTGTTAGTAAAATCGTGGTTCCCAACTCATTAATCTTAAGCAACAGCTTAATTATATCAGCGGCATTCACAGGATCCAAATTACCAGTCGGCTCATCCGCAATTAAAACGTCCGGATGATTTATCATTGCTCTGGCAATCGCAACCCTTTGTTTTTCTCCACCAGAAAGTTCCCTCGGGAAATTGCCCATTTTGTGTTTTAAACCAACCATATCAAGCGCCTGAGGAACAAACTCTTCAATTTCCTTCAAGTTTCTTCCCGATGCTTCCATGGCAAATGCCACGTTTTCATATGCGGTTTTATTTGCCAATAACCTAAAGTCCTGAAAAATAACCCCAATTTTTCTTCTCAAGAATGGGAGTTCATTTGCCTTTAATTTATTGACATTATAAGAACCAACAACAACCTTGCCTTTTGTCGGCGTGTCTTCACCAATCAGCAATTTAACAATTGTTGATTTACCGGCTCCTGACTTACCCACCAATGAAACAAATTCCTTGGCTTTTATGTGAAAAGTTGCGTCATCCAACGCACTTGTTTCATGGGAGTTTATTTTATATATTTTTGAAACGTTTTGAAAGATAATCACCTTAAAAATTAAAAATGTAAATATCAAAATGGAAAATGACAATGTAAAATTGAAAATGTTTAGGATATCATTCCGTCCGCCAATTGGCGGATTGTTTCGGAATCTAAAATATTAATTTTTATAGATTCTGAAATAAATTCAGAATGACACTATCGCACTTCTTTATCGCTTTAAACTGTCATTTTAATCTTTGATTTTTTAACTTTACACTTCAGCCTATATTATAACTCAGCTTCAACAAACATATCAAGGTCACCGTTTAAAACTTTGTCCGCCTGTGTAGTTTCAATATTTGTTCTGTGGTCTTTTACCATTTTATATGGATTTAAAACATAGGAACGAATTTGATTGCCCCATTCAGGTTTTACTTTTGTACGCAATTCACCAACCTCTTTTGCTTTTTGCTCTTCCATCAGTTTAATCAATTTTGCCTTGAGCAATTTCATTGCCAACACGCGATTTTTTTCCTGCGATCTTTCTACGCGAGAAGAAACGGCAACGCCTGTCGGAATGTGCACAATTCTCACCGCGCTCTCAACCTTGTTTACATTTTGTCCGCCAGGACCACCGGCTCTCATAAAATCAATTTTCAAATCATCCGGCGAAATTTCAAATGCATTCTCATCAATTTCCGGCAAGTCAGGCATAACTTCAACCAAAGCAAAAGATGTATGCCTTTTATCTTCCGCAGAATACGGCGACACTCTGACAAGTCTGTGCACGCCGGATTCTTTTTTTAAGTATCCATATGCATATTGGCCTTTAATTTCAAATGTCGCATTTTTAAAAGCCTGCTTTGCAGTTTTACCAACCACCCCTTCAGTCTCATCAATCAAACTAACTTTCCATCCGCGACGCTCGGCAAACTTGGCGTACATTTCATAAAGCATTCCCGCCCAATCTTCTGACTCATCGCCGCCTGCTCCGGAAAAAACAGAAATGACTGCCGCCTGTTTGTCATATTTTCCCTTAAATAGATTTTCTATCTCCAGCTGCCTTATTTTTCTTTCTGTCTCAAATAATAAATTTTTATCTTCATCGCTGAATTTATCAGTATTTATTTTGGATAAATTATTTTCAATTTCATTTATTTTTTTTATCAATTCATTCAACTCCCCTATTTCTTTTATTTTTGCATCGGCAGTTTCGCGATTCTTCCAAAAATCAGGATCACTAAATTCAAATTCCAATTCCTTGACCCTGATTTTTTTCTCTTCCACACCAAAAATTCCGCCAAGCCGGCGGATTTCAGTTTTTAATTCTTCAATTTTCGATTTCAAGTCCTCTGTCATAAAGCATTTTTTGTCATTCTGAGTGCAACGAAGAATCTTTCCAATTTTATCGAGATCCTTCACAAGCTCAGGATGACTAACAAAAAAACTTAATGATTTAAGTATAAACAATCTCTGCGGAAAAATAAAACAAAAAAAGAGGGAGCACGTTACAACGTGTGCTCCCTCTTAAACCTCGCCGGGCCCCGGGGCTTTCTAAAAAACAGAGATAAAATCTCCACTCGAGGTAGCGCTTACCTCGGCTCTCCATTTTTCAGAATCTAAAGAAATCTGTGCACTGTTCGCATCAACCAGAAAGCATGTTTTTTATTGAGGAACTCCTACGTTGTCTCAACTTGAAACACTTTTCCAAGGAGCGAAAAGCGATAGCATAAAGGTGGAACCTTCACGCAACAGATGTCTTTATTACGGCGAAGACCTACTAATCAAAACTAAAAATAACTTTTAATAAAATAGCACATGTGGAATATAAAGTCAACCCCGTTAGAAACCCACACTGTGGCACAATTATATTTAAGGAATATTCAATATCCAGATATGCTAAATTTGATTAAGAGTTGTAAAAAATAATTTGGCAAAATTATTTTTTACGGAAGATTTCTAACGGGGTCAAGGGTCCAACTCTGCCCCACTTTCGCTACGCTTCTTCGGGGCAAAAAATTTTGTAAAAATTTTTTGAGCCTCCTGTCAGAATCGAACCCCGCAACAAAACAAGTTTTGATACGGGACAGGCTGACTCCGCTTGAGCCACCTCCGAGAGTCGAACTCGGGACCTTTCCCTTACGAAGGGACTGCTCTACCAACTGAGCTAAGGTGGCATTATTCCCTCTCCTTATCTTAGGAGAGGGTTAGGGTGAGGTCAAATCAATTCCACAAATTTTAATCAAATCGTCCAATACCGCCTGCAAATTATTTTTAATATCATTATTAGTATATCGCACAACTTTTATTCCCAAATCATTAAAATATTTTGTACGATTTTTATCATAATCAATCGCATTTTTAAAACAATGAGAATCGCCATCTATTTCAATAGCCAATTTAATCTCCGGGCAATAAAAATCAACAATATAATTTCCAATCCCATATTGTCTTCTAAACTTATATTTAAGTTTCCTATTCCTAATGGAGGTCCACAAAATTTTTTCCGATAAAGTTATATTTCTCCGTAATTCTTTTCGCCTATCTTTTTGATCGTTTATGTTAAAAATTTTTGACATACTATACAACCTCATCCTAACCTTCTCCTTATAAATGAGAAGGAATTAATCAACGTTTAATAACGCCGATATTTTTAGGCATATATTTACGAAGTACTTCTGGTACAACAATGCTGCCGTCGGCTTGCTGGTAATTTTCCAAGATTGCCAAAAATGGACGCACGCTCGGCAAAGCCGTGTCGTTTAACAAGTGCGCGAATTTTCTTTCGCCATTTTTATCAATATATTTTACATTTAATCTTCTCGCCTGCCAGTCGGCAAAATTACTTGCAGATCCGGTTTCTGCCCAGCGTTGCGAGGCTGGCAACCACGCTTCAATATCAAATGCTCTGTATTTTCCGGCAGCCATATCACCTGTGCAAATTTTAATCACTCTGTAAGGCAGTCCCAATTCCTCATGCATTTCCTTTGCGATACTGACCATTTCTTCCTGAATTTTTGTTGATTCTTCAAAATCAGCTTTTGAAACAACAACTTGTTCAACTTTCATAAACTCATGCACCCTGTACATGCCTTTCGTGTCTTTTCCATAACTTCCAATTTCGCTTCTGTAACACTGACTGAATCCGAAAACTTTTATCGGCAAATCTTCTTCCTTGAAAACTTCATCGGCATAATATGCCAAAAGAGAAGGCTCAGCCGTACCAACTAAAAACTTTTTTTCCTTGCTCGCCTCGCCTGTTGCTTCCTTGTCTGAAGACGCAATCTGATAAATTTCATCAATCTCCGGGTCATAATCAGTGCCTTTAAAATATCCACTGCCAAAAAGGGCAAACCCTTTTATAAGTGTTGGCGGAATAAACGGCTTATATCCCTTTTCAATCATTTTATTTATGGCATACATCATCATCGCCATAACCAAAGATACTCCGCCATTTTTCAAATAATATCCCCTGTACCCGGCAACTTTCGCGCCTTTTTCCAGATCGATCAAATCCAAATCATTTCCCAACTGCATATAATCTTTTGGTTCAAAATCAAATTTTTTCTTTTCGCCCCATGAATAAACTTCAATATTATCATCTCCGTTTTTTCCAATCGGAGTATCAGCCGACGGGATAGTCGGAACTTTTACCATTAATTCATCAAATTTTTGACTAATAATTTTAAATTCCGGTTCAATTTCGGAAATTTTATTCTTTACAGCTTTTCCTTTTTCAATAATCTCCTTTCTTTCCGCATCACTGGCTTTTTTCATCTGTTCATTCAGCTCATTTTTTTGGCCATTTAAATTTTCAATTTCACGCAAAAGTTCCACTCTTTTTTTGTCGGTTTCCAAAAGCTCATCAATATCCAAAGTGATATTTTTATTTTTAACGGCTTCCTTTATTGCAGCCGCATTTTCCCTGATAAATTTGATATCCAACATAAAAGTACTACAAAATACGAACTGAATACAAATATACATAACTACAAATTTTTTGTAATTTGGTATTTTTGTATTTATTTAGTAGTTAGTAGATAACTTATATTAGCTAAAATTATAAAAAAAATAAACCCCCACACCAAGCCTTGGTGTGAGGGTAAACCCCATGGCAAAGTTTCGCCATGGGGTCAAATAATAACAATAATCTATAATTCGCCACTACTCATCTGTTTCATTGATTCAGCAGCTTTTATTAGCTCAACATCTACCGATTTTTCATTTTCTGTTATTTCACGAACTGCCCGCGCAAACCCAGCATCAGGAATTCTGGAATATGGTTTTAATTTCTTTTTCGGCTTTTCAAAATTCTCAGCCGAATATCCGTCTTCTTCGTCATTGCGACAATATACATAAATTACCCATATTATTGCAATAACAAACGCAATTACAGAAAAAATTCCCAAACACTTTAATACTGATAAAATTATTCCCCACATACCTCCTCCTTCTGAAAAGTATTTTGATGGAAAAAAGGAATATCAGCACGTCCATCTATGCATTCATTCGGATCAACATTCAATCTGAATCCGCCTTGGCAGATTTTTTTACATCCGAAACATGCATAAATCTCATATCTTATTCCACCTTGAGATGCCGTTTTGATTGGGGTCCAATTTGGAACTTTATTTTCCTCCGTGCCGTTATTAGACATATATTCCCTTTTCAGTGCTGCAAATTTTTAGTGCTTACTTCGCGCCATCTGTTTCTGTTTTTGTGAAAAAAAGGGTGTTTATGTCCAAGACCTTGATTGCGTTTTGGTTCTGCTACGCTCACAGCAACTGGCTCAACCTTCTTCTTTTTCTGTGGCTGCTTTAAAACCTTTCGTGCTTGTCTCATAGTTCCCCTTTCGTGCCTCTATTTAACAACGACTCTATATTTTTCAACCTTATTTGTTGTGATAAAAACTATTTAAATTATGCAACAAAATTTGATTAAATGCAACTTCAACCTTTTCCAATTTTTAGTTTTTACTATATACTAATTATTAATCACATTTTGCTTTCTAGCCACTAGTGACTAGTGGCTAATCACTATTTTACTATTCCAATGATTGCAATTTACCGCAAATACAGACCAAAAAAACTCGAGGATGTTTTGGGACAGGAAACATTAGTGCAGATTCTAAAAAATGCCGCCAAAACGGACAGATTGGCGCACGCTTATCTTTTTTCCGGACCAAGAGGTTCGGGAAAAACAACAACTGCGCGCTTGATTGCCAAAATTGCCAATTGCCAAAAAAGACAGAGTGATGAGAAATTCAAACAAGTCGGCGAGCCATGCAATGAATGCCAGGCATGCACTGAAATTGACAGCGGAATTGCCATGGACGTCATTGAAATTGACGCCGCTTCAAACCGCGGCATTGATGAAATCCGCGACCTAAAAGAAGGCATTCGCCTTTCCCCTTCTTCATATGCATATAAAGTTTTTATAATTGACGAAGTCCACCAACTTACCAAAGAGGCTTTTAACGCGCTTTTAAAAACTTTGGAAGAACCGCCAAAACACGCAATTATAATCTTGGCGACAACTGAATTTGAAAAAGTTCCGGCAACAATTTCATCCCGTACGCAGAGATTTAATTTTAAAAAAGTAACTTTACGCGAAATCGCCGACAAATTGGAAACAATCTGCAAGCTGGAAAAAATTGCGCACTCCAAGGAAGCTCTTGAATTGATTGCTGAAGCCGCTGAAGGAAGCTTTAGAGATGCTGAATCTTTGCTTGACCAGCTCAGACCGCTGAATAATGCAGACTTGACCCACGCCGTTGGCGGGGCAGGCGCAGAATCACGCGGAAAAATTAGCGTTGAAGATGTAGAAAAAACCATTGGGCGAGTTGGATTTTCCCGTGTGTCGGAATTGGCGGATTTTTTACTGAAAAATGAATTGGAAAAATCTTTGGCATATCTGAATAAAATAAACGAGGAAGGCTACAATATCACCCAATTTAACAAAGACCTGATTCAATATTTCAGAAAAGTTTTGGCGCTTAAATTCGCGCCGATTTTGGAAAAGGATTTCAGACAAATTCTGACTGACAGCGAGGTAAACAAGCTCAAGGAGCACAGCCAACTGGTTGGTGCTGCGGCAGGCCAGCAAAAGGTTATAAATCTTGTCAAATCCCTTATCCGAGCTTATACTGAAATGCGATACTCGCCGTTTGCAATCGTGCCATTGGAAGTGGCGATTATTGAAAATCTGAAGAGTTAATCACAAAAGCACAAGAACATTAAAACACTGGAACAGAAATAAATTCATTAAACAATTGTTTTTATGATTTTTTGATTTAATGTTTTTTTGTTAACAATTTTTTTGGGGGATCGTCTAACGGTAGGACAGTGGCCTTTGAAGCCATTAATCGGGGTCCGAGTCCCTGTCCCCCAGCAAATGAATTTTGACATAAAACAATTTAAGGATAAGCATTTTATTTTAGCCTTACTTGCGATTATTCTTATAATAGCTCCAGGATTTTTAGAAATATTTCACTTTTTTAGAGATATTTTTATTAATGTTGATTTCTTTAAATTATCACTGCTGTCTATTTCTTTTACATTACCATTTATATTTATATCAACTTTGATATTTCATGATGCGGATAAGGATAAAAATGATAGTTTGTTCATAAATTTTCTACTGGCGGTAATTTTATCAGGTTTAGTAAATTACTTTTCATTTGCTTATTCTTATCTATCAACTTTTAGTTTTAAGCATTTCATATTTTCCCTAATTGTTTCTCAAATAATGCTTATTCTTATTGAGATTTCATTTGTTATTAATGAAAAGAAAAACCGGAAAAAATAACTGGAAGAGATAATTTTGTGGATAAAGCCCTACACGACGCAGGACTCCCAATTTTACATATGAAAACTACAAGCTTTTATAATTCAGAAGAATTGAACAAAAAAATATCTGATCTAATAAAATAATACTACAATACTATTATTTTATAATTGCTATTATCCCAATAATAATTCCAATAATTGCTAACCAAAAAGACCATGTTTTATATTCTGGTCTCCCAGTATTTTTAGCAATGATTTTTAAGGATTCATTGTCTGTGCCTGGTGGTAATAATGAATTCATATTTAAAATTATACAATATTTTTAGTTAAAAAGGTTCCAACATCGTACCAAACGGTCAGCACGAGTCAACGCCGTATCGAGGCAGACCGGAGAGGATTATTTGCTGGATTTTTTGAAATCAGTTCCAGTCCTAAGTAAGTCACCCATCTTGGATTCAAACTGCTGTGTAATTTTTGGTGCAAAATAAAATATTTGACATTGTTTAATAAAAGCTGATAATTATAGCAACAGACAAAAGCACTTTAACAAACAACGATTAACTCGTTTATATGGGGTCAAATCTGAAAGGGAAGGAGGAAAAAAGCCATGAGCAAGATTCTTCTGAAAATGAAGAAGGAAATTGCGAAAGAGCGGGCAAGTGCAGCCAAGTTGGGCGAAAGCATAAATTATACCTACAACTACTGCACGGATCACCATGAGACTGGCTAGTAGCAAAATCCGAGAAGTGGATCTTTCGGGATCCACTTCTCACTTTAATTTTAAAGGAGGACAACATGAGAAGATCTTTAATTATTACTCCGGCAGGATTGTCTTGTAATTTAAGTTGTGATTATTGCTACAATGGATCTCGAAAAAAGGAAAAGCTTGCTGTAATGGAAAATGAAATTCTTGAGAAATTGATTTCAAAGGCATTTTTTGAAAATAATACTCGTTTTGTATGGCACGGAGGAGAACCACTTTTAGCGGGGAAAAGTTTTTTTGAAAAAATAATTAGTTTACAACGGCAATATTCAAGAGGGCGCCATTTTGTAAACGGGATTCAGACAAATTGCACTTTAATAGATGATGAGTGGGCGGAATTTCTTGTTAAAAATGATTTTTTTATAAGCACCAGTATTGATGGTGACGAAAAAATGCACAATTTCCATCGAAAAATTAATAATCAATGTGGATCTTATAAAAATGTAATGTCAGGAGTCAAAAAATTATTGGATTATGGTTGTAAGAGAGTGGGAGTTGTCTCGGTTATAAGCAGCAATAATGTTGAATATCCTGAAAAAATATTTCAAGAAGTTGTTAGGGTATGGAAAACCGGGTTTGAGCCAAATCCATGTTTTGAAACTAAGGAAATGGGACTTAGATTTATGCCTTCACTGGATAAACAAATCTATTTTTTCAAAAAGTTATTTGATTTGTGGTGGAATGAAGATAATCCGGAGTTACATATTCGTCTTTTTAAGGACGTTATCAGAGTTTTAATGGGACTTAACCCAACGGATTGCACCTATAAAATTGACGGATGTCGACATATTACCGGAATTGATGAAAAAGGTGACGTTTATACTTGTTCCAGATTTTTGAAAGAAAAAGACGCATATCTGGGAAATATTCTTGAAAAAGACCTTAATAAAATTATTTATAGTGAAAAAGCGCAGAAAATTTATGATCTTACGTGCAGACTTAATAAAGAATGCATGAGTTGTAAATGGTTGAAATTTTGCGGTGGCGGATGTGCTTATCAGCGATGGCTAACGGGCGATATTGAATCAAAATATTATGCCTGCGAAATGAGAAAAGAATTGTTTAGTCATATAACTGAAAAAATTGGACCACTTGAATCGGCATGAGGGCAATATATTGCCCTCATTTTTTAATTCTTCTTACAACAATTTCAGCAATTCCGTGATTATGATGACCGGCAATTCCTTTATGCTTTGTTTCTTTTATTAACTTTTCTTTGTAATATAACACTTTAAAATCCTTATTAAAATATTTTTTTAATTCCTGTTTATCTAAAAATTGCCAATATCTTTTTTCTGATTTACTATAAAATGTATTTTTACTTATAGGATTTTTTACTGATTTGAGATTTAAATAAGACCTGTCTTTTACAGTAAATCCACTGATAATAGCCACGCCATCAATTTTTAGGCCATTTTTAATTTTTTTAATTACTTTTTTAAAATCGGATTTTTTCATCCATATTAAAGACTGAATAGCTAAGATCAAATCATATTTTTGTGGTTTAAATTCAAATTTTAATACATCGTTTTTTTTTGAATTTATTTTCAAATGTAAATCAGTAGCTAATTTTTTAATTTCTTTAACATTTTTATTATTAATATCAAAACTTTCCACTTTAAAATTATTTTGTGCAAGAAATATACTGTTTCTGCCATTACCAGAGCCAATATCCAAAACAAGCCCGTTTTTTATTTTAGGCAAGAATTCTTTTACTAAAGGAAAAGGAGGTTGTAGCTCAATGTTCATATTTAATAATTATAATATCAAATTTAAATCATACATTAAAGGTTTTTGGTTTTTAGGACAATTTTCAAAAATACTTAATCGTGTACCATTTGTCCCATTTTTAACCAAACCGAGACGGGTCAATTTGTTATAATAATTTAATTTAAATAACCCACTAACGGTCTTGATGCGGATGGTTCCAGACCGGGGCACACAGCACGAGTCAGCGCGTATCGAGGCAGACCGGAGAGGATTATTTGCTGGATTTTTTAAAAGCCAGTTCGGATCCAAAACTTGTCACCTTACTAGAATTCTAACTACTGTATAATTTTTATATAAAGTAAAATATTTGACATTTTTTGACAAAAGCTGATAATTA
>Ga0184631_10000175_pt1 | contig 13095 bp, 11 predicted proteins | sample PLM4_90_b1_FD_133160 | JGI IMG/M metagenome (GOLD analysis project Ga0184631, IMG submission 133160) | Groundwater sediment microbial communities from an aquifer in East River, Colorado, USA - PLM4_90_b1 | ecosystem: Environmental > Terrestrial > Soil > Riparian zone | place: USA: East River... | reverse complement strand
GGATACAAAACTCTTAGAGATTTTTCTAAAATCGTCTCTCTTTTCAATACGTTCCAAGTAGAGGAAAGAAGCGTAACGGAGATTTCAAAAGAACTTGGAATGTTACCGAGCAAAGTATCAAGAATGCTCAGGACATTAGAGGGTGAGGGGTTCTTTGAGAGAAATACCGAAACAGGTAAATATCGTCTCGGAGTAGGATTTTTTGAGTTGGGGATGGTATATGCTTTCAACTTCCCTTTGCGAAAAATTATACGTCCACACATCGAACAAATGGCAATAGAAAATAATCTAACTGCAAGTTGGGCAATCCTCAAAAATACTAATGCAATAGTTGTGGACCGAGTCCAAAATTTGAATATTGATTTACTGACATATCGTATTGGATTGAACTTACCAATTCATTCAACATCACTTGGGAAAGTCCTGCTGGCATATCTTCCAGAGGAAGAGCAAGATAAGATTTTACAATCTATTGAATTAAGGAGATTTACTTCAAAAACGCTAACAGATCCAAGACAAATAAAAGAGAATTTAAAACTTATTTTGGAGAGAGGATATGCTACCGATGAAGGAGAAACACATGAGGATTTAAATTGTATCGCTGCTCCGATAAGAGATGGCAATGGAAAAGTTATTGCTGCAATCAATTTAATGGATGAAGCCTCGCGAACAAGTGCAGAAAAATTATTTCAATTTGATAATTACTTAAAAGAAAAAGCCTTATTCATCTCGCGCCAACTAGGCTACAGAAGTAATACATAAAAATAGGTTATAGAAGGATTTCACATTAAATTGAGGAAGATTTATGGGTCTCCAGAGGGGGCCACCAAGAGGGTGGAGTTAAGAAGATCTTTCCTAATAGGTGAAGATTATAGACATTGATTTACTGATTGAGAAAGGGGTAGATAAAATGAAAAAGGATATCGAATTCAAAAGTGAAGGGGTTACTATTCGTGGGGAGTTTCATATTCCTGAAAAAGGGAAAAAACCATTTCCTGTATTAGTTATGGCAGGTGGTTGGTGTTATGTAAAAGAAATCGTCATGCCTCATTATGCGAAATTTTTCCTGGATGAAGGAGTTGCATGCCTTTTGATTGATTATCGTTACTTTGGTGCCAGCGATGGGGAACCAAGGCAACATCTCGATCCATGGAAACAAATTGAGGATTATAAGAATGGTGTTAGTTTTGTTCAAACGCTTCCTGAGGTAGATCCTGCACGGGTCGGTGTTTGGGGAATTTCATATAGTGGAGGGCATGCACTGATCGTGGGTGCTACAGACCCTAGGGTTAAATGCATTGTTTCCATGATACCAGTAATAGATGGCCATGAAATGATAAAGCGGGCACATGGCACATTGGGATTTCGAAAGATTACAAAGGCGCTCCTTGAAGACAGAAAAAAAAGGTTCGAAAACCCATCTAATCGCGGGTATATCCCCATGTCTGCCGTTGATCCCGAGAAGACACTTTGTTCACTGCCTTGGCCGGAGGTATTTGAGGTCTTTTCACAAATTCAAAAAACAGAAGCTCCAAGACATGAACATCGGAATACGATTGAATCTGTCGAACTTTGTATGTCCTATACTGTCTTACCATATTTGAACAGAATCTTAGACACCCCCACCCTAATGATTGTTGCCGAAGGTGACGACTTGACTCAGTGGGATCAAGAAATAAACGCCTTTAGTAAAATTGCATCGCAAATAAAGAAGCTATATATAGTTCCAAAAACGACCCACATGACATTATACAGCGATCGGGCCAGATTGGAAATGGCAGGCAAGGTAGCTGGGGATTGGGTAGCTGAACATTTTGTTAGGCCTTATAAATAAAAACCTTGTTTCCGATTTTTAAAACAAAAACAAAATAAAGGAGGTAGAAAAATGAGACGGAAAGCATGCTCACTATTAATTGTATTAGCAACGTTGATTGTGGCGTCTTTGTTCCTAACGGAAAATGCCCCAGCACAAAAGCCCGCTGACAAGTCCATTAAATTAAGATATGCAGATTTTTTCCCCCCCCCCGAACTGCACATGATGAGTCAAGTGAAGAAAATCTGGCAGGATGAGGTAACTAAACGAACAAAAGGGGTAGTAACTTTTGAAAACTTCTGGGGGGCTTCATTGGGCGCTCCTTTAGCGCATATTGACTTGTTAAAAACAGGTAATGCCCAGGTAGGTACCATACATGAATGGTATACACCAAGTAGATTTGTAATCGGCAACTTTGAATATGTTTTTCCTTTTGGGCCAACGGATTATGTGATTGTAGCTAAAGCAATGAGAAAGATTCGGGAAGAATTTCCTGAATTTGCAAAAGATGGAGCGCGCGAGAATGTCCTAATGATCGCTAATCCTCCTGGTGGTGAATATGCCTTCATGAGTAAGAAACCCTTGAGAACAATTGAAGATTTTAAGGGAGAGAAAGTATCTTTAGTCGGTCGTTATTTTGGCCAGTGGTTACCTCCAGGAGCAACCGCCGTAGTTAGGCCTGTTGCTGAACGGTATGAATTGTTACGGGGAGGCGTTGTGAATATCGATTTGCTTCCATTCGAACATTTCTATGCTTATAAGCTTCACGAAGTAACCAAATATTTCGTTAAAGCAAAATTCACTGTTGCATGCTATGGGCCACTCTACATTAATATGGATACTTTCAAAGGACTTTCACCGGAAATTCAAAAGATTTTCCTTGAAACAGGGAAAGAGTTAGAGCTACGAGCGGCGACGGAGCTTTTCCCAAAATGGTATGAAAAAGTTGAATCGGAATTTAAGGCGAAAGGTATAATTTTCATTGATTTCCCTGATTCAGAGATAAAAAAATGGGCGGCACAGTTGTCTGACATCCCCGCTGAGTGGGCTGCAGAAGTGGAAGCTAAGGGTTATCCAGGGTTTAAGCTTGTCCAGCGATGGCAAGAAATCACATCTGAACTGGGGTTTAAATGGGCTCGCAAGTGGGGAGTAAAAAAATAGAATATTGTATTCGTCCTCAGAAAATATGAGATAAAGGGCGATAGGCATATTTGGCATATACCTATCGCCCTGAGTGAAGCCCAAGAAAAGGAGTCAAGTATGATCGTCAGCTGGATTGATGTTCGGCTCAAGAAGGTAGAAAAATTCCTGACCGGTATCTCATGGATTGTCAGTATTCTAGTTACGTTTATGTTCGTAATAGATATATTCATGCGGTTTTTATTTAAGAAACCGCTTCCTGCATCGTGGGAGCTCGCTGAGGTTTGCATGCCTCTTATTATCTTCCTTCCCTTTGCATACACACTAACTATAGATTCCCATGTTCGAGTTTCGTTAGTCAAAGATCGATTGCCCAAAAAGATTCGAGTTCGATTTGAAACCGTCAGCGATTCAATTTCATTTATCATATGCGCCATGTTCACATATTGGTCATGGCTGTACTTTTGGGATTCTTTCAAAATAAATGAAGAGATGCTTGCCGCGATTAAGATCCCTTGGTGGGTTGGCAAAATGGCGATGCCCATTGGAATGGGATTTTTTACATTTCGGTATCTTATACAAATACTCCATAACCTTACTCATCAAAAATAGTTAAAAGGGGGTCTTATGGATCCTTACATGTTAGGTTTAATGGCAGTGATTTTTTTATTTTTGCTTCTTGCCCTAGGAATACACATCGGGATTGCTTTGGCAATAGTCGGTTTTCTTGGTAGCGCTATTTTTACTAGCTTTGGGCAGGCAATCCAAATGAGTGTGATGGCTCTATACCATAAGATTGCTACCCCGGCACTTATTACACTACCCCTGTTTGTTCTTATGGGGTATTTGGCTAGTGGAGGAGGGATTAGTAGGAATTTATATGATAGTCTAAGTTTATGGCTAGGCAGGATCCGAGGAGGGCTGGGTATAGCTACAACAATTGGGTGTACTGCCTTTGGAACAGTATGTGGTTCATCCTTGGTGACCACAGCAGTATTCGCCAAGGTATGTGCTCCAGAGATGAGACGTTATGGCTACGATAAAAGAGTTGCTTATGGTATATGCGCCTCCGCAGGATCAATTGGAATGTTAATTCCTCCCAGTATTCTGGCAATAGTTTATGCAATGTTAACTGGAGTTTCTCTTGGGAAAGTCCTTATGGCTGGAGTGGCTCCTGGTTTATTATGGGCTAGTTTCTTTAGCATTACTATCGTCCTCACAGGGAAATTAAGGCCTTCTATGGTTCCTCTTTCTCCTGTAGCCTCGGTTACGTGGAGGAAACGAATGAGGAGTCTAATATTATGGTGGCCAATTATATTGGTTGCGGGTGTAACATTTGGAGGAATTTACGGAGGTGTATTTACCCCAAGCGAAGCAGCAGCGGTTGCGGCCTTCATATTAATCCTAACGTACCTTTTGATCAGAATCGCTATTAAGAAGGGAAATAGTCGGAGGGAAGGCTGGAATGAGATGCATTCTATGCTCACTGATACAGCTACTACTTCGGCATTAATTTTCTTCGTAATGGGTTGTGCAACAATATTTTCGAATTTTGTCGTATTATCAGGCCTGCCGACCAAAATATCAGATCTTATAGCTGTTTGGGGTTTAAGCAAATTAGGTTTAGTGTTTTTATTTACTATTATTTATCTAATCCTCGGATGCTTTCTGGACAGTATCTCAATGCTCTGTATTACTGTTCCTGTGTTTAATCCAATCATACAAACTGCAGGAATTGATCCTATATGGTACGCCACAATAGTTATTACATCCATAGAAATTGGGCTCATTACGCCACCATTTGGACTCAATTTATTTGCAGCAAAGGGGGTTGCCGAACCGGATGTGACTCTAGAAGATATTGTTAGTGGGATTGTTCCATATCTGGTGGCGGAACTTCTGAGCCTTATACTATTATTTGCATTTCCAATGCTAAGCACTTTTCTCCCAAGTTTCGTAGGGTAGTAATCTCCTAAGGTTAGGCTCGCAAAAATTTTTGGCTATTCGAGTATGGTTTTAAATGGGAGAAAACAGTTAGGTCACCGAAAATAGGGTCTTGGAAGTAGGTATCAGTGAAGGTAATATCACAAGTTAAATGTTGTGCAATTTTAATATCTCACGCTAAGGCGTGAGGAAAACGCAGAAAGGAGGAGTCTTATGGGTAAAGAATGGACGGACCAAATGGAGAATTGGGAATCTTTTTTAAAGGAGTTCAAAAACGAATATTCCCCCAGACATTTATACGGACAGGATGCTGTCGACTTTGAAGAGCGGGTCAATTTCCAGAGGATGAGGGAATATAAACTGGGTCGCCTTCGTTGGGCGATGAAGAAACACAATATAGACGTGTTGCTTCTCAACAATGGGGAGAACGTTCGATATGCAACGGGTTCCTGGGATCAGGACTGGAAAGGGAGTAATAACACCCGTTATGTTCTGGTTTTTCTTGAAAAGCCACCTATTTTATTCGAAACAGTAGGGATAGACTTTCATGTAACTTATCTCAATTCTCCCTGGCTGAAAGATCGCATGTATCCTGCAATTACTTATAAATACGCCGCAAAGGGATTCGAGCCAGTTTGCAGAAGATATTGGGATCAGATCCAGTCGGTATGCAAGGAGAACGGCGTGGACATCACTAAAGGGAAGATTGGAGTCGACGTTATCGAAATAATGGCATACGAAATTGGGAAAGCAAAAGGGATTAATATCATTTCTGCTGGCCAGGCAATTAATGAAGCCCGATATGTCAAAAATAAGGATGAACTGGAAATGGTGAAAATTGCTGTGGCAATTGGGGATATTGGTTACTGGAAACTAAAATATGAAATCATAAAGCCAGGAGTAAAGGAAAGAGAAGCTCGCGGAAAACTGCTGGAAGCAATGTGCCAGTTAGGTTGTAATTTTAGTCTAGGACATATTGTTGCTTCGGGTGGAAATACCAACCCTTATAAGCGCTGCACTACCGATAAATTAATTCGACCGGGAGATATGGTGATCGTTGACCTGGCTATTAACCTCTACTATGGATATGTCCAAGATTTATGCCGATCGTGGGTTGTAGCGCAAAAGATGACTCCAAAGCAGAAAGATGTGTACAAGCGATGTTATGACAAACTACAAAACGCTTTGAAACCCATAAAGGCCGGGGCCACTACAGCCGATATTGCTGGAGCGATGAAGGAATATTACGACGATACATATAAAACATGTTCATTGGTTGAATTTGCTCACACTATTGGGCAGGGCCTGTACGAAGGATTTTGGGTGTCCAGGGGATTTTCGCTTGATTATCCAGAAGTCCTCGAAGAAAATATGGTAATGGCTGTAGAAGTATTTGTGGCAGATCCTGGTGATGATTTTGGTGTAAGGCTTGAAGACAACATTATTGTTACAAAGAGCGGATATATTTTACTGGATCAATTCCCCTTTGAAGAAGAAGCAATAGGTTAGCCTATTCAATCCTGGTGCAAAAGGATCAACCCTCTGCACCAGGATTGAGCATTTCTTACCAAGTTCAGAAGAGAGAACCGAAGAAAGAACCGAAGAGAAAACTACAGGTTCATCTCGGAGGACTTTTTGGGTGAAGACAAGATCTGAGTTTGGAGGTAGCCATGAAAAAAAAGAATGTAAAGAATGTAAAGAATGTAAAGAATGTAATGATGGATTACGGAGATACGGGAGTCGAAATAGAGGTTCCTGAGAATGCATTTATTGTCACACGGAGAGATCCCCCGTCTCTGCCAAATCCAAAGGAGGAATTTTTAAAGGCAGTCAACAACCCTATCGGAATGCCTCCGATACATGAATTTGTTTCTAAAGGGTCTCGGATAACGATCGCCTTTGATGCACCTCCTCGAAGTGGTATTCCAAGGAGACTTGCTATCCCAATTATTTTAAAAGAACTTGCCAAGACTGGAATTCCTGATTGTAATGTAACTCTAATCTGTGCTGCTGGAACACAAAGGAAGAGGACAGCTAATGAATTGCGTGAATATCTCGGAGATGAGATTTTTGATAGGTTTTGGCCTTTTCGGTTGAAAGGGCATGATTGTAGTCAAGATCTTACATACCTAGGAGAATCTGAGCTTGGGGATTTCGTAGAATACAATTCCGCTGTTGCTGATTCTGATGCATTATTTTATCTCGGAACTGTCGTTCCGGTAAACTGGGGTGGTTTCACAGGAACAGGCGTGGTAATTGGCCTGGGAAGTGCACGAAGTATTGAATCTCATCATACTGAGATAATCGCCCATGCAGAATCTTGTCATGGGGATCCTAGGGCAATGCTTTATATGAAACATAAGTCGGCAATTCATTCACAAATAGAAAAAGCCACAGGGAAAAAAATATTTTATGTCGATGCAGCCACAAATGCTAAAGGTGAAGTTTGCGCAGTTTTTGCTGGACATTGTCCTGAGATTTTGGAGCCCGAATGGAGCCAAGCCGAAACTTTTTTTAGAGTACCTGTTCAACAAGCAGATGTCCTCATTATGGGTTTGCCACTGAAAGAAATTTATGGCCCAACCCATAATCCTCTTCTCGCACTTACGTATGCGGCTATGGTGTTTCGTACATGGGTTAATAAACCTCTTATTCGCAAAGGTGGAGTTGTGATTATCTTGGCTAAGTGTAACGGTACCATTGACGAAAGACTTCGACCTTCCGATAGTGAAGTTATCAAGCTGTTTGGAACCTGTTTTTCTGCACTAGATCTTAAAGATTTTAAAGAAGAATTTCTTACACGTGAAGATCTTATATACAGGTATCGACATTGCAATGCTTTTCATCCCATCCATCCCATTTGGCTTTTTTATGAGGACCAATATTTGTTAGATTATCCTGGTAAGGTAATTTTTGCTGGAGAAGTAAATCCTGCGGCTATTCGGCAATTAGGATGTACGCCCGCCCGGGATTTTAATCAGGCTTGGAGCATGGCTCTGGACATTGTCGGAAATAATCCAAATGTTACTGTCGTACCCCGTTATTTTACAAGGGATAGGGTACAATTCTTTGTTGATTGAATTGGTTGTTGTACGAAAGGAAATTAGAAACTCCAAGAACGTGTTGTATGCCTTACGGGAGCTAATATTTTGCCTGAATACCAGAGGTGAATAAGCAAACAAGAGATTTAATAGGTGGGGATTCATTTATCTTTCGTCAGAGGCGTTTAATTGGTTAGGGGGAAAGACAATCTTTGTTGACGGCGGCTATATGACTTTATAGTTACGATAATTATGCGTCAAAATGTAAATGGTAATGAAAAATTCAAAAATATCTTATCATAGATTTACGAGTTTCCCTTCGATTTTCAGGTCCAAAACGGATTATCTCCTTTTGATCGAGCGACTCAAATTTCAGCGGAGGTTTGAATCATGCCAATTCTTGACGGGAGAGAGCAGGAACGACAGGGTATCATGGAAACAGCGAACCTCATGGTTGTGGCGGCACGGACGGCTCCAAAGAGCGGTGGGGTGGACGACATCTTCACAGCGGTGGTCTTCGGGGAAGAAATCGGAGCTCTGGCTGATGATATGGAGAGGATTGGGGCGGAGCGAAATGTGGAAGCCTGGGGCCAACAGGCACGTGGCGTGAGGGCAGCGGATGCAATCGTTCTCATCGGTGTAAACGGAACAAAACCATATGTCACGAATTGTGGGGCCTGCGGTTATGGGTCCTGTAATGAGCTTGGGAAAGCGGAAAAGAAGCTTAGACAGGATTTTGAAGGGCCGAATTGTATTTTCAAGACTCTTGACCTTGGCGTCGCGGTAGGCTCGGCAGTGAAGGTCGCGAGCCTGCTCAACGCCGACAACCGTATTTTCTATCGAATCGGGACGGCGGCCAAGCGCCTGCATTACATGCCTGAGGCGAGCGTCATCATGGGAATCCCCCTTACTGCAAAGGGAAAGAACCCCTATTTTGACAGAACCTTGTAATGATGACTGAAACGGCACATTCTGTTTGTTTGAATAAAATCCTCCATGTCAACTTGTCCTTAGAACTTTATAAAAAAGTGGAAGGTTCCATTTAAAGAAGGAGGAATAAGAAATGGTGGAGCGAAAGGAATACGATGCGATTTGGTTTGGCGGGGGAGCAGCAGGCAGGTTTGGAGCCGCTTTCCACAAGGCATTGGGAGGGAGGCCCTTAATTGTTGAGGAGCACCACCTTGGTGGCGAGTGCCACGTCTGCCGGTGTGCCTTTGAGAATTTCTTCTCCGATCAGGCCTCTATGGCAGAATTGATGCGGCTTTACTCAGGAAAGTCCTGGTATCCGAAGATTGACTTGAGCCATATCAGTGCAGCTAAGGCTTCCGAACTTTATAGAAAAGTTGGTCAACGGGCATTTGCAGACACAATGAAACACCAAACAGAGAAACAACTCGGTGTTGAAGTCGCTTGGGGAAAAGGGAAGTTAATCGATAAAAATTCTGTTGAAGTGAACGGAAAGATTTATAAAGGAAAGAATCTTGTTATCGGAACGGGCTCCAGACCAACGATGCCAAATATCCCTGGCATCAACCTTCCCGGGGTCATGACGTACAAGGATCACCCCGAAATGAAGACCGATCCTAAGAAAATGGTGATCATTGGTGGGGGAAAGATTGGAATAGGAAAGGCCGCCATGTTTGCTCCCTTTAATATCGAGGTAACCGTCCTGGAAAAATATACGTGCCTTCCAAAATGGGATCGAGATGTCCGAAATTTCATCTTTCGCGATTTCAAAAGACGAGGAATCAAAATCTATGAAGGGATCGATGTTAAAGAGATAAAGGGCAAAGGAAAGGTGGAGAGTGTCGTGGCACAGTTCAATGGGGAGACCATGGAATTTCCCTGCGACGCCGTCATGGTGTCCATAGGTTTAACACCGAACTCGGAGTCTGCAATCCCTTTGGGTGTCAAGATTGGAAAGGGTAATGAAATTATTATTGATGAGGGATGTCGAACGAATGTCCCCGGCGTTTATGCTGTCGGAGACGCAACTGGACCTCCCTACTTCATGGCGATTGCCAGAAAAAGAGGCATGATTGCCGCAAAGAACATCATGGGTGAGGATGCAAAGATGGATTACTCCTTCGTCCCCGATCACATCTATCTACCTCCCCTTGAGGCCACGAGTGTCGGACTTACCGAGGCAGAAGCAAGGGAGAAATATGGAGATGTAGTCCTCATCCAGGTTCCTTGGGGGCCAAAGCCGAAGGATCCCAAGCCTGAAGAATACTATCCTGGATTTGAAAATCAAGGTCTTCCTGTTTGTGGGAGGATGCACACTCTGAACCTTCTCTTTTATGGTCAAAATAGGAACGGGCTGGTGAAGGCCATCGTAGACCCAAAATCAAGGAAATACCTTGGATTCCATTCTGTGGGCGACGGCGCGAAGACCGCTTTTCAATACTTGTCTTACTTACTAAAAATCGACTGGACGGTGGACCAAATGGCTAATTTACACGAGATATTCCTAAATGCTGAGCACTTTATCCAGTTATCTCGGTTGGTTGCTGGGCAGAAAGAACTAAAAGGATTTGCTGCACAGGTATATTTGGAAGAAGATTACCTTTGCCGATAATCTAAGGAAAGAAGAAAGGGATAGAGATGACAAAAAATAAAGAGATCACTGCAGATTATTGGGACAAGAAAATTCAGATTTCCGTTCCGGAAAATACAGTTGTACCGGTGGTTCCACTGACGGAGATATCAAAGAGTCAGCATTTTGCAAGAAGTGCCTGCACTACTTCTGCCATTGCCTCGCCCAACGTTAAATGCTGGTCAGTATCGAGATGAATTCCGTCTACCCTACTGGAAAGGGTAACGGTACTCGAGTCAAAGAAATGACAGCCGAGAGCGATCGATACTTCACGGTATGCCTCTGCGAGACCCACACACTTAGTCTCGCACCCTAGGAACTTTGGCGCAACAGGGCCTTTAGGAGTCTGAATAGGTGGCGGGGCAACAATCAGAATCGGCGGCACTGGCAAACCAGGTTCAATCGGAGCTTGGCGGATTGCCATCACAAGCGTAGTGATGCCCTGCGCCGAGTGCCACGCATTATATGGATGCATGGATTGGAAGTCGTTTGTGCCAAGCATCAGAATTACTAATGCTAGCGGCGAGTGTATTTCGATACGCTGCGCCAGACCAATAAGACCGTTACGGCCGGGCTTGAATGGATCGTCCCACACCGTACGCCGTCCATTGAGGCAATCTTCAATGACACGCACGGACAGGCCTTTCACATTCAATTTATTCTCCATGACGCCAGGCCATCGCGAATCAAACGGCAATCGATTTCGCGTTGTTGGAATAATGCCCCAGGAAAGAGAGTCCGAATACACGAGAATCTCCTGCATTGTTTCCTCCTTATCGATGACCTCTTACATTATTTTTTATGGTACTTCCACTTTTTTCCAAAAATTGAGCCCAACCATGTCTCTAAAGGTTCCTTTTTACTTTAAAATAGCTCGTTGCTTTTCCAGAAAAGATCGTTTTAAAAATATTATATAGAATCAATGTAATTTTGCAAAGGAATCATTCGGTTGGCTTGTAGTATGTCTCTATCGTCCATTTGTTGTTGTAATATACACCTTTTCTAAGAATTAGGAAAATGAAAGTTACAGTAAGTGCTTACATGAGTTTACAGTGTCAGTAAAGTCAATTTCTAAGTTTCACAGTTTAGTTGGGATTGAATTAAAAAGAGGATATGAAGGAAACCAGATATTATATATACTCCCATCGAGTGTATTTACAAGATAGTGTCCTTGCTACGGGTCCTGAAGTTAGCTATAATTCCACCAATCCTAAATCGAATTGGAGCACTGTGACACGAAAAGGGAGATAATTTTGCTGCTATGCATGTAATAGAAAAAGGACGGAGAGCCAGATGAAAAAGGTAGCCTTATTGTTCTTTGTTAACTTTTTATTCTTGGTTGCGATCGCACACGGGCAACCTGTCCGGATTGCTTATCTCCAAAGTGACATTCATCAACTCCCCTGCTGGGTGGCTTTAGAAAAAGGGTTCTTTGAGAAAGAGGGAGTAAAGGTGGAGGTGGCCGGCATCTTCAAGGCAGGGCCTGAATTGATGAGCGCCTTTGCTGCCGGAGCCCTGGACATGGGTTATGTGGGGGTTGCCCCCGCTACCACAGCAGTGGCTAACAAAACAGCGAGAGTGGTTGTCTTGGCCCAGGTCAATACAGAAGGTTCGGCGATCGTTGTTAAAAAGGATGGTAAGGTTCAGAGCATTCCAGAACTGGTGGGTAAGAGTGTTGTTATTCCGGGACACGCTACTGTGCAGGATTCCCTTCTCCGCAGGGCCTTGTTGAAATCCAAGACCGAGCCAGATCAGGTCAAGATTATGGTCTTGAAGCCACCTGAGATGATCGGAGCGTTGAGAACCGATCAGATCGATGCTTTTATTGCCTGGGAACCCTATCCAGCCAAAGCCGTTACCATGGGGGTGGGAAGGATACTGGCTTCCTCCCGTGACATCTGGAAAGATCATCCCTGTTGTGTACTGGCGGCTGATGCACGATTCTTAGAAACACAGCTGGAAAAAGCCAAAGCCGTGGTGCGAGGCCATGTGAAGGCAATCGATTTTATTCGTCAACATCGTGAGGAGGCCATTAAAATTGGTGTCAAATATACGGGGATGGATGAAGCATCCATCCGATTGGCAATGGAGAATGTCAATTATACTCCTGTCCTCAGTGTCGAGGGTGAAAAAGAATATGTCGATTTTTTGACAAAATTGAAATATATAAAGGTAGAGGATGTGCAGATTTTTGTGGATCGGTTTATGAGACCTGACTTCATCAAAGAAATAATCAAAAGATGAAAAAGGAACGTTTTCTTATTCCCCTGTTACTGATCTTGATCTGGCAGGGTTTATCTTCTATTCAGGTAATTCCTTCCTATAAACTTCCCTCTCCCATTGAGATTATTTTGGGCTTTAAAGATCTCTTAATCGTTGGAGTTCCTCCCGGAAATCTTCTCCACAATCATATGCTCTATAGCCTCTATCGGGTTGCCCTGGGCTATGCGATAGCAGCCTTGCTGGCAATCCCTCTGGGGCTTTTGATGGGATGGTCAGCTGGGCTCCTGAGAATGGTCCGTCCTCTCTTCGAATTGGTGAGACCTATTCCCCCTCTGGCT
>Ga0184631_10000174_pt1 | contig 13096 bp, 15 predicted proteins | sample PLM4_90_b1_FD_133160 | JGI IMG/M metagenome (GOLD analysis project Ga0184631, IMG submission 133160) | Groundwater sediment microbial communities from an aquifer in East River, Colorado, USA - PLM4_90_b1 | ecosystem: Environmental > Terrestrial > Soil > Riparian zone | place: USA: East River... | reverse complement strand
AGTATCTTCGCTCATTCTCGCCCCGATAAGATCGGGACTCCGAGGCTTTTGCCTCACCCCCCTCATATCCCCCCTTGGCAAGGGGGGATGAAGGGGGGTTATTGGACTATCAGCAAAAGAAACCGCTCAGACACTATATCCTGCCATTATTCTTCCAAGAGTCTGTCAAAAATAGAGATAAAACCATAAAATGTAGCAATACAAATAGCTTAGATAGGAAAGGCTGTCTCTATTTTTCGGAGCCTGTTACTTATTTACTCCTGATTCAAAAATTGCCTATAATAAGTGCTGTTGTAATGATAACGGGAATCAAGGAGGATAGATGCTAATTAAAGGAAAGGTATGGCTATTCGACAATGATATAGATACAGATGTCATCATACCTGCAAAATATCTCAATACCTCTGACCCAAAGGAGCTTGCTGAGCATGTGATGGAAGGTGTTGATAGGGATTTCTCCAATAAGATAAAAGAAGGGGATATCATCGTTGCAGGAAAAAACTTTGGCTGTGGTTCATCACGGGAGCATGCGCCTATTGCAATAAAAGCATCAGGAATACACGCTGTCATAGCAAAAAGTTTTGCAAGGATCTTCTACCGCAATGCCTTCAATATCGGTCTGCCTATCTTTGAGTCCTTAGAAGCCTCTGAAAAGATTAAAGAGACTGATGAGATAGAGATTGATGCTGGCAGAGGGACTATCAAAAACATAACCAGACAGGAAGAATATAAAGCCAAACCGATTCCCGGATTTATGCAGGAGCTGATTGAAGCCGGAGGATTGGTGGAGTGGACGAAGAAGAAGTTAAAAGCTAAAGGTTAACCAGAACAATGTAGACGTTGTTCAAAAATTTATTTAACTTAAATTATTTATAATTCATGACACACAGGCAGGACATAGTATTTTTGCTCATTCTCGTCCCGATAAGATCGGGACTGCGAGGCTTTTGCCTCTTTATATTAGAAATATTCTCAATGGAATATCAGCAAAAAAATCCGCTCAAATACTATGCCCTGCCTTTCTTATCTAAATTTGTTAATAAGGTACAGGAGAGTATTTATGAAATCTTATAACATAGCCGTCATCCCGGGAGATGGAACAGGACCCGAAGTCATCAGGGAAGGTATCAAGGTAATGGATGCCCTTTCTAAGAGATCTGGCTTTAAACTCACTTTTAATTTCTACGATTTTGGTGGTGAACGTTACTTAAGAACCGGCGAAACCCTTCCGGAAAGTGCTGTAGCAGAGCTTAAAAATTATAATGCAATCTATCTCGGTGCAATAGGTCATCCAGATGTAAAGCCTGGAATTCTTGAGAGAGAAATTCTCCTGCGACTGAGATTTGAGCTTGACCAGTATATCAATTTAAGACCTGTCAAGTTATATCCAGGAGTCGATTGTCCCCTTAAAAATAAGAGCCCTGAAGATATAGACCTTGTTGTCGTTAGAGAAAACACAGAGGGACTCTATACAGGTGCAGGAGGCTTCTTAAAGAAGGGCACTCCTGATGAGGTCGCAATACAGGAGTCTATTAATACACGTAAAGGCATTGAGAGATGTGTACGTTTTGCCTTTGAGTACTGTAAGAAAAGAAACAAGATGAAGAAGCTTACACTCTGCGGAAAAACGAATGTCCTCACCTTTGCTTTTGACTTATGGGAAAGAACATTTTATGAAGTAGCTAAAGAGTATCCTGATATTAAAGTTGATTATGCACATGTTGATGCGATTACCATGTGGTTCGTTAAAAACCCTGAATGGTTTGATGTGATTGTTACAGACAATATGTTTGGAGATATTATTACAGACTTAGGTGCAATGATTCAGGGTGGAATGGGTATAGCCGCAGGAGGGAACATTAATCCCAGGGGAGTCTCCATGTTTGAACCTATCGGAGGCTCTGCACCGAAATATACAGGGAAGAATGTTATTAATCCTCTGGCTGCAATCTGCGCTGGCGGGATGATGCTTGAACACATTGGTGAGGAGAAGTCAGCTCAGGTTCTCGAGAAGGCTGTTATGAAAGTAACAGAAAAACATCTCAAAAGTCTTTCTGCAGGTCAGATGGGTTACAGTACATCCGAGGTCGGCGACCTCGTTGCAAGGTTCGTTACCGAGCTTTAATTGACAAAATAAAGGACTATCTGATATAAAAAAACTCTATTCCTGGGTAGCTCAGCTGGCAGAGCGGGTGGCTGTTAACCACTTGGTCGGGGGTTCGAATCCCTTCCCAGGAGCCAATGATAACTCTCAGCAAAGCCATTTGCTGATTTAATATTTCAACAGGACATAATGAAATACACCAGATATTTATCGGTAATCTTAATATTTTTATTCTTTTTTTCAATAGAAATTACAAAAGCACAAAAAAAACAATTCATTGCTCCTATTGACCAGGATGGTGTTCAGAGGATAGAGATTCTTGCAGGAGAATATTTCTTTAACCCTGATTACATTATAGTAAAAGTAAATATCCCGGTAGAAATTAAGATTAAAAAAGAACCAAGCCTCGTACCCCATAGTTTTGTAATACCTGATGCCGGATTGAATATTAATGAATCACTGAGCTCAGAACCAAAAATCATCAAGTTTACTCCAACAAAAGTTGGAAAACATCCTTTTTATTGCGACAAAAAACTTCTCTTTTTCAAGAGTCACCGGGAAAAAGGAATGGAAGGCATCATCGAGGTTCAGGAGTAAATGTCCTTATGGAAATGAAAAAGTTAATTGACGAATCGAATCTTTACATCATGAATACTTACAAAAGATTCCCCATAGTCCTGAGGAAAGGACGGGGTATGAAGGTATGGAGTACCGATGGTAAAGAGTACCTCGATTTTGTAGGTGGAGTTGCTGTCAACATTCTCGGCCACTGCCACCCAAAGGTGGTCATTGCAATACAGAAACAGGCACAGAGACTTCTCCACGTTTCTAATTATTACCACATAGGACCCCAGATAAGGCTTGCAAAGCTCCTTGTGCAGCATACATTTGCAGACAAGGTATTTTTCTGTAATTCCGGAGCTGAAGCAAATGAAGCAGCAATAAAACTTGCACGCAAATACTCAAAAGAGAATGTTAACCCAGATCGTTTTGAGATAATCACGGCGGAAAATTCCTTTCACGGCAGGACACTCGCAGCGCTTACTGCAACCGGACAGGAGAAATTTCAAAAGGGATTTGAACCTCTCGTACCGGGTTTCAAACATGTCCCTTTTAATGATGTTGATGCTATAGGGCAGGCTATAACAATGAACACCTGTGCCATAATGCTTGAGCCTGTGCAAGGAGAAGGAGGTGTAAAAATCCCTGACCCAGATTATCTGAAAGAGGTAAGAAAAATATGTGATGAAAACAGTCTGCTTCTAATACTGGATGAGGTTCAGACTGGTATGGGAAGGACAGGTAAATTCTTTGCCTATGAGCACTTCGGTATCACACCTGATATAATGACCATAGCAAAGGGTCTTGGCGGAGGAGTTCCCATTGGGGCAATGCTTGCAACTGATAAGGTAGCCTTGGCATTTCAGCCCGGCACCCATGCATCTACCTTTGGCGGTAACCCACTTGTATGCGCCGCTGCAGTAACAACCATCGAGACACTCCTTGAAGACGGATTCATTCTGGACCAGTGCAACAGGATGAGTGAATACATGAAAGAGAGACTTATAAATCTCAGGGAAAAATTTCCGCATCTCATTGCAGATATAAGGGGACTCGGACTTCTTATTGGTATGGAACTTACAAGGGAATGCGAGCCTTTAGTAAAGGCTTGTCTTGAAATGGGAGTACTTGTAAACTGCGCAGCAGGAAATGTTTTGAGATTCATACCGCCTTTGATAGTTCAAAAAAAGGATATAGATCATCTGATTAATGTTCTCGGGAAGGCATTGGAGGGATTAAAGTGATGAAAAGGGATTTCCTGAGACTTCGGGACTTCTCTTCAGAAGAGATAGATTACCTGCTTAAACGGGCATTAGAGCTTAAATCAGGCAAGGACGCAAACAAATGTCCCTTGATTGGCAGAAACATAGGCCTTATTTTTGAGAAGGCATCCACAAGAACAAGGGTGTCTTTTGAAGTGGGTATCTATCAGCTTGGAGCTAATTCCATCTATCTGAATCCCAGGGAAATACAGCTTGGAAGGGGAGAGACCATCCACGACACTGCCAAAACTCTCTCGAGATATCTTGATGCCATTGTCATCAGAACCTTCAGTCACAATACTCTCATAGATTTCGCATCAAGTTCTTCAATACCCGTTATAAACGGGCTGAGTGACTTACTTCACCCATGCCAGGCACTCGGAGACATGATGACTGTCATTGAGAAGAAGGGAAAGTTAAAAGGAATAAATCTTTCTTATATAGGAGACGGCAACAATGTTGCTAACTCTTTGATAGAGGCTTCCTCAATGATGGGTATAAATCTTAAGATTGCATGTCCTAAAGGTTTTGAACCTGACACTGAAGTCCTCAAGGAGCAAAAGGCTTCCGCAAAAAGTGAGATCAGGATAGTACGGAATCCAAAAGATGCTGCTATGGGAGCTGATGTGCTTTATACAGATGCCTGGGTAAGTATGGGTCAGGAAAAAGAGGAGAAGCAAAAAAAGAAAAAATTCAAGGCTTATCAGCTAAACAGTAAACTCCTGTCCTATGCAAAGAAAGACGCAATTGTTCTCCACTGTCTTCCAGCCCACAGGGGCGAAGAGATTACAGATGATGTAATAGATAGCCCTCAGAGCGCGGTCTTTGACCAGGCAGAAAACAGACTCCATACACAGAAAGCATTGCTGGAATTTTTACTTTCCCCTTAACTCAAATAATGCAAATGAAGAACCCTGCAGCAAGACCGCAGGGTATCTTAACGTAAGGAATTTTTCTTTACCATATTCGCTCGCTACCCCCGCAGCAAGTTGCGGGGAATGCGCTCGCTATCCGTTTCAATAATGCAGATGTTGTGAAAAAATTTATTTTTGTACCCCACTGTACATTATTCACAAATTCAAACAAGAAGGCAGGGCATAGTATTTGAGCGGATTTTTTTGCTGATATTCCATTGAGAATATTTCTAATATAAAGAGGCAAAAACCTCGGAGTCCCGATCTTATCGGGACGAGAATGAGCGAAGATACTATGTCCTGCCTGTGTGTCATGGGTTATAAATAATTTAGGTAAATAAATTTTTATCCGCCTCAGCGGATTAGTAGAGGCGATAGCAATGCCTGCATTATTCGGGTTAATGAAAAAATAATCTATGCAGACAGAAAATAATTGGGTTTAATCAATACCCAAAATCTCTTTTACCTGTTTTCCCTGTTTCTCTTCTTCTATATATATCTGTGCCCTTGAAATCAGTTCCTCAAGGGAACAGGGGTTTCCAGCATCATAATAGGAAAAACCAACATTAAAAGAGAGTTTGTAAGGACGGGTTAGTTCTTCATTATATTTTTCAAGGCTTTCTTGTAAACGCATTGCAAATATCTCGGCAACTACCCAGGAAGCTTCTATTGCAAGAATTGCAAACTCGTCCTCACCAATGCGGGCAATTATGTCTGATTTTCGAAAAGCATTTTTTATGATATTAGCTGTATCACTCAAAGCCATATCACCAGCCTTGTTACCAAAGGTATCATTAATCTGCTTTAAACTTTTTAGGTCAATATAAACAAGCAACATTTCTTTCTTTTTCCTGTCGGCTATCTTTAACTGTTGTTCAACCAATAAAAAAAATCCCGTTCGGTTTAACAGGTTTGTAAGCTCATCTGCATGAGAATGTGTGCGGTATTTTTCGAGTTTCTCGAGCTTACTGAGGAGCCTTAGCCTGTCATTCACAATAAAACCCAGGAATGTATAAACAACAGGGACAAGGATAATTAAGATATAGAAACCGGTTTTTTCATAACTGAAACTTTCCTGGAAAATATGTATAAAAACCCTGTTTCCGTATTCCACATAATCGTATGATAACCAAGCTGCGAATAGAAGCCATCCCCAAAGGCTAATAGCAATAGCAAGTTTAGATTTCATGATTTATGCCCATGAATTATAACACACACACAATTATAGTAATTTTCTGAGAGATAACCGGAGGAAAGGTTAAGAGGATGATGTCAGAGGAGATTTAACCCCTTGTTCTTTCAAGATTTTTAATATATATAGATTTTATTATAGATTTTATTTTAATTATGATTTAAAATATATATACCCCATTCCCCTTTTGGAAAGGGCAGGGTAAATTTTAGGACCCAAAGCAAACCCCTCCAAGGGACCTTCTTTCCCCCATTTACCCTGCCCCCTTAAATTAAAAAAGCAAGTTTCATGCCCATAGGCAAGCTTAAAATAATGTTTAAAGAAGTAGGGTTAATATATTAATCTCTATATCAAGCGGTACAAATTGGGCATAAAGGTTACAATACACAAAATTCAAATCAGATTTTATAATTAGAATTAAACTTTTAATAAAATATCTTATGAATAGATATGGTATTGCTTTTCAGACCTCTGCAATTATTGTATTTTTCACATGTATCACTGCCTATGCATTTCATGCAGAGATCTCACCTTCTGAAATTAAACCCGGTGACGCCTTTGTCATTAAAATAAACTGCACAAACACCTCACATTTACCTGCTGCTTCATTAAAGGGTCGAAGGTTTTATTTCAGCAGATGCGGTGAAAGTTGTTTTGCTGCCATTGGAACTGTAGGGATTAGAACAAAGCCAGGCAGTTATATCATTAAACTTAGAGTTGGAAAAAAGACAAAGAATCTACAATTGATTGTTACACAAAACAGTTTCACAACAATAAAGCTTACTCTGCCAGACAAGCAAGTATTTTTATGTAAGAAGGATATCAAAAGGGTAAAAAAAGAAAATAAAAGATTAAAACAGATATTTCAGAAAGTATCCCAGAGTCACTATGAGGAAAGTTTTATCCTTCCCCTTGAAAATAATATATCAACACCGTTTGGCACAAAGCGTATTCTAAATGAGAAATGGATTAGCATACACAGGGGAGTTGATGTAACTGGAAAGGATGGAGAGGAAGTAAAGGCATCAAATACTGGCAGAGTCGTTTTAGTGGAAAAGCTGTTCTTCGGTGGCAATACTATCATCCTCGACCATGGACTTGGAATATACACTATTTACATGCACCTGTCGAACTTCAATGTCAATGTTGGAGAAATGGTGTCAAAGGGTGATATTATCGGGTTCGTTGGTTCTTCAGGAAGATCTACAGGCCCCCATCTCCATTTCGGAGTAAAGGTTATGAATATGAGTGCGAACCCTGTTTCTCTTATAGAGTTGAATCTGTAATAATAAAATTTACTTGCATGCAAGGAGATAATAATTATGGAACTAATAATTGTCTTAATAATAATTCTTGTTCTCTTTGGTTCATCAAGATTACCCACGATCAGTAAAGGTTTGGGAAAGGCTATTGGTAATCTCAAAAAGGGGTTGTCTGGGAATAAGAAGACCGATGCCAAAACTAAAAAAGAAGTATCTGAAGAGGGAAAGAAAGGAGGGGAATAAGTCTTTATAAGAGATGATCTCCACTAATACTATTTCAATCAATACCAAAGGGTTTAGTGACACAATCGACATTACTTATGAAGTGACAAAGATTGTAGAGCAATCAGGAATTGAAAATGGATTAGTTACTATCTTCTGTCGTGGTTCTACAGGCACAATCACAACAATAGAGTTTGAGTCAGGTGTAATTAAAGACCTGCAAAGAGCTTTGGAAAAGATTGCACCATCTAATGTCCCATATGAGCATGACAAACGCTGGGGAGATGGTAATGGATTTTCTCATGTCAGGGCAGCCTTAATGAAACCTTCTCTTTCAATCCCGTTAATACAGCAAAAACTTATATTAGGTACATGGCAACAAATAGTCTTCATAGACTTTGATAACAGGGCAAGGCATAGAGAAATATTTGTACAGATTATTGGTGAATGATGTTCTTATAAAAGTCACTTTACGTTTTTTTTGAGAAAATCCTTGACAATCACTTTGAATTCTTCTGGTTTGTCCAGATAGCATGCATGCCCGGCTCCCTTAAGAATATGCACTTCAGAGTTCTTTATATTATCTTTAAGAATTTTTGAATTATCAGGTAAAGATATGTCATCTCTTTCACCCCATATAACAAGAAGTGGTACGGTAATCCTGTTTAGATCAGGAACAAGACTCTTTACATTAACAGGTCCGATAACAATGCCTGCTTTTGCACTATGACCACTTGATAGATACCTTAAGGTTACCTCACCGCTTATAGATGCACCTAATAAAATTGGTTCATTGATATTGAGCGTCTTAAGAAGATCGTTTAAGAACTCTGCATATCCATCCCTGCTTTTAGCATCAAACTTGTCAGACCTGCTCTTTATTCCATAAGGCATATCAAAAGAATATACATGGTACTCTTGTGCTAATTCATCAAACAAACCTATCTCGACCCAAGTTTCAGCACAGAAACTGAAACCATGCAGTAAAACAACAGGAGCACCCTTTCCCTTTTCAAGGTATCGAATCTTCAGGCCTCTAATAGATACAGAATGTTCCATAACCTCTTAATAGTTATTCGGTGATTCCTAAAATTAATTCAGACTCTGAATAAACCTCTTCGCCTCTTTTTTGCTTAAAATTCGTAATATGACCACCTTATCCCCATCGATCACGTAAAATACTCTATATTTATCCGCTCTGAGTCTATAGAAATCTGATTTTGTCCCTTTCATTTTTCTAATCACCTTTCCCCTGGGAAAGGGATTCCCCTTGAGCACTTTTATAGCATTGGTAATTTTTATGCAGATATTATCGCTGAAAGTATCGAGGTCCTTCACTGCCTTTGGAGAAAGGATAAGCTTAAACTTATCCACGTTTTTTCTTTCTGCTAGAAAAATATTCTTCCAGAGTAGTGCCTCCTTTACGCTCGTATTCCATCCTTGCTTCTTCAAGAATACTTAAAAGTTCAGGGCTTTGTTCAAGGAGATAGTCCTCAAAATCTTCTTCTGAGATTGCTGTAACCACAGCTCTTGGCTTGCCTTTTGAGGTTATAATCACAGCTTCTTTTTCAGCCTTTCTGAGAATCTCGGAAGTCTTGTTTTTAAGCTCTCTTACATTGGCAAACTTCATTTTTTAAACCTCCATGTAGCTACATTTATAGCTACTATGACACATTTCTTTAATTTTTTTCAATTACCTATTACAAAACATAGCCACCTAACCAATTTCTATTGATTTCTCCCAGTCCTGCCGACCGATACCTTTAACCCATAACCCATATTAGGATAGACAAGATGCTCTGATAGCATCTGGCCCTCTGACGACACATTGAAACTTCAATAGGAAAGTAATAGCTTAAACCCAATAGTAATGAAAAGCGGGATCAGGGGGAGTTGGAAACTTGCACTTCGTGCTTAAGTTTTATAGTGAATTGATATTGCGTGATCAAATTCCTTGTATATCTTTATGATAAAAATCGAAAAAGATAGCAAGTTTTGTATGATTCCGATATAATGGAAACAATTCTTATAAACCGTAAAAATCCTGATAAACTATAGAACTTCCTTCTGGTTTTAGCTTTAGTGTCAGTTCTTCTCAAACAGTTATAGGAGGATTTAATTAGGAGGATTTAATGAAGAGCAAAAGAACATTTTTTTCATTTGCAGGATTAATTATTCTGCTTTTGCTATTGGGCAGTGTATTAATTAATGTTTACACTGATTGGCTTTTGTTTGATGAACTGCAGTATAAAAGTGTTTTTATGAAAGTTCTCTCTTCCAAACTGTTTCTCGGTCTGATATACGGTCTTCTTTCTCTCGCCTTCATCATGATAAACATTATCATTACAAACAGGACTCATTTCGCTCCGATTGATCTTTTTTTTGATGGTCAAACAAAAGTTTCACTGAATATTGCATTGCTGGCAAAGTGGATAAAACCCTTAACAGTCTTTCTGGGAATTGCGGCAAGTTTTTATGCTGGCGTTTTGGGAAGCTCTTTCTGGAATGAATTTCTGCTCTTTCAAAATCGCATTGATGGGGGTTTTAACGATCCTATTTTCGGAAAAAATATCGGGTTTTATCTTTTCAGTATTCCCTGGTTTGAATCCATGAAGAATTTTACAGGTCTCGTTGTCTTTTTAACAGCTGTTATTGTGTCCCTAAATTACTTTCTCAGGGGTGGTATATCTTTACAAGAGAGAAATATCTCCATCGACAAACGGGTTAAAATACATGTGGGATTTCTTGCCGGATTGTTCATCATCAACATAGCATTTGGTTTTTACCTCGATCAGTTTCAACTCCTTTTCTCCCATCATGGCATCATATTTGGCGCCGGATACACCGATATTCATGCGAGACTTTATGTTTTACGGGTCCTGTTTGCCCTGACAATCCTGAGTGGTGTTCTTTTTATTGTCGGCATATTCAAGGGTTCCTGGAAAGTAATGTCTGCCCCATTAGGCCTTACAGCTCTAATATATGTAGTGGGCTTTTTGATATATCCTGCCTTGCTTCAAAATCTCAGGGTTACGCCGAATGAACTCGATCTCGAAAAGCCATTTATTGAAAACCATATTAAGTTCACCAGATTCGGGTATGATCTTGAGGGAATAAAGGTCAGCCCTTTTGACGTTTCATACAATCTGACGGCGAAAGATATTGAACAAAATAACGCTACGATTAAGAATATCCGGCTTTGGGATGATACCCCTATCCTGAGAACATACAGTCAGCTTCAGCAGATAAGAACATATTACAGTTTCAAGGATGTAGATAATGACCGTTACACTATCAATGGTGAGTATATGCAGGTATTGCTGTCTCCAAGAGAACTCTCTTACGATAATCTTCCAAGCAGGTCATGGATTAATGAAAGGATTGTGTTTACTCACGGGTTCGGCATTTCCATGGGGCCCGTGAGCAGGATCTCAAAAGAAGGTCTGCCCGAGTTTATTATCAAAGATATCCCTCCGGTTTCTTCTTCGGATCTGACGATAACAAGGCCGGAAATATATTTTGGTGAACTATCCAGCGATTATGTCGTTGTAAAGACTAAAGCACCTGAATTCAATTATCCGACATCGGAAGGAAACGTTTACACCTCTTATGAAGGCAAAGGCGGTGTCGACCTGTCCTCCTTCTTTAAGAAGGCAGTTTTTGCAGTGAAATTCAAGACAGAAAAAATCCTTCTTTCATCTGATATCATCCCTAAAAGCAGGATCTTATATTACAGAAATATCATTGAAAGGGCACGCAAGATCGCTCCGTTTCTACTCTATGATGCTGACCCGTATATTGTGGTCTCTAAAGACGGCAGGTTATTCTGGATCATTGATGCATATACCGTATCGAACAGGGTTCCCTACTCGAAACCTCTCAATAAAAAAATCAACTATATAAGAAATTCCGTTAAGGTTGTCGTGGATGCCTACGACGGATCGGTCAATTTTTATATCAGCGATCCCAACGATGTGATCATGAAAGTATATGGCGCTATTTTCCCGAAGCTCTTTCTGCCTCTGTCAGAAATGGACGATGACTTAAGAAAGCATATCAGATATCCAAAAGGTTTTCTTCAGATACAGGCATCGATGTTTTCTACATATCATATGATTGACCCGAAGGTTTTTTATAACAAGGAAGATTTATGGGAAATCCCTGTTTACGGTAAAGAGGCTATCGAACCCTATTACACTATCATGAAACTTCCGGAAGAGAAAAAAGAAGAATATATCCTGCTGTTGCCATATACTCCTTCCAAAAGAGACAATCTTGCAGCCTGGCTTGCAGGAAGATGTGACGAGGCTCATTATGGAAATCTGATAGTGTATACATTTCCCAGGGATAGGCTCGTATTCGGACCGAGACAGATCGATGCCCGTATTGATCAGAATTCATATATATCACAACAGTTAACACTATGGGGGCAACGTGGTTCACAAGTCATACGAGGAAGTCTCCTGATAATCCCTATCGAGAGTTCTCTTTTATACGTTCAACCTCTTTATCTGGCTGCTGAAGATAAGGGTGGATTACCAGAGCTCAGGAGAGTTATTCTCGCCTTTGAAAATAATGTAGTCATGGAAGAAAATCTTGAACTCGGTCTCCAGAGACTATTTGGAGGAAGGATTACCACGCCTTCCGGAGAAAAAGAAAAGGAGCCGTTAGATGGCAGGGCTTCCCTTAACCAACTTGCAAAGCAGGCCATGCAGACGTATGAGAGGCTCAACGAAATGCTAAGGCAGGGAAATTGGGCAGGATATGGAAAAGAGCTGAAACATCTCGAACAGATTCTCAAAAAAATGTCGAGATGAACACAAAAAGCCTGATTGTTAAAAGTTTTGAATATTCAAGGGGGAGAAATGTCCAGTTTTAAGGACCGTATTATCCGGGCTGCGAAATTAGACGTACATCTCTATGAAGAAGTTGAAGCTGATACAGGAGCCTTGGGGCAGGCTATGCTTATTGTTGTCCTTTCCAGCTTGGCAGCAGGGATTGGAACGTTTCAACACGGCGGACTGAACGGCATGCTGATTGGGACAATCGGAGCCCTTATCGGGTGGTATATCTGGGCATATTTAACCTACTTTATTGGCACAAAGCTCCTTCCGGAGCAACAGACAAGCGCGACTTCCGGTGAGTTGTTGCGCACTATAGGTTTTTCAAGTTCACCTGGAATAATTCGGGTATTAGGCATTATCCCCGGGATCGCAAAAATTGTCATGTTTGGCGCATCTGTATGGATGCTCGTGGCTATGGTCATTGCGGTTAGACAGGCGCTGGATTATAAAAGTACTTTTCGCGCTGTAGGAGTTTGCATAATCGGTTGGATAATCCAGATACTCTTCCTTGCAATACTCTTCTTTCTTTTTGGAAAAGGGATAAAGTCTTTGTAGTTTTCCCCTCCCTATTGACCCCCTCCATTCCTTCCTGACCGAAACCTTTAATCCGTAACCCAGGTCTTGATAGACTAAGTGTTTGGATTGAAATATGCTTGGATATTTCATTTCATTGATCGATTGTTACAAAAGGAAAGAGGTAAGCGAACTGTTTTTCCCAGGTTATTCGTTTCACCT
>Ga0184631_10000173_pt1 | contig 13098 bp, 17 predicted proteins | sample PLM4_90_b1_FD_133160 | JGI IMG/M metagenome (GOLD analysis project Ga0184631, IMG submission 133160) | Groundwater sediment microbial communities from an aquifer in East River, Colorado, USA - PLM4_90_b1 | ecosystem: Environmental > Terrestrial > Soil > Riparian zone | place: USA: East River... | reverse complement strand
GACACATCGGAGGGGTTGTAATATAAATTTTCTAATTACTCAGGATGCCGGGTTAGCTCAGTCGGTAGAGCAGAGGACTGAAAATCCTCGTGTCCGTGGTTCAATTCCGCGACCCGGCACTTTTAAAATTAAGGGGTTAGGCGATTCAAGCTTAGCCCCTTTTTCATTGATTGTGCCTAAATTGTGCCCGTCGAGAATCGAAACTCTTTGATTATTCATTCTGTGCTCTCTTGAAGGGAATGATTTCACCCCGGCTATCTTGGAGGGGCTCTACCGCTGCATTTAACTTCTCGTGATAAGCCTGTTTCTTCTTTGCTGCCTCTTTAAGGTCCTGATCATTTACGATGTTGTACCGATCGAAAACGTTCCGGGTCTTGTGCCCAGAGATCGACATGGCCACTCGCTCCGAAATCCCTGATCTCACCATATCTCTTATTGCGGTCCTTCTGAAATCATGGAAGATCTTCGTGGGTACTTTGACTAATTTCTCATTGCCTTTTTTATCTTTGACAACAACTGCCTTCCCTTCACGGTCTTTAAGTACCTCACAAAGGCCGGCTTGAATACAGGCGCTTACCCACGCCTTTCTGAATCCTGCAATAGGCTTCCCATCTCGATGGAAAACGTAAGGACAACCGAGGTGCCTCTTAGCATGGAGGTTGCGGATCTCCTTCAAAACTTCTTCGTTCATGTAGAGGGTCCGGCCTTCCTCGTTCTTAGTCTCCCCCGGATTAAGCCTAACGCTCCCCTGTTCAAGGTCCACCTTATCCCAGGTTAGTCCCAGGATTTCCGCTTTCCTCCATCCACTGTGATAGCCAAAGGTAACAATAGGCTGTAAATCCTCTGGTAAGGCATCTCTGAGGGCAAGGAACTCACCGTATTCAAAAAAGCCTTTCCTGATATTTGACTCTTTAAGCATAGGAATGTAGGGAATCAGATTCACCCTGGGAGGAGTGCATCGGGCTCCAAGGTGAAACATTCTCTTTAGTGCTGCCAATTCCCTATTGATTGAGGCATTGGACATCTCATCCTCCATCCTTTTCTCAATATAGGTTTTGACCTTGTCCGTGGTGACCTCCGTTGCTTTCATACCTCCAAAGAATTCTTTGAGGTATTTTACCGACCTTTCCGCTTTACTCAGTGTGTCTTTTACATTGATCCGATAGTCTGTGAGAAAGTCCTCAGCCAGTTGATTGAATGTCACCTTGTCAAAGTAGAACCCTGGGAGTTTTCCCTCTGCTATTTCTCCCTCTCTCTTTTTGAGGAGCTTCTGAGCCCTGGTTATCTTGCCACTCTTGGAAGACTCCCGGTAAGGCTTCCCATGACGATAATATTTGAGCCAAAAAATATCTCCCCTTTTGTAAACATATCCCATCTCAACTCACCTCCTTTCTCCTTTTTCTTTTTGCCTTAGCTTTAACCGTCACCTCCTTTCTTTCCACAACCTTAAAATCATAACCAAGATAATCCAACAACTTCTCGACAGTCTTCCATTCAGGATTAGCACCATTCATTAGGGAACGATACAAATTCCCATGGTCAATGTCTAAATCAGATGCTATTTTCCGGTAAGTGAGTTTTTTCCTCCTGATAATGTCTCTAAGGGTCTTTCCAATCATAGTTGTCTTATATAACAACATTCATTTCTTTGTCAAGGTTTTTCTTTTCACAAAGTCAACCTTTCCCACCCTCTTAAATATAGGTCATTTTATTTTTATTTATGTATGACTCCAAATCATTGAAATCGATGAAAATCCTTTTTCCACCCCTCACAATTGGAATTTTACCAGCCCACACCAACTCTCTCATTGACCAGAGGGTCCTTCCGAGATACCTCGCAGCTTCAGGAAGAGTATAAAGACGTTTAGGCAAAGGATTATATATCCCCTGCGCCTTCTTAACTCCTTGATTTTTAGTGCTGTTTATTTCGTCTGTGCCCATCCTGTGCCTAAACTGTCTCCCTTATGTTCTCCACCCCTAACCCGTCCCGGGGGACTTGGGACACTCCATACTTCTTCTTTCAACATAAAACCTGATGACCTGGCCGTTATGCTTCACCTGGTATCCCTCGGGTTCAACGTTGATCCGATAGACTTCAATCCCATTGGCTTCCAAAAAATCCTTGATTCCCTTAAATAGGTCGCCAGACTCTGAATCTACCCCCTGATATACCCCTTTCTTGCACTCTGGGGGCTTATCAGAGGGGGTTCCCAAGGGGTTGACACCTTCGGTAAGGGTGTGGGAAGGGGTCTCTTTGGTTGACACTTGGTTGACAATATCGCCGTATGTCCGGGAAGCCCTTGATTTACGTGGTTTGGAGCCAGTTGACACCTTCTCCTTTTTGATGGTTGATGCTGTCAACTTTTGATTTTCAGCGGTAGTTGATACTTGATCTTTATCATTGACGGCCTTTAACCTCTTTCTCACGGCCTCATGGCTTATTCCCAAAGCGGTAGCAATGGCCCGAAGGCTCATTCCTTCTTCTTTTAACTTCCGAATCTCCTCATTCAAATTTCGCATCACTTACCATCCCTTAATGTCCTCTCAATTCTCTCTTTGCCTGTTCTAAGGGGTCCATCGACTTCAGACCGATGAGCCTATTTACCTCAAGTTTAAATATCCCAATGTCAAGGCCCCTGCGTTTGCACTGCTCGTCTCGGAAGAATTGCCTGGTTAGATCCTGGAGGGTCTCAACGGAATGAACTTTGAGAAGGTCTTTGACTAACCTTCCATCTTTCTCAAAAGTGAAGGTATAAGGTTGTCCTGTTTCCTGAAGGAAGGTTTCGCTCCAGCAATTGAAAAACTCTTTAACTCTGGGGTCACCCGGTTTTTTGGGTGACGAACCATTACTTAAATTCTTTTCATTCTTATAATTCTTGTTTGTGTCACTTGCCTGTCCCTTGCCTGTCACTTTGCCTGTCACTTCCTCATTTTTAGAACCCTGATAAAGGTCATAATTTAAGATAGTTACGATTGAATAATGGGTGTCACTTTGGATGTCACAATTTCGCATAGTTTTTAATTTTAACATTCGCTTGTGGACCGTTCGTTCGACCATCTTCAGTTCTTTGGCTGCCGTTTTCCTTCCGAATACAAACTGACCCCTCTTGACGAAAACCTCGCTTGTTCCCTTGCCGGTTTTGATCGAAACCCATCTCTCTTCGTGGTTGGCTTTCAGAAGACACCATGTCCAGATTTTCCATAACCCCTCACTTTGAAAAACCTGTGAATCAATACTTTTCCGATAAAGTTTGATCCAGCCTTCATCATGAATCGTATCCACCTTGCCAATCCCTCCCTGATAGGGTTCTGGATCTCGGGGAGGATGATTCAGGGTTCACCCTCCCCTCAGCCGGAGAAGCTTCTCCGAGTCCAGAATCTTTGTAAGACTGTGACCGTTTATCAAAAATCAAAATAACCTTACCCTCATCTCCTGAATCATCTCGGACCTTGAGGATGTGAAGAACGATCTCGTTCAATGGACTTTTAAGGTCGTTTTCCCCTCGCTTACGCCATATCGAAAGAACATTATCCGGAATCTGCTTTAAACCCGAAGATCCCTTGAGATCGTTTAGCCGAACCACCGAATTGTCATAGGTCAATTTAGCAGGATGGACTATCAAGAGGATATGAAGAGAAAGATCCATGGCCCAGGATTTAATATCTCGGAGGGCTTGATCGATCGCTTGGCGTTCATGGTCACCCGAATATCTAAGAAAGAAATGAAGATGGTCCAGAATCACAAGCTCAATCCCGAATCTTCGCCTTGCATAATAAATCGCATCTTTAAGCTCGCTTAACCCTATCTCACCATACACATCAATAAAATAAACTGGATGACCTGAAATAGTTTGGAGAGATTCTTTGATTTCTTTTTTGCTAAGGTCGAAAAAGGGTTTCCCTTTTTCCATTTGAACCATCTTCTTGAGAATGGTGAGCGGTTTCATCTCAAAGCTGGCAATCAACACCGGATGATTTTCTTGAGATAACCGATATCCAAGATTAGCCGCCCAGGTGGTCTTGCCGGATGATGTTTCTCCTGTGAGAATGGTCAATTCATTAGGCCTGAGTCCTCCCAGAAGATCGTCAACATCATGCCATCCTGTAAGAACCCCTTTACTGGTAGATTGCCCTTCGTGAAGGGCCTTGATCTCATCAAAGAAGGCATCCGGTCCTTTGATGATCTTAGATCCGAAGGGTTTGGCTTTGACCAGACATTCTGAGATCTCCTGATTAGTGAACCCGGCCTTCAGACACTCATTTGCATCTTTCAAGGGGAGAAGGACGTTAAAACATCGATACCGACCGAGCCTGTCTGCTGCCTTTTCTGCTCCCTTACGTCCAACTTCATCCATGTCGTAGGAAAGATAGACCTGATCAAACTGTTCGAGATCATCTATCCACTCATCAAGGAAGGTGTCAGCGCCACCGGTAACGGCTATGGTGTTAGGGAAACCCATCTGATCAAAGGCGATGGCGTCAAATTCCCCCTCAGTGATAATGATGGACCCCTGATATTTCCTGGCATTATCCAGGTTGAAAAGGATCGAAGGACAACTGGCCTCCCGGAAATATTTCTTGTCAACACCCAAGGACCTTGACTTGACATTGAGGCAAACACCGTCCTTGAAATGAGGAATGGTAATAGTCCCGTCCTTGAATCCCAATTGAAATTTTTTGACGGCATCATGAGAAAAGGCCCTCTCATCCGTGAGGTAAGACATAGCCGCCGGATTGTCTAATAGTTCCCTGTGGTACTTCTCTATAACGGAAAGGTCTATGGTCTTAGATGGACTGGAGGTTTTAGAGTATTGGGAGACGTGGGATACTGCCAAGAGGTCCCCCAGGCGCTTTTTGAGAGAAAGGATGTGCCCCCGTTCACTGCACTTGTGGCAGTAGAAGATCTCTCTCGATTGGTTGATGTAGAAATGTCCAGGACCGGTTTTGCACAAAGGGCACTCATCAAGAGAATATTCGCCACAGATAAGTTTAAATGACCAGCTCTTTGAGCGGATATAGGTTTCAATCGATTGATTCATTTTCACAACTCCGAACAAACCAGTTCTTTCAATGCCTCTGCTAAGGAGGAGTAAGCTTTCAACTGCCTGACTTCTTGACGCCCATCGATATCAAGGTTTGGGGTCCCGAACATCACCTTCCAATGGGTAGTGAACCGCATCACGGTTAAATGACCGTCATACTTCTGTTTTGCCATTCCTTCGGCAATTTCGAACAAGATTTCGATAACTGACATCGTTTAAACCTCCCTCATTTGTCAATTTCCAATCTACCTGGCAGAGAATATCTGAAAGTCCCTTATTCCACGGCCAGCCTGTTGAATCGAGACGAGTGAGAAGAACCCGCCTGATTCTCATTAGCCCGCTTCTTCTCTTGTGCAGCATTTAACCTTCTCATCAATTTCTCTGAGTTCATTTTGGATTTTCGCCAAAAGGGTTTCCCCTTTGCTTTCTTCCTCCGGTGAAGAAGCGACAATTCTTATCGTTTCAATGCCCTCGCAATTAATTATAATTACAACTCTCGGATTCACCCTTTGGACTCCCACTTTCAATTTTCTTAATTTCCATGTCTAACTGCAAAAAGACATGATGGAGTTTTGGTAACGCCGATAAAACTCGCCTTTGTGCCTCGGGGGAAACATTAAACAACTGAATTCCTTCAAAGCCTGATGAAGAAAGAAGTATTCCAATTTCCCAATTTTTAGGTTTCTTCATATTTTCCTCTACATATGGGGAGAGTTTTGAAAAAGGGATAACCGGAAATAGATTTTTTATCTTTTCAGTTTTTTAAAAGGCAATAAATGAGTATTGAAAGGAAAGCTAGAAATAAAAAAGGCCCAAGTTTTTTTGTTTGGGCCTTTAAGCTTTTGTAATGGAGATATTTGAGGTATTCCTTAGTTTTTCATTCGAGATATGAAATCCCGCTCCCATAAAAAGATAGTTTTAACAGAGCATCCGATTATTAAAGCTGTTTCTTCTTGGGTATATCCTCCTTCTAAACGAAGCCGAATGGCTTCTCTGCGCTCCTTTTTCATTGAGGAAAGAATTGTGTTGATATCAATTTTCCTTCCCATTTGTTCTTCATCAAAGACCAAAGTTTTATTAACTACATCGTAGGTTTCTTTAAACTTAATTGCTTCTTCTGTAAAATCAGATAGTCCCCCTTGAAGTATGTTTTCTAATGGAGATTGTTCTTCCTCTTCGCCCTCTTCTTCCTGTTTTTTAGGAAGCCGGGATTCTGGAATAATTCTTGTAGCTTTGGGTTTCCTAAGATTTGCAATGACCGTGTTAAAATATGCTTCTAAATTCGAAATTTTCCATGCTGTGACACGGGCAAGGTGTTTTATAACAGATTCATACCCCTCATAATGCATACTAAGGTCCTCTCCTTCTTTACTGGAGAGCCTCTTCTTGTCCTTAGTTTTACGGTATGGTTTGGAGACTCGATAAAGAATGGCGTCCATTATTTCAGGACTTACCCCATGAAGCTTAGCCAGTATATTAACGGTGAGGAAATAAACCCCGAAAGGGTACTTATCTGGATAAGGTATACCTATTCCCCCTTCTTCGACGGGTTTCTCTGCCAACCACTTAAGCATATCTTGGCGGTTCTGATTGGGTCTGATCATCTCAGCAAAAGTCGCAGGAGGATAGGTTTTTAGCCCTGATTCTATGATCTTGGTGAGGCTATCAAGCCAGTCATCCCCAGACAACATTTGCAAATTTCTTATAGCCTTTTTTGAAATTGAAAACGGTATGTCCCATTTATCCCTCTCCTTCCGATATTCTTCATAAAGTTGAAAATACTGTTTCAATTCTGGAGGATCATCTTCCCAAATACCTTCTATCTTCACCCGTTCATAATCTAATAGGGTAAGTGGCTTTCTCTCGGATGTTAGCTCCTTAAGAGACTTTCTCCCAATGCTTATTAGGTAAGCCCAAGCTGCCGCAGCTGGAAAATTGACATCTTTCGAATCATTACTCACTCCGGCTCTTTCAATACGAAAAGCTTTTATCTTTTCCTCATCTGTAAGTCTTAGACATTCCGGTTTCTTAATAAAGGCCACAAATTGTCTCATTTCTTTTCTTAAATCCGCAGTTGAATAATATGGTACTAAACGAAAGTGATATAGCAATCGTTTAAGAGTTGATTCTTCAGTTTTGAGAATATTTTTCATTTGACCACCTCCTGCAAGGTGTATCGGGGGAAACGGGCGGACATGGATCACTCTATACTACCCTAACGAATCTGCAATTTGCTCTCAAATTCACCTGTCGTTTCATTATAAGAGAAAGTGCCTTTTGTAGTAATGAAATTGAAAATCTTGTCGTGATTACTTTGGAAGCAGAACGACTTTACCTTTCGTCATTTGAGGGGAAATTCCTCGATGAAAGAAAAGCCCCCGATGTGCCTACACGACTAAAGGCGGTTGAGTTGATTGGTAGGATGCGGGGCCATTTCGTAGACCGCCATGAGGTAACCGGGAAGGATGGCGGGGATATCGTGCTCGCAATCAAGCCAGCTACCCAACGGAGGGGGCCCAAGAGGATTGAGATTGATGAGTGACAGATTGCCAGACCAGCAAGCAAAAAGGTTCTTTACCATTTTGGAATAATTCTTCCAGTTTGCAGGTCAATGTAAGCTTTTGGTCCAGAATTTGGATAGAAATTTCCTGTTTGGTCAACGGCCCCTCCTGGAGTAGGATATAGGTATCTTACCTTCGGGTCAGTCGGGGGTGGTGGTGTTAAGCCATAAGTCTTCTTACGATACTCCTCAGCCTGTCTCTGTGCTTCTGCGATTGCCTGTGCCTGACGCTCTTGTTCCAGTTGAATCCGCCTTTGCTCAGCTCGAATACGTTCCTCTACTGCCTTTTGGTAATCTAATTTGCCCTGCTCATAAGCATCTGCTTGCCTCCGACGTTTTTCTTCAGCCTGACGTATCTTGCTAAGTTCTGTATTTCGTAAATCCTCTGCCGTCACCCTACCGATTTCTTTGGCCTTCAACACCTTCATCCCTTCTTTTTCTACCACTCCTCGCACGTCCTCACTGTTCGGGTCTTCGGTGAAACAGACCGTACCGTTCTTATCCACGTATTTGTAATATGACTGCCCCCATCCGATACTCGCCATCCCAAGCACTACCACGAACACGAGTATCGCTTTCATAACGAATCCTCCAAAAGGTTAGGTGTTAGGTTGTTTGGTTAACTTGTGGAAGCTGAAGATTGGAAATGTAGTGTTACTCTATAAATTTTAATTGGAATTGTCAAGAACTTTGTTTTAACAGAACTTTGTTTTAAAGGGTAAAGTTGTGTAAATTGTTGTCAATTCATGTCAAATCCAGACAACTTGTTTCTACTACAATGCCATAGCTATTTGATTAAGAAATGTTGCATCAAAGAGGAAAACTTTAGAAACACTCTTTAAGGAAGTGTTGGCTAACTTTACAGTCCCCATAGGGCCAAATCCTGCCTTTCACACTTTGGGAATAGGTCTTCCAAGGAGGGTCATACCCCCTATCGCCTCCCTCAATTCCTCTTAAAGATCCTCCTTCCTAATGAAGGAGGGGCGCCTATTCGAGCAAAAAACCAATCAAATTTGTGGGATTCCTGGCAGCTCATATAGGTGAGATCGTAGCACCTCCGACAAAAAAAATAACTCCTCCCATAGGGAAGATGAAGCCTTCCAACTCTCTCTCTGCAATCAGGACATGAAAACCAATAGCGCTTACCTCCCGAAGGCAATTGTGTAGTAACTAAAGGAATGTCCTGAGTCATAGGAATCCTCTGGCCTCGACGAATTAGAGGGGAAAGGAGTGTTAAAATATAGACGGACTTTCCTTCTTTGGACCCGATGTCCCTCAGTTGGTAATCAACGGAACCGGTTTCTGCCCCTCCCCGAGTCCACCGTATCTCTCCCCATGGTCTTGAATGCAAGAGATCACCGCTTGTAAATTCCTCGACGTTCAGTGTTAAGCATTCCTCCACCGTCGTTTTTTTTGAAAACCAATGTCTTCCGCTTCCAAAACCCCCCAAGGTTTCCCCCCCTTTTCCTAAATCATTGACATTTCATAACACCTTCCAGAGTTATTCGATTCATACAAATATAAATTTCTTTATGGTTATCAAGACTTATGTCATATCTCAATATCCAGGAAAATTTACTCAAAAACCTGGGTATTTCACTATGCTTAATTAGAATATTAAAAATCATATAATTACCAATATACTAAATTATAATATAAAAAAAATAGACGATTGTAAAATATTTCAAAGGGTTGCGACTTATGCTTGCATCGGAATGGGCGGCCGCTTTGGATCGGGATTAATAGCCCAAATACGTCGAAATGCGTACTTCGTTAAGTTAATATGAAACCTATATGTTTCAAGGGTATTCGGAGCTATGTCAAAGTTAGACACTAATATATCATAACCTATTAAAACATTTGGCATTTATCTAATTTCTTGAATGTTCATATAACTAATCATTCAACTCTTCGATTATTCTCTTGATTTCCTGATAGGGGCTTGCTATTAGACTATTAGATTTAGACTTCTGGTTAGAGTCTTCTAATCAACTCAACAACTAACCCGCAGCCTATTTAATAGTGTCCAAAAGTTAACCAACAACCCAACCTTAACCTTTTAGAGAGAGTCACATGAGGGGAAGATTCCAGAGGGTACCCATCTGAGCCTTCAAGGGGTTTGTGTGCTTCTTGGAGGCTTTCTGACATAAAAGTTCTTTAACTCACCCGATAGTAGGTATTTCTCAAAGAACCGAAAGGAGGTAAGACATGGTTTATCACAGGAATTTAATCTTATTGGCTGTTGTCGCTTTTATTTTGATTTTTTCTATAGCATCCGTTCAAGCGAAGCAACCCATCAGCCCAGGCAACCCAGCATTATCTGCGTGTTTAGCCCAAGTTGAGCAACTGCAACAAACAGTAGCCAAGCAACAGGTAACCATTGAAACTTTGCAAGGGCAGATCAACGCTCTGCAAGCATCGCTGAACACCAAAGAACAAATAATAGCCGACCAACAGGCAACCATTGGAAAGTTGCTGGATCAGATAGCTGGGCAGAAGTTGGAGATTGGAGCATTGGAGGAGCAGATCGCCACCATGCAAACATTGTTGGACGATATGAACAGTTATGTTCGTTTGCCTAAGACTGGCCAGACGACCAGTGCAAGCACCCCTGGTGACGATGGGGCTTTGCAAAAGGGAGTACCTTGGCCTATCCCAAGGTTTACCGACAATCATAATGGAACAGTTACTGACAATCTAACACGGTTGGTCTGGCTAAAGGATGCCAACTGCTTTGGATTGCATGAATGGCACGTCGCTGTGCCAATGGCCTATGCCTTAGAGGCAGGGTATTGCGGGCTCTTGGACGGTTCAGTGAAAGGTGACTGGCGACTTCCGAACAGGAATGAACTGTTAAGTCTTGTTGACATAGAAATAGAAATTGATGCACCACATATCGCAGGTATAGGCTATTTCACAAACTTGGCACACGTAAGTGATAATTATTATTGGACAAGTTCTACGTGTCAGTACAACTACGACGCCACCGCTTATTATCTGAACCTGTACGACGCCACCTCAGGCTACGGTGCTAAGGCAAGCAATTTGTACCGTGTCTGGCCTGTCCGTGATCTTAAGTAGCGTAGGTTGATTCTTAAATAGCAAAAGGCAGGGTTCAGAGATGGCCCTGCCTTTTTTGTCTCCGAAGAGTACTTCCTGTAATCGTCATTTTTGAAAATCCTCCTTCCATACAACATTTCAAGTCGAAATCGTTTACAATATGTCAGGCTGATGATTGTCACTAAATAATTATTTTTTGAGACAAAAAAGGTCACTTTTTCTTCTTCCATAAAATTTAAACTTTTGAGTAAACCTTTAGAAATCAAAGAATTCAAACATTCAATCTCGTTTGGCACTAAAATTGCTCATAGTTTAGATAGGGAAAAGGTTTTAAGGTAGATTGCCGATAAAGCCAAACCACGAGTAATCGTGGGACGGAAAGCCACGGGTCCTGCTGGGATAGCCGGGTTGCCGAACGGAAATTAATTATAGGAACCGGATTGCCGTGGCCTAATCGATTCAGCAATCCGGTTTTTATTTTACACGGAGTATTCTCATGTGACCTATAAATCTACTCCAAAGGGAATTGTATGAAGGAAATCTCTCAACGCAAAGAAAAACGGAAACATCCAAGGCTGCCGGTGAGTTTACCTGTTAAATTCCAGATGGATGGGAAGGAGGTGGTTCACCCTGGGGTTACTCTTGATATCAGTGAATCTGGCCTTCTCATTCAAAACTTCAAAGATATGCCTGTTGGCACAAGATTGAAAATCGAAGTCTTATTCCCAAAAGGCTTTGAATTGTCCAATTTTCAAGGAGTTGTCGAAATCATCTGGAAGGATATCTATTCTTGGGAGGGCTGGGAAGGGTATCAATATGGTATAAAGTTCACCCAGATATTGGATAAAGACCACTTATTGTTAAAGCGACTTCTAAACGACCCCTCTTTTTTGAAAGAAGTCTATTTATTCGATAAGCCTCAGCACCATTCAACATTGATTGTAAAAGTAAAATAACAGAGGATTTAAAATGGGCTTCTCTTATAAAATACTTATCGTAGATGACGAAGAGATGTTAAGGAATTATCTCGTTTCTTTATTTTCAAAACAAGGGCATAACTGTGAAACTGCAAATGACGGCATCGAGGCTTTGGAAAAGATCAAAAAGAATTCATTTGATGCGGTGGTAACGGATATCGTGATGCCTCACATGGACGGGATTACTCTTACTAAGGAATTGGTAAAGTTATATCCTGATCTTCCCATTATGATCATGACTGGGCATGTCCATGAACATTCTGCCAAGTCAGCGATTGACGTAGGGGCTCGAGAATTCATAAAAAAGCCATTTTCTATTGATGAATTTATCATCCGTTTCGACAAAATGATGCATGACCATGAAACTCTACGCAAGATAAAGGAAAAATATAATAAAATGCTATTTAATGAATACAGAAAGTCATCCGAAGAAATAGAAAGACTAAAAGGGGAAATAAAGACTCTGGGAGGCAAATGGTCCTATTTTTACGATCCTAATGATTGAAAGTATACTAATATTCTCATTATAGATTTCTTACAAGGGTTTTAGCACAAAAACTATCTGGTATGTGACAGCTGACAGTAATCGTTACCTTTCAAAGGCATCTCAGAGTGAACATTCGTAGGTGCAACGTTTAATGGGTGGGAAGGGTTTTTGTGCTCACCCATTTGATAGCCCCTAATAGCACTCCTCCTAATTATTCTTTTGATGCAGGGGTTTCCGAGTAAATTCTCCAATCCTGCCTTCTGCCATTTAATTAGCCCAATAGACTTATCCTCCAAAATCGGGATCCTCCTATTTTTCGAGGAGCTTCTGCTGCTTATAGAGTGAAGTCTTCAGAGGGAATCTTCTGAATAGGGCATCTACATTGAAGGGAAAGGAGATAACCCTATACCTTTTGAAAAGAAATCTTTAGTCTTTGGAGTGTGCCATATTGATTCGTGGCCGGTCTACCTGCCTATTTCTTAGGCAACCAAGGAAGCAAAGATGCAATGTTGCTTCCTGAAATCGAGTTCCTAACGGTTTCCTTTGAAATAGAAGATTACATATCAATAAGGAGTGGGAAACGTTCTTCTCTTTTAATGGAAGTAATTCGGGACTTTTGTGAAAAGATCTTCCACTTTCGGCTTTCATTAAAATGAACACAATTTTAATTGAATTGTCACGAATTACCATCTGCTTACAACAATTGGAACCATTGAATTTTGACCCCTGATGTCAATAGTGGACACGAAACACTCTCTCATGCTGCAACCTGTATTGCATAGAACTGCCGTTCATAGACAGCCGGGGATAGGTACCCCAGGCGTGCTTGCCGTCTTTGCCGATTGTAGAATACCTCGATGTACTCGGTGATCTCCCGGATAGCTTGTTCCCTTGTCTTGTAGCGACAGTGGTGGATAAGCTCGTTCTTGAGCGTACCCCAGAAGCTCTCCATGGGAGCATTATCATAGCAGT
>Ga0184631_10000172_pt1 | contig 13102 bp, 15 predicted proteins | sample PLM4_90_b1_FD_133160 | JGI IMG/M metagenome (GOLD analysis project Ga0184631, IMG submission 133160) | Groundwater sediment microbial communities from an aquifer in East River, Colorado, USA - PLM4_90_b1 | ecosystem: Environmental > Terrestrial > Soil > Riparian zone | place: USA: East River... | reverse complement strand
AGCCGTCTCATACGCCGGCACACCAGCCCCCGTGTCGATCAGGATCGGGGCATCCCCGGCAAGCAGATAGGTGTTGGTGCCCGGCCCCGTGGTTAATCCCGGGTTGCACCCAAGAATCCGAGCAATCCTCTTAGTGGCAGATCCGATCAACCTTCCCTTGCCTCCTGGATCTCAACCCACAAACAGCAGACCCGCTCTCCCTTATAGACCCAGTGAAGGATGGCCGTGATGGGCATTCCGCGGGCTGGTCAGAAGCACCTCACACGTCCCAACGTATCATACTGTTCGGATCGGTCACTGCCAAGCATTTTCTCCGACACTTAGCACCCGGAGAGCGACATGGATTCTGTCCAGATTTAGACCCCCACTTACGAGAACCTTCTTGAAGCTCAAATGAGGTAGCATTCGACGCCGAAAACAGATATGCTGGCTGTGTCATCCTTCTTCGTTGCTCAACAAACAGTGAAAAGGCCTGCTTCTGCGATGGACAGCAGCCCTGAGTCCGGGAGGCGGACCCGGCCTGTGTCCAGTCGGAGGGAGAGATGAAGATCGAGACCGCTGTACGGTCGATCGGTGGCCTGCAACAAGAGATCGTCATCGGCCCCCACCGCTTGGTGGCCGACGAGCCGCCGGAGAATGGAGGACAGGATGCCGGGCCCAGTCCGTTCGGCCTCCTCACCGCGGCCCTGGGGGCCTGAACAGCTATCACACTGCGCATGTATGCGCAGAGGAAAGGATGGCCGCTGAAGGACGTCAATGTGAAGATCCGCTACGAGCCAGGACCTTCGGGGCTTCCCGGCGGCGAAGGGCATCGGATCGTGCAGTCCGTCACATTGATCGGTGACCTGACCGGCGAACAGCGCAGCCGATTGGAAAGCATCATCGAGCGATGCCCGACTCACAGAACGCTGTCAGCAGGGGTTCCAATTGTAGCTGCATAGTAATGCAGAAGCGTGCGTCAAAGCACAAGGGCTCTCGGCGTGATGCCGAGAGCCCTCTCTTCGTGAGCCGCGAATCTCCCGCGTCGCTTAGCCGATCTTTGCCAGGGCCGTGCCGCACTTCTCGCAGACCCGCATCATACGGCCTCGTGGGTTGAAGACCATGCTCCAGACCATGTCGCCGCCGCAGGTGCAATGACCGGCCTTCTTGGCCGTCTGTGCCTTGTTGCGGCTGGCGAGCTTTGCTGTTTTCGCCTCCTCCGCCATGTCAGCTTCTCCCTCCTTTCATGATGGAATCATAGATTTTCTGCTATTTCCCAACCTACGCAAGCCGTCGCCCGCACGCAAGAATATCCCCGGCGCCTTGCAGGCGCACACGTACGCTCAGCTTGGCCTATGGGAATTGAGTCGGGGTTATTCGGCGGTACCGAAGGACGAGCCTGGCGGGCTAACAGCTTCGGTGGGCCGTGGTGATCCGAGCCGTCATTCTAAGCTTTGTGAAATTATTGTCAAGCGAAATCTTCATGACGGGGAAAAGAGAGATAGTTGGAGCCACATGCTCTCTACGAAGCGGGCCTTATGGGTGAGCCGGTGGATCGCGGCCGAGAGCCTTGGAGGAGATGGAAGGGGAGGATCTTGCCGACCTTCGTGGCGACCGGGCGCTGACGCCTGACCCTCACCGTTCCCGCCCGTTGCCACATCGCGGCTCCGAACCGTGAGAGACTGCCACCCCGCCCCAGCTCCTCCAGGAAGTTCTGGCGGACCGCCTCCTCATCGAGCGGCCCGATATCGGGGCTCACAATCAAGAGCAATCGGAGGATCCCATCCTGCCCCTCTTCCTCCAGCACCTGATAGTCAGCGCTCGTCCCACCGAAGCGGGCTGGTAGCACCTCTTCCACCACCCGCAGGAGGTCCGTTTGAACAAAGGTCATCCCCTCGCCGCTCAGCTTCTCGAAGCTCCGAATCTCCGAAATGTGATCCCGGAGGCCCAAGGCCGCAAGCCCACACCCGCAGTCCCTCCGCTCGACGATCCCATAATCGCCGCTCTCGACGTTGAGGAGGACCTTGGGCGCTGAGGGAAGAAGGGAGGTAAACAAGAAGGCGTCCACTGTAAGACCGGAATTGCCCACCGCTCTCGACCGCTGGATCAGTCCGTAAGCATCGCTGAAGAGGTGGAGGTCGTCAGACACTTGAGGGGTCCCACATCCGAAACCGATGATGCCTGCCTCGGTGAAGGCATAGCGCACGAGCGCCCGCGCCCCGGTGGCTTCGACTATCCGCCGCTTCGCGTCGGTGAACGGCTCCCCGAGGGTAATGAAGCACACCCCCTTGAGAGGGATCCCCTTCTCCTGGGCAGCAGCAGCGATGCGGACAGCCGAACTCGCAAAGGCCGTGACGCAGATCGACTTCCCGCACCCGAGATGGCCAGCCAACCAGGAGGCCATCCGGCCGGGATCCTGAAGATCAAGGAACCTCGGCACGGGGAGCGAAGAACCCAGCAGATGACCCAGTGCAGCCAAGTATCGGGAAACAGCCTGCACCTTGAAGGGGAGCGGTTTTATGGGATAGAACCAGGCAAGAGGGGCGCGCCCCAGCTTCGCATACAGCAGCACAGGAATGAGACCCTGGCTCCAAATCGCATGGTCGTACCGGGACAGCCCGTGCACATGAAGGGTGAGGGCGTTACTGACGGCCAGATCGGCCAAGAAGGGGAACCCTGTCTTCACCGACGTGCCGGGACTCCGCGTCCCGCCGCTTTGCGCCTCGAAGTGAGGCGAGATGGAGGGGTTGTCGAAGTCCTCTTCTGCGAAGCTGAACCGTCGGCCTCCCCGGACGGCCTCCTTCCGGCCCTTGAACTCATCAAAGGTGACGTACACTCCAGCTTCGACGAGGCGGGAGAGCGACCCCTCCAGACCCTCCTTGTCCACCAACGATTTGAGATCACCGAACTCGCAGCCAGCAGCCCTAAGGAGCTGAAGATATGGGCTTCGAGGATGACCATAGATTGCCTGTTCCGCCATCCAAAGAAACCGCTCCTTCCGCGTCGCCAACCTTCGTCCAACTATCTCAACAGCCTGCTCCACGGAAACCGGCGTATGGAGGAAACGGCGGATATCCCGCGTCAGGCGGGCCAGCCTGGTGAGTTTGTGTAAGAAGCGCATGGCCATTCAGATTCCTGCCTCTGTCATTCCGGGCTCTGATCAAAGAGGCGACACGGAATGGGAGTGGGTCTTATATCGTGGTGGAGATTTCTTACACAGAGCTTCGTTTTGAGCGCGAGGTGGTCTTTCCTACTCCGATAAACCGCTTGTGCGAGGCCCACCAGGTCCGCAGCGCCCTCGCCCGTCTCGACATGTCGTCGATCAGCAGGAACTTGACGTAGCGCTCGATCCCCTGAGAGGGCGGACCGGCTCCCAGGAGAAGACGCCTCACGGGAAACAGTCCCCGATGAAGCGAGGCGGCCTCGATCTGCCGGAGAATGGAAGCGGGCACAGAGGCATCGAGCAAGACATTTGCAAAGGCCAGGGTATCTTCGAGCGCCCGTCTCCCTCCGAAGCGGGTGGCCTGGGAATAGACCCGCTGCCAATCAAGCTGATTCCCGTACTTCTGGAGGAAGAGAAACAGGTCACAAAAGAACAGGAGGCCCGAGAAGACATGATGGAAAGCGAGGTGCAGCGCCAGGTACACGAGGAGTTCTTCCGGAGCGAGCACTGCAATCGAGAACCCTCCTAGGTCGAAGTCTCGACAGCGCTGCCAGGTCTCTTCGCTCGCCAGGAGGGAGTGCGGCTCCCAGGAGGCGAGCACCGTGTCCCAATGGAGGTCGAGAAGGATCGGAGGCCCGACCCTGCGAACAAACTCGACCTCACCGAAGTGGGCGAGCTTGTCTCCCTCCAGTCGCGGCTCTGCCAGGTCGTACCCGATCCCCCCTAGGACCGACTTGACCTGCTCATACGAACTGCGCCGAATCAGTATGTCGACATCCACGTACGGTCGCAGCAGATCATCAGGATAGAGATCCTTTGCGAGGGTAATCCCTTTCAGCACGATGAAGGGAATGCCGATGTGATGAAACTCCCGGGCAACGTCGCGCAGCCCTTCCAGGAGGAGTAACGATCGAGCCTTCCCTTCGAGGGCCTGCGTGCGCAGGGCGTCAACCACATTGGCCGGTAGAAGATCGTAGGCCTCGCCCTTGAGGCCCTGGAGGAGAAGGGGTGCCAGGCGATGGTACCGCGCCAGTGACAGGAACTTATCCCAGTTGACCAGATCGGGTCCGGGGCAGGAGGAACCAGAGGGTTGGTGATGGAGGACTGACCGAAGGAGATCCAGGAGTAACCGCTCTTCCGGGGAAAGCTTCATGCCAGAGGTTGGCGACACGCGGTCACGAGGCCTCTCGTAAGGTGGGACAGGAAAAACTCTGTCAGGTGTTCAATACAGAGGGGGCTCGGGTGAATGGTCCGCAAAATCAACGCCCCGATTGGCGCAGGAATACCTCCACCCAGTCCAGGGTCCAGGCAGCCATCTCTCGTTGCCCGTGTTTCGGTCGGGGGAGAAGAGGCAGGCGAACAGACTATCAGTTGTCGGTGCCAGTCTTCTGGGCGGTCACGTCGCGGAGCTTCCCAACCCGCTTCAACTCCGGCCGCTGGTAGGGCGCCTTCGGGTTCGGGCTAGACAGCTCGGGTTGCTTGTCTTTGGGATCCATCAGATCGCACCTCCTTCCGGGGGCGGGTCATTCGACAGAAGCGAAGGATTGAAAACGCTGAGCAGTAGGATATGAATTGAAAGGCCCTCTGTCAAGCTATTTCTCGGCCCCTTCGCCAGGGCGTTGCGAGATCATAACCCCGTCTCTGTCAACCTTTCCCTCAGCAGCACGATTGGCGAGACCGGCGAGTTGGCGGCAGAGATCGAGGATCGGTTCCTGGGCGAAGGCGCAGAAGATGACGATGAGGCGGTCCTGTTCGCCTGGACACAGTAGAAGGTCCTGAACCAGGTCGAAGGAGTCGCCACACACACGAATACAGCTTCCCGGAATGCCGGCTTCCAGAGCGGCAGCCGCAAGGATGGTCGGAATTTGGCCGGGAAGCCGACCTCGTCGGTATCTCGGCAGTGGCTCTCTGATGATGATCTCGTCGCAGACAAAGGAGGCGACCCTGACCAGATCTCGCACGTAGTCGTCCGAATGCGTCCCGATTGCCGTAATGACCCCGATGATCCGTCCCACAGGGAACGGTCGGCGATCTCGAATGCGGTTTAGGACATCGGCGTCTCGCCGGTAGCTATCCCTGTTGCTCCCAGCCAAGAGCAGGACCCTCCCACTTGGCAGATCGAACAGGTTGAAATGTCCCGGGTTATCCTCCGGACTCTCCCCGAATGACAGCAGGCTCCTCACGAGCGATTCCTGCGAAACAGGGAGGTACGAGCGAACTGCTTCGGTGGCGGCGATCGCCGCAAGCAGGTTATAGGCGTTGTACGAGGCTAACCCGCCGAAGAGCAAGGGGGCGCCCGAAAGCTCGACAAGTGCATGGGGGCGCCCCTGTGTCTCCTTCACCACCGTCCCTTCCGCGTATCGATACAGGACCGCGCCGAGACAGGCCGCTCCTGGAACAGGGTCCCGGATGAGGCTGATATAGGCAACCTTGGCTCTTGGAGGCGGGGCGGCCGAATTCAGGAGCGGGTCGTCTGCATTCAGGATGATCGTTCCCCCGGGCCGAACCCTCGACGCAAGCCTCCACTTGAGCGCGAGCATCTCCTCAAGCGATTTGATCCCGAGTTCTCCGAGATGGCCATCGGTGATATTGGTAAAGACTGCGACGTCGCATCGACGGAAACCAAGGCCGTACCGCTGGATCCCGCCGTGAGCGGCTTCGATCACGAGGACGTCCGTGCCGCCGGCCCGATAGGCCACCAGAGGTCCATCCGCGCCGGCGTATGTCCCGCGGACTATACAGTCGCCATTGACATAGATCCCCCCGCTGCAGGACATCCCCACTCGATAGCCGGCATCTGTGAAGATCCGGGAGACCAACCGGGCAGTGGTGGTTTTCCCCTTGGTCCCGGTGATGGCGATGACCGGACCCTCGAACCTGCTAAGGGCCCACCGAGAGCGGACAGTCAGCGCCCAGACCCCAGTGTCCCGAATAGAATCGCGAAGTTTCTGAAGCTTTCGCGGCGTTCGGGGGAACGATCGGAGTCGCCTGACGATTGAGGTAGTCAGGATGCCCATCCGGGCTCCCCTTTCAAGCCAGGCGGAGCGGCAACCTCTCGACTCTTCGTTCCAGAGCGTTCCAGTAGCCGATCGACCAGCTCAGGAAGATCGAGGGGGTTTCGTCCAAGCAGGAGGCGGTAGCAGTCAGCCTGCCCGATGAGCCTGCCAAGCAGGTCGAACTGTCGCGCCGCCGCCCCAGGTTCGAAGACCAGGAGACTGTGCGGAAGGATCTCCTTGAGCGCTGTCTCCTTTGGAAGCGGCACTGCCCGATACTCCCGCTGACCGGTCACCTGCGGAAAGAGGATCAGCTCGGGCACCGCTGCCGCGCTTACGCAATTCGGAAACAGCAGCTCCGGGTCAATAGAGCATTTGCGACGCCCGGGCGGCGGGAGGGCAGATGCCACGATCTGAAGGTCCGGAAAAAACGAGATCGTGGTCTCGGTCACATCGAACCGGTCGGGGAACGAAAGGACCTCGACCAGATCGGCACGTCCGCGGAGAAAGGGTCTGTCGTCCGAGAGGCTCCGATATCCGCCCCACAGAAGGGCCAGGCAGCAGGTGGTCTTCCCTCCTCCGCTCTGCGCAGGGATCAACACCCCACGCCCCTCCTTCTCAACCGCTGAGGCGTGAATCGGGTAGAGCCCCCGGTATTTCAGCGCTTCACTGAGCGGCAGGAGGAAGCAGTAGGCGGCGAAAAAGGCGGGAGCGATTTCGGTCGGCTTAAGGAGGTGGCCGCTCAGCCGTCCGGCGACTGGATCGTGCAGGAGGTATCCCTGTTCGTGAAGGTCGAACAGGTAATGGCCATCCTTCCGGTAGATGTCCAGGCTTACCCCAAGGGCGCCTATGTCGAACGCACTATCCCGCTCCGATGAGAAGAGGAGTTCCCCGCCTCTCGGCCGCTCGCCCCTGCCGCCCGCGGCGCGGTACTCAAAGGTAAGGGCATCGATCGGGACGGGCCTGTCATGTCGGAATTTACCCAGGCGATTTTCGATGGCTTCGAGGACCGGCTGGAGCTCCGAGGCCACCCGAAGCGGGACTCCGTGGATGAGGTAGTTCCGTTCGAACGGCAGGTCGATCACACGCCCTCTCCCTGGAGACACCCGTTCGGACCTTGCGCGGCGAATACCGGCGTGTCCTTACGCGGCCGGCACAACCCTTCCGGCCTCTTTTGCAAACCCCTCCAGGTCAGGCGAAGGCTCTATCGACTCGGGGTAGCAGTAGACGACCTCAAGGCCTAGTAGGGCGGTTGGCTTCTCCAGAAAGAGATTGCCGCCCAGTGAAAGCCAGCTATGGCTCACCATCGATCCACCATCGGGCCGCACCCCTATGTGAAATCGAACCGGAACACCGCGTTGCCTACAGTAGGCAAAGAGGGCGAGCGTCCGGAGCAGGCAAGGGCGAGTGGTCCGGACAACCTCCGTCAAGAGAAAGTTCAGATACCGCTGAAGTCGCCTCGCCTTTTCAATGGTCTCAGCGGGCGGTACGTCGGTCGTCCGACGGGAGCGTTCGCGGCAGAGCCCGGCGAGAGCTGTCGGGAGAACATGGCGCCTCAGCGTAATCGCGGCGGTGACCAAGCCGGAGCATGCCTGCAGGAAAAGGCCTATGCAGCCTGGCTGGGTCAGTTCAGCGATCCTTGATTTCGTGTTCATAGATGGAGATCAATCCCTCCCGCGCGAACTCCTCAAGGAGATCCACGAGATCCCGGCGCGCCTCCTCCTCCTCAACACTATAGCGATCGCGGAGCACAGTCAGTAAGTCCTGACCAGCGATACGTCGGTCAAGCAGCTCCCAGATCAGCGTCCCTGCAGGATTGACGGTGTAGTAGACCCCGCTCTCGAGGTGAAGAAGGATGCTGTTGCCGTCAAAGGTTCGCCAGGTCACGTTCGTTGCCCTGGCGAACGATGAACAGGTCAGATCGATCATCTTTATCTCCACAATCTGCTTCTTTCAAATGGCAGAGCCTTCACCGGCCTGACCTGTGTGCGCTTGAAGACCTCTCGGGTCACTCACGTCTCAGATATGGAACAGGCGGCAGGCGTTCTCGCTGATGAGGCGACCCAGCGCGCCCAGGGGGATCCTCAGGAAGAGGGGCGCCTGGCGATGGTAGCGGACGAGCGCCAGAACACTGAAGGGATCAATCGCGGCGAATGATGATGTGATGACGCACTAGCGGACTCAGTCCCGGTCTCTAGGACTGTGACGATCAGGAGTGGCGAGGCTTTACGCTGGGGCGAGGTCGTTGCCAGTCTTCTGGGCGGTCACATCGCGGAGCGTCCCGACCCGCTTGAGCTCCGGCCGCTGGTAGGGAGCTTTTGGCTTTGGATCAGCGATGTCAGCTTGCTTGTCTTGAGGCTTCATGCGATCGTACCCTCCTTCAATAACAGGTTAAGGCACAACAGGGAAGTGATAGGCAACGGAGGCAGTCTATAGACCGAAGGACTTCCTGTCAAGGGATTTTTCGGGTCGTGTCAAGAGGTGTGCAAAAAGAGTTCAGGCGGCAGCCTCCCAAGGGAAGTTCCTGAACTCGGAGCCCGTTGACGTACTGCGCGAGGTCATGAGCCTCCTGCATCAACTCCGGGGCGTTCAGTCGCCGGAACCGCTGCTGCGAGACCAGCAGCATCTTCCAGATGACCGCCGTGGCATTGCTCAGTGTCTTGAACCGCTTGCCCGCGTCGGTCCGCAGCCGCAGGGCCGCGAAGGGCGACTCGATCGGGTTGCTCGTGCGCAGGTACGGCCGGTGGGCTTTGGGGAACTAGGAGAAGGCGAGCATCCGCTCTACAAAAACCAACTAGCGATGGCGTATCGTTCCCCATGGGTAACGGCTTCGACCTCATGAAGAACGTCGGAGCGAAATGCGACCAAGAGCCCCGGCTCGGCGATCAAGGGGAAACCGCACGCCTTCCAAAGCGGGTCGTCTATTAGCCCATACAACTTCAAGGAGCCGCCGCAATACGCGTCTGGTCCAGGCTCTTCGGCCTGACCGTTCAAGAATACAACCGCGGACACCCGGCGGTCTTGCAAATACTGTGGATCGTCCGGTTCCGGGCCATGATCGAGATGCTGGCGAAAAAAATCTCCCTCTTTGTAGACCAAAAATTGTGGCGTCTCACAACCGGTGAGCACCAGGTGGAAATGGCTCTCAAGCGCTGGCTTCAGGCCTCGTAAGCGCTCTTCCACACACGACGTCGTCGGCGCATCGACTTCCACCCGCGTCGTTCTACGCTTCTTCTCATCTATCACGACAGCGCCTCTCTTATAAATCGTTGCTTGCCTGCCGGTCGCCACGCGCAGCTCGGATCGAATTCTCGCGCACAATTCAGCATCGAAAAAGTCTTTGACTACAAACAACCCGAGGCTTGCAAAAAAGGTCGATGTCGGCATCTTTTCTCTGATGTCCTACATTCCGCGCAAGGGTGGAGCGGCGTAGGGTACCCTGCCCGGAGCCATACCGGACCGTCCGAACGGATGGAGAAAGGAGACGACAACGAACGTGCTTACTAACAACACCTAAGTACTATAGCATCCAGACAGGGAGTGACGTTCGATGAGATCGAGCACCTCATCTAGAACATTAAATCCCTTTCGATAAGCCATTCGGAAGGCTCGGACCTCGGCGCTCAGTGTCAGATGATCGCGCATCAGGCGTCGATTCTGCTCTGGCATCTTGAGTGTGAGCGCAAAGGCTTGTCGCAGGGACATCGGGAAGACGTCCGTCCCGCTCAGGGCCCTGATACAGGCCAGCGTGGTCATGTCTGCCGTGAAGGGATCAGTCGCGACGAATGATGATGTGATGACGCACGAGCGGCGTCAGTCCCGGTCTCTAGGACTGTGACGATCAGGAGTGGCGAGGCTTTAGTCTACGACTATCAATGTCTTCTGGGCGGTGACGTCGCGGAGCGTCCCGACCCGCTTGAGCTCCGGCCGCTGGTAAGGCGCTTTTGGCTTTGGATCAGCGATATCAGCTTGCTTGTCTTGAGGCTTCATGCGATCGTACCCTCCTTCAATAACAGGTCAAGACACACCAGGGAAGTGATAAGCAACGGATGCAGTGTATAGACCGAAGATCTTCCTGTCAAGGGATTTCCCGGCCCCGCCTATTGAGTTCCACACCCTGTCACTGCAATCTCTTGGTAAGGTCGGCGAGGCGGTTGCAGATACCCACGACCGGCTCCTGCGCGAAGGCACAGAAGACAGCGATGAGTCGGAGTCGCCGGAACAGCGACGTGGTCAGGACGCCCATCCCCCCTCCTCGTTCAAACCTGGGGAGCGAGTCCTTTATGCCCCATTTATGCCTCAGACTTGGAACAGGCGGCGGGCGTTCTCGCTGGTGAGGCGACCCAGCTCGTCCAAGGACATTCCCAATAGTCCCGCGACCTCGTGGGCGGTGTTAAGGAGATGGGCCGGCTCGTTCCGCTGGCCGCGGAACGCTTGGGGCGGCAGATACGGACAGTCGGTCTCCAGGACGAGGCGATCCGGTCTCGCCCTCCGCACAACCTCCCGAAGGGCCTCGTTTTTGGGATAGGTCACCGGCCCGGCAATCGACGTGTAGTAGCCTCGAGCCCACGCCTCCTCGGCCATGGCCAGGTCGCCGGAGAAGCAGTGCAGGACGACGACCTCGGCCTGCTCTTCCTTCAGGATCTGCATCGTCTCCTGGTGGGCCTCGCGGTCATGGACAATCAGCGGCAAGCCCCGCTCTTTGGCGAGATGAATCTGGCGGCGAAAGGCCTCGATCTGCGCTGGACGTGGTGAACGGTCGCGGAAGAAGTCAAGGCCGGTCTCCCCGATCGCGACGACCTTCGGGCTCTTGGCTAGGTCTCCTAGGACCTCCTCAGACGCGTCGTCGTAGTGCTTGGCGTCATGCGGATGAATCCCGACGCTGGCGTAGATCTGCGAATAGCGCTGCGCCGCCTCCACCGCACGTTGGCTGGCTTCGAGATGGTACCCAACCGTCACCATCAGCTCGATCCCGGCAGCCTTCGCTCGCGCCAGGACCTCTTCCCGGTCGGCGTCAAACTCGGTCATTTGGATGTGGGCGTGCGTATCGATCAGCACCAATGCGCCTCAATCATGTATCGCCAGCGTGGATGCGCACAGTTGCCTGGCCAAGGAACCAGCATAGCAAGGCGCGGCCTCCGGGGCCGCACCCACTTCGCGGGTACCCGGCGTACATTTCCAGGTACGTCGCAGGGAGCGCCCCGGGGTGAAGCCTGGCCGCTAGGCGAAGTTAATTGGACCGGCATTAGCGGATCTTGGAGCCAGGCGGGATTGGCTGTTCGGGTTTCAGGAGGACGATCCTTCCCGCGTCATCCTCGGCAGCAAGCACCATCCCCTGGGATTGGATCCCCATCAAGGTGATTGGCTGTAGGTTGGCCACCAAGATGACCTGCCTGCCAGCCCAGGTCTCGGGCGGGTAGTGCTCTCGAAGGCCGGCCACTATCGTTCGTTCCTCGTCTTTCAGTCTGACTCGAAGTCGCACCAACTTCTTCGAGCCCGGGACCGCCTCGGCCTCAACGACTTCGGCGATGCGGAGGTCAAGTCGCCGGAACTCCTCGATCGTGATCTGGTCCGGGCGAGCCCCGGAGACGGCAGGCACCTCCTTCGACCGTCTCGAGGGCTTTTGGGAGGTCGTTTCGATGCGGGGGAACAGGGCTCGCACCTCTCGCACCCGCCTTTCGCGTGGACTGCCGACCACCTCCGACCCGAGCGCTTCTTCGAGGCCGATCGATGTGGGTGCCGCGTCAATGCCGAGACCTTGCAGCATGCACCCCGCCGTATCAGGCAGGAACGGCATCAGCAGAACCGCCATCTTTCGGAGTGTCTCGGCTGCTGTGAAAAGGACCATCTTCGTTCGAGCATCCCCCGGGTCCTGCTTCCATGGCTCATTGGTCACCAGGTATTTGTTCGTGGCTGAGACCAGATTCCAGATGGCACCAAGCGCCTCGCTGAACGCAAACCGCTCCATTGCGGCCCCGATCTCTGTAACGGCGGCGCCGGTCGCGTCAGAAAGCCCCCCTCCATCAGGTCGATCGGACAGCGCTCCGTTATAGTACCGCTCGATCAGCTTGAGGACACGGCTGTAGAGGTTCCCCAGGTCGTTGGCCAGGTCTGCGTTCAACCGCGCCACGAGTGCTTCCTCGCTGAAGCTGGCGTCGAGACCGAACGTCATCTCCCGCAACAGGAAGTAGCGGAAGGCATCGACGCCGTATGTGTCGGCCAGGTCGAGGGGGCGCACGACCCTGCCCAGGCTCTTGGACATCTTGGCCTCTTCGATCTTCCAGTAGCCGTGGACGTTCAGGCGCCTGTAGGGCTCGATGCCTGCCGCCTTGAGCATGATCGGCCAATAGATGGCGTGAGGTTTGAGAATGTCTTTAGCGATGAGATGCTGGGCGGCTGGCCAAAAACGCCTGAAATCCTCCCCCTCAGGCCAGCCCAAGGCGGAGATATAGTTGATGAGGGCATCGAACCACACATAGGTGACAAACTGTTCGTCGAAGGGGATTGGAATCCCCCACTCAAGGCGCGTCCGAGGCCGGGAGATGCAGAGGTCCTCCAGCGGATCCCTCAGGAAGGACAGGACCTCGTTCTTATAGCGCTCGGGCCTGATGAAATCGGGGTGGCCGTTGATGTAGTCGATGAGCCAGCCCTGGTACTTCCCCATCCGGAAGAAATAATTCTCTTCCTTGATAAAGGTCGGGGCCGTCTGGTGGTCCGGGCACTTTCCGTCCTGCAGCTCCTTCTCGGTGTAGAACCGCTCGCAACCAAAGCAGTAGTGGCCGCCGTACTCCCCGAAGTAGATATCGCCGGAGTCATAGATCTGCTGCAAAAACCGTTGAACCGTTCGCTTGTGATGCTCGCTTGTGGTGCGGATGAACTGGTTCGGCGTCAGCCCCAGCCGCTTCCAGGTCTCCTGGAAGATGCCGCTGATCCGGTCGGCATACGCCTGCGGGCTTTCGCCGGCCTT
>Ga0184631_10000171_pt1 | contig 13103 bp, 9 predicted proteins | sample PLM4_90_b1_FD_133160 | JGI IMG/M metagenome (GOLD analysis project Ga0184631, IMG submission 133160) | Groundwater sediment microbial communities from an aquifer in East River, Colorado, USA - PLM4_90_b1 | ecosystem: Environmental > Terrestrial > Soil > Riparian zone | place: USA: East River... | reverse complement strand
TGTGGAGACGATTCAGAGGTTGAGGGAGATCCCTGGGGTACGGGGGGTTCATATTATGGCGATCGAGTGGGAGGAGAAGGTGGTGGAGATTGCCAAGGCGGCTGGCCTTCTGCCGAGACCACAGTTATAAAGAACGTGTCCGTGCCTGCACGCCGGAGTGCCCGGCGTTTTGGCACGCAGGCGTGACTCGTGTCTCGTGTCCCCCCCTCCTCTCCTCCCCCCACAGGTGGGGGAGGATAAAGGTGGGGGGGAATTATAACCCGGACACGGAAAACGGACACGGGCACGAGGCGAAGGGCTTCTATCTATGGAAACGCGGTTGAGTACTGATCTGGCTGATACCATTCGCAAAGAGACGGGCGAAAATATCTTTCTCTGCTACCAATGTCAGAAGTGTTCGTCAGGCTGTCCAGTGGCAGAACATTTCGATCTCGCTCCCAATCAGTTGATGCGGGCCATCCAGTTGGGTCAAAAGGAGATGGTTCTCCATTCGAAGACCATCTGGCTCTGTGCCATGTGTGAAACCTGCGCCACTCGTTGTCCCCATGACATCAACATCACCAAGATCATGGATGCTCTTAAGATCATGGCGCAGCAGGAAAGAATTGAGCCAAAGGTTCCATCCGTTCCCCTCTTCTATCAGGCGGCTCTGAGAGGAATCAGGTGGTTTGGAAGGATGTATGAGGCTGGGTTGATGGGAGAGATCTATCTCCGTCAGATGATGTCCGGCCAGCTCAACTATCAGCAGGTGTGGAAGAATGATTTGCCATTGGCCCTGAAGATGTTCAGGGCCGGGAAGCTGAAGCTCTTTCCGACTTTCGGAAAGCCAAAAGGCAGGAAGAAGATAGCAGAAAAGAAGGATGGTATGGCCTACTTTCCTGGCTGCAGTCTCCATGGCACATCAAAGGAGTATGACCTCTCCACGCAAGCCGTATTTGACAGACTCGAATTTCCTCTCCATGAACCAGAAGGATGGGGGTGTTGCGGAACCACTCCCTCCCATTCCACAGACCATTATCTTTCCACATTGCTTCCTATGAAGAATGTGGCTTTGATGCAAGGTGAAGGTTTCGATCGTATCACGACCCCATGCCCTTCCTGTTTTCTCAGGATGCGGGTGGCCTTGAAAGATACGGAGGAAAATAGTGATTTGAGGGAGAAGATTACTTCAGAAATTTCTGGCCTTTCTCCCGATGGAATCAAGATTGAGCATCTCTTAAATACCGTCACGGACAGGATTGGTTACCAGAAAGTGGCGTCAAAGGTCATCCATCCCCTCAAGGGGCTGAAGGTCGTTTGCTATTATGGATGTATCATCACCCGTCCTCCAAAGATCACCGAAGTGAAAGACTACGAATATCCAACGAATATGGACCGATTAATGAAGGTGATTGGAATCGAGTCTCTCGACTGGTCCTATAAGACCCGTTGCTGCGGTGTTTCTCTCGGAATCACCCAACTCTCAATCGCGCTGGAATTAAGCAAAAAAATATTGAAGAACGCAAAGGGTGTGGGTGCCGACGCCATCGTGGTTGCCTGCCCCCTCTGCCATGTCAACCTGGATGCCCGGCAGAAGCAGATTGAGGATGAGTTCAAAGAGGCCTTTCACCTTCCGATCCTCTACTTCACCCAATTGTTGGGATTGGCCTTTGGTTTAAAGACAGATGAAGTGGGCCTCGATAAACACTTCGTCGATCCCCTCCCCCTTCTCAAAAAGATAACTTAAAGCTCTTCTCATTCCCCTCCCCTGATCCTTTTCGCGAAACAAGGATTCGACCAAGATTGCAAAAAAAATTTGACTTTATTATTTGAAACAATATAATTAGTTGTTTAAAATAAATCATGGAAGGAGGGGGAAAATGGATGCCAGGCATTAGGATTAAGGAGAACGAATCCTTTGAGAATGCGCTCAGACGATTTAAGAAACAGGTTGAAAAGACTGGGATATTGTCAGAAATCAGAAAAAGGGAACATTTCGAGAAGCCGAGCATAAAGAGAAAGAAGAAAGCACTGGCTGCCAAGAAAAGGGCGATGAAAAGGATGAGGAAAATAACGGAGAGGGGATGACGGATGGGCTTGGAAGAAAGATTGGTAGAAGAAATGAAACAGGCGATGAAATCCAACGATAAGTTGAAACTTTCCACGATTCGAATGATTCGCGCGGCAATTAAGAATAAAGAGATTGAACAGAGAAAACCGTTGGATGATGAAGGCATTATAAGGGTGATCCAGGGGATGGTGAGAAAGGGTGAGGAGTCGATCGAGCAGTTCAAGGCAGGGGGAAGGATGGATCTGGTGGAGAAGGAGACCAAAGAGATCGAGACCTTGAAATCCTTTCTGCCCCAACCCCTTAGTCGGGAAGAAGTATTAAAGATCATTGATCAAACGATTGAAGAGACCAACGCTTCATCCTTAAAAGACATTGGAAAGGTCATGAAATCCGTCATGCCAAAATTGGGGGGGAAAGTCGATGGAGCACTGGTCAATCAATTGGTGAAGGAAAGACTTTCCCCATAATTTCCTCCTCTTTTTAGTAAGTTCACTTTCCGTTTGTCACGCTTTATGGATAACCGCTCCCTCAGGGTTTTAGAGTTTTACCAATTATTAGAGGTATTAAAAACGTTTTCTATCTCGCCTTGGGGTCAAAAACGCTGTGAGGCGTTGAGACCCTCCACAAACCTTCCCCTAATCCAATCAAGATTAACCGAAGTTCTCGAACTGAAAGAAATCCTGGAAACTTCAGGAGATATCCCGATCCGAGGCTTGAAGGATATCGAAGAGATCTTGAAGAGGGTAGAAGTGGAGGGCTCTGTCTTGAATGTGCAGGAACTCCTTGATGTTTGTAAGCAGATCGATTTGTGCAAAGGGCTGAAGCGGTTCTTTCAGAAGCTGAAGATCGTCCAACCCCCTCGCCTTCAGGAAAAGATTTTAAGACTTTCTTCGTTAAAAACTCTGGAAAAAGAGATCCTTCAAGCGATCAACACAAAAGGCGAGATTCTCGACCGAGCGAGCCCAGCCTTGACCGATATCCGACGCCGGTTGGGAGCGGTCAGGGAAAGAGCGAAGGGTGTGCTCGAACATCTCCTTCACCGCGAAGAACTCCAGTCCCTCTTTCAGGAACAATTTATTACATTAAGAAATGGGAGATACGTCCTCCTCCTTAAATCCGATTATAAACACCGGTTAAAAGGGATCATCCATGATCAGTCTCAGAGCCGAATGACCTATTTCTTCGAACCTCTTGAAGTCGTCACCCTCAACAATGAGATCAACATCCTCATGGGAGAAGAAAGGGAGGAGGAAGATCGCATCTTGGCAGACCTTTCCAATAAGGTGAGAGAAGAGAGGCAGAACCTCTGGGGAGACTTCGAGATTTTAGGAGAAATGGATCTCCTTTATGCAATGGCAAAGCTCACCATCCTTTTGAAGGGTGTCCAGCCCATTCTGAATGAGAGCGGGAAGATCGATATGAGGGAGGCTCGCAATCCCATCCTCACCCTTCAAAAGAAAGATCAGGTCGTTCCCATTCACCTCCGCATGGGAGATGGAATCCGGACCCTCATTCTGAGCGGTGCTAATGCAGGAGGGAAAACGGTTGCTTTAGAGACCCTCGGCCTCCTTACCTTGATGGTTCAATCGGGTCTTCCGATCCCCGTGGCAGAGGGAGGTGAAACAGCGGTCTTCGAAAATATCTTGGCGGTGGTCGGAGACGAGCAGAATATTGAAGAGAATCTGAGCACCTTCTCCAGTCATCTTCTCCACCTGAATCAGATCTTGGGAAAAGCAGGGCCCCGCTCTCTCATCCTTCTGGATGAGCTGGGAGTGGGAACCCATGCCTCTGAGGGGTGTGCTTTAGCCATGGGGTTTTTAGATCGATTCAGAGAGAGCGGAGCCTCGATCGTGGTGACCACTCACTTCGACCGTCTTAAGGCCTACGGGTACCTTCATACGGATGTGGAGAATGTGGCGGTCGAATTTGATGAAGAGACCTTAGATCCGAAGTACACCCTCCTCTACGGATTATCGGGATTGAGTAACGCTTTTTTAGTGGCTGAGAAATTGGGTGTTTCAGAGGAGGTTCTTCGAAGGGCCCGTCATCATCGGGATGGAGGAGAAGAAAAGGTTGGCCTTGCTCTGGAGATACTGGAGAGGTTAAAGATAGATATGGAGAAGGAGAGGCTTCACCTCCTTGAGATGAGGGGGGAGGTCGGGCTGGAACAGAAGAGGCTAAGAGAACTCCTTGAAGGGATAAAGAAGAAGAGGCAGGAGATCTTCTCACAGGCTGAAGAGAAGGCGAAAAAGGCAGCCCAGAAGGTAGAAGAAGAATTAAAGGATTGGGTTCGTCAATGGAAAGAGGAGAAAGCTCATTCGAAGTTCTCACGTATGCATGTTCCTCGTAAAGAGATCCAGGAGGTGAAGGAGAAATTCTTTCCATCGATGAGAAGCAAAGGGGATCAAATGGTGTCGGGTGGCTTAAAGGTTGGAGAACATGTTAAGATTTCAAGCCTGCGGAGCTACGGGGTTGTGACGAGCATAGAAGAAGCTGGGGGTCAGGTAGAGGTGATGACAGAGAAAGCGACCGTGAGGACCTCTCTCTCCGACATCGTCAAGGGAATGGATAAAGAGGAGGAGAGGGCGATGGAGGCTCCCCAAGGCCAGTCTTTATCAGAGAGGGACGTGGGAGAGAAACCCTCTCAATTAAATGTCATTGGCCTCACTGTGGAGGATGCCCTCCCAAAGGTCGATAAATTTATCGACCAGGCTTTATTCCATGGATTGGAAAAAGTCCACATCATCCACGGAGTGGGTTCTGGAAGGTTGCGCGATGCCATCGGTAAATATTTGCACGGACACCAAGGAGTGAAAGGATTTGCTCCGGGAGAATCCATGAGAGGTGGCCGCGGGATCACCGTGGTGGAGTTGAGGTAAGATTTCTGAGAAACTTAGAAAAAGTCGATCGGAGCGGCGAAGAAAGGCTTTTTCAGAGATCCTGAGGTTGTCCCTTGACAAGTGTTTCTTTCACGGAAGAGAAGGTTTCAGAAATTCGGGATCGAGCCAGCATCCTGGAAATCGTCTCCGACCATGTGAGTCTCAAAAAGTCTGGGAAGAACTATAAGGGACTCTGCCCCTTCCATTCGGAAAAGACCCCTTCCTTCATGGTCAATGAAGAGAAACAGATCTTTCACTGCTTCGGCTGTGGGGAAGGTGGGGATGTATTTACTTTCTTAATGAAGATGGCCCACTTCGCTTTCCCACAGGCGGTGGAGGAGCTGGCAAAGCGATATGGCGTGAAGCTTCCTTCTCGGGAGTTTTCTCCGACCCAAAAGAAGGAGATGGCGAAGCGGGAGGCCCTCTTTCAGATCAACCAGATGGCCTCGGAATATTTTCATGATCTCCTCGCCCGACGGAGAGAAGGCGAAGAGGCAAGGAAATATCTCTCCCAGCGAGGGATCAAGGAAGAGATCCTTAAGGAACATCGGTTGGGTTATTCCCTTGAGCGCTGGGATGGTCTTGTTCAGCATTTTCGGGAGAAAAAAGCTTCTTTAGAGCTGGCGTGGGAAGTGGGCTTGATCTTTCCCAAAAAGAAAGAGGGCTGGTATGACGCCTTCCGGGGAAGGATGATCTTCCCCATCTTCGATCTCCATCAACGGGTCGTCGGGTTTGGGGGCAGAGTGATCCGAGAGGGGCTGCCCAAATATATTAACTCTCCAGAATCGAGTATCTATCATAAGGGGGAGGTTCTCTATGGCCTCCACGTGGCCAGGCAATACACTCCTGGAAAAGATTGTGTTATAATTGCCGAAGGTTATTTCGATCTGTTGACCCTCCACCAATATGGAGTGAAGAACAGCGTGGCCACCTTGGGAACAGCGCTGACAACGCAACATATTCGCACTCTGAAGAGATATACGAAGAATTTGGTTACCGTATTTGATGCGGATCGGGCCGGGGTTCAGGCCAGCCTCCGCTCCCTTCCTCTCTTCTTAGAAGAGGAGGTTTCCGGGAAGACGATCGTTCTTCCAAAAGGGGAAGATCCAGATAGTTTTCTGAGACAGGGGAAGCTGGAAGACTTCGAACGAAGAGCGGCGGAAGCTGTTCCTCTCATCGATTTCTTCTTTGAACATCTGATGAAGACCTATGATCCAAGATCGATCGATGGGAAGGTGAAGATTGCCGAGGAGGGAGTGGCCCTGATCGCCAAGATCCCGGGTGGTATCCGAAAGGATTTCTATGTGAAGGCGTTGGCGGAGAGGTTGGATCTCAAAGAATCCTTGTTGGTTGAGATGCTCCGCTCTTCTCCCAAAGGTCGACCGAAGGCCGAGGAGGAGTTGAAGAGACGATTCGTTGAGAAGGGTTTCCCGAAATCGGAGGAGATGGTGGTTCGCCTCATCGTCCACCATCCTGAGCTGATCCCCACCCTTTCAGAGGAGGGGGTCATAAAAGAGTTTGAGAGTCCTGTCCTGAAGAAGATGGCCGAGGCCCTGGAGAGCTTCTATCAAAGAAAAGGGAGACTCGACCTTGCAGAAGCATTGGGTTCCTTTGATGAGGACCTCCGAGGAAGGCTGTGTGAGTTAGCTTTTCAGGAGAGCGGATTGGATGGAAGTGACCAAGAGAAGATATTGCGGGACTGTATCCAGAGGATTCTTAAAAGGAAGTTGAAGAGGGATGAAAGCGATTTACTGAAAAGGATCAAGGAAGCTGAGAAGCAGAAAGGTGAGATAGGATTGGAGGCCCTTCTTCTGAAACGTCAGGAACTGGTGAAGAGGGAGAGAGGCCTTTTAAAGACTGGTCTTCCAAAGGAATAAGGGGGGAAGTCGGTGGGAAAAGAGAGAAAGGTCAAAGAGGTTGAACAATTGATTGCCATGGAAGGGGAGAAAGGATTCCTCTCCTTCGATGAGGTGAGCGAGATCCCTCCTAACGATATCGTCTCCTCCGATCAGATTGACGATGTCCTCATGATGTTTGATGAGATGGACATCGATGTGGTGGATGATCTTCAAGGATTGAAGGTGGAGGAGGAGAAGGTCCTGGAGAAAGAGGAGGAAGAGGAAGAGTTGGAGATGGAGACCTTTGGTCGGGCGACGGACCCGGTCCGGATGTATCTCCGCGAGATGGGATCGGTCTCTCTTCTCACCCGAGAGGGAGAGGTGGAGATTGCCAAGAAAATTGAGAGCGGGAAGAGGGAGGTTCTGAGTGTCGTTCTCAACTGCCCCATGGCCGTTAAAGAGATCATCAATCTGGGCAATGCGATCAAGGCCGGCAAGATCGAGATCCGGGAAGTGACCAACGAGATTGATGAGGAGGAGACAAGCCTTGAAGAGGAACAGATTCAGAAGAAAAAGGTTTTGGAACTGATCGATCGGATTCGGCGGATCGACGAAGGGATCCGGCGGCTTTTGAAAAAGAAGGAAAGGTCGAGAAGCAAGATTCAGGAGCAGATCAGAAAGAGACAGGTGGAAATTCTGGAATGTTTCAAGCAGATGAATTTGAGAGACAGCCAGATCAATAAGATTGTTCAGAAGATGAAGCAGATGTTGGTTCGAGTGGAAAAAGGGGAGAGCGAGATCAAAAAGCTTACAGAGAAGTGGGGGATCTCTATCAAGGAGACACGGGCCCTTCTGAAGAAGATGAAGGCGAAGACGTTGAAGGAGAAGATCCTCCTCCGAAATTGGAAATTGAGCAAGGCCGATCTTCAGGAGATGGACCGGGCGGCGAAGAATGTCCAGAGGAAGCTCAATCGCGTGGAGGCGGAATGTGGTCTGCGGGCCGAAAAGTTGAAGACGGCGGTGAAGGCCATTATGGAGGGAGAGACAAGAGCCAAAGGCGCAAAGAGTGAACTGGTGAAGGCAAACCTGAGGCTGGTCGTCTCCATCGCCAAAAAGTATACCAATCGAGGGCTTCAGTTCTTAGATCTTATCCAGGAAGGGAATATCGGCCTGATGAAAGCCGTGGATAAATTTGAATACCAGCGGGGTTATAAGTTCAGCACTTATGCCACGTGGTGGATCCGACAGGCCATTACCCGAGCCATCGCCGATCAGGCTCGGACGATTCGAATTCCTGTTCACATGATTGAGACCATCAATAAATTGATCCGAACTTCCAGATACCTTGTCCAAGAGATCGGCAGAGAGCCAACTCCTGAGGAGATCGCTGAAAAGATGGAGATGCCTCTGGAAAAAGTGAGAAAGGTGTTGAAGATTGCCAAAGAGCCCATCTCCCTTGAGACGCCCATTGGTGAGGAGGAAGATAGTCACTTGGGGGATTTCATCGAAGACAAGGCAGTGATCTCTCCGCAGGAGGCGGTGATCAACTCGAATTTGTCCGAACAGACCCGAAAAGTCCTCGGCACCCTCACCCCTAGGGAAGAGAAGGTCTTGAGGATGCGGTTTGGCATTGGGGAGAAATACGACCATACCTTGGAAGAGGTGGGACAGGATTTTGATGTGACCCGGGAAAGAATCCGGCAGATTGAGGCGAAGGCCCTGAGGAAGTTGCGACATCCAAGCCGTGCGAAGAAATTGAAAAGCTTTGTCGAAACCTGACATCCATTGCGGATTGCAGATTGCGGAATTCGGAATTAAAGTCCAAAATATTTTTTACTTACTCCCCACTCCGCATCCCGAAATCCGAATTCGGCTGGGGGTTGACACTCTTGAGGGAAGGAATATAATTGAAGAAAAGGGGAAAAGGGCCCATAGCTCAGCTGGAAGAGCCACCGGCTCATAACCGGTAGGTCCCTGGTTCGAACCCAGGTGGGCCCACCAGAAAGAGGGAGAGGGAAGTTCGATGAGCTTCCAGGGAAAAAAGGATAAGAAGGTCCATGAGGCTGAACCGAAAAAGAGTGCACCCGGTTGGTGCACTCTTTTTGTTTACCCTTTATTGGCTTGCGCTAAGTGTTTAACAGGAATAGGAGGCGGCTGTTGAAAGAACAATTTGACAAAGAGCAGTTGGAGCTCCTTCGGGAGCTTCAAAGGATTGATCTGGACCTTAAGCATATTAAGGAAGAACGCGAGCGGTATCCCAAAGAGATAAAGAAGCTGGACGAAAAGAAGAATATTGAGAAAGAGAAGATGCAGAAGGAGAAGGAAAGAATCGAATTGCTGGAAAAGGAGCGGAGACAGAAAGAAGGACATCTCAATCTGGAGCAGGAGAAAATCAAGCGGGCCGAAGGAAGAATGTTCGAAGTGAAGACCAACAAGGAATACCAGGCTCTGCTGAGCGAAGTGGATACCATTAAGGAAGCGATCAGCCGTGAGGAAGAGGAGATTCTGAAAGTCCTAGACGAGATTGATGAGCTTAAGAAGAGTCTCTCGAAACGGGAGAAGGAAGTGGCGGTTGTTCTGGAAAAGGTTGAAGCAGAGAAGAAGATCATTCAGGAGAAAATGGTTCAGGATGATGAGATCTGGAAGAAACGAATGGAACGGAGGGAGGTTCTAACTAAACAACTCGAATCGAAATTGTATAAACTTTATAATACACTCAAGGAGAGGAGGCAGGGGGTGGGCGTCGTCAGCGTAAAGCATGAGACCTGTCAAGGCTGTTTTGTAAATGTTCCTCCCCAAATGTTCATCGAGGTTCAAAAGAATAATGCCCTCATCCGATGTCCCCACTGTAATCGAATACTCTATTGGGAGGGAGATGGGAAGAAGAAATGAAAGGGCCAAAGGGACATCCCGCCGAGGAGGATCTTCATTTCATCATCTATATTGATGGGGCCTCCAGAGGAAACCCGGGAATGGCAGGGGCCGGGGTTTGGATGACGAATGGAGAGGGCAAGAAACAGGGTGAATTGAGCCGATATCTCGGCCATAAGACGAACAATGAAGCAGAATATTGGGCTCTTCTCTTAGGATTGATGGAAGTGAAGAGATTGGGAGGGGAATCTCTCCACGTCTTCACAGATTCAGAATTGATTGAAAGGCAGGTTAAGGGGCTTTATCGAGTGAAGGATTTGAAATTGAAAACCCTCCATCAAGTGGTGATCGAGAATCTAAGAGATTTTTGTTCTTTCGAGATCGAGTCCATCCCGAGGGAGGAGAACCGAGAGGCAGACCGTTTGGCCAATGATGCGATTCAGAGAAGGATCGCAAGAGAAAAAGGAAAGGAGGGAAGTCGAAGGGGAAGAGGTGGTCGCTCCTCATCCCATCCCGCTCGGCGGGATGGATGGGGGGAGGAAAGTCCGAGCTCCAAAGGGCAGGGTGGTCCGTAATTCGGACTGCCCCCCGTGAAGTGGCTATTGCGCCTACTTCACAGGGGATAAGGAAAGTGCCACAGAAAGGATACCGCCCTGTGGAAGGGTGCTTCGCCTATTTCACAGGGTAAGGGTGAAAAGGTGAGGTAAGAGCTCACCAGTACCCTGAGCGATCGGGGTAGCTGGGTAAACCCCACCCGGAGCAAGACCAAATAGGTCCCGCTTCCCTGAGAAGGGAAGAGAATCGCCCGTTCAAATTTGTTCCGCAAAACGGAGCAAAGGCGGGGCGGGTAAGGTCGCTTGAGGTCCTGAGCAATCAGAATCCTAGATAAATGGCCATCATCCCAATCCCGCTAAAGGCGGGAGAGGGATACAGAACTCGGCTTATGGTCCCCTTCGACCATTTCCTCTTTATCCTCTTTGATGGAGCAACCATCGAAACGCTTCATCCTGTTTAGGGAGAGAATGAGCATGAAAAAAGAGCTTTCCCCGGATGAAAAAAGAAGACGCAATGAGCTTCTGATCATTGGGGTTATCTCTGTTCTCATCGTCATCCTCACCGCCGTGGAGATGAAAATCCCCCAGGTGGGAGGGATGATCCCCATTGCCAACAACATCATCGTCTTCAGCCTGATCAATATCAACATCATCCTGATCCTGCTCCTGATCTTTCTGGTAATTCGAAACCTGGTCAAATTGCTCTTTGAACGAAAACGGAAAGTCATGGGAGCAAAGCTCAGGACCAAATTGGTGGTTGCCTTTGTCAGCCTCTCCCTCGTTCCAACGGTTCTTCTCTTTTTTGCGGCCGCAGGTTTTATCACCAACAGTGTAGAACATTGGTTTAAGCCCCAGGTGGAACAATCTCTCCAGGGGTCTTTAGAGGTCGTTCAAACCTATTATCGGGATTTTGCCAACAACGCCGTCTCCTCTGCCCAACAGATCGGAAAACACCTCTCCCTGCAGGAGTCCTTCAAGGAAGGAAAAGGGAGGAACCTCCTGAAGAAGGAACTGGATGTGAAACGACGGGAGTACAACCTCAGTGCTCTCGGGATCTATTTGAATGGAGGGGAAGATGGGATGAGGGTGGAGGATCCCACACTTAAGACCGTTTTCTTCCATCCTCCGAAAGATCTTTTGGATACAGGGTTTTCAGGAAAGGAAGTCTCCAGGATCTTGCCTCTTGGAGAAGGAGAAGTGATCACGGGTGTTGCTCCCATTTTCAACCCTTCCGAAGGGGGAAGAGTTGTTGGGGTGGTGGCGGCCTCCTATTTCATTCCAACGAGTCTCACCACCAAGATGCGAGAGATCTCACAGGCCTTTGTGGAATACAAACAATTAAAGATTTTAAAAAAGCCGATCAAGACCAGTTACATGATGGCCCTCCTGATGGTCACCCTTCTCATCATCTTCTCAGCGACCTGGTTTGGTTTCCATTTAGCGAAGGATATCACTGTCCCCATTAAGGAGCTGGCCGAAGCGACCCATCGGATTGCTACAGGAGACCTTAATTTCAGGATTCAGATGAAATCTGCGGATGAGGTTGGAATGCTCGTCCAATCCTTCAATCAGATGACGGGAGATCTCCAGGTGAGTCGATACGAGTTAGAACAGCGAAGGAAGTATATGGAGATCGTCCTGAAGAATGTGGCGGCTGGGGTGATCTCCATCGATGAGAATGGGATGATCACCACCATCAACACCTCTGCTGAGCAGATGCTGGAGATCAAAGGGGAGGATGTCTTAGATAAGAAGTTCTCCGAGGTTTTGGATAAAGAATATGTAGAACAGATCGAAGAATTGGCGAATGAGTTGAGATCTTCCCGGAAGGATTCCATTGAGAAACAGCTTACTGTGAACGTGAAGGGGAAGTCGCTCTCCCTCTTGATCCATCTAACGCCCCTGAAAGAGGAGGAGGAGGGAAGATCCCTTGGTGTGGTGGCTGTCTTTGAGGACCTCACCCAGATGATCAAAGCCCAGAGGATGGCTGCCTGGAGAGAAGTGGCCCGGAGGATCGCGCATGAAATCAAGAATCCACTCACGCCCATTCAACTCTCTGCCCAACGGCTGAGGAAACGGTATCTGGGAAAACTTTCAGAGGACGGTGCTGTCTTTGATGAATGCACCCGGACGATCGTAAAGCAGGTTGAGGAACTGAAGGGAATGGTCAATGAGTTTTCGAACTTCGCTCGAATGCCGGCATCGAATCCGACCCCCAATCGCCTGAATGAGATCATTCGGGAAACCCTCGTTCTCTTTCAGGAGGCCCGTAAGGAAGTCCGTTTCGAATTTATTCCCCATGAGCTCCCAGTCTTAAACGTCGATCGGGATCAGATGAAGCGGGTGATGATCAATCTGGTGAAGAACAGTCTCGCTGCCATTGATAGGGAAGGGGAGATCAGGATCCAGACCGATTATGACCCAAAGCTTCAGATGGTTCGCCTTGAGGTGAGCGACGATGGCTGCGGGATTCCTGACGAAGACAAGGGAAGGCTTTTTGAACCTTATTTCTCCACCCGAAGGAGCGGAACAGGGTTAGGACTGACCATCGTCAACGCGATTGTTGCCGATCACAACGGGTATATCCGGGTCCGCGACAACAAACCCAAAGGAACAACCTTCCTCATCGAACTCCCCGTGCGCGTATAGTGACGCGGTGAGAGCATGAGGGCATGACGCGGGGAGGGTTACTTTTGCTCCGTGTCTCCGCGTCTCCCCTTCACCGTGTCTGCATTGACAGATTCGTTGATTTAAATCCCCTTTTCAGGTAAAATGAACAATATGGGCGAAAAACTGATCTGCCAGAATAAGAAGGCGTGGCATAACTACTCTATCGAAGACAGATACCAGGCCGGGATTGCCCTTTTGGGAACGGAGGTGAAATCTCTCCGGGAGGGAAGGGCCAATCTGG
>Ga0184631_10000169_pt1 | contig 13165 bp, 10 predicted proteins | sample PLM4_90_b1_FD_133160 | JGI IMG/M metagenome (GOLD analysis project Ga0184631, IMG submission 133160) | Groundwater sediment microbial communities from an aquifer in East River, Colorado, USA - PLM4_90_b1 | ecosystem: Environmental > Terrestrial > Soil > Riparian zone | place: USA: East River... | reverse complement strand
TTTTTCCCCGTTCAGTGATTTGTCGTACTCGTTGTTGAATTCTGCAAGGTACATATTTGACAATCCACAGAAAGGGCAAAATTCAATTTCTGGCCATGTTCCCTTTTTTGTATGTTTACTTATTAAAATGCTGGCCACTCCTGCACAGTGAACACATCTGTACACTTCAGCCTCTGCGCTTGTTGGTTTTTGTTTCATCAGCACATTACCTCACCAGTGGTATTATACATTGTCACCTTCTTCCATATAACGGCCCCGATGTAGTCAAACCCGATTGTCTCGCAGAATTTAATGATTTCGGTCCGAATCGGGCGAAGAAGTGTTTTCTTCTCCATCCTGTGGATTGTTGGTTGGAATATACATATTTTATGAGAATTGGTCAACCGTAATTTCCTGTTACTTTCTGGAGGGAGGCACTAAAAAATTGGTCTACTTCCTTCAGGTTCTCAGGTTTCCTTGAATTTTTTACCCCGATGAATACCCCTCTGAAGAGGAAACTTGGTGTGGATATGGTCTTGAGAAAGAAACCTTGTCACATAGGTCCTGGGTGACCCCTCCGGATTTGCCGATATCGGCACCTCCTCTAATTCCCTGACATTATCCTTTCAGAGCGCCCGTTGTCATACCAGTGAGGATTTGCTTTCTGAAGATAATATAGACAATAATGATCGGAAGGGTGGCGATGCAAAGGCCCGCAGCCATAGCGACCCAGTCGGTGTGAAACTCACCGACAAAGTCCATCAATCCGACCGGAAGGGTCATGAGTTTCCTCTTATTCACGAACACCAGCGCCAAGAGATATTCGTTCCAAAGAAAGACAGATTGAATCACGGTCGTTACGGCCAGTATCGGCTTTGAAAGAGGTAAAATGATTCTAAAGAAAATCCCGAATTTGGAACACCCATCAATGAGGGCGGCATCGATTAACTCGCTCGGGAGGCTGATCATAAAACTCCGAATCAAAAGAGTGGTAAAAGGCAAAGAGAATGCAACATAGGGTAGGATAAGAGCAAAATGTGTATTCGTCAGATGTAAGGCCCTCAGTGTGAACAGGAGGGGGACCAGGGCGATATGGGGGGGGACGAAATAGAGGCCTAAAAAACCGTAGAACAGGAAGTTGCTCCCGCGAAACTTTAACCTCGAGAAGGCATAGGCTGCCATTGACGCAAGGGTGATGATGATGATCACAGAACTGCTGGTAACAATGATGCTGTTAAGAAAGAAGGTAGGAATAGGGCTTGTTTCCCAAACCTTGACATAATTGTCGAAGACCAGAGCGCTTGGAAGTCCCCACGGATTTTGAAACAATTCGAAATTGGTGCGTAACGATGTCAATCCCATCCAGATTAAGGGATACATGGACAACAATAACAGCAGAAAAAGGAAAAGATTGAGACAAAAAGACCAGGCCCTTTCCTTTAAACGGCTGGACCGTTTTTCGTCGATCAAGTTCTGCCTTTTCAAATCTTTTCACTCCATTGAAAAGTTCCCGGCTCAACCTATCCAGGGCTTGTTAAAACTCTACAATCTCCCTGCTCCTCATGGATTGAATCTGAGTAACGACCAGGCCGAGCGTTAAAAGAAAAAGAAAGAAGGCAATGGTGCTGGCATATCCCACATCCAGGGACAGAAATGCCTGCTTGTACATGTACGTCGCAAGCACCTCACTATGATGAATGGGCCCCCCTGTGGTCATAATATAAATGAGATCGAATCGATGAATTGATGCGGTAATGCCTATGGCGATAGCGACTACGAAGACCTCGCGCACCATAGGGATCACCACATAAAAAGCCAGTTGCCAAAGGTTGGTTCCATCCAGAGTGGCTACATCATAGATGTTCTTCGGGATGGACGCCACGGCAGCCATGAAGATAATGATGTACAGGCCGATATATTTCCAGACGATGACAAGCGTCACGGCAGGTAGGACGAGAGTTGATTTGGCAAGCCAGGGTTTTGCCAATTCGGAAAGACCGATGGTTCTCAGTCCCTCATTGATAATTCCATACTGCGGATTATAGACCCACGACCAGAGAACACCGGCCACCGTCACCGATAGGACAACTGGAAAGAAAAACGTCGTCCTGTAAAAATTTCTTCCGAAGACTTTGGCTTTCGCAAGGATCAGTGCTATGGCGAAAGCCAACGGAATCATGATGAAAACGGTCACAACGATCAAGACAACCGTGTGAAAAATGCACTCCAAGATGACCGAATCGCTGAACAGTCGTTTCCAGTTTTCAAGACCTATATAGGTGCGACTGAGGGCTGCACTTCCTACTTTATGGAAACTGTAGAAGGCGGACATGACCGCTGGATAGGCGATCAGACCCGCCGTAATCATCACTGCGGGAGCAACAAAAAAGATGACCAAAAAAGGGTTATCCCATTTTGTCCTTGTTCTGCTTCTCTTGAGTCTCTCCGGCAATTTCACTCGTCCGCAACCATAAGCCTTTGGATTTTTCACTCCGAAAGGAGGGCTCAATAAGGGTGGCTGGCCAAAGACAGACGGCCAGCCACCCTTATCATCGTTGGGCGTTCTATTTTGAAGCAGCCTTTACGATCTTTGCGGCTGCTTCTTCGGGTTTCATGTCGAGGGCGAATACAGCCTGTTGATAATCGGCATATTCTTCCCACACCTTCGGGAGCAGGTTAAAATTGATATAGGGCGCCAGATTTTCCATCTGATCCACTTCATTGACGGTACTCTTGAGGATCGAACTGGCGCCTTCAGGGGTGCTGCCTTTCACAACGGTCACCCACTGGGCCATACTCGCCAAGCTTTTCATATGCTCGGGCTTAGAAATGAACCGGTAAAAGGTTGCCACCTCATCGGGATGTTTGGTCTTGGCATTGATGACAAATCCAGGGGTCACTCCACCCTGATAATCCCTCATGCTGCCCTTGCCACCTTCTATGAGAGGAAAGTTAAAATATCCAAGTTTTTCATCCAGAAAACCCTTTGGCGCCAAGCTCACGACCTGGTTGACAAAAAAGGTTCCATTCAGTATCATTGCCGCCTTTCCTGTGAAGAAAGCATTGTTAACATCCATGGCGCCTACGCCATTGGTTCCCTCAGTAAAGGCTCCCATTCTCACAAGTTCTTGCAACAGGGCCAGGGATTTGGTAAAACTTGGATCAGCAAATCCTTTCCCTTTTTTGAACATGGCGTCATACCATGTCTTATAACCTGCTGTCCGCAAGAAGAGATAATTGACCCAGAAGTCTCCCTGCCAGCGTTCCTTGTTCCCTAAAGAGAAGGGGGTCACTCCCTTTGCCTTTAGAGTTTTAATCATCTCCTTTAATTCACCCATCGTTTTCGCCGGCTTTAAATCATATTGCTTGAAGACATCCTTATTGTACCAGATGTGGACGGTCCGGATAGCGACAGGAAAGCCATAGGTCTTTCCATCATAGGTTAAAGGGGCAAAGGTGGCCGGTTTAAAGTCTTTTCGCCAGCCTCCCTGGTCCAAATACTTATCCATGGGGAGAAGAGCTCCATCCCTGACGAAAGGTTCCGTAAAGGCACCCGGGAATACCATACAGGCATCACCCGCCTGGCCGGCTTGCATCGCTGTCTGAAATTTAACTTTATAGGGATCGTTGGGTGTGATTTCTTCCTCTACATGGATGTTGGGATATTGTTTTTCAAATTCGGTAATGACTTTCTTAAACCAATCATGGGCACCTTTCATCTCTGGCCCATAAACATGCCACAGGGTAATGGTTACTTTCTTTTCTGCGGCCCACGCCTCAGGCTGCCCAAAATATACTCCTACGGCAACACTTAGGGCTGCAATGAATAGAGCGGTCATACATAGCTTGTTGGCTCTCATCATTTTCTCCTCCTCTTCGAACCGTTTAATCTTTCAGCGATCAAGACATTCCTCACCTGAAGTATTCAGCTCTCCACGTGATTCATCCACTTTCTGCCATTTCACCTCCTTTCGCTATTTAAAAAAAACAGGGGGCGGATCTAACCGCGGACACATGCCACGAGGCCTCTTACGCGATCCTGATCCACAGGGTTGGCCAAAGCTCCATCCACTTTAAAGTACGTCCCCACAATCGCCCCATCGGCGTATTCCAGAAAGGATTGAATCGTGTTGACCGTGACCCCACTTCCAACCAGTAATAGCTTGCCCCCGGCCACACTTTTGACGGCTGCCACATCCTCAATGTTGGTTGGCTGACCGGTACGCTGACCCGTAACCACCACTCCATCGGCCATTCCAGAAGTCAAAGTATCCGTGGCCGTATGCTCGATCGGACGAAAAGCCAATTGGGCGCCATGCTTGATATGGACATCCGCCAGGATTTTTATCTTCTCGGCATCAATCATTTTACGATAACGAATGGCCTCGGCAGCACAACCTTCGATCACACCAGCGACCGTCACGGTCGCATCGGCCCAAACGGAAACCCTTACAAAATCCGCCCCTGTCACATGGGCCATGGCAATTTGTTCTTTAAAAGAGTTGAACAAGACCTTGACCCCGACCGGAATCTTTACGGCGTTGACCACCTCTTTAAGGATAAGCGTCATGGGTGCCACTGTTTCCGGACCGACCGTCTTTTCCCGTGGACGATTGAAAATGTTTTCCACAATGAGCCCATCCACCCCACCCTTTTCAAGGAAGATTGCATCCTTGACGGCAAGATCGATGATTTCCTGGAGGCGCCCACAATATCCCGGAAACCCTGGCATTGCTTTAAGGTGCACCATGCCGATAATCACTTTCGGGTTTTTAAATAAGCTCTTCATGTCCTTTCCTCCTGTCTGCCATTGGTCACCCCGCTTCAAATATGGTCTAATGCCGGATCGATCAAAATTTTAATCTGCTGATTGGGCCGGTTTAACGCCTTCACGGTGGAACCGACCTCCTTCAAGGGAATGATATCGGAGATCAGGGATTCCACATCAATCTTTCTGCGGGCCATCCATTCGAGAGCTAATGGAAACTCATCACGATAGGCGATACTGGTTTTTAAGACGGCCTCTTTGCGTTGCCACTGGATCGGAAGAATAGGTACGGGTTCCATACTGACGCCAACCAATATGACCTGCCCATGCGGCCGCACCATGTCTATGGCGCCTTGAAGGGTTGAGGTGCCGCCTGCACAATCAAAAACCATATCGGGTTCTGTCCCTAATGCCTTCGTCATTTCGAACCCGATATTTTTTGTGTCAGGAGTAAAAATGACATCCGCTCCAAGCCTTGCAGCGAGGTCCCGCCTTGCCCGGGCAGCCTCTATCACTCCCACAGCGCGAGCCCCGGCGCCTTTTAAACATTGGAGAATCAGAAGTCCAATAGGGCCTGTACCGATAATCGCAACTGTATCTCCGACACGGATGGGTGAAGAACGAACGGCATGAAGGGCTACCGCAAGAGGCTCGGCAAGAGTGGCCGCGCGATCGCTGACCTGTTCCGGGACGCGGACGAACATCGTGGCGAAGGCCTTGACATATTCCGCAAATCCTCCCGGGTTTGTTCCCAATCCAATCCATGTTTTTTGAAAACATATCTGGTATTCACCCTGCCGACACCAACGGCATTTTCTACAGGGCTCATAGGCAATAACAACAGCTCGATCCCCCTTCTTCCAACCCTCCACCCCTTCTCCCACTTCTTCGATCAACCCATAGGCTTCGTGTCCATAAATGGCGCCATCGGAGAAACCTCCCGCTTCAAAGCGATGGACATCTGATCCACATATTCCGCAATACCTGACTTTGAGAACAACCTCACCAGGCCCTGCCTGGGGTTTGACGACATCCTCCAGAACAATATCTTTATTCCTGGCCACAGCCGCTTTCATGATATTTCCCTCATGTTCGATACAGCTCAATTTAAATGGCAAGGCTTCATACCAGGATTTTCCCCTGCTAAGATGAACCCTTAGCCAGAAAGGTTTCTACCTCGATCTCCGTTGGAAGTCCGACCTGAGTTCCCGGATAGCGGACCTTCAGGCTGGCCGAAGCATTGGCGAAACGGGCACTTTTCAAAAGAGGCCAGTCCCGCAAATAGCCATGGAGAAAACCGCTATTGAATGAATCTCCCGCTCCGAGATGAGAGCTCACCTCTGTTTTAAAACTGGGAACTTCCATTGCCTCATCATGCGTACATACGAAACATCCGGTTTCGCCTAATTTTATGGCAACGACTTTGATCCCTTTATCCAGCAAAGCTTTGCCTCCCTCTCGGGGTTGAGGGCATCCGCTTAGGAGTTCAGCCTCATAGGCGTTGGGCAACAGAATATCTGCTGCATGAACGGCCTCGTGGACATAGGGAGCGAGATCCATATTGAGCCAAAATTTACCCGGGTCCAGGGCAATGGTGATTCCTTCTTTGCGTGCCGTTCCCATGGCTTCCAAAAGCAACTGCCCTGTCTTTTCATTTTGAGTCATGATGTGGCCGCAAAGAAATAGCATCCGTGACCCATTCAAATAATCCAGATCTAAACAAGCCTCCGAAATAGAGGTCGGCCCCGGGCAGGAATAATGAACCGCTTGGCCTTCCCTGTTTTCGAAACAACTGGTCAAGGTTGTCTGATAGCCTGGAACGGTTCTTAAGTAGCTTATGTCGATCCCACAGTTTGATAAATTCTTTCGAAGGGTCTTGCCCAGTTCATCATCACCGATAACACCGATGAAACCAACACGGTTACCCATCCGGGCCATTCCTGCTGCAACGTTGGCAGCTGCACCTCCGGGGCCCAGGGTATACCACCAACCTCTTACTGCCGTTCCTCTGTCACTCTTCGGATCCGTGTTCGGGTGGTGGGGTACGCGCATAATGAGGTCGATATTTGCATCTCCTATGGCGATGACATCCAGGGGTTGTTTCTTTTCCTTCATCATAATAAAAGGCAATTGAATCTACTTCATCCCATCCCTCTCTTCACTGGGGAGGGGGATAGGGTGAAGGGCATGCACGATCGTCCACTAACTTATCTGGAGTTCACTCTTGATGAAATCCTCTACGACCCATTCCAATCAAACCCGCATAACAAGGTTCTGGAAGTTTTCCGGGCGGGTCCGTTTAATGTAACGGCAAGGTTTAATTTTCCTTCTGAAAAAGGGATGGCGTTAACCATTTTCGCCCGGCCCTCTGCTTTTTGATATCCCATTGTGAGAGCAGAACAACAGCGTCAAGGGCCGTCCGGTAGGTCATTTCAAGGGAATAGGGATATTCAGGCATGTGCTCTCCTGTTAAGAAGTTTCTTCCGACTCGCCGAACGGACCCTCCCCGTAACCCGAAGAGGTTACACATAATAAAGTTCTGAGCTATTTCCCTCTGCACATTGAGGACACCGGCCTGCTTCCACTTCTTCCCTTCTTCTACACGATGGGGGGGAAGATAATCCCTCAAAGGGACGCCTGATCCCATGTAGATGGAATCGTCCGACCGTGTGACGCCCACATGATAGGGATAGCCCAAACGATCCGCTGCTTCAATTAGGCCCATAACCACCTCATAATGAGCTAAGGCTGGATAGGCTGGATCGATGTATTCTTGGGTTGTCCCCTCGGTTCGCACATCCCCTAACGAAATAACAAGGTCTCCTACCTTCACAAAGTCTTGGTAGGTACCGCTGGATCCGATATCGATCACGGTGTGTGTCTTTGCCTCCTTATGGATGAGATCAGCCATCGCTAATTCCCGGGCCGGTCCTCCTGTCCCTGTTGAAACAATAGAGACGGGTACCCCTTTGTAAATTCCGTTATAGACTCCCATCATGGGAGACTCCCCAACCCTCTTGGGCTCCTTAAGCATCTCTTCGCTGATGACTTCAGCTGGATCACGGGTGAAGTTAAGAGGATCACAGACGACCATGATCACAAAAGGGGCGAATTCCTCTGGAAACACCCCTGTAAAAATGGTCCGTCCAGTAGATTTAACGTACATTCTTTTTCCTCCTAAAAAAAAAGAAGTTTGAAAGATGTTATGATAACTCCATGCATTTCCTGAAAGACAAGATTTCCCCATACAACAGAAAAACATCCCTGCCTTAGATGGAAACTTTCCTTATCAAACGGATGGCCCATACCAGATCCTTTCTGGCATCCTCACCATTGGTGATAGGTTCAACATCCTTTATAATACAGTCATAAAAGTGCTTCAGCTCCCGCTTGAAGGCCTCGTCATAGGAAGTAACCATCTTCTGTTGAATCAGGTTGCCATTGATGGTTTCTTCCACAGTAACAGTGGCCGGAGTATATTTCAAGTAAGGAAAGGGGAATTGAACCCTGACCGTCCGTTCACTACCGGACAGGGCAAGTTCTTCATCCCACGCCTCATGAGCCATAAACGCTCTAGACTCCCAAATGCAGGACAGGTCCGGTCCATAATCCATCACCGCCAGTATCTGCATTGAGGGAGGCAAGGAGGTCTTTTGTTTGCCGAGACGGACCTCCGCATAGTTTATTTGTTGCGGATCACCGAATGCTCCCCTTAGAGTGTTCATATTATGGGACCACAGGTGTAATAGCAGAGAATAGGTCCTTAAAAGTCCTGATCTCTCTTGACCGATGGCTTGAAGAAGGGATCTCTCTTCCCTGCCCTTTGAAAGGGCGATCTCCTTTTCCGCCTTCTCCCGGCCTGGAATAAGATCATACATTTCCTGAACCCTACGAAAAGGTAACCCGACAGAACTGTGGACTCTGACCAACCTGTCCCCTTTTATTTCGTTAAAGAGACTCTGGGCCTGTTGAAACCCGGGGTCGTACCTTCTCATATAACCGACCATGATTTTTACACCTTGCTTGCGAGCACAGGTAATCATCGCATCGGCTTCTTCAAGATTAAAAGCGATCGGTTTCTCAACAAAGACATGCTTCCCTCTCTCGGCAACAGCCATGGCGATTTCCGCATGGTCTCTGGTCAGGACAAAAACGGCATCGAGATCCTGCTCCAGCAATTCCCGGTAATCTAAAAAACGCTTCGGGACGTTGTATTGCTGACCGACTTGCTCAAGACGGTTTGGGGAAGTCGTACTGATGGCGTGAATTTCGAACAGATGGGCGAGTTCATGGAGATAGGGTAAATGGGCGATCTGGGCTATCAATCCGCAACCGATCACACCCACCCGTAACCTGGTCACCCTAGACCTCCTTTTTTAATCAATGAAGAGTGGCTTTGGGTAATTAATCCTACGAGAAGGGGGGTGGTATGTCAAGGGTAATGAGCGGTTTATTGAAACATGGTCGATCTCAGTTTGTAATCAATAGAAAGCTGAGTGGGTTGGGTGGAACGTAGGTGAAAATTGACACTTTTCATAACGAATGACTTTCCGTAGATGCAATGAACGCAATATCTTGGGGACAGTTCTTATATTCTGATTCAATGGCAATTAAATACAAACCATTTCTTTTTTGAATAAAGAAGGACGCAAAAATCGGAAAGGCAGGGGCTCATGGAGCCCCTGCCCGAATGGCTGGTATTTAGAAATTGAGGATCTTTTTTGACTCCGATATCTTTTCAATCTCTTTCCGATCAAAGAGCATGGGCTTATATTCCCAGCGGCTGAAAAGCTTGAGCTGGTCGTCATAATGTTTGTTCACCGAACCATCCGCTTTCACAAAACCACTCGCCCCATTGGGAGTTACATTCACCCCCTTTGCCCCTGCTTTGTGGAGCTCAACAATGTGATTTTCCGTGCCTCTTTCCATCATGGGCATTTTCAGGGTTGGTCCAAGGGATGAAGGGGCTCTCAGGAGCGTTGTCTGGGGAATGTCCACATCCACCTTGATCGTCTTGTTTCCCCACTCAGCCATCTTTGTCCCTTGAAAATGAGCCCTCAGGTCTTTGATGGCTTCCATAAGGCTCTCCACCAAGACTTTGTCCCTCCCTTTGGGTTCAAAGTAATCCTTGGAAAGGGGCACCGTCGCTTTGTCTCCCTTTAAAGCTCTCAGGAAAAGGGGTTGGCCGACATAACGCTTCCTCTTATCCCATGCAAAAGGCCCAGAGCCATCATCCATATATTTGTAGTGCTCGCCAAATTCATCCTGAAAGGTGTTCTTAAGCACTTTTCCCCACCAGGTCTGAAAAATAATCAATCCCGGGGAATCATAAAAACCATTGTTATCATTGTCTCGCCAGCGATCATCCCACTCCACGAGGAGACGTTTTGCCTCTTTCAGGTCCGGGTCATCTCCTCCCTCCTTATCGACCGCATCGATCAGGTACTTTTTGAACGATAAGGCCCAGATGTGGCCATCATTGATTTCTCTGATGATATCCTTCATGTCATCAACAGAGATTTTATCTTTCTTCCTGACCAGATATTCAATCCACTGAACCCTTTGCTCTTCTCCCCACGCTGCAGCGCTGCCGAACCCCGAGGAAATATCCCCGTTAGACCAGTTGCTCGCTGGTTTGTTGTTCCAGTTAACGATGAAGCCCTGTTGAGGGTTTTTCACAAAAGGATTATTGCTTCCGGGGATGAACCCTAGCCACTCGAATTCCCCAGTTCCGGGCGAAGGGATTCGCATGTCCAACCCTGGTGGCCTTATGGGATTTTTCCCTTGATGGAAGTAAGCAATATTTCCGTCAGAGTCCGCGTAATACTGGTTGACGGTCATGGAGCCAATTTCAGCCGCTTTTCGAAATTCCTGAACGGACTTTGCTTTCATCACTTCATAAAAGGAGGCCATTCCCAGCAAGTAATCGTCCCGGCATGAGAGTTTCTTGGAGTAGGCTACCCCCTCCCCCCAGGCAAAGACAGGGCCGTGGACCGTCTTGTATATCGTAACGATCTCGTCTTTTTCTCCTTTGACTTTGATCACTTCGTCTTTTTTCTCCATCTCCCTCCAAGCACCCTTATACCAGTACTGATATTTGTTGCTTAGGTTTAGCTTTTCCTCGTAATGATCAACGATGTTGTTGAGCCCGGCTGTGCTCGAAAAAGCCGTTCTCCTGGTATGGCCGAACATGACCGAAGGATACCCGACAAGGGTGGAACCAACCACGTCCAGTCCACCCCCGTGAAGCCCGACTTCATAGAGAGCCGATGGAGATTGCCACATGAACTGAGGCCCTCCCATGAGGATAGGATGACCGGTTGCACTTTTTTTAGAGTCGATGACCACACAATAGCTGAACCCGCCGGAGCTCAGTCCTCCAAGCATTTCTTCCCGGGCGCTCGCTGTGACCCGATTCTCCTCTACCAGCTTTTCTATCCGGGGGTTGAAAAGACTGGTTAGGGAAGAAAAGGAAGAAGATGCAGTGACCTCATTAGGGACTGTGGTATAAGCTCCTGGGTCATTGATCCAGGCCCAGTCATTAAATATCTCTTTACCTTTCTGTGGACCATGGAGCTTGATAAAATGCTTGAGCGCGTCGAGATTTCTATGCTCGTTACTCACATCCATAAATATTCCCATAATCGAGAGGAATACGGCAGAAATATCTGTAGGATTCCATTTTTCTGGCACAAAGTTGTATTGATGGAATTCTTTTGGAAGAAGGTTGGATCTGTCTATTAAGGCTTCGTCAATGTACCGATTCATGCCTTTTGCCATCGAGGATAAAGCCTTTTTGTGCTCAGCCTTGAGGTGTGTCTCCATCTGGCTGTTGATTTCACTCTTGGTCAAATTGTTGGTTCTCATGGCAATGTCGAATGGCTTCATTCTAGAACCATAAATCTCAGCCGTCCTGCCATAGTAACTTCGTCTCAATATCTCCATCTGAAAGAGCCTGTCCTGAGCCAGGGCATAGCCATAGCCATAGAATACTTCTTCTACGGTGTTCCCAAAAATGTGTGGAATACCGTAGTTATCGCGAAAGATGGTCACCTGGCCTGCCTGAGCTGCAAAGCAAAAAGAAAATAAGAAAATAAAAATCAGAGATATGCGTATTCCCTTTTTCATGGTTTACCTCCTTCTTGACTATGTTGAGGCACTTGCCTTGAATCCGTTCCTTGATTTTGAGGATAAGGTCTTGCAATGATACATTTTATCTTGGAGGCGGTTCTTATATTTTGATTGAATAACGATTAGATATAAATTATTTTGTTGCTTTCTCCATTCTTGTCTTATGTCAAGAAGTCCAGTTCCTATGCCTTCCGCATCTTCATCTTCCAGTTAAATGTAAAACGGGCAACCTCCTCTCCTGCCTTTGAATATCCAACCGTTTTGCACAAGACCTCCTGAGGTTCCCCCGTTTTTATCGCTTTCTCTACCGTTTCAGCAATGCGCTTTCCGTCATTACAGACAAACGTCGTAAGATCCCTGGCTTTGGCGATGAACTCTCCGGAACAATCACCCACAATGATAGCTACAGAAGGGTCGAGTTTATAGGTGTACATCATCACCAATGCGCCGGTGCTCAGTTCCGCCGCCATACCCAATACTGCCCAGAACGTCGACTTAAAAGGGTTTTTGTTGAGCCATCTATAAGGAACGGAGACTTTACACGATTCTTCATTTAGTTCTCTGAGTCTTATTCCTATCATGAAGTCTATAGGTGCCTGGAAAAGCATCACGATCTTGAAGAGCACGCGGTTGTTCAAGACCCGCTGAACAAACTTCAATTTCTTCTCATCAAATTGAAAATCCATTGCTCTTCCTTGAGGGCTCTGGGGTCGAATCTTTTATCCTTTACTTTGCCTATATTTCACAAAAAATCATTATGACCCCAAGCTTTTTCCCTGAAAGCAAAGAAATATCTTCACTGCCACCCTGTGGATTATTGATTGGAATATATCTATTTTATGAGAATTGGTCAACCGAAACTTTCCGAAAATGAAACTTTCCGAAAGAAAAAAACATTTTGTCCAAAAGACTTAAGCGGGATGTAGTTGAAAATTAACACCTATTCCCCATTTACTTTCATATTAAGGGCAAGGGTCAGGGTCAGGTCTTGAAATATCATTTTTGGAGCGAAAAGAGCGTTCCGACAAAAAAAGACAATGACTGCAAGAGCGCACCGGCACTAACTCCCAGGATGTTTACCATATGCGCCTCCCTCCTTATTTTCTTGACAGAAATCCTAAGACAAAAACGGCCAACCCCAATACCCCCTGCAACTCCCAATTCGATTTGGGTTTCCCCACCTCGGCCAACTTCAACGCCCGGTCGGTAAGCTCTTTTTCTTTCTCGAAAGCGGTACGGTCTATCAGATACTCGCACAGCGCAGAGGGCATAGCGGACATATCCGTT
>Ga0184631_10000168_pt1 | contig 13186 bp, 10 predicted proteins | sample PLM4_90_b1_FD_133160 | JGI IMG/M metagenome (GOLD analysis project Ga0184631, IMG submission 133160) | Groundwater sediment microbial communities from an aquifer in East River, Colorado, USA - PLM4_90_b1 | ecosystem: Environmental > Terrestrial > Soil > Riparian zone | place: USA: East River... | reverse complement strand
TCCCGAATTGAAATATGATTCGTTAAATCGAGGTGGAGGGGGGTGATCGAGATAGAGGCATTCGATACCGCTTCAAAATCTGTCTCTCTGCTCTTGTCGAAGATCAACTGATCACTCCCAATCCAATAGTATTTCTTCCCTCTCGGATCAACCTTTTCGATCACTCCACTTCCATTATGAGTCCACCGCCCCTGCCTGGTGATCCTGTAGGACTTGATCTCTTTCTCATCGAGGTTGGGAACATTGATATTGAGAAAGGTATCCTTCGGAAGATCATGCCGGATGATATATTTGGCTACCCTCACAGCGAAACGGGCCGCTGTTTGAAATTTAAAGTGACTCCTCGAGACCAAGGAGATGGCAAAAGAGGGAATGCCCAACAACGTCCCTTCAAAAGCAGCGGAAACGGTTCCAGAATAGGTGACGTCGTCTCCCAAATTTCCTCCCTTGTTAATTCCTGATACGATCATGCGGGGCCGACTGGAAGCGATCACATTGACCCCGAGATAGACGCAGTCGGCGGGTGTTCCATCGACCGCATAAAAATTCCTTTTAACTCTTTCCACTCGGAGAGGCCGGTGAAGGGTCAGGGAATGGGAAATGGCACTTTTCTCCCTGTCTGGGGCAACGACAAACACATCCCCAACCTCAGAGAGTGCCTTGGCCAGGACGATGATACCTTCAGAATGGACTCCATCATCATTGGTAAGCAGAATCTTCGATCGATCGGCCATCATGACTTAGAAAATAACGTGATACGAAAACCGTGAGGGGTGATTCGTCATACGATTCACCCCTGAGAGGAAGGATGGTCGGGGCGAGAGGATTTGAACCTCCGACACCTGACACCCCATGCCAGTGCGCTACCAGGCTGCGCTACGCCCCGAAACAATGACTCAAAATAATATATGCAATTTCAACTGAAAAGTCCAGTTTCCTTTTACTCGACCACGACGGCTGTCCCTTTGGCAGCCACAAGCATCATCACCATATCCTGATGAGTTCCGAGAACGTTATAGGTGATATCTACCCCAACGACCGCATTCCCTCCTAATTCAACGGTCTTATCCTCAATCGCCCAGATCGACAGTTCCCTTCCATGATTCACCTTCTCTGCCCAGGGAAGGGTTCCCCTGTTCACCTTCTTTGGATCTGTCCCGTTCAAATGGATTCCAAAAATATGCTCATGAGAAACAATCCCCAACGTTTTCAAGATCTTCCTATTCTTAAATTCAGAGGTGCTGATCGAGACGATCTTCTTTCTCTTCTCCTCCCTTTCTGAAATTTTCTTCCCCTCTTTTCCCTCCTTCTTGGAGCAGAGGGAACACATTTCCGGGAGCCCTTGTCCAGACCCATACACATAGGAACTCCCACATTTAGTACAACTCACGACCCAGTTCATAGGACCCTCCTCTTCTAATTTCCTTCTATGCCTGCCGGACGGACCTCACTGAGCGGCGCTGAACGTATCAAGCAACAAAGCAATGATCACTTGAGACATATTTTCACCGCTTTCATTTCTGGAAATGATTAGAATTCGTTGTCCTTTCAATAGAATGGGGAATGAATAGGACGGATATCAATCATACCATTATTCCAGCATTTTTCTGATTCCCTTCAGCTCTTCCCGAATGGAGACCAGTAATTCATGATCCTTTCCGTTGGATCCCTTCTCAACCAGTCTCAATTTCATCTGCTTGTTTTCCAATCTCTCAATATCCCGGATCTTCTTCTTCGCTCCGGCGATGGTGAAACCCTCCTCATAGAGCAGTTTTTTAATCTTCAGGATCAGATCCAGGTCTTTCCTTCGATAAAGTCTCTGAAGCGATCCTCCCTTATGGGGTTTGATGACTTTGAATTCCGATTCCCAGTAGCGAAGCACATGCGGTTTGAGACCCGTGATGCGGCTCACCTCTCCGATCCGATAATAGAGCCTATCATAGGAGATAGGGCTCTCATCTTCTTGTCTTTTGAGCGCCCTGACCAATGTTTCTCCCCTCCGTTTCAGTCGGCGATTCGTGTTTCGTGAAGGGGGATTCGAAGTAAGGAATATTTCTTATTCCCGTTGCACCCTGATGCTGCACGAGCACCATTCACAAACACGATCCCATCACATACGGTTAGGCTTGAGGCTCCCGCCGGTTAAGGGCTGCCCTCAAGACCTGGCTGGGCTTAAAGGTTAAGATCCTTCTTGAGGAGATTTCAATGTCATCTCCTGTTTGTGGGTTCCGGCCTCGCCTGGACCTTTTTTTTCGGATGACAAAATTTCCGAAACCGGAAATCTTGATCTTATCCTCCTTTTGAAGATTCTCTTTGATGATATCAAAGATCGTCTCCACAATCTTGGCCACCTCTTTCTTGGAAAATCCAACCTTCTCGTAAATGGTCTCAACAATGTCGACTTTTGTCATGACTTGCCTCCCCCTTTCTTAGGAATCCCTATCGCCTTAATTCTGCTCGAAAGATTTCCATCAATTGGAAGATGATTTTCTCATGGTAACGATTCACCTCTTCGTCCGTCAAGGTACGATCGCTCGCCTGGTATCGGATTCGGTAGGAAATTCCTTTCTTCCCCTCCGGGATAGGAGCTCCCCGATAGACATCGAAGAGATTCACTTCATCGATGAAGGGCTGCTGGAACGACCAGATTGCCCCGGAGATTCTTTCCACCTCCAAGGCATCATCGACCACGATGGAAAGGTCTCGATAAACGGCTGGGAATTTCGGCAAAGGCCGGAACCGTCTTCCCTCCCCCGCCCATCTCACCATCTGTTCAAAATCGATTTCAAAAAGATAAGCCCTTCCCGGGATATCATAATGGCTTAATACTTGAGGATGGACTTCCCCCAAAATACCCAAACCCTCTTTCTCGGCGAGGATCCTGGATGCTTTCCCGGGATGAAGGTAAGGGATATCCTCTGCTCTTTGAAACGTTATCCCCTTGATTTGAAGCACCTCCAATAGATCTTCGACACAACCCTTGACATCATAAAGGTCGATTGTCCTGGAAGCGACGGCCCAATGGGGATCCCTCTCCATCCCGATGGCCAAACCCGCCAGGTACTTTATCTCTTTGGGAAGCTTCTCCCCCTCCTGGGGAAGGAAGACCCTTTTCAATTCAAAAAGTTTGAGATTCGAATTTTTCCAAGAGAGATTGTAACAGGCGGTCTCCAGCAGACCCGGGATCAAAGAGGTCCTCAGGACTGAAAAATCTTCTGTCAGGGGGTTGAGGATCCGCAGGTGTTTCCTCCGCACATCGTTCGGAGGCAGACCGAGGAGATCGCAGGATTTGGGAGAGGTAAAGCTATACGTAATCACCTCATGATAACCATGGTGGGCAAGAAGGTCCAACGCCTTTCTTTCAATCACGAAGGCTTTGTTCCTTTCCTCTGAGGAAGGCGGCCCCTGAGGGAGTGTCATGGGTATTTTCTCATATCCATCCATTCGGGCAACTTCCTCAATGAGATCGATCTCCCGCTCTAAATCCCCTCGAAAAGAGGGAGGAGTCACGATCAGGATATCCCCATCCTCTCCCCGCACCTCCAGTTCCAAATCTTCGAGGTAAGCCCTCGCCTTGTCGACAGGAATCTGTATCCCCAAGACATGATGAATTCTTTTCACGCTTAAACGGATTGGGCTCGGTCGGATGGGTGCCGGGTAGGCATCCACCACTCCCTCCACTAACTTCCCGCCTGCCAACTCCTGAATCAACTGGGCAGCTCGGTTCGCTGCGGTGAGACATCCGCCATAATCAATCCCTCTTCCAAAACGGTAGGCCGCCTCTGTCTCAAGGCCGAGCTGCTTCGCCGTCCTGCGGTTTCCTGCCGGGTTGAAATAGGCGCTCTCTAAAAGGACCACCTTCGTATCTTCTTTGATCTCCGAATTAAGGCCGCCCATGACACCGGCAACGGCAACGGGTTTTACGCCGTCGCAGATCATGAGCATCTCTGAATCCAGTCTTCTCTTCACCCCATCCAGGGTGACGAACTCCTCACCCTCTTTCGCTCTCCGGACGACAATCCTCCCCTCCTCGAGCAGTTCGAAATCGAAAGCGTGGAGCGGTTGGCCATATTCCATCATGACATAGTTCGTCACATCGACCACATTGCTGATGGACCGGATTCCCACTTTTTCCAATCGACTTCTCATCCAGGAGGGAGAAGGGCCGATCGTGACCCCCTCGATCATCCTCGCCACATAACGAGGGCATAGGTCTGGATCCAAAATGGTGACAGAGGTCTTTCGATGGATCTCCTCCCCTTTATCGGAAAGGGAGAGGGAGGGATACTTCACCCTTTGATGGGTCAATGCGGCAATCTCCCGGACCACTCCGAGCACACAGAGACAGTCTGGACGATTGGGTGTGATGCTGATATCGAGAACAGTATCCTTCAAGCCCAATGCTTCTCCCAAGTCTGCCCCCAAAGGAAGAGCGGAAGGAAGAATCATGATCCCAGTGGCATCCTGGCCTAAACCGAGTTCTATCTCAGAACAGAGCATTCCCTCGGACATCTCTCCTCTGATTTTTGATTTTTTAATTTCCATGCCGCTTGGAAGCTTGGCTCCGACAAGGGCCAAAGGCACTTTCTGCCCCTCCCGGATGTTTTTCGCACCGCAGACAATGGGAAACCTTTCCCGATCCGTTCTGGCTTCGACCAATGAGAGTTTGTCTGCATTGGGGTGTTTTCGGATCGTTTTGATCTCAGCTACAACAACCTTCTCAAACCCCTCCCCTGTCGAGACGGCCCCCTCAACCTCGAGACCAGACATGGTCAGGAGATCGATCAACTCCTTCACTCCCATCTTGATCTCAACGTAATCCTTGAGCCAATACAAACTGACCTTCATCTACTTTCCCAAAATTGCAGATTTTAGATTTAAGATTTGAGATTTTAAATCTCCAATCTACAATCTGAAATCTAAAATTGCCTCAGGAACCTCAGATCGTTGGTGAAGAAGAGTCGAATGTCATTGATCCCAAACTTGAGCATGGCGATTCTTTCGATGCCCATTCCAAAGGCGAACCCGGTCACTTCCTCCGGATCATAATTTACAAAGCTATAAACAGCAGGATCCACCATGCCTGAGCCTAAAATCTCTAACCATCCGGTATTGGAACAAACCCCACACCCCTTTCCCCCGCAGATAAAGCATTCGATATCAATCTCTGCACTCGGTTCGGTGAAGGGAAAGAAACTGGGGCGAAATCGGAGTTTCGTCTCTTCGCCAAACATCTGATGGACAAAGACTGTCAGCACACCCTTCAGATCCGAAAAAGTGATCCCCCTGTCCACCAGAAGGCCTTCAACCTGATGGAACATAGGGGAATGAGTCGGGTCCGAATCGCAACGGTAGACCGCCCCCGGGCAGATCACACGGACGGGTGGTCGCCTCGTCTCCATCGTTCTCACCTGAACAGGTGAAGTATGTGTTCTCAGGACCACCTCCTCTGAAATGAAGAAAGTGGCCTGCATCTCCCTCGCAGGATGTCCCTTTGGAATGTTGAGGGCTTCAAAATTGTAGTAGTCTAACTCCACCTCTGGCCCCTCCACCACTTCGAAGCCCAGGCGGGAGAAAATATCGATGATTTCATCCAAGGTCCGGGTAATGGGATGCTTCTTTCCGAATGGAATTCTTCTGCCAGGAAGCGTCACATCGATCTTCTCTTTCTCTAAGGCCTTCTTTCTCTCCTGCTCCTGAATACGCAAAAGGGTTTCTTCAATTCTCGACTCCAGGCCTTCTTTAATCTGGTTCGCGCATCTCCCTACCTCTCTCCGGTCCGCTTCAGGCAGTGCCCCCAAACCCTTGAGAAGTTGGGTCAAGCTTCCCTTCCTTCCCAAAACTCTCACCCTAATCTCGGAGACTTCTTTCTCCGTGGAGGCCTGAGATAGGAAAGCCAATGTCTCCTTCTGTAATGCTTCCAACTCCTCTTTCACAAAACGATTCCTATTTGGACGATGGGTAGGATGTTCTACCTTTTTTCAAAACTACGGGTTTTGGCCATTTCAACAATTTTTGAAAAGGCATTCGGATCGCTCACGGCTAAATCGGCCAAAATCTTCCTGTCCAACTCAACATGGGCTTTCTTCAAAGCCTCCATCAAACGGCTGTAAGAGAGCCCACGAAGTCTTGCTGCAGCACTGATACGGGTGATCCATAATCTTCGAAAATCTCTCTTTCTGGCCTTCCGATCTCGATAGGCATAGGCCAGAGCCCGATGAACTGCATCCACAGCTGTTCGGTAGAGTCGACTTCGCCCTCCGACATAGCCCTTTGCCATTTTTAGGACTTTCTTCCTTCTCCGCCTCGTCTTTGGCCCACCTTTTACCTTTGGCATCTCCAATACTCCTTATTGAGAATGAATCAGTTTGAAATAATGTGTTTTTTCCGTATTTCGTGTGCGTGACTCGTGATTCGTCTTTGTGCTACGACTCACAACTCACCCCTCACGCCTGCGTGCCGAAACGCCGATCTTGTTACTGTGCGGAACCTTCGGCGTGCAGGCACGATTCACGATCTTAGATATAAGGGATCAACTTCCTGATCCCTTTGGCATCTCCGTGTTCGATAAATTTTGCAGTTCTGAGAACTCTCTTTCGTTTGGCCGATTTCTTGGTCAGAATATGTCGCGCAAAAGCCCTCTTGGCCTTTATCTTCCCAGTTCCTGTCTTCTTAAAGCGTTTTGCTGCCCCTCGGTTTGTCTTTAATTTTGGCACACCATTCTCCTTCTATTCTTTCGTCTGTCATTGCGAGCACCTAAAAAAGGTGCGCGGCAATCTCATTCTCCATGAGGCTGCCTCCCCTATTTAACCAATAGCTTGGGATTGCTTCGGCTGACTTTGTCACCCTCGCAATGACAATTTTCTATGCTATTTTTCGTTCTATGGCGCCTTTAGACTCTGGAGCGGAGCCAAAATCATGATAAAATTTCTCCCTTCGAATTTAGCTTCCTGCTCCACCTTTCCATACTCTTTGGTCTCCTCCGTAATCCGACGGATCATGTTTCTCCCAAGGTCGGGGTGGGCCAACTCTCTTCCTCTGAAAACGATGGTGACTTTCGTCTTGTTTCCCTCTTTTAAGAAATGCTCGATGTGGCGAAGTTTGAACTGGAAATCGTGTTCCTCTGTCTTAGGCCTCATCTTCACCTCTTTGAGGTGGACGACCACCTGCTTCTTCTTGGCATCATGAGCTTTCTTCTGCTGCTGATATTTAAATTTCCCATAGTCCATGATGCGGCAAACCGGTGGCTCCGATTTCGGAGAAACTTCCACCAGGTCCAACTCGACATTGGCAGCAACGCGGAGCGCTTCTGCCAATGGCAAAATGCCCAACTGTTTTCCTTCAGGGTCAATGACCCTCACTTCTTTCACCCGAATTGCCCGATTGATACGAACCTGAGCCTCTTTGGCGATAAACATCACCTCCTTCTTTTTCGCTATGCGCAGAGCGCTAAACGCTTACGTTTTTTGTTAGATGGCTGGATATTCGGATTCGACCTGGGCGATGAAGTCTTCTACTCGCATCGCCTTCATGGCCTCCCCACTTCTTTTTCGGGGAGAGACGGTCCCTTCCTTCTCCTCTCGATCTCCAATGACTAACATATAGGGGATCTTCTGAAGCTGGGCCTCCCTGATCTTAAACCCCAACTTCTCATTCCGGAAATCCCTCTCAACCCGGATCCCCTTTTGGATCAATTGGCGGTAGATTTTCTCACCATAAGGGACAGGCTTCTCGGTCACGGTTAAAATGACCGCCTGGATAGGGGCAAGCCAGGTTGGAAAGGCTCCTGCATAGTGTTCGATCAACACCCCGATAAATCTCTCCATAGCACCAAGGATCACACGGTGAAGCATGACCGGCCGATGCCGCTGTCCATCGTTGCCCACATAGGTGAGCTCGAATCGCTCCGGCATGGCGAAGTCCGCCTGAATCGTTGCACATTGCCACTTCCGTCCGAGCGCATCTTTCAGCTTCACATCGATCTTCGGACCGTAAAAGGCGCCCTCCCCCTCATTGATCTCGAATGCAAGGCCTTTTCCCTTTAGGGCATTCAGGAGGGCTTGGGTTGCCTTTTCCCAGTCTTCAGCCGTCCCAATCGACTTCTCGGGTCGGGTGCTCAGTTCCATTTCATATTCGAAACCGAAGACTTTCATCACATCGTCGACAAATTCGATGATGGCGCAGATCTCATCATTCAACTGATCAGGCCGGCAAAGGATGTGGGCATCATCCTGGGTGAAACCCCTCACCCGGAGCAAACCATGAAGTTCACCCGATTTCTCATGCCGGTGAACCGTGCCCAATTCAAAGTAGCGGAAGGGGAGATCTCGATAGCTTCGAATCTGGGACTTGTAGATGAGCATATGAGCAAGGCAGTTCATCGGCTTGATTCCATACTCCGCATCCTCTACCTTGGTGAAGTACATCTTATCCCGATAGTTTTCAAAATGGCCGGACTGTTTCCAGAGTTCCAACCGGAGGAGTGTGGGCCCGATCACAATCTGATATCCCCGTTTCAGGTGTTCCTTCTTTTCAAAATCCTCTAAGATCGTACGGAGCATGGCCCCTTTGGGGTGGTAGATCACAAGGCCTGGACCAGCTTCATCCTGGAGACTGAAAAGATCGAGTTCCCTGCCCAACTTCCGGTGGTCCCGTTTACGAGCCTCCTCGAGCATTCGGAGATAATCTTCCAATCCCTTGGCATCTGGAAATGCGGTCCCATAAATCCGTTGAAGGACCTGGTTTCTGACATCCCCCCTCCAATAGGTTCCAGAAACGTTTAAGAGTTTCAATGCCTTGATCCTTCCGGTGGAAGGCAGATGGGGACCTTCACACAGATCTAAGAATGTCCCTTGCCGGTAAAGAGAGACACGATCCGGGAGTTCTTCCAGATGTTCTACCTTGTAGGTCTCCCCTGCCTTGCGAAATGTCTCGAGGGCCTCCTCTTTTGGAACCTCCCTTCGAATAAAGGGGAGATCCTGCTGAACGATCTCCGATATCCTCTCTCCAATTCTTTCAAGATCTTCCGGCGTGAAGGTCCGATCATAATCAAAATCGTAATAGAACCCCGTATCCGTGGAGGGGCCAAAGGTGAGTTTTACCGTAGGAAAAAGTTCCTTAACCGCCTGTGCCATGACATGGGCGGCTGAATGGCGCAATATTTCAAGACCCTTTTTGGAGTGAACAGAGATGAAGGAGATCGAAGCATCCTTCTCTAACGTTTGAGAGAGGTCGACCAGGGAGCCATTGACTTGGGCTGCCACGGCTGTTTCATCCGCCAATTCCTGGAGTTTCATTCCTTTTGGAACCGACTTCTTCAAACCACTCGACAATGTAATGGATATCTGATCTGCCACCTTCGTCCAAATTGAAGCGGAAGAGGCATCATCCATAACTATTCTGAATGATGCCTCTTCAATTTGATTTTATTAAAATGTCTGTTTTTTCAAGAAGTTATACTTCACTTTTTAATAAATTGGTTTCAATGGTAGGCACGTGGGGATTTGAACCCCAGACTTCTACCGCGTCAAGGTAGCGCTCTCCCCCTGAGCTACGTGCCTTTATCCTCCTTGTCTGTTATGGGCCAAGCCTTCAAAAACATTTGATTTCATAACCGATTTTTATAATATTGTCAAGAAAATTCTTAACTTACAATCCTATGCCCTGAATACTAATTCCCCTTTCCTATCATCCACTTCAACCGCTACGGTATCCCCTTCTTTGAACTTTCCTTCCAGTATTTTCAATGCCAATTTATCCTGAATCTCCTTTTGAATCACTCGCTTAAGCGGTCGAGCCCCATAGGCAGGGTCAAATCCTTCCTGGGCCACCCATGCCTTTGCCTTCTCAGTCATCTTAAGCTGTATTCTCTTTTCCGAGAGTCGTTGCTCCAGCTTCTTCACCTGGATCTCAACAATCGCCTTGATCTCTTCAATTCCAAGTCCGTGAAAAATAACCAACTCATCAATACGATTTAGAAATTCTGGCTTGAAATGTGTTTTGACCGCCTCCATCACCCGGCGTCGCATCTCCTCATAGTCCTTCTCTCCTAAATCCATGATCCATTGGCTACCGATATTGGAGGTCATGATGACGACACTATTTTTGAAGTCTACAGTTCTTCCATGGCCGTCGGTTAGCCTTCCATCATCTAAGATTTGCAGGAGAATATTGAATACCTCTGGATGGGCCTTCTCAATCTCATCCATCAGGACAATGGAATAAGGTCTTCTCCGAACGGCCTCGGTGAGAAACCCACCTTCCTCATAGCCCACATATCCTGGCGGGGCTCCGATGAGTCGGGCAACAGAATGTTTCTCCATAAATTCTGACATATCAATTCTCACCATGGCCTGCTCATCGTCGAATAGAAACTCGGCCAGGGCGCGGGCCAGCTCTGTCTTTCCCACACCTGTGGGTCCCATGAATATGAAAGAGCCAATGGGACGGTTGGGATCTTGCAGGCCTGCTCTCGCCCTCCTCACCGCATTGGAGACGGCGATGATCGCATCCTCCTGACCCACGACCCTCTGTTTGACCCTCTCCTCCATGTGGACGAGCTTCTCCACCTCTCCCTCAAGCATCTTTGAAACAGGGATACCGGTCCATTTGGAGACCACTTCTGCCACGTCCTCTTCATCCACCTCCTCTTTGAGCATCTTCCCTTCTTTTTGGAGGATGGCAAGCCTCTCTTCCTCCTTCTTCAACTCCTGCTCGAGATGGGTCATCTCCCCATATTGCAGCTCGGCCAGCCTTGTATAGTCCAGCTCCCGCTCTGCCTCCTTCATCATCTGTTTCGTCTTCTCGATTCGCTCTTTGATCTCACGAATCTGGGAGATGGACTTTTTCTCATTCTCCCATTTGAGCGATTTTTCTTTCACCTCTGCTTTCAGGTCAGCCAACTCTTTTTCAAGTTTTTTTAGCCGCTCGACCGAAGCTTTATCCTTCTCTTTCTTTAAAGCCTGACGCTCAATCTCTAATTGCATGACCTTCCGCTGGACTTCGTCGATCTCCATCGGGACACTGTCGATCTCGATTCTCAGCCCCGAGGCCGACTCATCGATCAAATCGACGGCTTTGTCCGGAAGGAAACGGTCCGAGATATAACGATTCGAAAGCATGGCCGCAGCGATGATGGCCGAATCTTTTATCTTCACACCATGATGGACCTCATACCGTTCCTTCAATCCCCTCAAGATAGCGATGGTATCCTCCACCGTTGGCTGGCTCACGTAGATGGGCTGAAATCGACGCTCCAGAGCAGCATCCTTCTCTACATATTTTCGGTATTCATTGAGTGTGGTCGCACCCACACATCGCAATTCTCCCCTGGCCAAGGCCGGTTTCAACATATTGGAGGCATCCATGGCCCCTTCGGCTGCTCCTGCGCCAACCAGGGTATGGAGTTCATCGATAAAGAGAATGATATTCCCTGCCGCTGCGGTGATCTCTTTCAGAACAGCCTTTAACCTCTCCTCAAACTCTCCCCGGAATTTGGCGCCAGCGATCAGGGCTCCCAGATCGAGGGCGACCAGTTTTTTATTCTTCAATGTCTCCGGAACATCCCCTTTGACAATCCTTTGTGCCAACCCCTCTACGATGGCTGTCTTTCCAACCCCAGGTTCTCCAATCAATACAGGATTATTCTTCGTCCTGCGAGAGAGAACCTGAACCACTCTCCGAATCTCATCATCCCTTCCGATGACAGGGTCGAGTTTTCCCTTTCTTGCCTCTTCCGTGAGATCCCTGCTGTAACGTTTTAAGGCCTGATACTTCTCTTCCGGATTCTGATCCGTTACGCGATGAGGTCCCCGAATCTCCTGCAGCACTCTAAAGATCACATCCTTGGTTACTCCACTTCTCTGGAAAATCTGGGAGGAAGCTCCCCGTTTCTCATCAGCGATAGCAATGAGGAGATGTTCGGTCGAGAGAAACTCATCCATCAATCTCTCGGTCTCCTTCCAGGCTGCGTTGAAAATTTCATTGAGCCGGCTGGAAAGATAAACCTGCCCTGCACCTCCACCTGTCACTTTGGGAATACGATTGAGTTCCCCATCCAACTGAGAGATGATCAAATCGATATTGGCCCCCAATTTCTGGAGGATAGGGATGACAACCCCTTCTTTCTGCTCCAGAAGGCCTAACAATAGATGTTCCACATCGATCTGCTGATGATTTTTCCGTTCAGCAATGGCCTTGGCTTCCTGTAGAGCCTCTTGAGCCTTTAGTGTGAATTTTTCGGCCTGCATTTTATTTCACCTCTCGTTTAATTTCCTCCTTAAAATAATCATCCTCCAGCGGTTTTGCAATGAAATTTACTTGGAAAATCGTGTGTGTAATCCATTGAAATATTAAGTTCTTAGGCTTTCAGGGCTTCTGCTAAATGGACAAATTCTTCGATCGCCAGGGTCTCTGGTCTTCTTTGTGGATCGATTCCTATTTTTCTCATTCTCTGCTCTATATCCGGAGGAAGAGAGATGTCAGAATGTTTCAGGGCATTGATCAAACGCTTTCTCCGGTAACCCAGGGAGCCTCGGACCACCTTCTTAAACCATTCCTCCTCTCCCGACTCTACCACTGCCCTCTCCTTCCAGACTATCCGGATGACAGCTGATTCAACCTTTGGCGGAGGAAAGAAGGCCGATGGTTTGATGAGAAAGCAGATGGAGATATTTGAAGCGGATTGAGTAAAGATGGACAAAGGGCCATACTCCTTCCCCCCTGGAGGAGAGACCATTCTCTGCGCCACTTCTTTCTGAAGCATTAAGGTGAGAGTGGAGAAAACATCCTTAGACTCTATGAAACGAAAGAGAAGGGGCGTTGAAATCTGATATGGAAGGTTGGCTACCACCTTGAGTCGCTGGCCTTCTTGATCGAGAAGTTGGTTGAAATGAATCTTTAAAATATCTCCCTTAACTACCTCCACGTTCGGAGAGTCCACTGTTTTTTTTCTCAGGACCTCTACCAATTTTGGATCGATTTCGACGGCAATCACCTTTTTGACTTGCCTGGCAAGGGCGAGGGTCATTTCGCCCAGACCCGGGCCGACCTCCAAAACCACATCCCCTTTCTCAAGTTGGGCGGTTCGAACGACTTTATTTAAGATATTTCGATCAACGAGAAAATGCTGACCCCATCTCTTCCTGGGAATGAGATCGTATTCTGCCAGTTCTTTCTTAATAGATAC
>Ga0184631_10000166_pt1 | contig 13247 bp, 13 predicted proteins | sample PLM4_90_b1_FD_133160 | JGI IMG/M metagenome (GOLD analysis project Ga0184631, IMG submission 133160) | Groundwater sediment microbial communities from an aquifer in East River, Colorado, USA - PLM4_90_b1 | ecosystem: Environmental > Terrestrial > Soil > Riparian zone | place: USA: East River... | reverse complement strand
GAAAAATATCAATAAGGCTGAAAAGAAATTGCCAAAGCCATTGTTGAATCGGGCGCTTTTTCAATTGTTGGAGGAGGGGAAACGGTGGAGTTTTTAAATAAAATCGGATTAACCGGAAAATTTAATCACGTTTCAACCGGAGGAGGAGCAATGTTGGTTTTTTTAAGCGGTGAAAAACTGCCCGGGATTGAAGCTTTAAAATAGTATGGAAATTAAGAATCTAAAAAAAGTCGCCGAGAGAATTAAAAAAGCAATTAATCCGCCAGCCGGCGGAGAACAGGAAAAAATCATCCTTTACGGAGATGCCGATTTGGACGGCGTCAGTTCGGTTATTATATTAGAAGAAGCGATAAAAAATTTAGGCGGAAAAATAGCCGCTATTTATTTTCCCGACAGGGAAGCTGAGGGTTACGGAATAACTGAAATTGGCTTGGATTATCTTAAAAAATTCTCTCCAGCCATGTTGATTGCTTTGGATTTGGGGATAGGTAATTTTAAAGAGATAGAATTGGCTAAAAAAATGGGCTTTAAAGTCATGGTTGTTGATCATCATGAAGTTTTGGATAAATTACCGAAAGCCGATGTTATCGTTGATCCGAAACAAAAAGGAGATAAATATCCCTTTAAAGGACTGGCTACGGTAGGAATCGCATTCAAGCTTTCGGAAATTTTATTGAAAGATAAGTTAACGGAAAATTTGAAAAAAAATTTCCTGGAATTAACGGCTTTAGCCACCGTAGCCGATATGATGCCAAAAGAATCTGATAATGAAATTTTCATTAGGGAAGGACTTTTTTCTTTGGAAAAGTCTTGGCGACCGGGAATCAAGGTTTTTTTTGATTCAGAACAATTTAAAATTTACCCGAATTTGATGCAAAAAATTTCCAAAATTATTTCCGTTTTGAACGTCAGAGACGTAGATAACAATTTCCCTGCCAGTTTTCGAATTTTGACTTCTTCTTCTCTGGAAGAAGCTGAAGAAATTTTTGAAAAATTAATCCAAAAAAGCGAACTGAGAAAAGAAAAAATAGCCGCTGTTTTAGAAGAAGTTGAGAGAAGAATTGAAAAAAAAGAAAGCCCTATTATTTTTGAAGGAGATACTGATTTTGAATTTACCCTAATTTCGCTGGTTGCCTCTCTTTTATGCCAGAAATACCAAAAGCCGGTTTTTATTTATAAAAAACTGGAAAAAGAAAGCCAGGGGACGGTGAGAACGCCTTCGGGAATAAACAGCGTTTTACTGATGAAAAAATGTTCAAAAAATCTTTTGACTTATGGTGGGCATCCTTTGGCTTCGGGCTTCAGATTAAAAAATGAGCACTTGGAAGAATTTGAAAATTGTTTAACAAAAAATTATATAAACCTTAGTTCAAAATTATGAAAAAAATAATAATTTATACTGATGGCGGTTCAAGAGGAAATCCGGGACCTGCGGCAATCGGAGTCTTATTCTGTAATGAAAGGGGAGAAGTTTTTAAAAAATACTCCGAATATTTAGGTGAAGCTACTAATAATGAGGCTGAATATCAGGCGGTTGTTTTTGCCTTAAAAAAATTCAAAGCCCTCTTTGGCAAAAAATTGGCTCAAAGTACGGAAATTGAAATAAAATCGGACTCAGAACTTATAATAAAACAACTGAACGGCGAATATAAAATTTTAGAGCCGGACATCCAGCAGTTATTTTTACAGCTTTGGAATTTAAGATTGGATTTTAAGAGTATAAAATTTAAGAGAATCCCCCGGGAGAAAAATAAAGAAGCAGATAAATTGGTTAACGAATCTCTTGATAGTACGGCCAAAAACCAAAAATTATTTTAATGTTAAACTAAAAACCCGTAATTTACGGGTTTTTAGTTGTCCCAGTAAGCCTGTAAGCCGAATTCTGTCTTACCTTGTTAAATAATCGCAAAGCGAATTTAACAGGGCGAGATGATTATCTGTCTGGTCCCGATGTTACCATCGGGATCTGGCGAACTACTTTTCACCCCGTGAGATATTGATTTCACCTCACCGGGCTCGTTCTTGCTCTTGAGTAAGAATTTAGCCGTTTCACTCCTGATATTACTACCAGGACTCGCCCTCTTCCCGATAAATCGGGATGGGCGCCCGAATCCTTTCGGATCCAAAGGCGTCTCTGTTCGCATCTCTAACCTCGCGGTCGGCGGGTGTTACCCGCTACCCTTTTAACCCTTTTTGAGGAGTAAGAGTTCGGACTTTCCTCTAAGCACATAAAAACTTATATGCTCAGCAATCATCCAACTTACTAGGACATTCTTATTTTAACAATTTAAAAACAATTTGTCAATAATCGGGATTGTAAATTAAGAACAAAAATACTAAAATTGAAATATGGTATTGAGGCGGTTAAAAATACTCTTAATTTTAATTTTGATAACAGAAATAGGGATTTTTAGCTTTATTTATTTTCGAGAAATTAAAAAAATTGAAATTTTATCTCAAAACGATTGGTACGGCGCCTCAGAAGAAAAGGTTATTGGAATCAATAAAGAAGAAGGAGAAAAAGAAGAAATTACAAATTTTGACCCGGCTAATTTATATTGGGAAGAAGCTACTTTGAGTGCTCCGTGGTCAGAAAGAGACGCCCACACTCTCGTTGTGTTTAATAATAAATTCTGGCTGATAGGAGGAGTGGGGGGTCAGGCACCAAATTATAGTCAGAATAAAAGCGATATCTGGTCCTCTGAGGATGGTCAGAATTGGACTTTAGTTACCGACAAAACTCCTTGGGGTCAAAGAAGGGCGCACGATTCGGTGGTTTTTCAAAATAAAATATGGGTATTGGGCGGAGTGACAAAGGGAGAGAGTTATCTTAATGATGTTTGGTCTTCGGCAGATGGCGAGAGTTGGGTAGAGATTACCGGAAACGCCGGCTGGACCCCGCGAAAGGGTTTTGGGGCTGTTGTATTTAAGGATAAAATTTGGATAATGGGTGGAGTAGACGGTCAGGGCGCAGTAAACGACGTTTGGTATTCGGAAGACGGAAAAAACTGGTTTTTATCTACAGATAATGCCACTTGGTCTCCAAGATATGATTTAGCATTAGAAGTTTTTGATGATAGAATTTGGTTAAGCGGCGGGGTATTGCCGGGAGGAATGGGGAAAAGCGAAATTTGGGTTTCTTCAGACGGTATTGATTGGGAAGAAATTGATGAAACATTTCCTTGGCCTGGCAGGCACGGACATTGTTTTCTTTCTTTCCAAAATTATCTTTGGCTAATTGGCGGCTGGTCGGGTTACGGTAAAGGATTTAATGATGTTTGGTTTTCAAAAGACGGGATTTCATGGCAAAAAACCATTGAAGACGCCCCTTGGTCCGGTCGGGAAGATCTTACTTGTGTTTCATTTGAAAACAAAATTTGGATGGTAGGAGGTATGAAAAGTAACGGCCGGAGAACCAATGACGTTTGGTTTTCAACAGATAAAGGAAATAAAAACCCGATTTAAATTATGGAATTTCAACAAAATAATGGAAAAAAATTAATAACGGAAATCAAAGGAGAAAAATGGGCTCGCTATCCGGTGAGAACCCATTTTATCAATGAAAAAGAAAATTTGGAAGAAATTTTGGGGAAATACATTTTACCTTTTTTGGAAAAAGGGGACATAGTTTGTTTAGGCCAAAAGATTATTTCAATTTTACAGGGAAGAATCATATACAAAAAGGATTTAAAGATCGGTTTCTGGGCGAAATTTTTGTCAAAATTTGCCAAGAAAACGCCTTATGGTTTCTCGGTCGGAAACCCCTTGAAAATGCAGCTTGCCATTGATTTGGCGGGACTTCCGAGGATTATATTGGCAGGAATCATTGGAGGAATTTCAAAACTTTTTGGAATTTCAGGTAATTTTTATCGGTTGGCGGGCTATCAAATTTCTCAAATAGACGGTTTTTACGGAGGAGCTTTTTCTCAATATACAGAGATGGGGATTTTGGGTCCCAAGGACTGCGATAAACTATGCGAGAAACTGAAGGGAAAACACGGATTTTCTTCTGCAATTGTTGATGTAAACGATTTGGGGGGAAATATTTTAGGTAAAAGTGCGGATTTAAAAGGAAAAGAGAAGTTAATATTGGAAATCTTAAAAGATAATCCGGCCGGCCAATCCAATCAGCAAACGCCGATCATAATTTTGCGGAAGCAAAATCTCAAGGTTCTTGAGTGAAACGAAAGGTTCTTATTTCGAGCCAAAGCGAGAATCAAGGTTCTTGAGTGAAACGAAAGACTCTTATAATTTTACGAAAACAATGAATTTCAATAAATTAAAAAATATTTTTGACCATCAAGCAAAAAGCATAAATAAAGCTGCTTTTATTGTTGCAGCAACTTCCCTTGTATCCGCTTTTTTAGGGCTTTTTAGAGATTGGTTATTATCTGGCAGATTCAACTTTGGTAACGAACTTGACGTTTATTATACTGCCTTTAGGATCCCCGACTTTATAACGATGGTTTTAATTATGGGAGCTATTTCCGCCGCCATTACCCCGATTTTCAGCCAACATTTGGTGCGTTCCAGGGAGGAGGCCTGGAAATTTTTGGCTAATCTTTTAAATTTATTTTTATTCATTTTAATGACGGCTTCTTTAATTTTAATTATTTTTGTTCCTCAATTAATTCAACTGATTGCCCCCGGTTTTTCCAGCGAAAAAAAGGAACTGACTATTCTTTTGACAAGGATTATGTTTTTGAGTCCTTTTCTTTTGGGAATGGGCAATATTTTATCTTCGGTCTTGTGCGTTTTCAGAAGATTTTTAATCGCTTCTTTCACCCCGATAGTTTATAATTTGGGCATAATTTTTGGAATTTTATTTTTCTATCCAACAATGGGTTTGAAAGGATTAGCTTGGGGTGTAGTTTTGGGCGGGGTATTGTATGTTTTAATTCAACTTCCCGCTCTTTTTAAATTAGGTTTTAACCTTCAAAGAATTTTTAATTTTAAAGACGAAAGTTTTAAAAAAGTTATAAAACTGACTATTCCTCGTTCAATAGGGCTTGCTGCCAGCCAGATTAATTTAATTGTGATGACGGCAATTGCTTCAACTTTATCCGCGGGAAATATTGCTGTTTTTAGTTTTGCTGATGATTTGAGCCGGCCGATTCTAACTTTTGTCGGCATTTCTTTTTCAACGGCCGCTTTTCCTTCTTTAGCTCTGGCTTTTTCAAAACAAAGCAAAGATAAATTTTTCCGAATGTTTTCTGAAACTTTTTTAAAAATTATTTATTTTATTCTACCCCTAAGTTTTCTTTTATTTATTTTTAGGGATTTGGTGGTTAAAATTATTCTTCAAGTTAGAAAATTTAGTTTAATTGATAGCCATTTGATAGCCGCTTGCTTGGGAATGTTCGCCTTGGGGCTTTTTGCTCAAAGTTTAGTTTTATTGCTTGCCAAAGTTTTTTATGCCGTTCAAAATACCAAAATTCCGGCGATAGCCAGCGTTATAACGATGTTTGTTAATATTCCTTTAGCTCTTTCTTTAACTAAGATTTTTTCTTTTCAAAATCCCATTCAGGAAATTTTCGTTAAAATGCTTAATCTTCAAAACTTAGGAAATATTTCAATTATAGGACTGCCTTTAGCTTTCTCAATCTCAGCCATAATTCAATTTCTTATTCTTCTTACCGTTTTTTACCGAAAGAAAAGGAAATTTTTTACTTCTTAATTTCGAGTAAACCGCAATGTTAGAGGAACAAAAAAATATTCGTAATTTTTGCATAATATCTCATATTGACCATGGGAAGTCGACTTTAGCCGACAGGTTTTTGGAATTAACGGAAACCGTGACAAAAGAAAAAATGCAGCCCCAATTTTTAGATATGATGCCCTTGGAAAGGGAAAAGGGGATTACTATTAAAATGCAACCGGTCAGAATGGAATATAAGGGCTATATTTTAAACCTAATTGATACCCCGGGCCACGTTGATTTTTCATATGAGGTTTCAAGGTCTTTGGCTGCGGTAGAAGGAACAATTTTATTGGTTGATGCAACCAAAGGAATCCAAGCTCAGACAATCGCCAATCTGGAATTAGCAAAAAAACAAAATTTAGTGATTATTCCGGCAGTAAATAAAATCGATTCTTCCCAAGCCAAAATTGAAGAGACGAAAGAAGAGCTTTCCAACTTATTGAATATTCCAAAAAAAGAAATTTTTGAGATTTCCGCTAAAGAAGGAACAAATGTCAAAAATCTTTTAGAAAAGGTAATTGAAAAAATTCCACCGCCAAAAGGTGAAATTGAAAAACCGGCCAGAGCTTTAATTTTTGACTCAAAATACGATATTTATAAGGGCGTGATTGCCTACATCAGGCTCGTTGACGGCGAAATCAAAGACGGAGAAAAAATTTATTTGATGGCTAGTGAAACCGAAGGAGAAATAAAGGAAGTGGGGTTTTTCAAACCGGATTTAAAACCTCAGAAAGAATTAAAAACCGGTGAAATAGGTTACATTGCCACCGGAATCAAAGAGCCCGGAAAAGTGAAAGTAGGGGATACCATAATTGAATTTCAAGATTCAAAATCTAAAACTCAAACTCTTGAACCCCTGCCTGGATACAGGGAACCAAAATCAATGGTTTTTGCTTCAATTTATCCCGAAAACCCCGATGATTTTGGTTTATTAAAAGAAGCCCTGACCAAGCTAAAACTGAATGACCCGTCTTTAAATTTTGAACTGGAAGCAAAAGAAGCTTTGGGCCGGGGTTTTCAATGCGGTTTTTTAGGCACGCTTCACGTTGAAATTGTTTCTGAAAGACTTTATCGGGAATTCAAGTTAAATTTAGTCATTTCTACTCCTCAGGTTTCTTTTCAAATTATTGATAAAAAAGACAGAAGTTTTTTTGTTAAATCAGCCAGCGAATGGCCGGACCCCAGTCAGATCAAGGAATCATTGGAACCTTGGATAAGGCTGGAAATAATAACGCCTGCCAATTATTTGGGGCAGGTTTTTAAAATTTTAGAGGAGCTTGAAACAAAATCCGTCAGAAATCAATACCTTGGGAAAGAAAAGGTTGTTTTATTTTGCGAAGTTCCTTTACGGGAGATAATCGTCAGTTTTTATGAAAAATTAAAGTCCCAAACTCAGGGATTCGCTTCAATGAATTACGATATTTTAGATTTCAGACCGGCAGATTTGGTGAAATTGGAAATTTTAATTGCCGGAAAAAAAGAAGCGGCATTTTCCAGAATTGTTCCAGACCAAAACAGTATTCAAGAAGGAAAAAAATTGGTTAAAAAATTAAAAGAAGTTTTACCCGCCCAACTTTTTTCGGTTGCCCTTCAGGCGGTGGTAGGAGGAAAAATTATAGCCAGAGAAACAATCAGGGCAAGGGGCAAAGACGTTATTGCTCCTTTGTACGGCGGGGATTATACCAGAAAAAGAAAATTATTAGAGAGGCAGAAAAAAGGAAAAAGAGAACTAAAAGAAAAAGGGGAAGTAAAAATTCCCCAGAAAGCGTTTTTAGAGATACTTAAAGGATAATTATGGGCTAAAAATTTAGTATAGGGTTGAAATCTAATTTAAAATCGTCTATTATAGAAAACGCATCTTCGTTCGATTAATCTTCTTAAAACAGAGGTGCCACCAGCAGGAGAATTGTACTTAAAGCTACCAGAGATATTAAAACTATCCAGATTATTCTAAAAATTGATTTTGAATTCATTTTTGCCATGTTACCCCTATGATAACAAAAAAAAGACAAAGAATAAAGAAACCGTTTTCTCCGATAATTTTTAAATATTTCGCAGTTTTATTTGTTTTGGTAATATTGTTATTTTTAATCAGTGCTAATTTCAAGCTTTATCAAAAAAGAACCGCTTTAGGAGGCCAAATTGGAGAATTGGTAAAGAAAATCAAGTCTTTTGAGGAGAGAAACCAAGAAATGAAAGCTCAAATTTCAAAAAGTCAGAGCAAAGAATATTTGGAAGAAGTTGCTTTTGAAAAACTTAATTTAAAGCCAAAAGGAGCTGAAGTCGGAGTAATAGTTCCGGTCCAGGAAAGCAAACAAGAAGAAGTTCCGAAAGAAAAAAACTTTTGGGAAAAAATTCTGGAAAAATTAGGATTTTAACTTTTTTTATGCGGGTGTAGCACAATGGCAGTGCGTTTGCTTCCCAAGCAAGACACGTGGGTTCGATTCCCATCACCCGCTTTGAAAAATATGAATTCAAAAATCACAACCTTAATATTTCCGATAAATTTAACCAAATCAGCCACCAATCTGGTTTTTATCGCTTTTTCTTTTTTATCTTTTTTAATACCTTTTTCTTTGGGCGGTCCTCAGTGGCTGGTGGGTACGATAGTTAATGTTTGTTTATTCTTGGCAGCTGTTTTTTTGCCAAAAAAGTTTTTCCTTCCTTTGATTATTTTCCCGAGCTTGGGAGTCGTGGGACGGGGAATTATTTTCGGACCTTTTACTTCTTTTTTGGTTTATTTTTTGCCCTTTATTTGGTTGGGGAATCTGATTCTGATTTTATTTTTTAAGACACTATACAAAGAGATAGGGGAAAAATTTTATTATTTCAGATATTTTCTTTCAGTATTTCTGGCAGCTGCGGCTAAATACCTGTTTTTATTAACAGTCGCCAACCTTTATTTTAAGCTTCATTTTGTTCCCGCGGTTTTCTTGCAGGCAATGGGAATAAGCCAGCTTTTAACGGCTTTAGCCGGCGGCATAATTTCTTTGATTATATTCAGTATGTATAGCAAGCCAAAGCTTGATATACCGAAATAAATTTCGTTATGGACGATATAGCACCGGACATTAAAGAGTTTCTTAATCTTTTAGACAAAAAGACAAAAATGGTGGCCATGTTGGCTCCTTCTTTTCCGATTGATTTTAATTATCCTGAAATTGTCGGAATGTTAAAAAGATTGGGCTTTAAATATGTTGCGGAAGTGGCGCGAGGAGCCGTAGAAACCAACCGGCAATTACTTGCTTTATTAAAACTTCATCCGGATAAGAAGTATATAGCCAATCCTTGTCCTACCATTGTCAGATTGATAAGGAATAAATATCCCAAGCTTGTCCCGTTTTTAACGCCAATTGATTCGCCAATGTCAGCTACGGCAAAAATTGTTTCAAAAAAATACCCGAACTATAAAAAAGTTTTTATAGGTCCTTGCATACTCAAAAAATTGGAAGCAAAAGAAGACCGTCCCGGATTGGATATACTGGTTTTAACTTATAAAGAACTTAAAAAAATATTTGAAATTAAAAATATTGTTCCCCAAAAAAGTGATAAGTCCGGTTCTTTTGATATAGCGGGGCAACAAACCAGACTTTATTCGGTATCGGGCGGTTTAGCCCAATCATCCTGTCTGACCCAAAATTTAACAGATCCGGAATATGACGTTATTTCCGGACCGCAATTAGTGGAAAAAGCCATCCAAAATTTTCCCACGGAAATAAACTTAAAAGTATTGGATATTCTTTCTTGTGAGGGTGGGTGTATTAATGGTCCTGGTATAGCAAGTAAAGATTCTTTAGATAAAAGAAGACGGATGGTAATAGCTCATTGGAAAGAAAAATAAATGCCAGCATAGCTCAGTGGTAGAGCAACCCCGCCCTTTATGCCGACTTAGCTCAGTGGTAGAGCAGCTGTTTCGTAAACAGCAGGTCGTCGGTTCGATCCCGACAGTCGGCTTACTTAAAGGGCGGGGTAGGTCGTGGGTTCGAATCCCCCTGCTGGCTCCAAAATTTTCAAACTCGAGTTAAATTTTACATCAAAAGAAACTTAACTATTTAAAAAGGGAAGTCAGTGACTGACTTCCCTTAATTATTTTGATCTTTCATATGGCCAAATTCCAGATCATCAGACGGGTCTCCCAATTCCTTTTTTATAACACAGATTGAGAGATATTTACCACAAACCAGATTGGCAAAAGATGTATTGTATTGTCAACAACAGCATAAACCAGACAGGAAAAGGCAACATCGATTTCATTTCCTGAAAGGTACGCTTCTAAAAAATTGCGACCACGGATTAATTTTAACCACTTTGAAGCCAATGACCAACGGTCAATCAGCCAGTGAGTGATAAAAATTGAAAAGATCACTAGAGGATTGAGCGTCCGTAAAAACAAACACATGCTTGTCGTATAAATCAGGCAATGGAGTGTGCACCAAAAAATACTATTGAACCCCTTTTCAGACTTCTTAAGCGCCATGGATTTATTCTGTAGTAAATAGTCACCCACCAAATGGCCGAATACGATTCTTGCGAATATGTCTTCCATTATTACCTCCTTTCAGCAGATTGATTGATTTAGCTCTGTCGTTTTTTTTCTTAAATCCTCCAGAGAACCGCTGGTATCTATACATGTTAGCGAGAGCTTATATTCTCTTGCAATCTTAATTGTTTTTTCTTTGCCGGGTATTTTTTTGATAAACGGAAGATGTTGAGGAGTGCCTCGTTGAATCGCCACCCTTTGTCTGTTTTTCGCTTCATTTTTACAGCCCAAATAGATAATTTTTCCTCCGAAATACCGAAAGGATTGTTTATCTTCTTGAAATGCATAAGGAATTTCCAAGAATACATTTTTAGACGGTAAAACTTCTTTTAGTAATTTCCCGAGCAGTTCCAGCCACGCCTTTCCAATCACAGCCTTTAATTCTTCACCGTGATTCATTGCAATATCTGCAAGATCTCTTTCACCAAAGGCCCGTAAAAGCAGTGGCTTCAGTTGGTCTGTAACTTCTTTGTCCGTGTCGATACAAACAGCATTTGGATTATTCTCGCTGAGCATTTTCAGAAAAGTTGATTTACCAGAGCCCGGTTTACCAACCACAATGAAAAGATTTTTAATCTTTATCACATATTCGAGCATTGCAGAAACAATCATGGGCGAAACCTGGCAGCCGAGGGTTAGAAAGTCAAATTCTTCAGCCGCTTTTTTGGCAGCAGTTGAAGAAATATGGCAGAATTCTTCGCCGCTCATTATATAAAGAAATTTGCTAATGCCGAAATTTTTATGATTAAACAATACAACTCTTTTTTCATATTCTAAATCTTTTTCATTGCGTATTCCTCTGATCATTACTAATTGAGAAGGATTTACCTTTTCTTTTGAAAAATCATCAAAGGTTTCTACTTTGGCGTTTCCTGGAAGATTATAAGTTTTCCACATTTCTTTGCATTTTTCCGGCGTAAACCAGATTTTTTCTTTACCTGGATTTACTGAACAAATAACAACGACTTCAGGGAATATTTCTGCTGCTTTTCTGACTATTTCCAAATGACCGTAAGTTGGCGGACAGAAGCTTCCTGGGTAAACATAGATTGGTTCCATTTCTGAATTCTCCTTTCTTTATTTTTAAATGTCCTATCCCAATTATATTATCTAAAGTATTCTTTGGCCTTTAATGCTTGCTAAAAATCCAGGTTTCTTCTAAAATAAGCTTAAAATAAGTGAAAAACTGTCGGCATTTTCCGACAACAGAATAAAATTATGCTAAAAGAAATCAAAACCAATTTAAAAGAATTGGGCTTCAATAGTAACGAGATAAAAGTTTATATCGCCCTGACTCAACTGGGAGAAGCGACAGCTTCCCAAATAGCTAAAAAATCAGATTTGCCCCGTACCACTGCCATAGGCCTTTTAAACAAATTAAAAGAAAGCAACTATCTTACGGGCCACATATACAGGGGTAAAACTTACTATTGGGTTGAATCACCCAAAATAATAACCAATATTTTCGGACAGAAAATGGAAATTGCCGAAAGATTAAACGGGCTTTTGACCCATTTATACCGTTCCGAAGCGCATTTTCCTTATGTTCAAGTTTATGACACAAAGACAAGTATAAAAAAATTTATTGAAAAACTTTTAACCAATATTGAGAAAAACTCGGTTATTTATACGATTGACAGTCCTGAGGCTAAAAATTACGCAAAAATATTTTTTGAAAACATTAGTCTCATAATTTTAAAACAAAAGAAAAAGAGGGGAGTATTAACTCATTCGCTTATTCCCTGCGGTTCTTTTGGGAGTATTAAAAATTATCAGCTAAAGGAACAGGATATAAAAATAAGAGAGATGCCAAAAGAAATAAAATTTAATTCTTCTTTATGGATAATAAAAGATATGATAGTCCATTTCTCCGGAAAACCTCCTTTTATAGTAACTATCAAACACGACGTGATTGTACCGAGCATAAAAAATATTTATGATTTTCTTTGGAATATTTCGATCCCTAGAAATTAAAAATATTTTTTATCGGGTTTTTCAAGACCAAAATTTTCAAGTCCACTCAAGGCTTGACTTTTTTATCATTTGATTTAAATTTAGCAATATAAAGAAAAAAGGAGGTACTTGATGGACGTTTTGGTAAAGGTTTCGGGCAGCTTAACGAGAGATAAAAAATTCTACGACTGGCTGGCTATAATTTATCGCTTTTCTGACAACCTATTTATTATATGTGGCGGGGGAGAGCAGATAACGAAAGTTCTGGAAGATAATAACATCTCATTTGAATTCGGTCCGCAGGGAAGAGAAATTCAATCGTTGGTTGGAAAACACTTAGCTCTGCAGGTTTTAGAAGGGGAAAGAGCTTTTGTTAAGGAGAAACTACAAAAAATAGGAATTAAAGCCGTTGTTTTAATACCGGTAGTGAAAGCCGGTGGTAAAATTTTCCATATAAACGGCGATAGTTATACTCTTGCCTTGCATCTCAATTTTGACAAAACGTACTTTATAACAAAGGAGGGGCGCACCAAATCTTTCCCAGAGAACCTTAATAAAATAGAAGTAGTTTATTTATAATTTATGGAAGTGGCTTAACCTACCCTAAGCCACTTTTTATTTTATCCGCACGGGCTTGATTTTTTTGTAAATTATAATAAGATAGAAAGAGAAATGGCTGAATTAAACGAAAAAATAGAAAAATTATCAGATAAACTCCGTCATCTGACGGACTGTCTTTGACGTAGCGAAAAAAAGAGAAAAAATTAAAGAATTGGAGAAAAAACAGGAAAATCCTGATTTCTGGAAAGACCAAGGGGGGGCGGTAAAAATCAGCCAGGAAATTAAAAAAATAAGGGAAGAACTGGCAGACATTGAAACGCTGGAAATTGAGTTGGAATTGATAAAAGAAGGAGGCGAGGAGAAAGAAATTGAGAAATTTGAGAAAAAACTGAAGCAAAAAGAATTGCAAATTTTCCTTTCCGGCAAATACGACAAAGGAAATGCCATTTTATCAATTTATTCCGGGGCCGGAGGCCAGGATGCTCAGGACTG
>Ga0184631_10000164_pt1 | contig 13281 bp, 12 predicted proteins | sample PLM4_90_b1_FD_133160 | JGI IMG/M metagenome (GOLD analysis project Ga0184631, IMG submission 133160) | Groundwater sediment microbial communities from an aquifer in East River, Colorado, USA - PLM4_90_b1 | ecosystem: Environmental > Terrestrial > Soil > Riparian zone | place: USA: East River... | reverse complement strand
GCTGCTACCTGTCCTACGGCCGCGAGCTTTTCTGATTGACCGAGCTGTCTTTGGGATTCAAACAAGGCCTCGTTGAGAATCCTCAGCTCTTCGTTTCTTTTGGCCAATTCAGAGGTGGCGGCCTCGATCCTTCTCGTCAACTCTTCATTGAACTGGTTGACCCGCGCAAGGAGTTGGACATTTTGCTCGTGTGCCTCTCGGATCGTCTTGAGCATCTGGTTAAAATGGCCCCCCAGCTCCCCTAGTTCATCTCGACTTCGTACGTGGGCCTTGGCCTCCAGATCACCCTTCTCCGCCCTGGACATGGCCTCCACCAGTTTCTGAATCGGAGCTCCCACCAATCCCCCGAAGAGGAGTGTTATCGTGATCAGGATGATGAGGATGCTGGAAAAGGTCAGGATGAAGGCTTGATTCCTCCTCTTGGCCAGATAGTCTTGGGCCTCCTCCAAGGAACTGACCACCCGGACGCCTCCGCTAATCTCTTCCCCGATATGGAGAGGGACGATGACCTCCAACCACTGTTCGTCTCCCTCCTCATGGATCGAGGAAACGTTTTTGTCCTTTTTTAGGCGGCGGATCCGATCCGTGGATAATGATAATCCTGCACCCGGGATATCCCCCTTCGAGCTGGAAATGACAGGTTCCCATCCTTTGCCGGAAAAAAGAAATACATCGATCTCCATCAAACTCGGCCGGCTTAACAGCCACTCCTCTACCTCCGTTCGGATGGGAGTAAGGTCAACCATTCCCGTATCCGGTATGGCCACCTCGATCTGTTTGGCGATATAGAAATTCCGATCCAGAAAGAGGTTAATCTGCTCCTTCTTTGAAAGGTGGTAGTCTAAATAAGAGGAGAGAAAGAGGACCCCGGTAACATTGAGAAGGATCAGGAAGGTGATCTTGGCCCTAAGCCCAAAAAATCTCTTGGGAACCCTGTGGCCGATCAGCGACCTAATCCTGCGGATGGGAAGGGATATGGCGTTGGAGAGAACGTGCCTGTTCATTTCCCTATTCAACGTCTTGGAACAGCGCCTTCTGCCCTGCCCCTTTTCCGTTCGATGATCTTGACCACGATGACCCCGACCTCAAATAAGACATAGAGGGGACCCCCCATTAAGGCCATATTGAAGACATCCGGCGTGGGGGTGACGACGGCCGCTAGGACAGCAACAAGCAGGATAGCATACCTTCTGTTTCGCGTCAAAAATGCAGCGTTGACTACCTTGATGTAGCTCAGGAGACCAAGGATGAGGGGCAGCTCAAAGGTGAGTCCGAAGCCGAAGATAAACGCAGTGCAGAAGGAAATGTATGTCCCGACGGAGATCATCGGTTTGATGTGCGCCGATTGATAGCCCAGGAGGAACTGGACGCCGAAAGGCAAGGTGACAAAATAGCAAAAGGCGGCCCCGAGATAAAAAAGGGTTATGGCCGTCAAAAAAATGACGAAAGGGGATCTTAATTTCTTCAGTCGAAACAGCGGGGCGAAGGCCTTCCAGATCTGGTAGAAGATGAACGGCATCGAGAGGAAGAGGCTCACGAAAAGAGTGAGCTTGAGCAGGGAAAAGAAGGCTTCAGGGATGGTAAAGGCCACCAAGGATACCTTGGCATGCGGCTGGGCGACTAAGTCAACCTTGAGGTTTGTCTCGTAGAGCTGACGAAGTAACTGCTTGGAAAAGGGAAAGATAACAACCCCCAGTAAAACAAAGATGCAGAGGCTCAGAAGCAGGCCCTTTCGTAACCTCTCCAAGGAATCGAGGATTTTCCCTCGGTCTATTATCCCTTCGATCGACAACCCCGTCTGTCCTTCTGCGTCATAAGGCTTTGCTACCACTCAAGATCGATCCTCAAGGCATCATCATACGTCATCGATGTGCCTATGTCCTTTGCCTCGCATGACCGCTGTCCCCTTGACGTAGTGGATATCGAAATCGAAGGCAGGGAAGAGGCGCGGCAGCTTCATGAGGTTATAGACCATCACCCCGGTAGAAATCCGGTCGAGCCAGGAAGACATGGGCCAGCCGAAGTGAACAACGATCTCGCGATCCCCCATTTCGTACTCCACCACCCTCAGTATGGCCACGATGCGATGGAACAGGCTGATCTTGGTCAAAGGAAAACGAAAATGGTTCGGCGCTATCTTCGGCAGGAGGTCGCCGAGCCGGGGTGAATAAAAGGAAAGGTAGACCTCATTATCTTTATACTTCTCGGGCTCTTCGGTCTCCTTCAACCTACGAAAATAGAGGTGTATCTCCTTGGCCTTCGTCTCCGCCAGAAAGAGGATCATCTCCATCTCGCTGTCGCCCTTTTCCAGCTGCTTTAGCTCCGGGGCGCGCTTCTTGGCCACCAGGAACCCCATCAAGAGCATGACACCCGTCACCGAGGCCCACAGCATCGTGGCACGGGGTTTCTCAATAGCCAGAAAAACAAAACAGCTGACCAGGATGATGCAGAGGATGAGGGTGCCGAGACGGCTGGTAGAGTAGGTCATCCCTTCCGTCGTCCCCTTGAAATAGCGATAGATGATGAGGGCCCCCATATTGATGCAGAAGGAGGCGAGCAGCCCGAGGGCATACATGTTGGCCAGTTGGGCCTGACTCCCCATCGTGAGGAAAATAATGAGAGAGAAAAAGACGGCGCTGGCCAGGTGGATGCGGTAGAGGGATTGCCGACGGTTGGTGGCGATGAGCCAAAGGAAGCCGTAGCGGTGCGCCACCCGCTCCATCAATTCGCTGGAGGCCACAAAGGCGGTATTGACGGCCATGGTCAGGGTGAAGCTGGCCAAGGCCCCGACTGCCAAGCCAAAGGGTATGCCATTAAGCATGGTGGCATAATAGGTAATCAGATCGCCTTCGTGCGCCTTAAAATCGATCTGGCTGGATAACGCCAGGACGGCTACCACCGGTGTTACCACCCCCACGGTCAGGGCCAAGAACCAGTAGGCCTTACGAATCTCTTTCCAGCTGCGCACAAATCCCGCCGTCTGCAGGACCGATTCCACGCCGGAGTAGGCCAGAATACAAAAGGCAATGCTCGAGATGAAATTACCGTAGTTTTTGAGTATCGAGCCGGTGTTGATGCTCTGAATGGCCTGGGTAGTTGCCAGGTGCAGCTGGCCCACTGCCCCGGCGTCCAGGTTTAAGATGCCGGAGGCAATCAAGTTGAGGATGACAAAGGCCGCGGCAATAAAGATCATGAAGGTGAAGCGGGCGTTGTCCCTGATCCCGATGATGTTGAGGATCGCAACCCCCCAGATGATGGCCAGCACGATGATCAGGAAGGTTGAATGCGAGAAATGCAAAAAAGAGGCGCTGTTGGCAACGGCGCTGACTGCCGATAAGCAGGCGGTGAGGATATAATCCACCATGATCGAGGAGACAGCCACAAAAGAGACCATCGGCCCGAGAACCATGTAGGAGAAGGAATAGACACCGCCTCCCCTGAGATCATGACGTTCCAGGATCTCCGCGATCTCGGTAAGCCGCGTACTGATAAAACGCACGAGGAGGCTGGTGACGGCAATAAAGATGATGGCGCTTAAGCCGATAAAGCGAAAGGCCTCGGCAGGGGCATAAAAGATAGAGGTAAACTCATCCATTAACGTGATGATGCCCACTGCTAAGAAGGTAAGCCAGACCCTGCCCCCCTGGCTAAAGGAGAGGAGGTTGCGCTGCCGGAGCAAATAAAGAAATAAGGCAACAAGACCGGTATTAAGTAGGATAAGGACGACGATCTTCACCTAAATCCGCCTCCGTGTAAATTTTCTCATACTAGTATTATCGCACGGTATTGTCAAAAGGTGCGGACGGAGAGATAGATATAGCATACTCTTCGATTTGAAGTAAGATCTGCGTCCGATACAGTCGGCTGTGGTGTAGTATGGTGGATTACGTTCGGCAGCTCCTCTGAGGGGATGAAGAGGATAACTATCAATCGCTAGAATGTGTTCAGGATACAGGTTAATAAACGATAACTGTCAGCGCCCTACGTGCCCCCCGCCTACTGCGTACTAGACCCCTGGGTGCCGGAAGGCGGCGCGCCCTCTTTTTTCTCGGGCTCTTGAGCGGAACCGGGGCCTTGCTCTTTCGGCTGCGGCGCCGGAGACGCCGGCGTCATCTCTGTTTCTTTCTTTTCTGTCTTGCTGGGAGGGAGAATAGCGGAAGGTCCCTTTATATCACGGCAGAAACGATTGACCCCCGCCGCCACCTCAGGACCATCGTAGCGGACCATACCATTGTTATAGGCATGATGAATTTCCAGTACTATCTCTTTAATCTCATCCACGGTGACTACCGTATGGGGATCCGCATAGTTCCAATCTTCCCCAGGAGCGATGCCCAAGGACTGAATCTGGATAAAACTAGCTTCACAGGTCAAATCCTCCCCCATCTTCAAGGTGAGGATGAGATTTTTGGCCAGCTCACACTGGGTCACCTTTACCCCTTCGCATTCCTGCAACTGTATAAGGCCGAGCAACGCCTTGTCATCCTCGGTTTTCCCTTGCGCCCCAGCGAGGGTGGCAGAGCAGGCGATGATCCAGATAACGATTATAGATCTTATGAGCAATCGACCTAAAAAGCCCATCCGCCCCCCTCCTTGATCTGTAACAATGGCCTGATTATTACAAAATTGAGAGAGATTTGTCAAGAAAATTTACCATATCTTACCGGTATTCTCCAAATATCTCCTGGTTGATGTCGATCTTAACCTTTTTCTTCAGGGCAGTGAGCCATCCCTGGAGGAGCTGCATCCCTTTATAGCCGACAAGCCGCTTGCGAAAGGTGTCTTTCTCCGCTTCGTATCGCCTTGCTTCCACCCGCTCGACACCCTGCAGCTTTATCACAATAGAGGCGCCATTCACCTCTGCTATGTCATCAGGCCAGGGGTCTTCCAGGGTCAACGTCGCGATCTTGCCCGCAAATGCGCCCAGAGGGCCTATGCCGGGAGGGGATGCCGAGCTTCTCGGAAAGAACCCGGTCTCGGCACGCTTCAAGCCATAGCGCCGCAACAAACCTTCAAAGCCCGCACCCTTTTTCCCGGCTGCGAGAAGATCCCGGGCCGTGCCCTGCGCCAGCCCTCGGGTCACTGAGGAAACGAAGGCCGCCTCTATCTGCCCTCTCACCCGCTCCAGGGAAGGGATCTGCGGGGGGATCTTATCAACGACTTGCAGTACAAACGAATCCTCCCCCTGCTGAAAGGCCGATGAGACCTCGTTCGCATCCAAGGTGAAGGCGATTGAGGCAAGTTTCTCCGTGAGCCCCCCACCCTTCAGGGGCTCCCCGGCCTTGAAGGGACCTGCCTCCCTCACCTGCAGGCGCGCCTCAGCGGCATAGGGCTTCAACCCGCCCTTCTTGTTCGCCTGATAGGCCGCATCTGCAGCATGCATGGCGGCCTGGTATCGGGCCTTTTCTTTCACCAAGCGGGTGGTTATCTCCTTCCTTACTTCTTCCAGCGGCCTCTTATTCCCCTCTTTCAGTACATAATCGTCCTGGACCTCCTTGGGCGAAACCTCTACCTCCTTGAGGTATGCGTCAGGGGAAAACCGGGCATAGAGGACTTTCACCTGGGCAGGAGTGCGAAATTCCTCCTTGTGTTCGGCATAGTATCGCTCCAGATCGCCCTGCGTGACGGTGACCTGCTTGGCAAAGGCCTGAGGAGAGAGCACAACGAAGCTGAGGTTGATCTTTGCGCTCTCCAAAAAAAAGAGCTCCTTCACCTCCTCATCGGCGAGGATAACGGCGGTATCCCCGACGAGAGTCCCCAAGCGCTGGTTCATCAATTCCCTCTTGAGCAGCACCGGAAATGTTGCTGTATCCAAATCAATGTTCCGCAAGAACTGTTCATAGAGATAGCTGTCGAATTCTCCATCTCGTTGGAAGGCGGGGTTGCGCATGATGGTCTCTCGCAACTCTTCGTCACCCATCCCAAGTCCTATTTTTTGCGCCTCTTGCTGTTTAACTCTGGCATCAATCAATTGGTCGAGGACCTGTTGCTTAATGTTCAGCCCCTTGAGAAAATCAGGGGAAAGCTGCTCTCCGAAAATCCGCTTATAGTTTTCTTCCATGTTATGGTACGCCCGATCGAACTCCACGCGGGTGATATAGTCGCCCCCGACAGTTGCAACAATCGTTTCCTTTTTACTCTTGATGCTCCCCATGCCCCAGAGGACAAAAACCACGATGATCAGTGTCAGAAGAATTTTGATGAACCACGATGTAGCATGGGTCCTCATGAACTTGAGCATAATCACCCTCCTTACCGGATAAGTTTTTAAAAAATAGATGATAGCAAGAGAAAAAGCAACTGTTTTTATAGAGGGGGTTCTACTCCCAAAAAGTTGGCAATCCAGATGGATAGGAAAGAGCTAAGAAGCCCCCTCCCATATCCCCGGGATCCCTTTGCCGCAGTATCTGCACCGCCCCTTGACCACATGGTTGGCGAGGATGTAGTACCCCCTTCTGGCAATGAGGGTCTTTTGGCACGAGGGGCAGTAGGTATTCTCCCCCGAATGGCCGGGCACATTCCCGATATAGACAAATTCAAGGCCGACGGACAAGGCCATCGACCGCGCCTGTTCCAGGGTCTCCACCGGCGTGGGGGGGAGATTGCGCAACTTATAGAGAGGATAAAAACGGGTAAAATGGAGGGGGACGTCCGCTCCGACCTCATCCTTGATCCAGAGACACATCTGTTTCACCACCTGCATGGCGTCGTTCTTGGTGGGGATCATGAGGTTAACGAGCTCCACATGAACCCCTTTTGCCCGCAATGCTTTGATGGTATTGAGGACCGGCTGGAGACTCCCTTCGGTCATCTCCCGATAGAATGCCTCGGTAAAGCCCTTGAGGTCGATGCAGGCAGCCCCGAGATACGGGGCGAGGTCATTCAGGGGTTGAGGATTGATATAGCCGTTGGAGTGGCAGACGCTCAAGATCCCATTCCTCTTGGCCAAGACCGCGATGTCATACATATACTCGAAAAAGATCGTCGGTTCCACGTAGGTCGAGGCGATGCTCGCGCACTGATTCTCGCGGGCCAATTTCACCGCCAGGGCCGGTGGGAGGCTGAAATTGAAGGTCTTCTCCGGCACCTGCTGCGAGATCTCCCAGTTCTGGCAGAACTTGCAGTCGAAGTTGCACCCAGCGGTAGCGATGGAAAAGGAACGGGTCCCCGGCAGGACGTGGAAAAAGGGCTTCTTTTCGATGGGGTCTATGTTGATCGAACAGGGGTTTCCATAGACAAGACTGTAGAGCTTGCCTTGTCTGTTTTCCCTCACCTCACAATACCCCCTCTTCCCTGGGGATACCGCACACCCTCTCGGACAGAGGAGACATTGGACCTCTTTGCCTGGAAGGGGCTTAAAATAGGGAGAGAGCTTTGTCTCCACCAGCCCCCAGCGGCCCTCCAGCCCCGGTTTTTCAGCTGGATAAGCCTCTCTGGACGACACCAGTGGGCATGAGACTAGGGCTAGGGCAGCGAGGCCCTTGCCGCACTTCGCGACAAACTCCCTGCGGGAGAGTCCCTGCGTCCCAGCCATCTCTCTCCTCTTGATCATATCCTCTATAGTATCGCTCTTGAGAGAGACAATCAAGGGGAAGGGTGTGGCGTTGACCAAAGGTATGATCCAATGGTATCATCTTGGAAAAGGCGAGACCATGAGCAAAGAGGACTTCAAAAAGGTCACGGTGGCGGAAAATAGGTTCGAGGCCGATCTCATCAGCCAGACCTTACAGCAGGAGGGGATCCCCTGTCTCATCCGTTCCTATCACGATACCGCCTACGATGGAATCTTTATCCCCCAAAAGGGGTGGGCGGCCATCATGGTGCCTGAAGAGTTAAAAGAAAAGGCCAAGGCCGTCATCGCCGAGTTACGCCAGGGCTTGAAGGATAAAGAACGATTAGGGGAGACTAAAGAAAACACCCCTGCATAAAAACATTACGCCTGATCTACGCTCAACAGCTCCATCACATGCATCACCCGCTGCGGCATCTGCCGCTGCCTGGTATTGTCGAGCAACTGAATCATGCAACCAGGGCAGGCCGTCGCCACGATTGCCGCACCGGTGTCGGCGATGGCGCCCATCTTGTGCGCGGCTATCTGCTGGGAGAGGTCATAATACCGGACGTTGAAAGATCCGCCCATGCCGCAACACCGATCCGCCTCCCTCATCTCCACCAGTTCCAATCCCGCTATGGACTGGATGATCTCCCGAGGCTGCCTTGAGATCCGCTGATATCTCACGAGGTGGCAGGGGTCGTGATAGGTAACCGTGGTCCCCTGAGGCAGGCCTGTCTTGAATGCCTCAGGCGGCGGCTTGAGTATATCGACGATAAATTCGCTGATGTCCTTTACCCGCGCGCCGAACTTCTTATATCGCTCTTCCCTATCCTTCGTATCGGCCAAGAACCTCCCATATCCCTCCTTGAGGGCAGAGCCGCACGTGGCGCAGGAGGTAATGATGTAATCCACCCCTTCCGGTTCTGAAAAAGCCGCCACATTTTTATCGGCAATCTCCCGGGCAAGGGCGAATGCGCCGCTGCCGAATACCGCCATGCCGCAGCACCCCTGCCCCTTGGGAAAGAGCACCTCAATCCCCTGCCGGGTGAGAAAGGCTATGGTCCTCCTTCCCACCTCAGGAAATATGAAGTCCGTCGCGCAGCCGGCAAAAAAGGCGACCCTCATGCGCCTTTTCACCCCCGGGGGAGGAGAGATGACCTCGGAAAGCTCATCCCGCAGGAATCTCGGAGCGATCTCCGGGATCTGCCTGCCTTTGCCCAGTGCGGACAGGAAGAGCGGGAGGTGGCGGATCTGGCCTTCGGTTCTGGGAAGGCGCCTCTGCAGCCTGGAGGCAATCTTCAGTGCCGTGCCAAAGAGCCTCCTCCTCTTCAGCACGTGCGCAAAGAGCATCTTTTTGATAAAGGGGAGTCCTTTGTTGGCAACGATATCCCCCCGGGCTGCCACGGTGATGGTGGCCACCTCTACCTTGGCAGGGCAGAATTGGGCGCATCGGTTACACGTGAGACATTTACTGTAGCGTTCTTCCAAATGCTTCCAATCAAATAGGGCACCCTCCAGAAGCTCCATGGCGAGGACATTTCTCCCCCGGGCCACGATGGACTCGGTACGGATCTCCCGGTAGATAGGACAGAAGTACATACAGAAGCCGCACTTCATACACTGCAAGACTTTATCCTGGAACTTGGTTAAATTCTCCAGCATTATCTTTTTGCTCCCGGCAACTCATGAGCCATCGCGAAGTGATCGCCCTTCCCCCGTGACAAACGAGTTCCCCTTGACAAGCTCCTTGTGTTATTGTAATTTTTTACTCTTCTTCTTTGCTGTGTAATAGTGTATGGTACCATGAACTATATGGGTTATCAAAGCACTCCCCTTCTTAGATTTACTCAGGATGCTGATTTTTCCGGTGGGTCTTGATTGAGGAAAACGGTGGCGGGGGGCTTTGTGATGATTTTTGTCACCGCTGCCTCTGAGCAGGAGGCCGCCTCAATAGGCAGGGCCTTGGTGGAGGAAGGGTTGGCCGCCTGCGCAAACATCATACCGCAGATCCGCTCCATCTACCAATGGAAGGGAGAGGTCCGGGACGAAGGAGAAGCGCTCATCATCATCAAAAGCAGGGAGGATCTCTTCGAGAGGATCAGGAGCCGAGTTAAAGAGCTCCATAGTTATGAGGTCCCGGAGATCACGGCGATTAAACTAGAAAAGGGTGACCCAGCCTATTTACAATGGATAGAAACAGTAATTGCTAAAGGAGATTGACCATGGGCAGTGTGATTAAAAAGCGCAGAAAGAAGATGAGAAAGCACAAACACAAAAAGCAGCTTGCCAGAGACCGCCACAAGAGGAAGTGATAATCATCGATCTTCCATGAGATCTTTTGTGCCACATGTGGTCCTCTTTCTGTTGACCATCATCTCTACCTTCCTCATCGGCGGCTTCATTTACTCGCTGGCCGTCCTCTCCATCCTCGTAGCCCATGAGATGGGGCATTATCTTGCGAGCCGCAAATACGGGGTGCCCTCCTCGCTCCCCTATTTTATCCCCTTTCCCCTGCCCCCCTTTGGCACCCTGGGGGCCGTCATCAGAACAAAAGGCCCCATACCTCACCGCAAGGCCCTTTTCGACATCGGGTCGTGGGGACCTCTGTGCGGTCTCGCGCTCGCCATTCCGGCAGTGGTGGTGGGATTCCTCCTCTCGGAAGTAGTGGATGTAGCAAAGCTCCCAGCGCACACGACTTCGTTAGGCAATTCTCCCCTGCTCTCGCTCCTGCAGCGCATAGTGCTGGGGCATCTCCCGCCAGGCACCGATGTCGTCTTGCATCCCATCGCCTATGCCGGATGGGTAGGGCTCTTTATCACCTCCCTCAATCTCTTGCCTACGGGGCAGCTCGATGGCGGACATATCATCTACGCCCTCTTCGGCCCCCACAGCAAGATCATCTTCCGTCTTACCCTGTTAGCAATCACTTTCATCTGTCTCATCTACAACCTCGGATGGCTCTTGTTGGTGATCATCCTGTTTTTCATCGGCTACAAGCATCCCCCGCCCCTCGACGACCGTACCCCTCTGGATTGGCGCAGAAAGGTTACCGGCGTTCTCGCCTTTGTTATCTTCTTCACCGCCTTCACCCCGGTACCCTTCCCCACCCTCGCTGTGGGCATACGGGAAGTATTACATGCATGGCTGAAGCTATGAGGGTATTCGATCTCCACATCCACACTACCGCCTCCGATGGGACCATGAGCCCTGCCGGGATAGTCAGATACGCTAAAGAAAAAGGGCTGCGGGTCATAGCCATTACCGACCATGACACCATAGAGGGCCTGCCAGAGGGGATACAAGAGGGTAACAAGGTAGGATTGGAGGTAATCCCCGGGGTGGAGCTGAGCGCAGATACGCCCACGGGAACCATGCACCTGCTGGGATATTATATAGATCCCGCCTGCTCAGAGCTGGCGGATAAGCTCAGGGTCCTCCAGCAGGCCCGGATGGAGCGTAATCTCAAGATAGTTGAGCGGCTCCGGGCCCTCGGCATTCCCCTCGAGCTCTCGGAGGTTAAAGCAGCCCCCGAGTATGGTCAGATAGGACGCCCTCACTTTGCCTACACGATGGTCCACAAGGGCTACGCGCAGAACATCCAGGATGCCTTTGATCGCTACCTGGGTAAGGGAAGACCTGCCTATGTGGAGAAGTTTAGATTTGCCCCGGAAGAGGCCATGCACTTCATCAGAAAGGCGGGAGGCATAACGGTCTTGGCCCATCCCTTCACCCTCAAACAACCCGAGCCAGTGGATTTCGAGGCCTTGATCCGCGAGCTAAAAGAAAAGGGATTAGACGGGATAGAGGTATACTACCCGGAGCACTCGGATGGGCAGAGGAAGTTGTACCGAGACGTGGCGCAAAAATACGGACTGGTCATCTCAGGGGGGAGCGATTTTCACGGCCTGACCAAGGACGCGGTGGACCTCGGTGAGGGCTATGACGGGGATAGGGAGCTGACCTATAGCCTCGTAGAAGCGATAAAAGCCAGAAGGGAGCAGCGGCTCAAAGGCCTATAACCTCTCATACCCTGAGAGAGGGGAATGAAGAACAACAGGATGCTGAGATGAGCGCGAAGAAAAACGCACTCTCCAATTTGGAGAAGGGGTCGAAACAACTGATCCTGGTGGGAGGAAAGGGCGGAGTGGGAAAAACCACCTGTGCGGCGGCCATCGCCTTGCGCCTGGCCGCATCAGGGAAGAGAACCCTCATCTTGTCCAGCGACCCCACTCCATCCCTCTCGGACATCTTTGAGATCACCATCGGCCCCTGCGAAACCCCTATCCCTAAAGCCCCCAATCTGAGCGCCTTGGAGATCTCCTCCGAGATCGTCCTGGAAAAGTGGAAGGATCGTTTCGGACGTGAGATCTATGAGGTAGTATCCTCTTTTGCCGACCTTGATTATGACTTTGTCCTGGACTATGTGGGAAGCGCACCCGGCATAGAAGAGGAGTACATGCTCTATTTCATCATGGAATTGGTCCGCGAGGGGAGGTATGACCTCGTGGTATGGGATACCGCCCCGGCCGGACACACCCTGCGCCTGCTCCACCTCCCTGAGATTTTCCTGCGACACCTGGAGGGGGCAACGCGATTCTATCTCAACCTTTATAGTTATTTTGAACGGGCCAAGGAAACGGTAAAGTTGAAAAAAGGCAAGAAATCTCTCATGGAAATTATCTCAGGATGGCAGGCGCTCTCCAACGAGATTGCCGCCTTCATCAGAGATAAGCGCCTCACCGAATACATCGTCATCACCATCCCCGAGGCCCTCGGGGTCAAACAGACGGAGCGCATCATCCAGGATTTCGATGCCCACGGGCTCCCTGTGCACTATCTGATCATCAACCATTGCATCGAGCAGGCGGACTGCGCCTTTCACCAAGCCCGGAAGGAGATGCAGGCCCACTATATCCGCTTGCTCACCGAAGAATATGGCGAGCGCCTCTGCCTGATCCTTCTCCCCCTTTTCCCCTATGAGATCAAAGGGACCGAGAGGATAGAGAAGGCCTCAGGCATCCTCTTTCGTTAGAGCGCGCTGTGCATCTGACCGACAGAACCCCTCCCAATCGACATCCCTGATCACATCCCCGTCAGGGGCGACATAGACCAATTGCCTATCCCTGCTGCCCTTGATCACCTCCCTCATGATCTCCCGTATGTCATCTCTGCCGATCAATTGCAGGTAGCGTCTCAAGAATTTGATCCGATCGCTCATTTCCATAAAGAGGGGGGTAGAGGTATGCAATTGAATCAACCCCTTGAGGAACCTTCTGAGATTGATTTTTTTGTCCAAGCGGACATCATCCATGTCAACCAACCCGAAATGCCAGGTATCCGACCCTTCTCGCACCATGATGTTGCAGGTCTTGAGATCTCTGTGGATGATGCCCTGAAGATAAAGATGGGCCATAAAATCGGCAAAGGCATCGAGGAAGGCCTCTCTTCGGGTATCATCCCTTTGAGCTGCGAAGGCCATAACCAAATAGCGGTCAAGCTCACTATAACCAGGCGGGGTCTCCATGATGAGAAAGGCCTCTTGTAACAGCCCCCTTCTTCTTTTCTCCAAAAGGGCCTGCGGGATGACCCCGCCTATACCCCGCACCACCAACCCATTGCCCATCAGCCATCCTTTGCGGCCCTTCGACCTCCTGAAGAGCTCTTTCCATGGCTGCCACGGCCCTGGATAACGATACTCCTTCACGCACAACCTGGTTTCCTTATAG
>Ga0184631_10000163_pt1 | contig 13291 bp, 12 predicted proteins | sample PLM4_90_b1_FD_133160 | JGI IMG/M metagenome (GOLD analysis project Ga0184631, IMG submission 133160) | Groundwater sediment microbial communities from an aquifer in East River, Colorado, USA - PLM4_90_b1 | ecosystem: Environmental > Terrestrial > Soil > Riparian zone | place: USA: East River... | reverse complement strand
GGTGTTGTTACTGAGGTACTGGAGTAGAAAACCATGAGAGATATAATATTGTTTCAATGTACAGAGTGCAAAAACAGGAACTATTCGAGTATGAAAAATAAAAAGAACACCACTGACAAGCTCCAGTTAAAGAAATACTGCAGGCATTGCAGGCGGCATACATTACACAAGGAGATAAAGGCATAGGCCAGTAGCTCTAACGGATAGAGCGTCGGACTCCAAATCCGAGGGTTGGGGGTTCAAATCCCTCCTGGCCTGCCACTTAAAGGCATAAATTATAAGTTATGATTAACAACTTAAACCTGTTAGATTAAAGGATATCATGTTAAACAAAGTTAAGGAATTTTTCAGGGAAGTAAAGGTTGAGGTAAAGAAGGTTGTTTTTCCTTCAAAGGATGAACTTATCGGTTCCATCTGGGTTGTAATCATCACAGTAATAATGATTTCATTATTCTTGGGCGTTGTTGATCTCGGCCTTGCAAAATTAGTAGGGATAGCATTGCGGTAAAACTATGGAAAAAAACTGGTATGTTATTCACACCTATTCAGGTTTTGAGGAAAAGGTAAAACTTACAATAGAAGAAAAGAGAGAGAGAAAAGGTCTAACAGATAAGATATCAAGGATACTTATACCTACAGAAAGGGTTATAGAGTTAAAAGGAGGTAAAAGGAAAGAAAGTGATAAGAAATTTTATCCTGGATATATACTTGTGGAGATGGAAATGGACGATGAGACATGGCATCTCATCAGAAGTACCCCACGTGTAACAGGCTTTGTAGGTGGAACAAAACCTGTTGCTCTTTCCGAGGAAGAGGTTGCAGTGATACTTCAGCAGATAGAGAAGGGGCCTCTACCACAGGTCAAGACACAATTCCAGAAGGGAGAGAGTGTCAGAATTGTTGATGGCCCTTTCACTAATTTTCTTGGTACTGTTGATGATGTTGATATAGACCATGCCAGGCTTTGCGTAATGGTAAGCATATTTGGCAGACAGACACCTGTTGAACTTAATTTTTTTCAGGTGGAGAGGGCATGAACATAGATAAAATTCTAAACAAACTCAAATATTGGTTATTGGTTAGAACTGGCGCTTTGGATTCAGGATTTGTTTTAGATGTTAGATATTAGAATTCGTGGTTTAATAAATACGGGGGGTTTATGGCTAAGAAAGAAATAATCGCTCAGGTCAAGCTTCAGATACCTGCGGGGAAAGCAAACCCTGCACCGCCTGTAGGCCCGGCTCTCGGTCCTCACGGTATTAATATAATGGAGTTCTGTAAGGCATTTAATGCCCAGACTCAGGCACTTGGAGATACCATAGTGCCCGTGGTTTTAACTGTTTACGCCGATAGGTCGTTTACATTTATAACAAAAACACCTCCTGCTTCTGATCTTCTAAAGAAAGCTGCTGGTATCATAAAGGGATCAAGTATTCCTAATAAGGAAAAAGTTGGGAAGGTTACGTCAGCACAAATAAGAGAAATTGCACAGAGAAAGCTTCCAGATCTTAATGCTTACTCGCCGGATGAAGCGGTAAAGATAATAAGTGGCACCGCGAGAAGTATGGGGATAGAAATAAAAGATTAAAGAGGTAAATATGGGTAAAAAGATAAAAGCCGCAAGAGAAAAAATTGAAATAGGTAAAGAATACTCACTTGAAGATGCAATAAGCCTTATAAAGGAATCGTCCTATACCAAGTTCGATGAGACCATTGACTTAGCAGTAAATCTTGGCATTGACCCGAGGAAATCAGAGCAGATGGTAAGAGGTACTGTTGTCCTTCCACATGGCATGGGCAAAAAAGTAAGGGTTCTGGTTTTTGCAAAAGGAGAAAAAGAAAAAGAGGCCATAGACGCAGGCGCTGACGTTGTTGGCGCGGAAGACCTTGTCGAGAAGATAAGCAAGGGATGGCTTGACTTTGACAAGACTGTTGCAACCCCTGATATTATGGGTCTTGTAGGGAAATTAGGCAAGATACTCGGTCCACGAGGACTTATGCCAAACCCGAAACTTGGCACTGTAACCTTCGATATAGCGAGAGCTGTTAAAGAGATAAAGGCTGGGAAGGTAGAATATAAAGCTGAAAAAGCAGGGATTGTACATGTCCCGATTGGTAAGGTCTCTTTTGATATCAAGAAATTGCATGATAATGCTAAAACAGTAATAGAATCAATAATAAAAGCAAAACCAGCAACGAGTAAGGGTAAATATCTTAAAAAGCTATCTATCTCATCAACTATGGGACCGGGGATAGCCGTTGACATAGCATCTCTGGGAAAGGGGGTATAAACTGAAGAGGGAGAAAAAAGAACAGGTTATCAAAGAACTGAAAGACGGGTTCGATAGAGCAAAGGCCGTAATCTTCACAGACTATAGAGGGTTGACCGTTGCTGAGCTTTCAGAGTTGAGGAGACTACTGAGGGATGGAAACTTTGAGTACAGAATAGTTAAAAACACCCTGGCCAAGATCGCGTCCCAGCATACACCTGTAGCAGTTGCAAAGGATTCTTTCAAGGGGCCTGTAGGCATAGCTATCAGCTACGACGACCCTGTGCTGACAGTAAAAAAGATACTTGAGTATTCAAAGAAGAACGAAAAACTCAAGGTCAATAGTGGTGTCATAGAAGGCAGGTTCTGCGCATCAGATGATTTAAGAACTGTTGCTGAGATACCGCCGAGGAATGTGTTGCTTTCCATGCTTGCAGGTGCGATTCAGGCACCTCTCAGTAAATTGGCTGGCGTGCTTAATGCAACTGTAAGTAGTTTTACTTATGCAATGAACGCACTAAAAGATAAGGCCCAAAAGTGATAAGTATATTGAATTAATTGATAAAAATTATTTATAATAAGGAGGTTTAACATGGCTGTGACAAAAGAACAGGTTTTTGAGTTTATTGACAATATGACGATCCTCGACATGTCAAAGTTTATAAAAGAGTTCGAGGAGAGATATGGCGTAACTGCTGCAGCACCAGTTGCTGTGGCTGCTATGCCAGGAGCTGCTGCTGGAGCATCTGTACCAGAAGCCGAGGAGAAAACAAGCTTTGATGTAATCCTCTCTGCTGCTGGTGAAAAGAAGATTCAGGTTATTAAGGTTGTGAGAGAGCTTACCTCTCTTGGCCTAAAAGAGGCTAAAGACCTTGTTGATGGAGCTCCAAAGCCTGTAAAAACCAGTGTTTCAAAAGAGGAGGCTGAATCAATAAAGGCAAAACTCGAAGAACAGGGTGCAACAGTAGAAATCAAGTAAACCCCGTTAGAAAGAATCCCCTAACTGGGTAAAAAGGAGACATATGTCAAGGGTTCTTAGAAAAAGATTAAACCTTGGAAAGGTTCGCCCATTTCTAGAAATCCCAAACCTCATAGAGATACAGAAGAGGTCCTATGAGAAATTTTTACAAAAGGATATTCCTTTAGATAAAAGAGAAGAATCCGGGTTGCAAGCTGCATTCTTGAGTGTATTTCCGATACTGGATTACAACGAGACAGCCTCTATCGAATTTTTGGGCTATATGATGGGCGAACCAAAATTCAGTGTCCGGGACTGCTTACAGAAAGGGATTACTTATGCTGCCCCGCTGAAGATAAAAGTAAAGCTTAACCTTTGGGAATTTGAACCAAAGGAAAATAAGAGGTTAAGGGAATCAAGGGAGGAAGATGTTTATATCGGTGAAATGCCTTTAATGAGCGATACTGGAACCTTTATAATAAACGGGACAGAACGTGTTGTTGTCAGTCAGCTTCATCGCTCACCCGGTGTATTCTTCAGCCATGATAAAGGTAAAACACATTCCAGTGGAAGACTTCTTTATTCTGCGAGGGTAATTCCTTCACGGGGTTCATGGCTTGACTTTGAGTTTGATGCAAAGGACATCTTGTATGTGAGAATCGACAGGAGGAGAAAACTTCCTGCAACAATAGTCCTCAAGGCTTTGGGGTATTCGAACGAAGATCTATTAAAGATTTTTTATCCTATAGAGGCAATAAATATAAGTGGCACTAAATTTACGCGTGCTGTAAGCGAAGTCCTTATAGGACTCAAGACTATCCAGAACATAGTTGTACCTGATACAAAAGAGCTGATTGTTAAGGAAGGAAGTAAAATTACAAAAGGTGCAATCAAGAAGATGGAGGCATCCGGAATTAAAACAATCCCTATATCTAAGGACGAAATCCTTGGCAGGATTACCCTGAAAGACATTATTGATCCTTCGACTGGAGAGGTAGTAGTAGAGGGTAATGAGGTTATTACAGAAGATGCCTTTAACAGAATCCTCTCTCTTAAGATTAACTCACTCAGCCTACTTTTCATAGATAGTGTCCACTATCTCCCTTCACTAAGAGACACTCTTCTAACAGACAAAGTTAGCACGCAGGAAGAGGCACATCTTGAGATATACAAAAAATTGAGACCTGGCGAGCCGCCAACCTTAGCTGCTGCAAAGGACTTATTTAATGGATTATTTTTTGACCCTAAAAGATATGACCTTTCTCCAGTTGGACGTTTGAAATTAAATATAAGGCTGGGTATCGAAGAACCATTAGAGACCAGGGTATTAACAGATAATGACATTGTAGAGATAGTGAGATATCTTTTCAATCTCAGGACAGGCAAGGGAGAAGTTGATGATATAGACCATCTCGGAAACAGGAGGATTAGGAGGGTCGGAGAACTCCTCGAAAATCAGTTCAGGATAGGGCTTGTCAGGATGGAACGGACGATAAAGGAAAAGATGACCCTGACAGACCTCGAGACAGCAATGCCACATGACTTAATAAATGCTAAGCCTGTAATGGCTGCCATAAAGGAGTTTTTTGGTTCGAGCCAGTTAAGTCAGTTTATGGATCAGACAAACCCTCTGTCCGAGATTACACACAAAAGAAGGCTTTCAGCCCTCGGCCCTGGTGGTCTTACACGAGAGAGGGCAGGCTTCGAGGTAAGGGATGTACACCCAACACACTACGGAAGAATATGTCCGATAGAAACACCTGAAGGTCCAAATATCGGACTAATAACCTCTCTTGCAACATATGCGAGGGTGAATGATTATGGGTTTATAGAAGTTCCATATAGAAAAATTGTGAACGGCAGGATTACAAAAGATATAGAGTACCTTAATGCCATAGATGGTGAAAATTATGTAATTGCAGAGGCTACGTCTCCTATGGATGAAAGGGAGAATCTGACTGGAGAGACAGTTTCTGCCAGGGTTGGTGGAGATTTTAAGATGGTATCGCCTCAGGAAGTACAATACATGGACGTATCTCCGAAACAGATTGTTGGTGTTTCTGCATCTCTTATACCATTTCTTGAGAATGATGATGCAAACAGGGCTTTAATGGGCTCAAACATGCAGAGACAAGCAGTTCCTTTACTGCAGCCAGAGGCCCCGATAGTGGGTACCGGGATGGAGCATGTTGCAGCGAGAGATTCGGGTGCACTTGTACTTGCAAAGCGCAAGGGGATTGTTGAAAGTGTTGATGCATCGAGGATTGTTGTAAAGAGTTCAGAAAATGGGGGAGGAGTCGAGATATATAATCTTATAAAGTTCCAGAGGTCAAATCAGGCAACAAGTATTAACCAGCGGTCAATAGTTAATATTGGTGACGTTGTTGGAGCAGCCGAGATACTTGCTGATGGTCCATCTACAGACCTTGGAGAGCTTGCCCTTGGCAAAAATGTCCTTGTCGCGTTTATGCCGTGGGGTGGCTATAATTTTGAAGATGCAATACTTATCAGTGAGAGACTCGTTAAGGAAGATGTCTTTACATCAGTGCATATTGAAGAGTTCAGTATAGAGGCAAGGGAAACTAAGCTTGGACCAGAGGACATTACCCGTGATATCCCGAATGTTGGAGAAGAAGCCTTAAAAGACCTCGATGAAAGCGGAATAATCAGGATGGGTGCAGAGGTAAAGCCTGGAGATATCCTTGTAGGTAAGGTTACGCCTAAAGGAGAAACACAGCTAACACCGGAAGAAAAACTCCTGCGTGCCATATTCGGCGAAAAGGCAGAAGAGGTTAAAGAAAGCTGTCTTTATGTACCACCGGGGATAGAGGGAACGGTAGTTGATGTAAGGATATTTTCAAGGAAAGGGACAGAAAAGGACGAGAGGGCGAAAAGCATAGAAGAAGAGGATATACAAAGGCTACAGCGAGACCTTGAAGAAGAGGTAAGAATAATTAAGGATGAGAAGTTCAGGAAGTTGAGAGAACTTCTTGTAGGGCATACTGTTTCAGAGGATGTCAAGGATTCTAAGACAAAAGACGTTATATGCTCAAAAGGAAAGAAACTTACAGAAAAGCATCTCGAAAGGATTAAGAACGAGCATCTCATGCGCGTAAAGATAGAAGATAGCGGTTTACGCGAAAAGATAGAGTCTATAAACAGTGAGGTTAATCATTACATTCGCTATCTCGAGTCAAGGTATGATGAAATGATTGATAAAATAAGGAAGGGTGATGAACTACCCCCAGGGGTGAATAAAGTAGTAAAGATATATATTGCGATGAAACGAAAAGTCCAGATAGGTGATAAGATGGCAGGTCGTCATGGTAACAAAGGAGTAGTTGCAATGGTTCTGATGGATGAAGACATGCCTTATCTTCCGGATGGAACACCTGTTGACATTGTTCTTAATCCTCTCGGTGTGCCATCGAGAATGAATGTTGGGCAGATACTCGAGACGCATCTTGGCTGGGCAGCAAAGGCCCTCGGACTTTACATTGCAACCCCTGTATTTGAGGGTGCAAAAGAAGCAGAAATAAAAACTCTCCTCAAAAAGGCTGGACTTCCTACAAGAGGTCAGATAACACTTTATGAAGGCAGAACAGGAGAGCCCTATGACACGCCAGTAACAGTTGGATACATGTACATGATGAAGTTACACCACCTTGTTGATGATAAAATACATGCCCGCTCTATTGGGCCTTATTCACTGGTTACACAACAACCTCTCGGGGGGAAGGCACAGTTTGGTGGTCAGAGGCTCGGTGAAATGGAAGTATGGGCACTCGAGGCATATGGAGCTTCTTATACACTTCAGGAGTTTCTAACAGTCAAAAGTGATGATGTTACAGGCAGGGCACGTATGTATGAAGCAATAGTGAAAGGCGATGCAACCCTTGAACCAGGGGTTCCTGAATCTTTCCATGTATTAATAAAAGAACTCCAGAGTCTTGGACTTGATGTAGAACTTTTGGAGAAAAAAGGCAAGGGGGAATAGCTTGACAGAAGATATATACGCTATTTTTCAGAGGCCTAAGGATCCTACAGACTTCGAAGCAGTAAGGATAAGGCTTGCTTCACCTGAAAAGATAAGAGAGTGGTCTTACGGCGAAGTAAAAAAACCTGAGACTATAAATTATCGAACCTTTAAACCAGAGAGAGACGGTCTTTTCTGCGCAAAGATTTTTGGGCCGATAAAGGATTGGGAATGTATATGTGGTAAATACAAAAGGATGAAGCACAGAGGGGTTGTATGCGATAAATGTGGGGTCGAGGTCATACAATCTAAGGTGAGACGAGAACGTTTAGGACATATTGAACTTGCAAGCCCAGTTGCACATATATGGTTTCTAAAGGGTGTACCAAGCAGGATTGGTACTCTTCTCGACATTACCATGCGGCATCTTGAAAGAGTTCTTTACTTCGAAAACTATATAGTTATTGATCCGGGCGATACCCCACTTAAAGACAAGGAATTACTAAGCGAGGAAGATTATAAAAAGAAGTTATCAGAATATGGATCAAGATTTAAAGCTGGAATGGGTGCTGAGGCAATAAGAGAAATTTTAAGGGTAGTTGATCTTGATGCTCTTTATGCAGAACTCAAGACGAAGATAAATGAATCAGTATCGATGGGTGTTAAAAAGAAGCTCACAAAGAGACTGAAGGTTGTGGAAGCATTCAGAAAATCCGGGAATAAACCAGATTGGATGATTATGGATGTCATTCCGGTTTTACCTCCTGACCTTAGGCCGCTTGTGCCGTTAGAAGGAGGGCGTTTTGCTACTTCTGACCTTAATGACCTTTACAGAAGGGTTATAAACAGAAATAACAGACTTAAGAGATTGACAGAGCTTAAAGCACCGAGTGTAATTATCAAAAACGAAAAAAGGATGCTCCAGGAAGCTGTTGATGCACTTTTTGACAATGGCAGGAGGAGCAGGGTTCTAAAAACCACGACAAAGAGACCTCTTAAATCTCTGAGCGACATGATAAAGGGCAAGCAAGGTAGATTCAGGCAGAACCTTTTAGGGAAGCGTGTTGATTATTCAGGGAGGTCTGTTATTGTTGTGGGCCCTGATCTCAAGCTCCACCAGTGCGGTCTCCCAAAAAGGATGGCTTTGGAACTATTCAAGCCGTTCATTTTTAATAAGCTCGAAGAAAAAGGATACGCAACCACGATAAAAGCAGCAAAAAAGCTTGTAGAAAAAGAGCGTCCTGAGGTATGGGATGCACTCGAAGAGGTAATAAGGGAGCATCCAGTTCTACTTAACCGTGCACCAACTTTACATAGGCTTGGTATCCAGGCATTTGACCCTGTCCTCGTTGAGGGTAAGGCTATAAAGTTGCATCCGCTTGTCTGTACCGCTTTTAATGCAGACTTTGACGGCGACCAGATGGCTGTTCATGTGCCTCTCTCAACAGAGGCTCAGATAGAGGCAAGGGTCCTTATGCTGTCTGTCAATAATATTTTGTCTCCTGCGAATGGAAAACCAATAGTAGTTCCAACACAAGATATGGTCCTTGGTATTTATTATCTTATGAAGGAAGGAAAGGGTTCAAAGGGTGATGAAAAGATATTTGCTGACCCTGAAGATGTCAGGATTGCTTATGATGCCGGGATTCTGGATAAACATGCAAAGATTAAGGTAAGAATGGATGGAAAGTTTGTTGAGACAACAACTGGCAGGATTATCTTTAGCGAGATACTGCCTAAGGGAATCTCATTTTCTATGATCAATAAGGATATGACAAAAAGAGAACTCGGAAAGATTATAGAGTATATATACAAGAAGTCAGGCAAACGTGATACTGTTGTGTTCCTCGATAATCTTGAGAGACTTGGGTTTGAATATGCAACAAAGGCAGGTTTATCTATATGTATGGCTGATATGCACATGCCGTCAACTAAACCTGAGCTTATACATAATGCAGAACTGGAAGTCATCGAGGTTCAGAAACAATATGCAGATGGCCTTATAACACATGGTGAACGCTACAATAAAGTGATTGATATATGGGCAAACGTGACTGAAAAGGTCGCTGACGAGATGATGAAGGAACTCGGGGCAGAAGAGGGTAAGACCTTTTCTGAAGAAGAACTCAAAGATAGAAGGTCATTTAACAGCATCTTTATGATGGCTGATTCAGGTGCGAGAGGAAGCACTGCCCAGATAAGACAACTTGCAGGCATGAGAGGATTAATGGCAAAACCTTCTGGTGAGATTATAGAAACACCGATAACCGCAAACTTTAGAGAAGGGTTAACCCCTTTGCAGTACTTTATCTCCACACATGGCGCGAGGAAGGGCCTTGCTGATACAGCGCTTAAGACTGCAAACTCAGGCTATCTTACAAGAAGGCTTGTTGATGTTGCCCAGGATGTTATTATCGCTGAGGTCGACTGCGGAACAACCGAAGGCATAATTGTCACATCTCTTGTAGAAGGTGGAGAGATAATACAGCCTCTTGAGGAGAGAATTTTCGGCAGGATTACTGTTGAGGATATAAAAGACCCAATAACCAAAGAACTTATAATCAAGAGGAATCAGGAGATAGATGAGGAGCTGACACAGAAGATTATCGATGCAGGCATAGACAGGGTTAAGATAAGGTCTGTGCTTACGTGTCAGGCAAAGTTTGGTGTATGTACAAGGTGTTATGGTATGGACCTTGCAGGGGGTGAACCTGTTGAAATAGGTGAAGCTGTAGGAATAATTGCAGCCCAGTCTATTGGAGAGCCGGGCACTCAGCTTACAATGAGAACCTTCCATATCGGTGGTGCAGCTTCAAAAGTAGTAGAACAGACAGTACTTGAGGCAAAAAACTCTGGCACTATAAAGTTCATAAATATCAGTACTGTAAAAAACAGGGAAGGCCTTCTTGTTGTTATGAATAGGAATGGAAGCATTGCTGTCGTGGATTCAAAAGGCAGGGAAAAAGAGAAGTATTCTGTTGTTTATGGCGCAAAACTGATGGGTAAGAATGGACAGAAGGTTGAAATAGGGCAAAGGCTCGTCGAATGGGATCCTTATTCTACTCCAATACTTACAGAGCTTGGTGGAAAGATTGCACTTGGCGACATTGTTGAGGGAGTATCAGTTAAGGAAGAGGTTGATGAAACAACAGGCCTTTCACATAAGGTGATAATAGACTATCCTGCAAATATGCGTCCGAGGATTTCGATCAAGGATGAACATGGAAAGGTAACCCTAAAGATACCAGGGACAAATAACCTTGCAAGGTATCTCCTGCCATCAGGTGCACACGTACTCGTTGATAAAAACGATACGGTATTTCCCGGCGATATACTTGCAAAGATACCGAGAGAAACAACAAAGACAAAGGATATAACCGGTGGACTTCCAAGGGTTGCAGAGCTTTTTGAGGCAAGACGGCCAAAGGAACAGGCAATAGTCACAGAGATAGATGGAATGGTAGAGTTCAGAGGCGCACATAAGGGATTACGCGTTGTTGTTGTTAAGGGAGGAGATAATACAAGGGAATATCTTATTCCAAAAGGCAAACATGTGAGTGTGCATGAAGGTGACTGGGTAAGGGCTGGAGAACCGCTTATGGATGGTGCAGTAAACCCCCATAACATACTTGATATACTTGGGCCACAAGAACTTCAGAGCTATCTTGTTGATGAAGTCCAGAAAGTCTACAGACTGCAGGGTGTCTCTATTAACGATAAACACATAGAAGTAATTGTTAGACAGATGATGAAAAAGGTCAGGATAGAAGACCCTGGAGATACGACTTTTCTTATAAGTGAACAGGTAGATAGAAGGGTATTTCAGGAGGAGAATATCAGGGTAAAGTCTGAGGGTGGTAAACCAGCTCAGGGTAAACCACTATTGCTTGGTATAACAAAGGCATCTTTATCAACAGACAGTTTTGTATCTGCCGCCTCATTCCAGGAAACAACGAGGGTTCTCACAGAGGCTGCTATCAGTGGTGCCATGGATGAACTCAGAGGGCTTAAAGAGAACGTGATTATGGGAAGAATAATACCTGCTGGCACTGGTATGCCTAAATATAAAAACACCTTTGTGAAGAGAGAATTCCAGCCGCTACTTCCCGAACCAGCAGCAGAAGAGTAGAATACGCGAGGCGTGAGACGTGAGGAGATAGAAAATCCCTTTACGCCTAACGCCTTACGAGATTTGTGCTTCGTCGCAGACGCCATGCTCGGCAGACTTGCAAGGTGGATGAGGTTTTTAGGATTCGACACATTATATTACCGTGATATAAGCGACAGCAGGCTTATCAGGATTGCCAGGGAACAAAACAGGCTTATCTTAACAAGAGACACTCGCCTTGTAAAAATAAAAGCGGTTAAGGATTATTTGCTAATAAAGGCAAATGATTCTTACAACCAGCTCGTTGAGGTAATAGATACACTAAAATTAAAAGAGTTTAATCCTCTCAGCAGATGCGTTGAATGTAATGGCCTGCTCAAAAAGATTTCAGATAAAATAGAGATAAAAGATTTTGTCCCTGAATTTGTTTTCCTTAATTTCAATGTATTTCTGAAATGCAGTGATTGTGGTAAGATTTACTGGGAGGGAACACACCCTAAAAAATTCAGAGAGAAAGTTGGTGAGGTTCTAAAATAAGGTGGCTCTTGACTTTAAGATTCCTGATATGCAAAATAAAATATCAACCTTTAGGAGTGTAAGTAAGTATGCCGATTTACGAGTATATATGTAAGAAATGCAATGAGAATTTTTCGCTTCTTCAGCGGGTAGGTATCACAGAGAAAGATACTGCATGCCCCAGATGTGGCTCAAGTGATGTTAAGAAAAAGATATCTATCTTTAATGGCTTTTGCTCAGTTGATCCTGGATTTTCTTCTTCGGATGGGTCACACTCTGGATTCAGCGGAGGCGGCTGAAGGCCCCATACCTGCTGAACCTTGAGTTCAGCCTCTCTTTTAAAATCTATTTTTTCACGTAAAAATCAGCTTTATTTAAGATATGCTGAAAAATAGCGTTCAATCTCACTGAGCATTTCTTCTGCCTGAAGGGGGACCATTGTAGCAAAACAATCAAGATTAACAAGGGCATTTATATTTGCGTCCTTACTTGCTGCATCGGCAAGCCTCTGTGAAAAATCCCTGTTTACCTGGCCAACCTCAGAATATATCTTCTCCAGTCCCTCTAATTTAAAGTCATAAGGCTTCCCTTTCTGCCTTAAAAAATACTGAGATATAAGATACATCGAAGCCATCCTGAAAATAGTTTCTACAAGTGTTGCGAACGGAAGATGAAATCTAACCATTGGTTTGAGGAATTCCATAACAGGGCATCCGTTTGTTACCATAACGATACCGATTAAAGAGCTCCGCCCCTCCTGAAGTGATGTGTACTTTGAGTATGTCCTGTCTTCAGTGGTTACAGTAACGCCGACATTTTCATAAGAAAAGCAGTCCTTGAATTCTTCAGTAATATTCACAAGATTCAGGGCAATAGGGCAATATTTGTTTGAACCTTCATCAAGCGGACAATTGGCGCACTTCCTATAATTGAGATCTGCCCATACAGGCGGTTTAGGATTTCTTTCTGATTTAAAGGCAAGGGTTTGCCTGTCAAGATAGATTGTAAATTCCTTTATTGATCCATTATCAAATCTGAAAGTATAGACGATTTTAAGAGGGTTTCCCATTGTATCTCCTACAACATATTTACACTATAGCAAGTTTTCCGTGCCTGTCAAGCTAACCTTTGAGTCTAAAAAAAGTCTTAACCCCCTCTTTTCTAAATAGGGGACAAGGGAGATTACTGATATGAATTAAGAGATCATGGCAAATCCCGGAGCGTTCCACGTGGAACATTAATTTTCTTTTTCTGAAATAAACCTAATTTTTGTTCTCTATGTTCCACGTGGAACATAGAGAACAGTAAAATCGATAAAATACTTGAGGATTGTTAATAACCGACCTGCAATCCCTTTAACCCGAAAAGTGCAATTCATTCATTTTAAGACAGGTATATATGCAGAAAAAGCTTTACCAGCAGCACCTTTGTAAGACACATGATATTCAGAGAGCCTGAATATT
>Ga0184631_10000161_pt1 | contig 13316 bp, 10 predicted proteins | sample PLM4_90_b1_FD_133160 | JGI IMG/M metagenome (GOLD analysis project Ga0184631, IMG submission 133160) | Groundwater sediment microbial communities from an aquifer in East River, Colorado, USA - PLM4_90_b1 | ecosystem: Environmental > Terrestrial > Soil > Riparian zone | place: USA: East River... | reverse complement strand
GACCGAGATGGTCATGCCCGGGGACAACGTCGCGCTCAGCGTCGAGCTGATCCAGCCGATCGCCATGGAGAAGGAGCTCCGCTTCGCCATCCGCGAGGGGGGCCGGACCGTCGGGGCCGGGGTTGTGAGCGAGGTGGTGGAGTAGTGCCGGGCCAAGTATCTTCGCCTAGCGGCGTTGCTGGCCCCTGGGGCACTCCCTGCGGCGTACCCGGAAATGTACGCCTCGGTCGGGCCAGGAGCCGCGCCTTGCTATGCTCGTTTCTTGGCCCGGCAGAGGGTTGCCCACTAACGCAGGCTGAAACTGTGGAGGGGCACTATGGGGCGGCCCCCCCGGTTCGAGATTCAGCGCTTGGCACCTCTCCAGTCGAAAGAACTTTCGAAAGAGATTAATGATTAGGGAGCCTGCGGAGCAGCGATGCGTGAGATCATCACCCTAGCCTGCGGTCAGTGCAAGAGGCGGAACTACTCGACGAAAAAGAATAAACAGAATACGCCCGACAGGATCGAGCTGAAGAAGTTTTGCCGTTGGTGTCGCAAGCACACTCCCCACAAGGAAGCAAAGTAAAACAGTTCCAAGTGCCACGTTCCAGGTTCCACGTTGGCGGATCGCGACCATCAACCCGGAACCTGGAACTCGGAACCTGGGACCCGGAAAAGGCCAGTAGCTCTAACGGCAGAGCACCGGACTCCAAATCCGGGGGTTGGGGGTTCAAATCCCTCCTGGCCTGCCATGTGAAGGCGGCCGAGCGTTCGGAGCTCTGCAGGCTGGGAGTCCCCCGAATCTTGGGTTGGTGTTCGGGGGTCAACTTTTCTGAGATCTCGCGTCCGAGACTCGTGCCTCCCGAGGGAAGGAGCCATTCACCGGCGGCGTCGGTGAACGGGCCCTGGGAGGGGGATCATCACATGATCACGATGACAGAACGATGGCAGCAACTGGTTCGCTTCTTGAGGGATATCAGGATCGAGGTAAAGAAGGTCAACTGGCCCCCAAGAAAAGAGGTGGTGGGTTCCACCATCGTCGTCATCGTGTCGGTCTTCATTGTCTCGTTCTTTCTCGGGATTGTGGATGTGACGTTGCAGAAACTGATCGCCTACGTGCTGAAATAGCGAAGGACAATGATTCACACAGACCAGGTCATGTCGCAGAGTTGGTACGTGATCCATACCTACTCGGGATTCGAGAGCAAGGTGAAAGCCAGCATCGAGCAGCGAACCGCCGCCCTGGGGTTGTCTGGAAAGGTATCGCAGATCCTGATCCCTACCGAGGACGTGGTGGAACTCAAGCAAGGCAAGAGAAGGGTTTCATCGCGGAAATTCTTTCCGGGGTACGTCCTGATTAAAATGGAGATGTCAGAGCAACTCTGGTACCTGGTCAAGAATACTCCGAAGGTGACCGGCTTCGTTGGGCCGGCCACCCAGCCGACTCCGATCCCGGAGGAACAGGTTCAGACCATTCTGCAGCAGGTGGAGGAGGGGGCGGAACGGCCGAAACACAAGGTGATGTTCATTCGCGGAGAGAGTGTTCGCATCATCGATGGTCCGTTCGTCAACTTCACCGGTCTTGTCGATGAGGTGAAGCTAGACAAGGGGCGACTAAAGGTGATGGTGAGCATCTTCGGGCGGCCGACGCCGGTGGACCTGGAGTTTCTCCAAGTCGAGAAGGTATAAGTGAGAGTGAAGTCTCAGAGGAACGATGCTGGATCTTAGATTCTGGATCTTGGGGGACCGTTTGCGTGCAGGGTTCTTCCGACAATCCATCATCCAAGCTCCTCGATCCAGGATCGCATTTCCCTTGGGGGCCCGATGGCCAAAAAGATTGCAGCCGTCGTAAAGCTTCAAGTTCCTGGCGGCAAAGCCAATCCGTCGCCGCCGGTGGGTCCTGCCCTCGGCCAGCACGGGGTCAACATCATGGAGTTTTGTAAGGCATTCAACGCCCAGACGTCAGCGCAAGAGGGCCTGGTTATTCCCGTCGTGATAACCATCTACGGGGACCGATCCTTCAGTTTCGTCACCAAAACCTCTCCGGCCGCGATTCTGCTGAAGCAGGCTGCGGGCATCGCTCAGGCCTCGAAGGAGCCGAGCCGAGTGAAGGTGGGAAAGGTGACAAGGAAACAAGTGGAGGAGATCGCCAGGACGAAGATGCCGGATCTGAATGCGCTGACCCTCGAATCGGCTGTGAGGATCATCGAGGGAACGGCCAGGAGCATGGGGATCGAAGTGGTCTAGGAACCAGGGTTAAGGGTATAGGGTTTAGGGTCTAGGAAGAACTAACATGGGCGGATTTTCTAAACCCTATACGCTAAACCCTAGACCCTAGCTTTTGAAGTGGAGTGGGATATGGGAAGAGATGGGAAGCGTTATGAGGCTGCGGCTGTCGCGGTAAAACAGGCGGGCCCGTGTGATTTGGCCACCGCCATCGACGTGGTGAAGTCGAACGCCAAGGCCAAGTTTGACGAGACGGTCGAGATTGCCGCTCGGTTGGGGGTCGATCCTAAGCACGCGGATCAGATGGTGCGGGGCACGGTAGTATTACCGCATGGGACAGGGAAGGGGGTCCGCGTGTTGGTCTTCACGAAGGGCGAGAAAGAGAGAGAAGCCCGGGAGGCCGGGGCTGATCATATCGGATGCGAGGATCTGATCGAGAAGATCCAGCAGGGATGGCTTGATTTCGAACGGGCGATCGCCACCCCCGACGTCATGGGCCTGGTGGGACGCCTCGGGAAGATCCTCGGTCCCAGAGGGCTGATGCCCAATCCGAAGACCGGCACTGTGACATTCGATGTCGGCAGGGCGGTCCGGGAATTTAAGGGTGGCAAGATCGAGTATCGTGTGGAAAAGGCCGGGATCGTCCATGTCCCATTCGGGAAGGTGTCCTTCACGCAGACTCAGCTTTATGACAACGCGGTGGCGCTGCTGGAGGCCTTGGTCCGGGCGAAGCCGGCATCGAGCAAAGGACGGTACCTCAAAGGCGTTGCGATTTCGTCCACCATGGGCCCAGGCGTACAGATCGACCTGAATACCCTTTCGGGGCTCGTCACGGGCTAGCAGGGCCGCGCGTCGTGCAGCGCGACGGAGGAGATGGTGAAACAGGGCGAAAAAACCGTGGTCATCGATGAGCTCAGGTCCCTGCTGGCCGGGGCGAAAGCCGCGATGCTGGCAGACCATCGGGGCCTGAAGGTGAGCGAGTTGACCGAACTGAGAAGGCTCCTGCGCCAGCAGTCGGTGGTCCTTCGGGTCGTCAAGAATACTCTTGCCAGATTGGCCACCCACGGGACGGAATTCCAAGGGTTGGGACCTTATCTCGTCGGCCCAACAGCCATTGCCATTGGCAAGGGTGATCCAAGTGTGCCGGCCAAGCTTCTGGCCTCCTTTGCAAAGACCAAGCCGACCTTCCATATCAAAGCCGGCTTCGTGGAAGGAAGGGTACTGGCCAGGGAGGAGGCGCTCGAGCTAGCCGAGCTCCCGCCGCGTGAGGTCCTTCTGGCCAAGCTTGCCGGTGTCGCGCAATCTCCGCTTCGGGGCCTCCTGGTGGCGCTTCAAGCGCCGTTGTATTCCCTCCTCATGGTCCTCCTGGCAGCGGCGAAACAGAAGATGGAGCACGAACCGCCCCAGCCCTGAGCGGCCGGGGAAGCTTCGGGACAAGTGACGATGGCGCAGTGAAGGAGAGGAGAGGCGATGTCAAAGGTGACAGTGGATGACGTGCTAGAGTCGATCGAGAGTTGGACCGTCCTGGACCTGAACAACCTCGTGAAGGGCATCGAGGAGAAATTTGGCGTGTCTGCCGCCGCGATGGCGCCGGTGGCGGCGCTCGCCGCTGGCCCGGGTGGACCTGCCGCAACCCCAGCAGCACCGGAGAAAACGGAGTTCTCTGTGATCTTGGCCGGTGTGGGAGAGAAGAAGATCCAGGTCATCAAAGAGGTCAGGGCGATCACCGGGCTTGGGCTGAAGGAGGCCAAGGATCTGGTGGACGGCGCGCCAAAGCCGGTCAAGGAGGGGCTGTCGAAGGCAGAAGCGGAGGCGCTCAAAGCAAAGTTGGAGGGGGCTGGCGCGACTGTGGAGCTCAAGTAGGACGGGAAGAAAAGGAGTAACAGGAGCATGGCTCTGGCCAAGAAGAGCGGGGCTGCTGAGCGGAGCAGTTTCGCCAAGATCAAAGAGATCATTCCGATTCCCAATCTGATTGAAGTCCAGCGGCGGTCCTTCGATCAGTTCCTTCAGATGAAGGTCTCTCCCCACGCGCGCGAGGAAATCGGGCTTCAAGGGGTCTTTACCAGCGTCTTCCCGATTTTCGACTACGACGACTCGGCGTCGCTGGAGTTCGTGAAATTCGAGTTCGGGTCGCCCAAGTACAGTGCCGAGGAATGTCGCGAAAAAGGCATGACGTTCTCCGTTCCTCTCAAGGTGACACTCCGTTTGGTGGTCTGGGACAAACAGGCCGACTCCGAGGCCAGGAGCATCCGGGATATTAAGGAGCAAGAGGTCTACCTCGGAGAGATGCCTGTGATGACGGCGCATGGCACCTTCATCATCAACGGCACGGAGCGCGTCGTGGTCAGTCAGCTTCACCGGTCCCCGGGGGTGTTCTTCGACCATGATGGGGGCAAGACCCACCCAAGCGGGAAGACCCTCTACTCGGCCCGACTGATCCCGTATCGAGGCTCTTGGCTGGAATTCGATTTCGATGGGAGCGACGTGCTTCATGTCCGGGTGGACCGACGACGGAAGTTTCTGGCAACGATCCTGTTGCGGGCCATCGGGTACAGCAGCAATGAGCAGATTCTGAACCTCTTCTATGAGCGGGATGTCATTCACGTCCAGAAGGGGAAGGAGCTGCTGATCGGTGTGAATTCGCCCGGCGCCACCAGCTTTCGAGTCAGCAGGGATATCCCTGACCCTCACTCGAGACAGCCGATTATCGGGGCGACCAAGCGGATCACGAAGGCGGCCCAGAAGCGGTTGCAGGCCTTGAAGGTCGCACACGTACCCCTCTACAAGGAAGATGTCATTGGCCGGATCGCGGCCGCAGATATCGTGAATCCGAAGACCGGTGAAGTGATCTTGGAATGCGCGCATGAGATCACGGAAGACTCGCTTGAGCAGATTCTGAAAAGCGGGATTCGAGACCTCGCGGTGCTTTCCAGCCACGATGGCCGGGAGGTGTTCGACATTCGGGAGACCATCCTCCGTGACTCGACCCGCTCCGAGAAGGAGGCGCTGACGGAGATTTACCGAAGAATGCGGCCTGGCGATCCGCCACACGAGGAAGCGACCAAGGCGTTCCTGGAGTCCATCTTCTTTAACTCGCGGCGCTACGATCTCTCCAAGGTCGGCCGCCTGAAGATAAATCGCAAGCTAGGGATGGACGTGCCTCTCGAGGCCCGCACCCTCATCAGCCGCCGGTATCGGCCCGCTGGAATGGAGGGGCGGGCTGCCAATGTGGACGATATCGTGGGGCTGATCCGCTACCTCCTCCGGCTGAAGCATGGAGAACCCGGCACCTCCATTGATGATATCGACCATCTGGGCAATCGGCGGGTCCGGTCGGCTGGAGAGCTTCTGGAGGACCAGTTCAGGATCGGGTTGGCTCGGATGGAGCGGGCGGTCCGAGAGCGAATGAGCACGCAGGAGCTTGAGACCCTCATGCCGCACGACTTGGTGAATGCCAAGCCGGTCACAGCCGCATTGAAGGAGTTTTTCGGCAGCTCCCAGCTCTCACAGTTCATGGATCAGACGAACCCGCTGGCCGAACTGACCCATAAGCGGCGACTGTCGGCCTTGGGTCCCGGAGGCCTGTCCAGGGAGCGGGCGGGGTTCGAGGTCCGGGACGTACACCCAACCCACTATGGCCGGGTGTGTCCGATCGAGACCCCAGAGGGCCCCAATGTTGGTCTCATCGCCAGCCTCTCGACCTACGCCCGCGTCAATGATTTTGGATTTATCGAGACCCCCTATCGCAAGGCGAAGGACGGGGTGGTGTCCGACGAGATCGAGTACTTGACGGCCGATGAAGAGGAGAAGTACACCATCGCACAGGCCAACGCGGAACTGGACGCGCGGGGGCGCCTCACCTCGGATCGGGTCTCGTCACGATCTGGGGGAAACTTTGTCATGGTCCCCCCGAATAAGATCGATTACATGGATGTGTCCCCGAAGCAACTGGTCGGGGTCTCGACGTCCCTGATCCCCTTCCTGGAGCATGATGACGCCAACCGGGCGCTCATGGGGGCCAACATGCAGCGTCAGGCGGTTCCCCTCTTGCGACCGGAGGCCCCACTGGTTGGGACCGGAATGGAGCATGCCGCGGCCAAGGATTCAGGGGCGGTTGTGGTGGCCAGGCGTGGCGGGGTGGTCGAGTCGGTAAGCACCGAGCGGATCATCGTCCGTGCCTCGGATGGCAAGGGAGAAGATGGAAGCGACGCCTCCGGGGTGGACGTCTATACGCTCGTGAAGTTCCGCCGCAGCAACCAGAACACCTGCATCAACCAGCGGCCGATCGTCAAGAAGGGTGAACGGATCGCGAGGGAGCAAGTCATCGCGGATGGACCTGCCACCCAGCTCGGCGAGCTGGCCCTTGGGCAGAACGTTCTGGTCGCCTTCATGCCATGGGGTGGGTATAACTTTGAGGACGCCATCCTGATTAGCGAACGGTTGGTCAAGGATGACCGTTACACCTCCATCCATATCGAGGAGTTTGAGATCGAGGCTCGCGACACCAAGTTGGGGAAGGAGGAGATCACACGCGATACGCCCAACGTGGGTGAGGACGCCCTGAAGGATCTCGACGAAAGCGGGATCATTCGGATTGGAGCCGAGGTGAGGCCTGGCGACATCCTGGTGGGGAAGGTGACCCCCAAAGGGGAAACCGTGTTAACCCCTGAGGAGCGGCTGCTGCGTGCCATCTTCGGCGATAAGGCCGAGGATGTCCGGGACGCCTCTCTCTATGTCCCGCCGGGAATCAATGGGACCGTGGTCGATGTGAAGGTGTTTTCCCGAAAGGGGATCGAGAAGGACGAGCGGGCCAAGTCGATCGAGGACGAAGAGGTCAACCGACTTCGCAAGGACTTTGACGACGAGATCAACATCATTGCCGCGGAGCGTGATAGGAAGCTGCGCGGCCTCCTTGAGGGCAGGTCGGCAGCCAAGGAGGTCCGAAGCAAGAGGACGCGCAAGGTCATGGCGACAAAGGGCAAGAAGCTGACCGGCGAGGTGTTGGACAAGCTTTCGCTTGAGGATCTGGTGGAGCTCGCAGGCCGATTGGATGACGAGTTGGGCCGGAAAGCGACCAGGATCAGCGACGCTGCCGACAACCAGATTCATGTCCTCCAAACGCTCTTGGAAGAGCGGATCGGCCGGGTGACACGGGGGGATGAGCTCGCCCCCGGCGTCTTCAAGATGGTCAAGCTCTACGTGGCCATGAAGCGAAAGCTTTCCGTCGGCGACAAGATTGCTGGCCGCCACGGCAACAAGGGGGTCATCGCCAAGATCCTTCCAGAAGAGGACATGCCCTATCTGCCGGACGGCACCCCCGTCGAGGTGGTCCTGAATCCTCTGGGTGTCCCGTCCCGGATGAACGTGGGCCAGATCCTGGAGACCCATCTGGGTTGGGCCGCACAGTCCCTCGGGATCCGAGTTGCCTCGCCGGTCTTCGATGGAGCGACCGAAAAAGAGATCAAGGGCTGGCTGAAGCGCGCTAAGCTGCCCGTCACAGGGAAGACGGTGTTGTATGACGGACGGACAGGGAAGCCGTTTCATCAGGAGGTGACGGTCGGCTATATCTATCTCATGAAGCTGGCCCATCTGGTGGATGACAAGATCCACGCGCGCTCCATCGGTCCCTACTCATTGGTCACTCAACAGCCGCTGGGTGGGAAGGCCCAATTCGGCGGGCAGCGCTTCGGGGAGATGGAGGTGTGGGCCTTGGAGGCTTACGGGGCCGCGTATACGCTTCAGGAGATCCTCACCGTGAAGTCGGACGACGTGGTCGGGCGAACCAAGATGTACGAGTCGATCGTCAAAGGCGACTGCGCTCTCGAGCCAGGGCTGCCGGAGTCCTTCAACGTCCTGGTGAAAGAGTTACAAAGCTTGTCGCTGGATGTGGAGTTGAAGAAAGAGTAGGGGAGGGAGGGAATTTCGTCGTTGAGCGCTACTGACGTGATTCCTGAGTGCTCCAGTAAGTCGCGCGGCATCGCGCTCGGAGGGAGTGACGGTGGATAAGTTTTTCGGATTCTACGACGAAAAGCCGGTCGATCCCACAAGTTTTAAGGCGATTCGAATCGGGCTCGCGTCGCCGGAAAAGATCCGCTCGTGGTCTTTCGGAGAGGTGAAAAAGCCGGAGACCATCAACTATCGGACCTTCAAACCTGAGCGGGATGGACTGTTCTGCGCCAAGATTTTCGGACCCACGAAGGACTGGGAGTGCAACTGTGGCAAGTACAAGGGCATAAAGCACAAGGGCGTCGTCTGCGACAAGTGCGGCGTGGAGGTGATCAGAAGCAAGGCGCGACGCCAGCGCCAGGGCCACATCGAGCTGGCCTCACCGGTGGTCCACGTCTGGTTCTTCAGGGGGGTTCCGAGCAGGATCGGCTATCTCCTCGACATGTCCCTGCGAGACCTGGAGAAAGTGCTCTATTTCGAGGAGTATGTGGTTGTCGAACCCGGAAAGACTCCTCTCCCCATCAAACAGCTCCTGACTGAGGATCAGTACCGCCGTGCTCAGGAAGAGTACGGCGATGGATTCAGGGCGGGAATGGGTGCGGAGGCCATCCGGGAACTGTTGAAGCGAATCTCCGTTCGCGAACTGGCCGAGAGTCTCCGCGCTCAAATGCTTGAGGAGATCTCTCAACAGAATCGCAAGAAGATCACCAAGCGGCTCCGGATCGTGGAGGCCTTCATCAACTCGGGGAATAAGCCGGAATGGATGATCCTTGAGGTGATCTCGGTCCTGCCGCCCGAACTTAGGCCCCTCGTTCCCCTCGACGGCGGGCGCTTCGCCACCTCGGACCTGAACGACCTCTACCGGCGAGTCATCAACCGAAACAATCGCCTGAAACGCCTCATTGAATTGAAGGCCCCTGAGATCATCATCCGCAACGAAAAGCGGATGCTGCAGGAGGCGGTGGACGCCCTCTTCGATAACGGGCGTCGTGGCCGCGCGCTGAAAGGGCAAAACAACAGGCCGCTGAAGTCGCTTTCCGAAATGCTGAAGGGGAAGCAGGGTCGCTTCCGACAGAACCTGCTCGGGAAGCGGGTGGATTACTCGGGGCGATCGGTGATCGTGGTGGGGCCCGAGCTGAAGCTTCACCAGTGCGGCTTGCCGAAGAAGATGGCCCTGGAGCTCTTCAAGCCTTTTATCTTCAAGAAGCTGCTCAAGGACAATGAGCATGTCACCACCATCAAGAGCGCCAAGAAGCTGGTGGAGAAGGGCACGCCTGAGGTGTGGGACGCGTTGGAGGAGGTGATCCGCGAACACCCGATCCTCCTGAACCGCGCCCCGACCTTGCATCGCCTCGGCGTCCAAGCCTTTGAGCCCGTCCTTGTTGAGGGGGAAGCGATAAAGATCCATCCCCTGGTCTGCGCTGCGTTCAACGCCGACTTCGATGGTGACCAGATGGCGGTACATGTCCCCCTCTCTCCGGAGGCCCAGCTCGAGGCCTCCGTTCTGATGCTGGCTCCCTACAACATCCTCTCCCCGGCCAACGGGGCCCCTATCGCTGCGCCCAGCCAGGACATCGTGCTTGGCTGTTACTACTTGACGCGAGCGAAGATCGGCGAGAAAGGCCAGGGCCTGGTGTTCTCCGATCCGGACGAGGTTCGAGCCGCCTACGACGCCGAGGAAGTGGGCCTTCTGGCTTCGATCAAAGTACGGATCGATCGGGAGATGACGGAAACCACCGTCGGGCGATGTATCTTCAATGAGCACCTCCCCCAGAGTCTCCGCTTCATCAATCAGGAGATGAACCGACGGGAGCTCACTCGTCTTATCGCTCAGTGCCACTATGTCCTCGGGAATGCAGAAACCGTGAAGCTCTTGGACAACCTGAAAGACCTGGGGTTCAGGTACGCCACCCTCGCGGGGATATCGATCGGCATCGACGACATGCACATCCCATCCACGAAAGGCAAGCTGATCGATGGGGCCAACAGGGAGATCATCACAATCGAGCAGGAGTATCAGGATGGCCTGATCACCAAAGGCGAGCGCTACAACAAGATCATCGACATCTGGACGCACGTGACCGAGCGAGTCTCGGATGAAATGTTCAGAGAGATCGAGGCAGAGGAGAAGGGAGAATTCAACCCCGTCTTCATGATGGCCGATTCTGGCGCCAGGGGCAGTCGGCAACAGATCAGGCAGTTGGCGGGCATGCGCGGGTTGATGGCCAAGCCCTCGGGAGAGATCATCGAGACGCCCATCACCGCGAACTTCCGCGAGGGTCTCACCGTCCTCCAGTATTTCATCTCAACCCACGGCGCGCGGAAGGGGTTGGCCGACACCGCCTTGAAGACGGCGGACTCCGGCTATCTGACGCGGCGGCTGGTGGACGTGGCGCAGGATGTCATCGTCACTGAGGTCGATTGCGGCACGCCCAATGGGATCTGGGTGACCCCGTTGATCGAGGGGGGCGAGATCATCCAGCCCCTGCGGGACCGAATCCTCGGTCGGGTGGCGCTGGACGATATCCTTGACCCCTTTACGGGAGAGGTATTGGTTCGGAGCAATCAGGAGATCGTGGAGGTGTTGGCCAGCAAGATCGAGAATGCCGGCATCGACCGGATCAAGATGCGCTCTGTTCTGACCTGTGAAGCCCGGCGGGGGATCTGCGTGAAGTGCTACGGCCGCAACCTTGCCACCAGCAGACTGGTGGAACTGGGAGAGGCGTGTGGTGTCCTGGCGGCGCAGTCCATCGGCGAGCCGGGGACGCAGCTCACCATGCGAACGTTTCATATCGGGGGCACCGCGAGCCGTGCCGTCGAGCAGAGCACCCTCGAATGCAAGGGGGCAGGGCTCGTCAGGTTCAATAACCTGCGCACGGTCAAGACCGCTCATGGCGACCAAGTGGTGATGAACCGAAATGGCGCCATCAGCATTATTGACGAGAAGGGCCGCAAGAAGGAGAGTTACCCTGCCGTCTATGGCGCTCGCCTGAAGGTGGAGGATGGCAAGGCGGTGAAGTCCGGGCAGATCCTGATAGAGTGGGATCCCTTTACTACCGCGATCTTGGCAGAGCAAGGGGGCAAGGTACACTTCCGGGATGTGATCGACGGGGTGACCATTCGTGAGGAAGTGGACGAGGTCACCGGCTTGTCGCAGAGGGTTGTCGTGCAGCATGGACGCGAGGACCTGCAGCCTCGGATCTCGATCAAGGACGACCACGGAACCACCGCCTTCCGCTGCCTCCTGCCGGTCAAGGCGCACCTGATGGTGGGTGAGGGCCAGACCGTGTCGGCCGGGGATGTTCTGTCGAAGATCCCGCGGGAGACGATGAAGACCAAGGACATCACCGGTGGGCTCCCAAGGGTGGCTGAGCTGTTCGAGGCGCGTCGACCGAAGGATGCCGCCGTCATCTCAGAGATCGATGGTCGCGTGGAATTCGGCGGGACGGTCAAGGGGATGCGCAAGCTGGTCATCCGCGATGAGAACGATGAGTCCAAAGAATACCTGATATCACGTAGCAAGCATATCAATGTCTTGGAGGGAGACGAGGTCAAGGCTGGCGAGCCCCTCATGGACGGGCCCATCAATCCCCACGATATCCTGGACGTGTTGGGCGAGCAGGAGTTGCAGCGATACCTGGTGAATGAGATCCAGGAAGTCTACCGTCTTCAGGGCGTGCAGATCAATGACAAGCACATCGAGGTCATCGTCAGGCAGATGCTGAAGCGGGTTCGCATCGAGACGGTGGGCGATACGAATTTCTTGGTCGGCGAGCATGTCGACAAGGTCCTCTTCCTCGAAGAGAACCAGCGGGTCATGGCATCGGGGGAGACACCGGCCACCGCCAAGCCTCTCCTGCTGGGAATCACCAAGGCCTCCCTCTCTACCGACAGCTTTATTTCCGCCGCCTCCTTCCAGGAGACCACCAAGGTCTTGACGGAAGCGGCCATTACCGGGGCCAGAGATGAGCTGCGGGGGCTGAAAGAGAACGTCATCATGGGACGGCTGATCCCTGCTGGCACAGGGATGAAGTGGTATCGGGAGACAACGATCTCCACGCCCGAGGTGATCCCGTCGAAGGCCAAGCCTCTCGCGCTGAAAGTGGAAGCCGCCGACGACCTGGAGAAGGTGGAGAGTCCGCTCTGATACTCAAAAAACCTTGACAAAACGAAATACTCCACTAAGATAGAAAGGTTTGGACAGTCGAAGGAGGAGGCGGTGCCCACTATCCATCAATTGGTTCGAAAGGGTCGAGCGGGAGCGGCGAAGAAGGTCAAAACCCCCGCGCTGCAAGGATGCCCGCAACGACGCGGGGTCTGCGTTCGCGTGTATACCACGACGCCGAAGAAGCCGAACTCTGCCCTTCGGAAGGTAGCCAGGGTCCGTCTGACTAACGGGATCGAGGTGACGACATATATCCCGGGAGTCGGCCACAACCTCCAGGAGCATTCCATCGTCCTGCTCAGGGGGGGCCGCGTCAAAGACCTGCCAGGCGTCCGCTATCACATCATCCGCGGCGCCCTGGACACGGCGGGGGTGCAGGATCGCAAACAAGGACGATCCCTTTACGGCGCGAAGAGACCAAAGAGCGGTTAACGGTTTTCGGCACTTCAAGGAACTGGTTGTTTCAAGACCTGACCTTAAGTGTCGATTTTGATTTTTTTAGAGACATATGAGGCCTCTGCAGGGGGAAAGCTGACGTGCCCAGACGGAAGGTGGCCGAGAAGCGAGAAGCACTGGCCGACCCTGTGTATGGCAACCGTTTGGTCGCCAAGTTTGTCAACACGATGATGAAACAGGGCAAGAAGAGCGTGGCCGAATCGATTGTCTACGGGTCGATGAAAATCATTGAGGATCGCGCCAAGGGCGATCCGCTTCGAATGTTCAAGCAAGCGGTGGATAACGTCAAGCCGGTGCTTGAGGTCAAGTCACGTCGGGTGGGCGGCGCGACCTATCAGGTTCCAGTCGAGGTCCGGGCGGAGCGCCGGACCTCGCTCGCCTTCCGATGGATCATCGCCTTCTCCAGGAAGCGGACCGAGAAATCGATGGCGGAACGTTTGGCTGCAGAACTGATCGAGGCGGCCAATAATCGAGGAAACTCGGTGAAGAAAAAGGAAGACACCCATAAAATGGCCGAGGCGAATAAGGCGTTCGCCCACTATCG
>Ga0184631_10000160_pt1 | contig 13327 bp, 2 predicted proteins | sample PLM4_90_b1_FD_133160 | JGI IMG/M metagenome (GOLD analysis project Ga0184631, IMG submission 133160) | Groundwater sediment microbial communities from an aquifer in East River, Colorado, USA - PLM4_90_b1 | ecosystem: Environmental > Terrestrial > Soil > Riparian zone | place: USA: East River... | reverse complement strand
GTACAGAGCGACACCGCCAGCGACCGTTTGGTTGGCCCTGTTGCCATCGAAGGTTATGCCGTCGAAGCCAAAGTGCGTGGGAACGCCCTCAGACACGAGCCACTTGTTCGACCCCGTGAGGGTGGCGAAGTCTTTAGTCTGGAGGACGTTGCTGTTCGCCGCCGGGCGCAATTTGATGACGGTGTTCGCCGATCCGGCTCCGCGCAGGTACACCTTAGCGGGCAGCACGAGCGCCGCGCCAATGCTGTACGTCCCCCTCGGAAGGTCAAGGACGCCGCCGCCCGCGGTTTCGAGGGCGTTAATCTGGGTCTGGATAGCAGCGCGCACGTCCAGCGTCTCGGTGCCCGCAAGCACGTCGTCCTGCTGTGTTTTCGTGAAGCCGTCGAAGACATAAGCGTCCGACCGTAGGCTGGAGACCGCGAGGCGGCGGAGGCTTGCGGAAACGGAATCCCATATCGGGAATTCATCCGCCCCAACAGGGAGGGCCTTCAAGGTAGTGGCATGAGTCAGCGCGGCGATGTCGGCGCCGAACGCGGTGGCGGATACCGCAAAGGTGATACTGGTAGTTCCTGGAGTGTTCGGGTTGGCAGAAGTGACACGCCACTGGGTAATGGCGTTGACGGTGCCCTCGTTTACGTTGACTGAGGTACCCTTCACCACATCCCGCGCGCCGTCGAAGTCGGGGGAGCGTGCCCACGCGCCGGATTGCACGTCGTAAATGCCATTCAGGGTGGTGTCAGCCTCATCTTTACGCAGGACACGATCCCCAGCTACAAGCGCCACACCGTCTACCGTCTGCGCGCCCACCGCCGTCACCGGCCCCGTCGTGGCGGCGCGCACCGGCGCTTTAATGCCCAGGGTGCCAATCAACCCGTTGACGCGATCTGTTTCTGCCATGGTGTTTCTCCTCTTCTGCCAATACTATCGGAGCCTTGCGGCCTCCGCAATCACTTTCTTGGGGGGCCTACTACCGCCGCTTCGGGGCCTGCCTCGCCTTCCAGCCATGCCTTCGCCCCCATTGTGGTGTCCGATATTTGCTTGCCGGGGAGGCCTATGGCGAAGCTGGTCCCCACGATGATGCTCTTCAAGTCCTTGTCGTCACCCTCGCCCGTTGCTACGTCATACAGAGACTTGGTGCCCCTACCTACTCCCTCGAAGGCGGACTGCACCGGAGTCAACTTCAACCCGTAATTCTTGACATCGCTGTCGAATTGTGCCCAAGTGAAGGTGCCTACGTCCCGCACCAGAGGGACCATGGCTAACCCATAAGCCGCTATCGCGCGCGAGTATTTACCAAGCCACTTCTCGGGGTCTTCGTCCGGGTCGTCTTTCTTGAAAATCATTGCGGTCAGCACAGCCGGTAGAACCACGATCACCATGAAATCCTTGGTGAAACGCGCCACTGCAAGGGAGGGATTCGTCTTCAATTCGTGCTTGCTGATTACCCCGCTGCGTACCAACATGCCAAGCTGCGAATTGAAATAGCTGTAAAACATGGTGAATACCTTTTTCAGCTGCCCGTATCCGCCATGGCCCGACATTACCTGGGCAACGTCCAGTTCGCGCCCGGAGCCTTGCGACTGACGTACCGTGTGGTCGGCATAGTCTACGGCCTTCGATGTGTCGTTCTCGAATTTCTTCATGCCCTCGGAGAAGGCGGCATTCCATACCGGCACGCTGGTGCCCTTGTCCACGGTGGACATCAAGATCAGCCATGAACTGGTATCCGGTAGGTAATCAAGAACACCCTTTCCAACAGTCATCTTTTTCACGTCGTTTTGCAGGTCGCGGTCGAAGGAGCTATGCCGGTTGCGCATGTACTCAGACTGGGATAAGGCGAAATCATACCGCTCTTTCATCTTCGGGCTGTAGAACAGCGCGATCTCTTTCGCCAGCCTGCCGGGGTTGACCCGCGCGGTCGCCGAGACGAAGCCGGTGAAGTTCTGCAGCGCGGTGTTCACCCCCGACATCAGGGTAACAATCGTGTTCTTGCGGGCGACGCTGAGCGTCTTCTCGATGAAGCCAGAAGGATTGCGGGGAGGAGCCGCGATCTCGCGCACGCGAGTAACCAGTGCGCGGTAAGCCGGAGTCCCCGCGGCTGTCTTTATCGTGTTCTGCACCCGCACGTCGTTCAGCATACGCATCGTGTCGGCCACAGCCTCGCGGTAGGCGATGTCGTGTACCGTCTCGGACACGGCCTCGGCAAACACACCAAGGTCGAGCCTTGGGCGCATGGTGACGTTCTGCTTACGCTCCGTGCTGGCGCCCTGGCCGGTCTTCGCCGACATGCCCATCCCGCCGCCGAGAAGTTCCTTGACTGCTGCGCCTTCGTCCAACCGCTGTGCGCGCTCGTCAAGGTTCGTGTCGTACTTCAGGCGGAAGTAGCCGCCGCGGTATTTCTTGCCTTGGTGTTTCACCTCCACGGCTTCGACCTTGGGAGGCGACTTGCCGCGAGTCCGGTCATTCAACTCTTTCAATTCCGGCCACAGGTCGTTGTCAAACAAGTCCCAGATGCCTTGGGCAAGGGTCATATCGCGCTCGTCCAGCAGGTTCACGATGTCCTCCTGCTTCTTCTCGCTCCAGCCGTAGTTCGCCAGCCGCTCGCGGCCTTCAGCATTCCCGTGAAGCAGGGCCACGACCAGCGCGTTCTCTCGGGTTAGGCTCATGCCGATGGGGGTACCGATGTCCTTGCGCGCGAAGTCGTAGCGCTCTTTCACGCTGTACTGGCCAAACAGCGGGGCCATCTTGGAGTAGATGTCGCCAATACGTGTAGCCTTCCAGTCTGCGCGCTTGCTCATGCGTCCCAGCAGCGACTCGTGCGCCAGTCCGAACTCGCCGCCTTCAAGCAGGTTTACCAGAGTCTCAGCGTTCAGGAACTCGCCCATGAACTTGTCGCCGAGATCGCCGACTTTATCCTTGAAGTGCTTGACGAACTTCGGCGACATGCCTAGGGGTTCGCCATCCAGCGCGAAGGCTTCCGGGTGGAACTGGCGAATACGCTCCAGCAGGGCGGTGCGCTCTTCCTTGAACTTCATGCCACGGATGGCCTGGTACTGCGTCTCTTCCCGGCGAGCCAGCATTTCAAGCTGCTTGATCGCGTCTACTAACCCGCGGAACTCTTCGACCGTCATTTCTTTGTACGACGTGCGGTTCGCCTCGTTCAGAATCCAAGCCGGGATGTCGGGCATCACGGCAGATATGCGCTCCGACTCGGCGGCCAGCCATTCAGCCAGAGGCGTGCGCTTCTGGTCAATCTCCTTAAGCGCGGTGCTCTTGCGCAGGTCGAAGCGGGCCAGCAGTTCGTTCAGTTGGATCAGGTACTCGCCGCGCATGTTCTTCTGGGCGGCGGCCTTCTGCGTGCGCGTCATGTGGTCTACACCCTTACGCACCTCTTCCTGCGCGTCCTGCGCAGCCTTCGCAAGCCGATTGTTTAGCAGAGCCGAGCGTTGTGCGCGCTGTGCCGCCTGCACGTCCTTGGCCGCCTTCTTCAGCACTTCCTTGCTCGCCTTCGTCTCAGCGGCGATGTACTGCGCCGGGTGCAAGTCGCGCACCTTCTTCGCCGCGATAGCTTGATCAGCTGCGTCTGTTGCCGCCTTCTGAATCTGCGAGGCGGGCAGCTTCGAGTTCGACAGCATCTTCAAGCCGGTAGCCATGAAGCGCGCACGCGCCTCGTTATGCACAGCTTCGTTGGCTGCATCTTCAACTGCGCGGTCGTCAACCATGTCGCCGTAGCGCTCCAGCATGCGCTGGTCGATCAGGCCCGTGATCTTGTCTTTCGGATTCTCGCCGTCGATCAGTTCGCGGATCAGCGCGTCGCCCGAGCGGAAGCCGAACATGTCGGCGACCAGATCAGGGTGCAGGCCGTCCTTCTCCGTCATGCCGCGGAGCTTCGACGTATCAGGGCGAGCAAGCATTGTCTCGGGGTACATCTCCGCAACGATCTCACGATTCAGGCGGAAGCCTTCGGTCGCTTGGACGCTCTCGCCATCGGGGCCGGTGGTCGTGCCCTTGCGCAGGAATGCGCGGGCCTGGTTGATTGGCTCGGCGTTCACCTCGGCAGTCACCTCTGCGCGAACCTCCTTGCGCTTGCTGGAGGCTTCACGCTGCAGCTTCTTCAACTCTTGCGACTTGGCATTCGACAGCCACTTCATATCGCGCAGCGAACGGCGCTGCAAGTCGTCACCCGCGTCGTCCCCCGCTGCGAGATTGAGTGCGAGATACGCGGCCTTGTCCTTCGAGTTAGCTGCTTCGATCATAGCTTCCGTCATGCCGGTGCGGCGCTGCACGGTGGCGATGGCTTCTTCCGAGGCAAGCATACGGTCGAATACTCCGCGCACTTCGTCGGTTAGTTCGACGTTCAAGTTCGTGATGGTGCGATAGACGTGCAGCAACCAAGTCTTGAAGGATGCGAAGATCGAGCGCAGATCATTCGAAGGTGCCTTGCCTTCAAACAGGTACGCCTCGAAGCCTCGCGCGAACTTCTCATGGTGCGAGCGCTTCTGCTCGAAGGAGAGCGCGTTCCACTCGGTCAGGTCCTTCACACCGAACCAGTTCAGTACCTTCGTGAAGTCGTCGCGCATCTCCGGCGTGGCGCGCGGATCGCTCGCGAGCGCTGCTTCCGTTTCAAGGAAGAAGTGCCCAGTCTCGTGTAGGAACGTGGTCAGGTCGGCATCTTTCAGCAGGCTGATCGTAAGCGTGTCAGGGTTGAAGGTGCCGCGGTTTTTCTGGAACATATCGTTTGCCGACAGGTCCGTGCCGGTGCGCTCCATGTTGCCGAACTGATCCATACGATAGCCGCGCTTGTAGAAGCTCTCGGCATCGAGGCGATCTGTGCCTAGCTTCTCCTGCAGCTTCTTCACCTGTTCCTCGTCGATCTTGGAGACGGACTGGAACAGCACCTGGCCTTGCAGCGCGATCTCGCGCATTTGCGGCGTGACTTCGAGGGTGGGCTGGGTAGAAACGACGCCCTCCCCCTTGTGCTTGCGCGCTATTGTTTGCGCGTCAAGCACGTCAGCGCCCACCACCTGCCCGCCGCCCAGCTTCTTCGCTACTTGGTTCGCCACCTTCGCGAGAATAGCGGGCTTGCCAGAGGGATCAAGACCCGCTGTGTCGCCGTAGAACTTCGTCATGCCGAGGTCGGCGACAGTAATCTCCTCGCCCTTGATGGCGCCTTCCTTGTTCGGGTCTTCGATGATGCGCTTCGCCATCGTTTTGCCGATAGCGGCGGAGAGATCGTTCTCGCCGTAGTTGGTGTTCGCGCGTTCGGCCCCGCGTTGTGTTGCTATGATGTGAATCTTTCCGTCTTCGGACTTTCTCCACTCGATAGTGTCAACCTGCTTGCGCAGCCCGTAGGACCAGCGCTGCGTCTGTTGGTCGCCAGTTGTCCACGAGATCAGGTCGAAGCCGCCCTTCGCAGCCTGGTGGATCGCGTCCTTCATCACGAGGCCAACCCATGCGTCGGTGGATTCTACGAAAGCGCCGGGTGCAACTGGCTTGGTCCTTTCCAACGCGGTAACCTCATCCTGTATGGCGGACTCTTCCGAACGGAGTTCGTACCACGCCTCAGACTGGCCGTTAGTTTCGCGCTCCTTGATGCCCCCGTGGTGCTTAGCATCCAGCTTCCGCTGCAAGGCTTCATGCTTCCGCGCCAGTTCGAACGCCGTCATCTCGCCCGGAATCATCACAGTCTTCGCGCGTTGGATGTACTCCATCGCATCTGCTAGGTCCGGGTAGTGCGAACGCGCGATGCGGAATACCTGGTCGGGAGCTTTGATGATCCACTCAGCCTCCGCGATGCGCAGCTTGCCTTGTTCCGCGGCTTCCTTCGTGGTGAACATCTCTCCAGGGTAGGCGTTCAAGTCATCTTCCGTGTGCAGGTGCCAGAACTCTACCTGGTCTTTCACCAGCCCCTTATCCCTTGTGTGGGTGTACCCACTGCGATCAGTGATCCCCGAGACTTTTATCCGTGCCAGCGTTTCGGCACCACTCTCCGCTGTTGCGGCTTCATCCAGCACGAGTTCGTCCGCCGCGTAACGCTTCGCGACTTCAGGACGATCACGGCCTTGCTGTGCCCAATCGGACTGCACCTCTTCGATGAAGTACACCTTCGCTGTCGTGCGGCCTTCAGCCTTCATGCGCGCGGCGAGTTCGGGGAATTCTTTTTCGATGGCCTCGACCGGAACTTCACGGTCGTCTACACGCGAGTGGCCGATGATGTTGTCGTCGTCGAAGTGGCTGGTGTAGCTGAACTTCTCGCCTTTGTGCGACTTGTTCAGGAGCAGGCGCTCGCGGTAGTTCTCGCCACCGGAGAGCTTGTAGCTTTCGAACTTCGGAGCTTCTTCATCATCGACTTCGGAAAGGCTGTACTCGGTGTCTAGGAATTCACGGATCGCGGATTCGATGTCGGCGCCGTCGATGTTGCGGCCTGAGACTTCGACGCTCTTGTTCGACTCGTGAGCGTACAGGTAGTGCTCGCCGTAGCCGTTCGACCATGTGAAGTTGAAAGTGCGCCCGCCAGCTTCGACTTCGACGCTGCTGTTCCGGGGCGAATCGCTGTCCCCCCAGTAGCTTTCGCGCTCCTGTTCGAAGGCGCCCTCCACGAGTTTTTCAAACAGCTTGTACCCTCTAGTACCTTCCGTTTTCTGTGCGCTCTGGCCTGGGCCACTTTCGTTTATGTATCCCCCCACAGCCTCGACGGCGGTGTCAATGCTGCCATCTTCGTCCGCGATGCCCTCCAACCCGCTGCGCAGTTCGTCCTCACCCATTGAGCGCACGCGATCTTGCGCATGTTCTCGCAGCCAGTCCTCGTCTGGTTCTTCCGTTTCCCATTGGCCAAAAGTGAAGTCGAACTCGGCCACGGTGCCTTCGCCGCCGTAGACACGCGGCTCCACCGTGACGGCGTTCTCTTTCAAGAAGTCGGTGATCTCTTCCTTGGTGACGACCTTGGAAGGCTGGTACAGGCGCACGCTTCCCCTAGTCGGTGCCTCCGGCTTCGGATCGGTAGCGGGTAACGCGCGATACGTCACGCTGTCTTCGCCAACGACGTGCCAACTGTCGGCCTTATCTTTGCGAACTTCAAGCCATTCTTGCAGGCCGGTGTACTCAATCTCCATTGGCTTGACGCCTTTCTGCGTCAAGCTCTTGAGAGTGCCGAGCCATTGATCCGGCGAGGCCTTGGCCAGCTTGGTTTCTTCGAACGCGCGGGTCAGGGCGCTATAGAAAGGCGGACGTTCTCCTGGGGGTTCCGACTGATAAAGGAGTCGTTCGGCTCCGGGAAGCTGTTCCAGTGAGAGCCGAGCCATCTCAGCAAATACGGTACGTCGAGTTTCCCCTTTTGCCGAAAGTAGGGTGTTCGCGAAAACCGTTCTTTTAGCAGAGGCCAAGCCAGGCGCACCTTCTCTTCGTACCTGGTCAGGGTTCCGTCGGGCCTTGGCGACGAGTCCTGCAAGATCGGCAGGAGCGCCTGTATCTCGGGCGATGAATTCACGTTGCGTAAAATCGAAGTAGACATTTTTCAACTCCGGTATGTCGAGGTTGGCTAAATTATACGACGCATTTAGCATTTGTTCAACATTATTTTTTGGGTCGTCAGTCCAGTTGACCTTCAGTCCGGTTTCTTGCTCAATGAAATCAATCTGTTTCGGGTGCAGGCGCATGTAGCTGGTGTCGCCGGATTGCAGGGCGTGCGACAACAAGTTCTCCAGACGGCGCTTGATACCGGCCACCGAGATTCCTTGCGCGTCGCCATGGAAGACGAAGCCGTTCGCTTGCGCGAAGTCGAGCAGCGCCTTGTAGACGCCAGAACCACCGCGGCCTTCGCCCCAACGGGTGATGTCAATCTGCATAGAACGGTCGGCCATGTCGAGATAGACCGCCGCGCTGCTGTTCCCGCTCACGATCTCATAGGCGAACCCTCCGGCAGGGAGACGCTGCGTGCCTTCGTGCCATTTCGTGATATTCTTCACCGAGGTGTCCACCATGCCCTGCATCACGGCGTCGAGGGTGTCGCTCAGCGCGCGTTGAAGACCTGGTGCGTCGTCGGCGAAGGCTTTCACCTGGGTGGTGCCGTACTGCGCAGCCGTCTCGCTGGCTGCGTACATCGCCCAGAGCTTGCGCAGGTCGGCGAGGTCTTGCTGTTCCAGCTTGCCGGTAGGAGGCAGCGTCTCGGCGACTTCGTTCAGGGCTTGGGCATACTCTGTTGCCCTGGGCGGGATGTCCACTTCCACGTCCCGCGTCGCATCACCCAGCAGCACGCCGACGCCTTGATTGCCGAATCCTTCTTTGATGTAGTAGCCATCGAAGCCGGCCTCGACGACTGCGGCCTCGAAGGCGTTCGGCTCACTTGGGAACCCGAGGGGGTTCTTCGCGCCGTCGTAGACGTTGTCCAGCGTCAACTCGTGGCGGAAGGCACCCACACCCGGCTCGGGGCGCACGCCTTGGCCTTCATCCACGTAGAACGAGACTCGACCTTTTAGCGTGCTCTGGGGAGTTTTTGCGAAATGAACCGCCTCGACCGTTACTTCGCCCACCCGATCTTCCTGTAGGGGTACGCTATCCCCGAGCCGTAGCTCACCCTCTGCGGATACCCCAAGCGCGGGCTTCACCGTAAAATCCAGCCCAACGCGTCCGTCTCTTGTTTCAATGTAGCTCTGGCCATAGCGCTGCCCAATGTCAAGCGCCTGCTCACGGGCTATGCCCGCCACGCGGAACTTGCCTTCGACCTCCATGTACTGCACGCCCATCGCTTCCAGATCAGCGCGCAGATCGGCGTTGCGCTGTGCGTTCTCTTCAGCAGAAAGCTGCTGGGCGTTCGGGTTCTCGGCGGTCAGGATCGCCCAATCCGTCTTGTGCAACAGGTTCTTGACGTTGGCGGGGGAGAAGTCGTCGAGCGTGGCGACGCGCGCTTTCGCGCGACGGCGGAAGCCGTAATCACTGGAGGCTTGCGGGGCTTTTGGCTCCCAGATGTATTCTTCCTTTACGCCATCCGTTTTCAGCTTCTTGTTCTTGACGAATCCAAGGCGTTCATAGAGTGCGCGCTGCATCTTCTGCTCACGCTTGCCGCGCATCGCGTCAGAGCTAAGGACAACTGGTTTACCTGCTTCCTTGGCCTGGTCCATCACGCCTCGGATGGCTTCGCTGCCGATGCCTTTGTTCCGCTCTGCTGCACTCACTTCGATGTCCGCAATGCGTATCGCGGCGGGAGTTTCATCCAGTTTCAGATAACCCACTTCTTTACCTTCGCGCAGGATAGGCCTCTTAGATACCCCAATCTGCTGTTCCAACTCTGCGCCCGGCGTGCGCTCCGCGGTGACGCGAATGTCGAACTGGGCCAGCAATTCGGAGGGCTTGATGCCCAGCTTCTCTGCGCGCGTGATGAAGTACGCCTGCTGCAATGCCGCGTACTTCTTGTTCGCATCTGGGGTGAATCGCTGCGCGCCTTCGATGCGCGAGTACAGCGTGTCGAAGACCTGCTTCGCATCGGCTTGGAATTCAGCGTCCTGTTCCTTCTCCGTCAGCAGTTGATCTGCTTCGGCCTTCATCTGCTCGGTCTGGCCTTTGACTTGCTCCTGCGCTTGGTTGTATGTCAGTCCGTCAACTTCAGTCTTCAGGTTCGGCAGGATCGCGGCGTCGAGTTCGGTGCCCGCGATGTGCGTAGCGTAATCCTCTACGGGTACGCGCACGAGGCCGTCGGTGCTCGCAGCTTCGCCGATCTGGCGCACTACCTCGGGCATATCCTGGGCGAACTTCTGCTGCACTTCGATGGGGGCCTGCGCCAGCGCGTCGTGAAGCACGGTGCCGTCAACGAATACTTCCTTCAGGTCGGAGTCTTCGACCATCGACTGCATGAAGGCCTTGAACTGTGTGGGATCGCGCTCGCGCAGCTTGGCTGCTGTGGCGGCTTGGCTGAGTTGTGTCAGCGCTTCGTGCGCGCCTTCAGCGCGGGTTATCTGCCTCTCACTGTGCACGCGATCGCTGGCGAAAAGCTCCAGCCCCTTGAGAGTTGCCACCGTTCCGCCGGTGCCTACCATCGTCGCGATCAGTGTCTGCACCGCTGCACTCGGGCGCTCCGCGATGTAGTCAGAGAACGGCTTCTCGGGGTGGAGGACAGCCCACTCGTTCAAGTCCTGGGTGATGGTGGCCAGCTGCTCGCCGGGAATCTCGCGAGCCATCTGGTGTGCCAGCGTCTTGTAGAAAGGCGTGCCTACCTTCAGGTCCTTCAGAAGTACGCTCATCGGAATTTTCTCGGTAGCGTACTCTAGAGCGCCCTGCGACAGGGCGAAAATGGCTGCCGGGACGGGCGCTATGCCCTTGTCTGCCGCTTGGCCGTAGGCTTCGCCACCAGTGACAGCTGCCATGGTTCCGAGCGCTGCTGCAGGCGATCCTGCGAGGCCCATGGGCAGCGTCAGCAGTGAAGTACCCATCGACTGCAAGCCAGAGTAGACGCCGGCCTCAACCACGCCTTCAGCCTTGGGCATGAGCGCCTTGGTGCTTACACCCAAGCGCTTGCGGGATTCGACAGCCTGCTCACGGAATGCCGCGCCGATGTCCTTGGTTCCGGTTGCATCGGCGAACAGGCGCAGGTACGGTGCGAGAAAAACATCGGAGGCACCCTGCATCGTCCCCCAGATACCCGAAGCTGCCTGCGGTACGGAGGACGCCACGGCGCCCGCGCCTTTTGTCAGATAGTTCCAACTGTCCTCTAACAGTTTCATCCCGTTGGTGTCATCACTTACCAACGCCGCCAGATTCGCGTCTGTCAGCGCCGAGGCGGTCTTCGGGTGGGACTGCACCAACCCCGGCAGGTCGATGTCTTGCATCTTCGCACGGCGCTCGGCCTCGACCTTCACCGCGGGGTCAGTGGCAATCAGTAGGGGATCGAAGCCTGTCTTGCGTGATATGGCGTTGTAACGCGCCATTTCGTCAGGGTTCTGGGTGATTGCCTGGTGCATCGACGCCGTAGCGCGGATGCTTGTTTGGTCTTCCTGCTCTTGCTTGAACTGAATCAGCGCTGCATCCAAAGCGTCATCTGCCACGGTGCATCCTCCAGAAAGTTATTTTGCGGCTTCCGCTGCTTTCATCTTGCGGTAGATGACCATTCTATCATCATCGCTTAGATTGCGCAGGCCGAGTTTTGCCGCCTTGGCGTCGATCTTTGCCGCCTCGTCAGCGGGGAGGGCATACCCTTGGGGAAGGGCCGCGCCTGGAACTTGTGCAGTGTTGGTACCAAATAGGAAGCCGGGTTTCTCGACGGGGTAGGTCATAGCGAACTTCGTGATGATGTTCTGCTTGTCCTTTTCAATGCTCAGACCTGGTTCGCCCGAAGCGCGGCGGCGCCCGATCTCCGCCTCGACGGCAAGGCGAATCTGGTGCTTGCGACCAGCAGCAGCGGACTTCGACACCCCCTTCATAAAGGGTTCAACCGTAGCTTCGAACAGATCAGCGTCTACCCGCGCGGCGGTGAACTTCTCCGGGTTGGTCAGATATTCTTGCTTGCGGCGCAGCAGATCGTCCACCCATTTCTTGCCGAGGTCGGGCGTAAGTGACATGATCGTGGCGGCATCGAAGTCCTTCAGCACATCGGGCGATGACATGAGCCGGTCGTACTGCTCGCGCGCTGCCGGGGATGCCTGCGCCATCTTGTCTTGGTCGCCCTGAGCACCTTCGATGTACGAACGCGCAGAAACGCGCCTACCCCCGAGAAGAGATAAGTCCTGCGGCGTGAGGTCACCTATCGACTTGATCCTGCCCGCATCAACTCTTTGCTGGATGTTCAGCAAAGCGTTCTCTTCCGTTTGACTCCGCGCGGTCTTCAAATCAGTGAACCACTGCCCCGCTTTTTCACGTGCGGCGTTGACTTGTTCAGGCGTGGCGTTCGGATTATCCGCTCGGGCGATCCTCACGGCCATCTCTTCGGCTTCCAGTCGTGATGGCTCGACTACTCCACCACCGACAGCGAACGTCTTGCGCTTGTCTTCAACCGAAGCGCGCGTATCCTTCGGCACGAACTCGATCCACGATTTCACCGGAACGTTCGGGTCTTTCTTGTTTTCGCGCTCAGACTTCAGCGCTTGCAACTCGGCGTCCGCCAGTGCCTTCGGGCCGATCTCGTAGGCCGCCCAAGCCTTCTCGACATTCCCGCTGTACCTTTTCGTGAGATCGTTAAACCGGGTACGGTCCTCCTTTGTACCAGCCCCGAGGATCGCCACCGCTCGGTCGTAATCGGTAGGCATGACGCGATGCTTCATCGCATTCGACACCTTCTCCGCGGTAACAAGGGCAATCTCCTGCCCCCGCGCGTGCCCCACCGCATCGCTCAATGACTGAGCCATTCGCGCCGGCATGATGTCCTTGTACTCTTTCAGGTACTCCTCCGCCGATTTGGCATCCCCCGCGGCCAAGGCCCCCCTCGCAGCAGAGTCAACCCCTTCGGCAACGGCTTCCTGTTTAGCCGCTTCAACGTCCACGTTTCCTCTGCGCTCCGCCTCGCGTCCTGTAGCTTCGCTTATGCGCTGCAGCGCCCCCGCCACAGCGACTGGGTTGTTCCAGTTCGCGCCAGCGTTGATTGCCTCGGTCTTCACGGTATTGGCGTGCGCCTGGCTGAAGTAGTCGTCCGTTTCCTTCAGCGAATGCGTCAATAGACCCGCTTGGAAGTCGAGCCTCATGCGCCCTAGCGCGGCGTTGTACTGCTCCTTCGCGTGTCCTGTCAGCTTCGCCCCGTTTCTCTCTCCGAGGGTTTCGAATTGCGTGTTATAGCTGTCGTAGAAATTCTCTCCATTCGCCCCCGGTTGCACGACGGCGGAGGAGCGCTGGTACAGATACCCTCCTTTCTTTCCTTCGGAGGGCTGGCCCATGCGGAGTTCAAGTTGGCCGCTCAGCGTTTTGTTGATCGCTTCGTCCGCCTGCGCTTTTTCGAGGCGGCGCTGTTCCTGATCCGCCTGTTGTTTGATGTTGGCGCCAAAGCCCGCAACCTGCTGGCCTACCTGCTGGAGCGCTCGCCCGAATATCCCTGATTCGTGCTGAGCCACAGCCATAGATGGCTGGGGTATGAGTCGTGCCCTATCAACATCCGGTATGACTGCCATTTTTAACTCCCACCCATACCGCCGCCCATGCTGCCTAGCATGGACCCGATACCGGATACTGAGGACCCAATGGCGGACCAGCGCGCAGCTTGCGCGTGGGCACGTCCTTCATATCTGCGAATTTCAGCCTGGTAATTCATGTCTTGTGCCTTCGACTCAGCATCGTACCTGCGCGTCGCAGCAGCGAGGCTACCCTCCGCGGCGTTCCTACCGATTATGTTGAGTACCGTGGGGTCCACCACGCT
>Ga0184631_10000159_pt1 | contig 13347 bp, 13 predicted proteins | sample PLM4_90_b1_FD_133160 | JGI IMG/M metagenome (GOLD analysis project Ga0184631, IMG submission 133160) | Groundwater sediment microbial communities from an aquifer in East River, Colorado, USA - PLM4_90_b1 | ecosystem: Environmental > Terrestrial > Soil > Riparian zone | place: USA: East River... | reverse complement strand
CAATCAGCCCCCTTGACGGCGCAGGCTAAAGCCTGCGGCTACCGATTATTACGCTATGATAATTGGCATAGAATATCATCCCTGTTTGGTAAAGACAAGAAGTTATTAAAAGTACTTTCTGTTTGATTTTTCAAGGCAGTTATGTTACTTTCGTTCAATGATCACCAGCGATATCCTTGCGGATTCACACAAATACATCATGAACACCTACAGCCGGCAGCCGATCGTGCTCGTCAAGGGACGGGGCACGAAGGTCTACGATTCCGATGGACGGGAGTACATCGACTTCGTGTCCGGCGTGGCGGTGTGCAATCTTGGGCACTGCCATCCGCGGGTGGTCGTGGCGCTCCAGAAACAGGCGCAGCGGCTGATGCATGTGTCGAACCATTTCCACAACGAACCGCAGATCAATCTGGCGAAAGCCCTCGTCGCCGGTTCCTTTGCCGACAAGGTGTTCTTCTGCAACTCAGGCACCGAGGCGGTCGAGGCCGCCATCAAGCTCGCGCGGCGGTATGCCCGGGAGGTCCTGAAACAGGACAGGTTCGAGATCATCACCATGCGCGGCGCCTTCCATGGCAGGACCTACGGCTCCCTCTCCGCCACGGCCCAGGAAAAGTTCCACAAGGGGTTTGAGCCCATTGTTCCGGGGTTCCGGTACGTCCCGTTCAATGATATCGGGGCCATCGAAGGGGCGCTGAATGGACACACCTGTGCGGTGCTCGTGGAACCGATCCAGGGCGAGGGCGGGGTGATCGTGCCTGCGCCGTCGTACCTGAAGGAACTCCGGTCACTCTGCGACAAAAACAATATCCTGCTCATGCTTGACGAGATCCAGACCGGCCTGGGCCGGACGGGCAAACTCTACGGCTATGAACATGCCGGCATACTACCCGACGTCATGATGCTCGCCAAAGGACTCGGCGGCGGCATGCCGATCGGCGCGCTCCTTGCGACGGACAAGGTCTCCCAGGCATTCACGCCCGGGACCCACGGCTCGACCTTTGGCGGCAATCCGCTGGCCTGTGCCGCGGCAATTGCATCGATCGAAGCCCTGCTCGAGGACAACATCATCATTCCGAATGTGGCGCAGCTCGGCGCCTACTTTCTGCAGGGTCTTGGGAAACTGAAACAGAAATATTCCTTTGTGAGGGACGTGCGGGGGCAAGGGCTCCTCATCGGCATGGAACTGGACGTCCCCGGCAAAGACATCGTCTCTGCCTGCCTGAGGGAAGGCCTGCTGATCAACTGCACCGTGGACACCGTCCTGCGGTTCATGCCGCCGCTCATCATCAGCGAGGAAGAGATCGATCTGCTCGTCGACGCGCTTGACCGGATCTTCGCGAAACGCTGAGACAGCAACTCGCAGCGCATGACCCTGTGCTGCACGCTATCAACCGCCTCTGGAGAACACATGAAAAAAGATCTGCTTGCCATTGCCGACCTTACCCCGAAGGACATTGCGAAGATACTCAAGCGCTCGGCGGTCCTGAAGAAAATGCAGAAACAGGGCAAAGACCATCAGACGCTCAAGGGAAAGTCCCTCGGCATGATCTTCGAAAAATCCTCGACACGGACGCGGGTGTCCTTCGAGGTCGGCATGTTCCAGCTCGGCGGCCTGGCGCTGTTCCTGTCGCCGGACGACCTCCAGATCGGCCGCGGCGAAACCATCGCGGACACGGCACGCACCCTCTCGCGCTACCTCGATGGCATCATGATCCGCACCTTTGCCCAGGCAACGGTCGATGAGCTTGCCCGCTTTGCCTCGATCCCGGTGATCAACGGTCTGACCGATCTTCATCACCCGTGCCAGGCCCTTGCGGACCTCCTCACGATCCAGGAAAAGAAGAAAAAACTGAAGGGACTCACCCTCGCGTACGTGGGAGACGGGAACAACGTCGCCAACTCGCTGATCCAGGCCTGCGTGAAAGTCGGTATGCATTTCGCCATCGCCTGTCCCCGTGGATACGAGCTTGACGCCGCACTCCTTGGCACGGCGAAGGCAGAAGGAAGGAAAACCGGCGCGAGCGTGATAGTCACCAATGATCCTTATCGCGCCGTAAGGAACGCCGACGTCGTGTACACCGATGTCTGGGCGAGCATGGGACAGGAAGCTGAACATGCCAAGCGGCTTAAGGCGTTCCGGAGGTACCAGGTCGACGGGAAGCTCATGAAGGCGGCCAATAAAGGCGCGCTCGTGATGCACTGCTTGCCCGCGCACCGGGGCGAGGAGATAACCGCTGAGGTGATCGACGGTCCGCAGTCAGTGATCTTCGACCAGGCAGAGAACCGACTGCACGTACAAAAAGCGGTGCTCGATACGCTCCTGGGTTAGTAATTCCGGAAACGTATTTTTCTTAAGAGGGAAAGGAATGAATCGGAAATAGTCTTGTACAAGATAACAGGATTTACAGGAAGTAATGTCCCTGAAAGATAATCCGGCGTATCGAGCTATCCTGACAAAAAACATTTGTTTCCCGCCTGTCCGGGTCATGCCAGGTGCCGCATTATAACCACGATCCCTGTTTAAAATTATAAGAAGAGCTGATGCACAACCACAACTTGGGAACAATAAGTCTCAAATTAGAATCTCACACTGACATGCCTCCTTAAATATGCTATAACTATCTTCATTGATCGTCATCGCTATGTGTGGAGGTATGTGCATGAAGCCTTTGATCGGCATCACCATGAACCTTGAGGCGGAACCCACCAGAAACCTGAACATCCTTGACCAGGATTACGGCAAGGCGGTGCTACTGGCGGGCGGGTTTCCCGTCCCTATCCTCGGGATAGAAAATTCCATTCCAGATCTGGTAAAACGTCTGGACGGTTTTGTCTTCACCGGGGGAGATGATATTGACCCGCGTTTCTATAAAGAGAAGCCCTTGTCCGGCGCTCGCATCCGGATCTCTCCCGATGCGCGCACACGGTTCGAGATCGAGCTCTTCCAGGCGGTGGCAAAGGTAAAAAAACCCGTGCTGGCGATTTGCTACGGCGCGCAGCTCGTGAATATCGCGTTGGGCGGCAAGCTGTACCAGGACATCGGGCTTCAGGTCCCCAACCCTATTCAGCATGGCGCGGCACGGCCCGGAGAAAAGGTCTTTCATGATGTCGATATCTTCGAGGGAACGCTGCTCTCGCGTATTATGGGCGCTCCCCGGATCCGCGTTCGCAGCGCTCACCATCAGAGCGTGAAAAACCCCGGCAGGGGGCTCCACCTCTCTGCCGTGGCACACGACCGGGTGATCGAGGCCCTTGAGCCAAGGACAAAAAATTTTCTCTTAGCAATTCAGTGGCACCCGGAAAAAACACCCAATGACCGATACACCAAGAAACTTTTCAAGGCATTCATCAACGCGTCTCAAAAATGATCCTCCGGGTAAATCCGGAAGGTGTCCGGCGCTCCTGGGCCTTCTCCTCTTGGCGCTGCTGATCGCCCTTGCCGCCGGTTGCCACAAGTCCGATGATGGGCGCCTCTCGGGCCATCTGTATCTCCGGCTGAACAACAACCCGACAACCCTCGATCCCGCCTTGATCACCGATGTCCAGGGCGGGGGAATCGCCGCAAAGCTCTTCAATGGTCTCGTCCGCTTCAACGAGAACCTCGACCTTGTTCCCGATATCGCCCGCTCATGGAAACTGTCAGATGACCACGTGACCTATACCTTTCGGCTCAGGCCCGATGTCCGGTTCAGGAACGGCAGGAAGATCACGGCGCAGGACTTCAAGTATTCCTTCGAACGCGTGCTCGCACCCGCAACAAAAGCACCCCTCACCTGGGTCCTCGACCGGATCGAAGGCGCCAACGACTTTATGGCCGGGAAGACCGGAAGCGTTTCGGGCATCCGCGTCATGAACGACCATACCCTCGTGATCAAACTGCAAAGACCGTTCGGTCCCTTCCTCTCGCTCCTTGCCATGACCACCACATATGTAGTCCCCCGCGAAGAGGTGGAGCGGCTTGGACAGGACTTCGGCACCCACCCCGCCGGCAGCGGCCCTTATGTGCTCACTGAATGGAAACACGGTCAACACATCGTGCTCACCGCGCGGGAGGACTACTTCGAAGGCAAACCGAAGCTGACCGGCATCTACTACCGTGTCATCCCCGAGGACCTCACCGCAGTGTTGGAATTCGAGACCGGACATCTCGATGTGCTCCAGATCCCCTCTTCGGAATACAAGCGCTACACGACCGATCCTGCCTGGCGCGACCAGGTACACGGCAGGCCCGGCTTGAACAGCTACTTTCTCGGCCTCAACTGCACGCGTCCTCCGTTCAACGATATACGGGTACGACAGGCGGTGAATATGGCTGTTGACCGGAAACACATATTAAATACGGTCTTTGAAAAACGCGGTGTGCCGGCTATTGGACCGGTCCCGCCAGGACTCTGGAAGAGCAGGGTATTGCTGCAGAACCGTGAAGGATACGAATTTGATCCCGACAAGGCAAAGAACCTGATCCGCGAGGCAGGGGTCGAAGGGAAGACAATAAAGATCTACATCACCGCGGACCCTGAGGTCCTGGACATCATCGAAGTCGTCCAAAGCTATCTTGCCCAGGCGGGGCTCAAAGCAGAGATCATACAACTTGACTGGAGCGCGTTCAAGCAGGCAGTGAATGAAGGGGAACCGGACGCATTCTGGCTTTCCTGGTGGGCCGACTATCCTGACCCGGAAAACTTCCTCTTTCCGCTCTTCCACTCAGCGAGCGTTGGCTCATCCGGGAACCGGACACGATGCATCGATCCGGAACTCGACCGGATGATCGAGGTAGCCCAGCAGACCATGGATGATAAACTGCGTTACCGTCTCTACCGCCAGGCAGAGGACCGGATCATCAAGAACGCACCCTGGCTCTTCATGTGGCACAAGGCTGATTATTTTGTTATCCAGCCCTGGGTCCAGGATTTCAAGATCTATCCGATCTACTCCATTGACAAACGCGTGGATGTTACGGTGAAGAGGTAAGAATTCAATAACCAGGACAAAGATACCCGATCAGGACCTGAAGAAAAACCATGATACAGGATTATTGTCGCGCAAAGCCGCAAAGTTTTCTTGAGAACAAACGCTTTTCTTTGCGGCCTTGGCGGCTTCGCGTGAAACGCTGCTATCCCTCTCTTGACCTGAGTAGTTGCTGACAAAGAACAAGATGACATATGTCACAACACTGCGTTAAGAGCGAACGTCCTCATTTGACTTCTGTCATCTGAACCTACCCTTTCCACTCATGGGCCAGCTGTTTCACCTTGGTTGCCATTTCAGAGGTAAATTCCTTTATGCCGTGGGCCTCGCGGGCATGCACAGCAACGCCGTCGACAAGCAGTTCCTCGGTCTGTGCAATATACTTCCAGCCGCAGGAATACCCCAGGTCCTTGCAGGAAATCTCTTTCAGCACGAGGTTCTCAGCCTGTTTTGCTTCGACCGGCGTAGGATTACTGAAGGCATTCTTTATTTTTACCACCATTTCCGAGCTCAGTGCCGTTATGCCGTGTACATCGCGCAGATGAACAGCCGCGACATCGGCGAGCCGCTCTTCTGTTTTGGCAATGTACTTCCAATTGCACTTATTACCGAGGCTTGCGCATTTAAACTCTCTCATAACTCTCCTCCTCTACCGGTTTCCGGTAATGAAACAAGATAGTATACATCCTGCTTATAGTATAGCACAGGTCAGCATCGGTTTTCTGGATGTTAAAAACACCCATGCGTGATACTATGGTTAGAGAGATGGGAAGTTTCCCATAATAAAAAACATCCGATTAAACAAAAAAACCGCCGGTTAAAAGATCATACCGGCGGTAAATATGACTGATTGGATATATTCCAGTCCGTAACTCGATGAGTTTCCGGGACCGCTCTCCTTTAATTCAGTCCTCCATACGAATGGAGCCCCGAGAGCACCAGATTGACTCCAAGGTACGTGAAGATCACCGCGAGGAACCCAACGGCGGAGATGACCGCCATTTGTGTCCCCTTCCAGCCGCGCACATAGCGTGCATGAAGGTAGATGGCATACACGAACCAGGTGATGAGCGACCACGTTTCTTTCGGGTCCCAGCTCCAGTAGGTGCCCCAGGCGCTGTTTGCCCAGACCGCACCGGTGATGATGCCGCCGGTCAGGAGCGGCCAGCCAATGGCGATCATGCGGTAGGTCACGTCATCGAGAAGGTCCGGGGAAGGCATATACTGTTTAAGAAACTTTTTCAGCCCCATCCCCTTGGACCAGATCAACCAGAACAGGACCAGCACGACGGCCCAGCTCACGAGCACCATGGGAACGGAGTGACTGAGGAACGTTGTTTCGAAAAGGTGGTCCTTGAATGACTCGCCCTCGGCAAGGGGGTGGTACGCAAGGGAAACGGAGTCGATCCCCATGCCCACAAGCAGACTGATCGTCATGGTCACACAGATCGACCAGAAGAGAAACACCTGGGTCTTGTGTTTTGCCCCTGATGAGACCAGGTAGATGAACCAGGCGAGGACCAGCGCGCCGAGCCCCATCCAGTACACGGTCTTCATATCTTTTCCCATGCTTGCCATATAATTTCCGAGCAATACAAGAACAACGATCGCCGCGATCCCTGAAAAGAGGTTTTTCGCCGGGCCTCGTTCTTCCGTATCCATGAGCAGATAGATCATGCTGATGGCAAAGGCAACCCCGAAGGCCGCGTACCCGAGAAAGCTGATGAGCACATGGTAGAACAGCCAGTTGCTCTTGAGCGCAGGGACGAGGGGCGTTATGTCCTTGCTGATACCCGCCACATTGATGAACGCAAGCGCCAGAAAGGCGACCGGCAGCACGAATGCGCCGAAGGCCCTGGTTTTATACTTGTACTCGACAATGAGATAGATGAGTACGGTGCTCCAGGTGAAGAAGACCAGGGATTCGTACAGATTGGACAACGGCACCCTGCCGATATCCATCTGGTAGGATTCCCTCCATCGGAGGAAGAGGGCGATCGTCTGGACCACTAACCCGGAGGAAGCCACGATCGACGCGATCTTGCCGATCGCCTCCTTCCGAAATGCCAGAAAGCTGATATAGAGCACCATCGCCACCAGATACGCCAACGTCGCTATGTTGAACAACAAGGAACTTTCCATCTACCCCTCCTGAAAGACACGCTGTTACTTGGCAATCTCGTCAACAATCACATTAAATCCACGCTCGAACCCCATCCGGTTCCTGTTGGCAGTGCCCGCTACCGTGACCACCGCGTGGCCTTTTCGGTCCTGGATCCTTACCCACAACTTTCTGTGGGAACCAAAGAACGCGATCAACGGGCCGATGCAGAGCAAAATGAACCCGGCATAAACCACCCAGACGCCCGGGTCCTTGGTGACCTGGAGTCCCGTATACCTCGTACCCCAGTAGCCGTTGTAGCTGATCGTGTAACCTTCGGGCGACGGGGGCTGGGCCGGGTCCGTTTTCATGACAGTGGTTTTGTAAACCGGTGTCTTGCCGTTATATACCTCGATCTCCACCGCCGGGTTTATATACTCATCATTCTGGGACCGATAGAACATCACCTGGCCCGACGCCGGGTCCCTCACACCATAGGGGGAGAAGCCAAGCACTTTGATCGTCCTGTCGATCGATGCAACATACGCTGAAGCTCCAGGATCAATGGCCACCACCTCGCCCATGGACGCGGGATTGTTCTTCTGACGTACGTTCAAGAGGATCTTTCCGCGGGCCTCCGGGACCGTCCCGTAGCTGGACTGATAGAAGGTTATTCCGTGAAAGGTGAGCGGATCGTTCACCCGAATGCGTTTGTCCAGGACCTTCTGGCCCTCCAGATTGAAGACGGAGAGCGTACTGTGAAATTCCGATGGCATCCCGGTCGGCTGTCCTAAAGGACTGATGTAATAATCCACGTCGAAGCTGTCGCACCGGACAAAATAACCGAGCGGCATGGCGGGCACGCCTGCCTCTGGATTGAGGATCACCGGACTCCCGGCGATCCCGAGGGCGTCCATGAGCTTGTCCCACATGGGCACATTCCTGAGATAGACGACTTTGGAGGCAGAACCCTCGGGCAGGTTCAAAAACGCCTTGAATCCGAAGAAAGAGCCGATCAGCGCTCCGACAAAAATGAGGATAATGCTGGTATGGGTAACGTACACGCCCAGCCGGCTATAGACGCCTTTCTGGGTCATGAATTGGGTCATGCCGTCGCCTCTTGATTCAACAAAGCGGTATCGGTGCGCATTCAGGACCTTGACCGCGCGCTCCTCTGCCTTGTCCATGCCGTCCTTGAACACGATCTCTTTTTTGAATTGAACGGCTTTCAGGCTGTCTTCTTCAATGGGTTTGAGCGGCGCCGTGATGATCTTCAAGGTATGAGGGAAGCGGTCAAGGGTGCATACCGTCAGGTTCGCCGTAAGGAGGAACAGGAGAAGCACGAACCACCACGTATGATACATGTCGAAGAAGCCGAGCATCTCGAACAGCTGAACGGTGGACTGGCTGTACTCCTGAAGGTATTTCTCCGGCGATTCGTTCTGCTGGATCACCGTTCCAATGACCGAGACGATCGCAAGAATGATCAGCAGCACGACCGCGAGCTTTACGGAAGAGAGAAATTTCCAGACCTTGTCCGCTGCAATTTCAACGATCCCTTTTTTATTTTCCAATACAACCTCCCGCGTGAAAACAGTGGCGACACGTTAACATATTGCCCACCAGCGTGTCAAGATGTTTGCCGTTCTTCAAGAATTATGGTTCCTCATGGAAAAGGATCCCATAAACACATCGTTGCTATCATGGGACCCTTAATAAATATGCATGGATCGCCTGAGCCGCTTTTCTGCCGGCGCCGAGCGCCGAGATGACCGTGGCGGAGCCGGTCACGATATCGCCGCCTGCATACACCCCCGCCCGGCTGGTATGGCCTGTTTTTTCGTCGGCGATGATGTAACCGCATTGGTTGACCGCCAGGTCACGGGTGCTCCGCGACACGAGCGGATTGGTGTTCGTGCCTACGGCCATGATCACCGTATCAGCCCTGACCAGAAACTCCGATCCCTTCTTTGGGTGTGAACGTCGGCGTCCCGAAGCATCGGGTTCTCCCTGCTCCATGCGCACGCATTCGACCGCGACGGCATGGCCGTTCTCGCCGATGATCCTTTTCGGGCTCGTCAGGAGTTCGAGAATGAGGCCCTCTTCCCTCGCGTGGTGGATTTCTTCCCGCCGCGCCGGCATCTCGGCTTCCGTGCGGCGGTAAATGATGACCGTTTCCCGCGCCCCCAGGCGAAGCGCTGTTCTCGCGGCATCGATGGCCACATTCCCGCCGCCCACCACGGCAACCCGTTCTCCTCTCCTGATCGGAGTATCGTATTCCGGCGTCGAATACGCCCGCATCAGGTTGATCCGTGTCAGGAACTCGTTGGCCGAATACACGCCTGCAAGATGCTCCCCTTCAATGCCCATGAATTTCGGCAGACCCGCGCCCGTGCCGATGAAGCAGGCATCAAAATCCTCCATGAGTTCGTCCACGCTGATGAGTTTGCCCACCACGGCGTTCGTGATGATCTCGACACCCATTCTTTTCAGGACAGCTATCTCACGCGCCACGATCTGCTTCGGGAGGCGGAACTCGGGGATCCCGTAGACCAGGACCCCGCCCGCTTCATGCAGGGCCTCGTGGATGGTAACCTGATGGCCGAGCTTTGCAAGATCAAAGGCGCAGGCCAGTCCGGCCGGTCCGCTTCCGACGATCGCGACCTTCTTTCCCGTCAATACCGCTGCCACCGGAACTTCACCCGGTCCCTGCTCCGCCGCCCGGTCCGCGGCAAACCGCTCCAGGCGGCCGATGGCCACGGGTTCGAATTTCTTGCCAAGGGTGCATCGCTGCTCGCACTGGCTCTCCTGGGGACAAACGCGGCCGCAAACTGCGGGCAGGAGGTTTGCACTCCGGATGATGTCAAGCGCCTGGTCGAACTCGCCCGCCTTGATCGCCTGGATGAACCGGGGGATGGGGACGCTCACCGGGCAACCGGCGACGCATTTCGGGTCTTTGCAGTTCATGCATCGTCCGGCTTCCGTGAGCGCCATCTCCGGCGAATAGCCGAGCGAAACCTCGTTAAAATTCGTGCGTCGTTGCCGGGGGTCTTGTTCAGGAATAGGTGTCTTATGCGGGAGTATCTTTGCGGGTCCTTTCTTTTTTCCCCCCGCGCTGATCACTTTGCGGTGGTCTTGATTACTCACAGACAGGCTGCCTCTCTCTGCCCAGCATCTGGTCATGGCGCAGTTTCCATGCTTCAAAGGACTCCTGCTCTTCGCTCTTGTAAGCCTTCTGGCGGTTCATAAGCAGGTCCCAGTCCACCAGGTGGCCGTCGAACTCGGGGCCGTCGGTACAGGCGAACTTCGTCGCGCCGCCCACGGACACGCGGCAGCCGCCGCACATCCCCGTACCGTCGATCATGATGGGGTTCAGACTGACGGTCGTCTTGACATTGAACGGCTTCGTGGCCTCGCACACAAATTTCATCATAATGGCCGGTCCCACGGTCATGACCAGGCCGGCTCCGCTCGTTTCCAATTCCTGCTTCAACGCCATGGTCACGACACCTTTCATGCCTTTGCTGCCGTCATCGGTGGTGACCAGCACCTTGTCGCATACCTGCCGCATCTCCTGCTCGTAGATCAGCAGGTCCTTGCTCCGCGCCCCCATGATGACCGTCACCGCATTCCCCGCGGCCTTAAAGGCCCGCGCGATGGGGTAAAGCGGCGCTACGCCGAACCCTCCGCCCACAAGGACAACGTTCCCGACCTTCTCGATATGGGTCGGCATGCCGAGGGGTCCGCAAAGGTCGAGGATCTCGTCACCTGCCTGACAACCCGACAACTCGGTCGTGGTCTTGCCGACGGCCATCACGATCAGGCTGATGGTCCCTTCAACAGGGTTGATATCGGCAAGGGACAGGGGTATCCGCTCTCCCTTATCATGAAGGCGGATGATGACGAACTGTCCCGGCAGCGCTTTCCTGGAGATCAGGGGAGCGGCAATTTTATAATAATAAACATCCGGCGTTCGGATAAGTCTTTTCTCAAGGATTTTTGCCATAGCAAGCTATAGTACCATACTAAAAAGGATTTTTTCCACTATTAAATTGCCGGGGTCGGCATCCGGGGGACCGGTGAATGATGCCGGAGAGAGGTCATTCGGACCACTATTTTATCGCATCGATCAGTTGATGGCCAGGCCTTTCAACGCTGTCCTTTGAAACTGCGTGCACCCTGTCCACGGTTATTTTCGATCCATCGAAATCGATCGTGATCCTGCCGTTCTCCCAATCAAGGGACTCACCACCATCCCTCTTCCCAACGGACCAGCTGAGCGCTAGTGAGCATTCCGCGCAAAACCGCTTTTCAATAATGAGCGAAAACCTTCCGCTCATTCCTTGCAGACCTCGTCTTCCTTGCACATTCCAACATCAGGCGCCGTCGCGCCGGGCTGGGTGAGGATCCCCTGCGGATTGAAGATGTCCAGCGCCGTGCCTGCTTCATCCGTTTGCCGGGGTTTCTTCGTCTTTCCGGAACTCACCTTCTGGTTACCCTTCTCCGCGGCCTTCGATGTTTCCGAGCAGGTGAAGAGATAGCGCCTGATCGCATCCGCGCCGGTAATAAATATTTTTTGATATTGACTGTTCACGAAGAGCGTGGGTACATACTCAATACCCATGCCCTTGAGGTACGCGGCATATCCGTTCACCTCCACATGCTTCACCGGCATTTTGTTCGCTTCGAACTCCTTCATGATCTCAGCGCAGTGCTTGCACTCTTTGCTGTAGAACAGGACAAGCCGGTCATTTTCAGGCAAGACCACCGTCGTCGTGGCCGGCAACACCAGGTAGAACATGCTAAAGACCGCCGCCAGGGACACAAAGCCCGCTATCAGCGCTGTTTCTCCAGCGAGGAGTCTGAGGATGCCGAGCATGACCATGATCGCCAGGATGATCAAGCAGAGGACGCAGGGGGTGTGAATGCCGAAGGCCTGATACCCGGTGAAGAATCCTTCGCATGCCAAAGAAACGATCAGGATCAGGTTGATGAGCGAATCGAGGCCTTTTTTGTTCACAGAACGGTTCAGAAACGATAAGAACGCCAAAAGGGAAAAGGTCACGATGCCGATGAACAGGATCGAGAAATCTCCGTATCTCACGTGCTGCGCCACGGCCTTGCATCCCTCGGTCTGGCAAATGCTCTTGCCGAAAAATTGCATGATGATCTCCGTGAGGACGAAGATCGTGGCCAGCGAGCTCATTGCAAAAAATATTTTATGATATGCTTGTTTCTGCACCTGCATTTCGCTTTTTCGCCCCCCGGGATGGAAAATTTATACGGCGCTGTGACATTTTTTTGCGGCACACTTCAACCCCCTCCGCCGTCCGGGGGAAGAAGGGACAACGTTCGAGTGTCTATCTCTTCGCTGTTACCGGAACCACCAGCACCTTGCAGGGTGCGTGGCCGATGACCCTCGAAACAACGCTGCCCATCATGAGCCGGGTGAGCCCGGTGCGGCCGTGGCTGCCCATGATGATCGTACTGACCTTCCTTTTTTTCGCTTCGTCGACAATATCTCTGTACGGCTCATCACCCAGGTGCAGAAGGACCTCGCAGGTAACGCCTTCCTTGGCGGCCTTCGCTTTTATCCCATCAAGATATCTTCTCATGTCCTTTTCGAGCTTGTCCGCGGACTGCGCGTCCCAGAGTTCGACTTCGGCGTTTATCTCGATCACCAGCAGAACATACAAGGTACTCGAACAGGAACTGGCTATCTTGATCGCCTCGTGAACCGCGGCCTTGCTGAACTCTGAACCGTCAGTGGCAACCAGCAATTTCTCGAATCCCGGTGTTGGACATATCTGTTTAGCCATTGAGTATCCTCCTGTTTTTAGAATTGAAAATCTTTTGTAAAGTATCTATTCAGATTCAGAAGCAAATCTATTGAGGAGAAACGGGGAAAGACTGGGGAAATGGAGATAAACCTATTACTTGTTTTCTTCTCCCTTTCTCCAGATTCTCCCTTTCTCCTGCAAGGTTTTGACATCCTGAATAGTTACTTTATTGCACCGTTACAGCAGCGTCGCCGCGAGCTCCGCGAGATCGGAGCGTTCACCCTTCACCAGCGTAATGTGTCCGGCAATGGGCTCGTCCTTGAACCGATCAACCACGAACGTGAGGCCGTTGCTCGATGAGTCGATGTAGGGATTGTCGATCTGGTACGGGTCGCCGGTCAGTACGACCTTGGTCCCTTCGCCCGCACGGGTAATAATGGTCTTGATCTCGTGGGGAGTGAGGTTCTGTGCCTCGTCAACGATCAGGTACTGGTT
>Ga0184631_10000158_pt1 | contig 13347 bp, 24 predicted proteins | sample PLM4_90_b1_FD_133160 | JGI IMG/M metagenome (GOLD analysis project Ga0184631, IMG submission 133160) | Groundwater sediment microbial communities from an aquifer in East River, Colorado, USA - PLM4_90_b1 | ecosystem: Environmental > Terrestrial > Soil > Riparian zone | place: USA: East River... | reverse complement strand
CAATATCAGATTATCACCACGATGAAACTTATCTTCATTTGTAGTTGCACCAAATAACTTTGAACCACCAACCGAAACACTAGTTACATAATCAGGGCCAGTTGTATCGACTATAAAAGTCATACATTCAACGATTGACGGAGACATTACATCTACTATTTCAGCCATTTTTTACCCGCCATTTTCCTATAAATTCGGTATCAATTATCTCGTAAATGCTCATAGATAATTGAGAATAAATTGTTCCTACACCGACTAAATTAGCATTCTGTTTTAATTTTGCGCTAAAATCAGCATACAAAAAGTTTTTCGTATTAGAATTGAAAAAGTATTGACCAATTTCAAAATTTTCGTAATACTTAAATATTCTTGAGGAATAAGAGTAAACACTTTTCAAGTCAACTGATGTTCTCATATAAAAGCGAGGTATATTTTCAGAATCAGATAAATCTATCGTTTCAAGAAAATCAGACTCTGCTATGTTTGACGAAAAACTCAATTTATCTGCATAGTACAGCGCACCAGGGTTTAATTCAATGCCAAGATTTACACTACGATTACGAAAGTTCAAATTTACGTCTAATGCATCAGTAAAGTTGTATCTTCCAATCGTAGGTGTATTATAATCAGCCGAAAAAACACCGCCGACAATCATCAATCGAGAACCGTCTGGAATCTCTTTTATTATTGACATTATAACCTAACCCTTATTTTTCGCCCATCAATTGCACAGCGGACATTATAACCAACATCAATACCCGAAATGTCAATTACAATTGAAGTATTGCGCTCACAAAGATGATTAAAAACAAAAGGCGCCTTATGGCTACCCTGGGGAAGTTCGTTTAAAGTACTAAGATTAAAACTCTCCGACGGACTGCTAAAAAGCTCAGTTGCTAATGGCTCAAGAGTGTAGCTTCTAGTACTATCACTTAACTTAAAAGTCATTTTTACATCACCGTGCGATTGTCCATCAGCGGTAACGCATGGATAAGTAACGTAAATTGACCTAAGTAAAAATACAAAATCAAGTTCTATCTGAAAATTAAATTTCAAATAGAACCCTGTTTTAATAGCTTCCTGAAAGCTAACAAACGGGGAACCGTCAGGAAGAAAAACGTTATTATCACTCATAAATCCAACCTTCCTTTATTTTACTGGTATAGGTCGGAGTTTTCCTGACTTCAATTCTTCAACACGGAAACCATAAAAACATAAACGCCAACGGTTTTGCCACCCAGAGGCAGCGGTAGGAATATCGTTTTGAACCTGAAAAGTAATTATATCGGATTCTTTGAAAAGATATTCAAATTTATAAGGATAAAAAAGCTGATTCGGTGCGGGACCGAGATCGGCAGCCGCGAGAGTTGCACCACCTGTAATAAGACCAGCATCAGTTCTATCTACACGAACACGACCAGGAGAAAAAAGCAAATCCATTGGTACGTAGTCGTTAAACAAATCACGAGTACCTGCACCGCCCTTAAATTTCATTCTTAAAGTGCAAACGGCAGTATCTTCTAAGGTTGTTGGCCCAAGTGATTTAATTCTTAGTGTAGTAAAAGAGCCAGAAATTCCAAGGCAAAGAAAAGCACCTGCAGAAGATAAATTTAACTGCTGAGATTTCATTTGTCCCGCTGGGACAATGTCTTCAACATATTGAGGTTGAATAAACTGTGAACTTTGAGTTTGAAGAATTTTTGCTACATCAATTTTTTCACGCAAGAACTTCATAAATTTACCTTTTAAAGTTGTGTGAAAAGAACATGGGAATTTTTGTTCATGTTCTCTATGTTTAAATACAGAATAATATACAAATTAGCTTAACTGGAAAAGCCGTCCAACAAGACCAACTTTCAATTTGTCACCATCCAAACCAGCATCAGGAGCAATGGTTTGCTTGATGTCAAATGTGAATTTTGTACCTTGATCCAACTGGATTTTTTTCTGAAGTGCAATAATTCCGTTTGCATTATAGTTTGACATAAACTTGCTGTTTACAGTTACAGCGGGTGCAGTTTGAACGAAAAAAGCGCCACCAACTGCAAGAGCCAAATTATTCTGATAATGTGGTGTCTTGTTTGCAACAACAAGCTCAATAGTTGCCTGGTTCATCCACAACACAAGATTGTTCAGCATTACGTCTGTTTTAAGTACAGCTCCGATATATTGCAACTGGATTGCAACAATATCAAATGCCTGTCCCTGTGGGATTTGCTGGTACTGGTAATTCGACAAATCTTCAGCTCTACTCTGACTGTTGTTGAAAAGAGTTGTTTTTCCAGCAGCGTGTGCAAGAACATATGTGTCAAAATAAATCCACGGGGCCTTTACTTCTTTTTGGCTACCATATGTTTTACCTTCAAGCGTTGACTGAGCTCTTTTGCGCGAATTGGCCTGTTCAATGTTCATTTAAATTCCTTCTGTGAAATATAATTAAAAATATATGGTAACCAATGACAGATTACATCATATCCTCATCAACAGCCCCGTAAACATAATCATCAGACCCGTAAACTTCATCATTACCCTCAATATCTTCACCTTCCACAACTTCACCATCGACAACTTCCCCACGTAAATCAGAACCCATATATTGCACCTGCGGGTATTCATCCCCATGGACAGCAGAGGGAAGATAAACAAAATCTTCATCACCCGAAATGGGTAATTTTGGAAAAGAAGTTTTTACCTGTGAAATAAAAGCGCTAGCAGCTAGACCCATCAGAGGTATTCTAATGTACTTCTTTTTTGCAAGTACAGCCCCTACAGATCCAATTCCGAAAGTTAATAGATTCATTGCGAACATGTTTTTCATAGGGGAAACTTTTTTGATTTGAGATGCCCCTACCATGCCGGCAACCAAAAGAGCTATATCCATTGAAATCTCACCAACGCCAGCAATAATTTTATCGGTTTTATTTCCGCTTGACCTTTTGCGAAATTGTCGTTTAATCACCTGTGGAAAAGAAACACCCGATAAAGCCGGAGACCGTTTTGACGAACGTCTTTTTCTTGTAGAAACTTTTTTCTTTTTCACAGATGACCCCTTTGCTTTTTTAAATAATTCCCAACCCTTTTTAAAACCAAATTTTGCATAGCTTTTTGGAAGTCCAGGCATTTCAAACCCCTTTTTATAGATGTTTTTTTAATTTAATAACATTGTTCGCTACAATCAAACCGATAATTATTATTGCCGGTACAACTATCGGCATAGTAATTTTTTTCACATTTTTTGAAAAATCAGGAACATCAATTAATCCAGGTTTCATTTTCTCAAATTCTTTTTTAGAAACTGCCTGTTCTACATCTAATATCGGGTTCAAAAGCTTTGAACTAATTACACCTTTTTTGGTCAAATCATGCAGTTCTGACATAAAAATTAGAACTTCAGGCGCCGTATATCCTGTTATCAATGCAATTTGATTAGAAGTAGTTTGCGGCTTTCCGTCAGATGCAAACGAAAAAACAGGAAAAGCCCCACTCATAACACCGTCTCTATATGCGCTATAAATAGTAATACCTTTTTTTTCGTACCTTTTGTCAGGATACTTTTTTGCAATTTTTGATATTAAGGTATCGAATTCAGACATTTTATTTACCTTCTATATGCTTTACACGTTCCTAACCCTACTTGTAAAGGAACCTTTTTCTTGTGTGTCAATATCTTTATAAGTATTATTGAACCAACTAAAGCACCGCCACCAATAGCTAAGTTTTTCGGAGTTGTCAATGATTTAATCATTGATTGTTTTTCATTTTGTGCTGTCAATGTTTGTAAGGCATCTTGAGTAGCTGTGATTTCTGACTTTGGAACCACGGTCATGTCACTGGACTGGAAAGCAGCTTGCAAGTCAGTTTTAAATTGTCCTTTAGGTTTTGAACTTCCTTTTTTGGTAATTTTTTTACCAATTTTGGAACTTTGTATTTTTTTTGCTAACTTTTGTCCGGTTTTTGATTTGCCGAACTTCTTTAAACCTTTAAAAATTCCAGTTGCTACAGTTGCAGCAGCGGTGCCGACAAAACCGATGTCCCTATCACCTAAAATTTCATTACCATCCCCACGAAGATCATCTTCACCAAAAAACTTTTTACCCTGTTTTTTACGTTTTCGATAACGCCGAATTGCAAGAGCAGTTGCTACTCCAGGAATGGGGAAAAAACCAATATCATCATCACCACGTAGGTCTCCAGCGAAATCATTAACATACTCACCGCGTAATTCTTCACCGAAAAACTTTTTTCCCTGTTTTTTTCTTCTGCGATAACGTCGGAGTGCAAGGGCAGTTGCCATGCCTGGAATGGGTAAAAATCCAATATCATCGGAAGTGGAAGTTTCGCCAAATAATGATAATAATTGTGTCATTTTTGTACCCTTTATTTAACAATTTCGAAATTTGTAACTTTTTTTAATTGACCTATTTTGTTTTTTGAGTAGGTAGCATCGGCATTTATCCAATTTCCATTCAAAATTATCTGTGTAAAAATATGTTTTATATTTTTGTCAGGCGAATTGCTACTTAAACACAATCTATACGAACCATCACCATGATTAAGTTTCATGTAAGATCCCATGAGAATTGATTTTTTCTTACAATCCAGAGCATCAAATACTGTTAATAGATATTTAGGCCTTGAAACAATTTCGGTTTTAGATATATCGCGAACATACGGAATGTTTTTTACAAAATTATAGTACTCGTTAATATTCATTCCTGTTAAACCCGGAAATTCTAACAAATCATTGTAAAAGTCTCTAATCATTTTTTTGATTTCAGAGACTGTCTGATATTTATCGAAAAGTGTTACAAGTTCAGCTCGCATACTTAAGTATATATCATTTAAACGTAAAAACAGAGGTTTTTAATAAAAAAATAAAAAAAAGGAATTATCTTTTTTTGACAATCCCTTATTTTCGAACAATCGAACAAAATATTCGAAAATTCGAAATCCACTTAATCTTGATTAAAAAAATTTAATGTTTTTTAAATTTTAATTTTTTGTTGAATGTTTTTTCCAATATAAAGAAGAATAGCTCTCCTTAAAAAAATTGAAGTGTTGGAAATTTTTTCGCTTTTCATTGCTTCATCAATAATATTCCATTCTGACTGATCAAAAACTACTTGCTTTGTAATCGTTTTTTTCATATCAGTAGATTTTTGTTTTTGTTTTTTTTTAATCATTTTTTGCTTTGACTTTCTTTTTTTAGTTGTGACAATCCGCGAATAATTTCTACAGGAGAAACACAAGCTATTAAATATGTTCCATCTTGAAACTTTATTTCAGTCATTTCCTTAAAAACTTCATTTTGTGCTAACTGAATTACATTACCTGTATTAATCCATGCATGAAATTTATAGAAAGACGAACTATCAATTTCTTCATTTCTACGAGTACAAACTAATTTTACAAATATTCCTTTATACATATTTGCCGTGAATTGTGCAGGAAAATCAATTTCAATTAAACATAACTCATGAAGTTTTTGATGAGAATACAAAATAGGATGTATTAAACAGCTTTTTTTTTCACGATTAGGAGTGATAAAATTGATATTTCTAACATCACAATAAATATGCTTTCCATTACTTTCTAGTTTTTGTAGAAACCCCATAAATTTTCTCCTTAAGATCAAATATCTGACGGTCAAACCAGCCTTTATAATAAATCTGTTCAACGTATTTTATCAGCTGTTCTTTTGTTACAACGCCAACTACATTGGGATTTTTTTTATTAATTGAAAGTTTCAATTTTTCAAATCCTAAACTCATTGCTACTTCATTCTGATTTTTTATCTTTGCGTCAGATATTTTTATTTTAGCATAACTTTTAATATCATTTACATCAATACCGAGCTTACTTTGTACGGCTTTCGAAAAATTTATATCACCATTCCATGAGGTAGTATAAACTTCTGCTAAAACTTTTTTTGTCATTTTAGCAACCAGTTTACGTTTTTCTGTTGATTCTACTAGCTGGATTGTACAATTGTTTTTACCACGTCCTTTATCGTTTGAGAAAAATATGAAAAGTTGATTACCGTTTTTTAGTTTTTCAATTTTCTGGAGATGCATTTTTTTTATTTCCTTTTCTTTAAAAATAAATTTTATAAATACGGATTATTTACACATACCGCAACTGACTCAGAGAAATTAATTCTAACATCAACCACTACATACCCGCTTGCTATTAGATCTATCATTTTATTTAAACCTAATTGCCCAATGGGCAAAACTTTAGTTTCTTCTGACTCAACAATTATCTGTAAAGTTACTAAGTGTTTCATGCTTCTTCCTTTTTTAATAGAACTGCCTTTAAATCATTTTCAATCTTTTCCATTCTTAATGTAATAACAATCAAATTGATATTGATGTTTTTAAGAACGGCATACAAAGCTTCATTTTCGTTACTCATTTTTTTTTCTTCTTTCGTAAATTTTTATTAATGCATTTTTTGCTCTTGAATAGTTTGCGTTAACGGGACAAATAGACGCATGTTTTTTTCGTCAATCAATTCGTAATTATATTTATGCACGATTATTTTTTTTGCGTACATTTGTTCATTAGGAAAACATTTTGTAGTATTAAAATCGATAACCACAAAAAAACTATCTGGTTTTGCATAATGAACATTTTCAATATTGTCCTTGCTCATTTTTTCTCCTTACTAATTTTTTTTAAATTCAGTGTGACAATTAGTAGATAATTATCAAGTATTATAATTACAGCATGCGGGGACTCGTTTCTTGCTCTTCCCTTTTTCTATAATTGTAATTTTCAAAACAAATATCTCGTTCAGTTTCTAACCATTCAGGCAAATCGATAATAACCATATCACTACTGATATTTTTAAGAATATAATCTTCAATTACTTTTAAATATTCATCGGTTGTTAAATGATCAATCAAAAAAGCCTTGGATATATTGACTTTTTCAATCTCATAAAGATACTTTGCTTTCTCGTTCTTATATGTTAATCGCAAGACTGACTTAGAAAGCCAATTTTCAGCGGTAATATTCTTAGGAACACCAACAAATACCATACTTTTACTATGTACAGGATACTTAAGCAATTCATTCAAAAGCTGCATCCTTGTTTCACGCAAAGCGTTATAACTTTCATGCTCGTCTGATATATCGAGCAGTTTTGAAAACACATCTTTCAATTTATCTCGTAACGGATCACCGACAGGACAATCAAGTACTATTGTCTGAATACAATAACCATCGGAACCGAGAGAAAGATTCTCATTTGGTTCTGCTTCAACCGTAACAGTTTTTTTCATCATACTAGTAACCAACATTTTTAACTTTCCTTTTTAAGTTTATCCTGGTATTGATGATCTTCATCAAACCGTCTATATATAATATAACATATTATCTTATAATATCCTATAATATAATAAAAAATCTTCATCATACAAATCAATGACTTACATGTAAAATTGAAAATATGAATTATTATAAGTAAAGTAGTTACCAGAAAAGTATCTTTAAACTATAACGTAGGTACTTTTTGCAGCTTTTTTGTGGAGTTCAATTTCTTCAGGAGTCATATTTGTAGCTAAGATTATTTGTTCAGATGAGTATTTTGCAAATTGTACACAATCAATACCATCATCAATAAAATCTTCTATATTTTGTCTTTTATCACAATCTTGTTTTAAAATAAGATACTTCTTAATTTCATTTTCATCAGTGTAAACATGAACAGTTACATTATTTTTTCTATAATTACCCCAGAATTCTTTTGAATTTATTCTAAATTGTTTTTTCTTTTTATCTAAAAATGCCTCAAAAGAATTACGAATTTCGTTATAATTAAGAAACCCGTTTTTTTGCAATGAATAATCAAAGCTTCTTATATTTTTAAATTCTATTGATCTTTCAGATCTATGCTTTGCAGTCATAACCGCTTGAGCCGCAGTAAAGGCATATTTTCTTAAATCTTTTATTTTACACATTATGTCATCAGAGCTTTTGAAAATAGCCTGATTTTCTTCTTGTGGTGGACTATAACCATATCGATAATCTGAGTATTCACTGGAATATATCTTATATGTTAAAGAATCGTATTTGTCAACATATTCTTGTCTTTTGATTTCTCTATCTTTAATTGTCATCAACGCCATTGGGTTTCTACGATCACACCGGAAATAACCGACCGTGTTAAAAAGTCTTCGATTGCCACGACGTTGAATCAACTCAATGTACTGTTCGGGTGTTAATCCATTCAATGAATTATCTTCTGTCAACTTTGTATTATACTTAAATACTTCCGCACTTTGCATCATTATTGATTGAGTTATTGACTCACAATGTATATCACCAACGAATTCTTTATACTTGATTGCTTTTACATCATAAATAAATGCCTGGCAATTTGTTGCTAAATACCATTCATACTGAATTTTTGAAAGCTTGATTGTTTTTTTATGTCCAGGATTTTTTTTGTCATCTATTTCAATTTGATAGTTACTATCATAAATTTTTGTATCAAGAGGATTATTTGTAAAAGCTAAAAAATGTGCGTGAACATGCCATTCATTAGAACCAGTGCCTATTTTAATTTCAATATTCGAAAGTGCAGCTTTAATTTTAGACGACTCACCACCACTACACGTTTTTGCCCGTTTTTGACCCATTTTTCGAAATCGTAACATTGATTTAGAAAGAAAATTTATTCTCTCTTCGAGATTGGTTCCCCCTGGAATTGTTGCGGTGCACAGATAAGCGCCAGTATAACCATAAGGCAGGTTTTGTTCCTGACATTGTTTTTCAGTTACAACATAGCGCTCAACAGCAAGTTCAACAGCAGGCAGATACATTGCACGTCGCTTATTAGATGTACGAGCCGCGCAAATGGGGCAAACTATTGGATTTTTACAAAAATTAGCATTGTGTAGACGGGTTTCACCATTTTCGTATCCTCGAAGCTCTAAAAGAGTACTACAATTTTTTATTGCTAAAATCTTTTCACGTATGTCGTTTTTGGTGTATTTGTCGATTGCTACAACATCAGTATCAATTAAGATTAGATCTAAATTAGCATAAATTTTTTTGATTGCAGCCTGGGAAACTACTCTTAATTTATTTATTTTCTCAAATAACTTGCTTACGGGGGATTGCATATTGTATTATTCAACTACTTAGGGTTTCGTTTTGGGGAACAAGTGACGTTTGATCATAGAGCTTGTTCCCCTATCTTCTACCTTCAGTAAGTTCCTTTCCATTTTTAAGTTTTAACAACTTTATTTTTTTCAGCTTTTTTTACTATCGGTATCTGAACACTAGGTTTTGCGGCTATAGGTGTTCTTGATACCATATTTATTCCAAAAGATTTTAATAAAAAACCCGCTTTATCATACCCATACTCTTTTCTCAAAGCTCCCGCAATATCTTTTACAATAATCGGATTTTTTGCAAGTTCAGTATACTTCGAAAAAGCTGGATTTTTCTTTATGCTATCAACCACCGGTTGAGCTCCAGGAAGACCAAGCATAGGCAAAATCATTTTTGCGGCATCAACGACCTGTTTTACTATCTCAAGAACTCCACCGTCTAGCATACCAGTTGCGGATTCGTTTTGATCAACTTCGGAAATTTCGTTTTTGTTTTCAATTAGACCAAACTTCTTTTCCAGATTTAGCTCAAAAGATCTTTCCATTACATTCTGTTGTATATCCATAAATTTTCCATACATTTCCTGCATTTTGTTTTGTACGTCGCTAAAAAGCTCAAGAGGATCACGACGAGATTCGTTTGAATCGTTTCCAGATCGTGAGTAAGCAGTTTTTACAATGTCAGCAACCATTATCATCATATTGGTTGACATATCATTTGAATTTTGTGGAGACGCTATTAATGATTTTACTGAAGTATTTGCAGGGAATGCGGATTCATCAATTTCATATGTCCATGATTCACTTTTTTGCTTACCATTTACATACCAAATAGTTTGGATTTTATATTTTCCACCCCTAAATTTTTCAGCAATTTCTTGCTCATCAGGAAGATAATTTTCATATTTGAAAAGAAATGGAAAACGAACCTTTTTATTGTGGTCCTGAGTTATACGATAAACGTATACATCAAATTCAGTACTTTCAGCTTCACGACTTTTTTTAAATGCCATTATTCGTGATAATGTACTATCGGTTTCGGTATTTGTTTCGATTTCATCACTCATTAAATTTTTTCCTCTTAGAGTTTTGTTTTATTATCAAGAAAATAATGCCACAAATAATAATTAAACTGAAACCGGATCCAGATTCAGTTTTTTTTTACCTTCAACGAGATTTATATAATCCTGTACTGTATCAATACCAGGATTATACTTTGTTACCATTTGCGAAAAAGCAGTATCCGGAGATACGTTTCTAAATTTTGGATAAAAAACGGACTAATAGGGGATTGGTTTCCCGTTAAAGGTTTTAAATTCCTTTAAATATTTTTTTATTGTCCCCTCAAACTGACTTCAAATTGTGGATTTCTTTATAACAAGATCATCAGAATTTAAATAGCCAAGTGTTTTTGAAGTATCATTCATAAACTGAATTAAACCACGTGCACCAGTTTTTTTATTGCGTGCAAGTGGATTCCATTTTGATTCGAAATTAATTAAATTGAACAAATCATCTCTTGTTACACCGAGACGTTTTGATATTGTAACCAGCGCGTTTTCTTCATTCACTTTTAAATTCATTTTCTTATCCCAAGTTTCTTTAAGGCTACAAAGATAAGTCCGGCCTCACCTATAAACAATGGCCACATCTTTTTAACTATCAACGGCATCAATATCCCGATTACATCGATTTCAATATCAGGTCTACTTTTTACGTTCATTTGCTTTTCAACAAAATCGCGAATGATGAGTTTTTGTTTTTCATTGAGAACTATTTTAATAGAATTTTCACGCTGTATTAAAACGGCAGGTTCACCCGTAAATTGAGTGATAAACGCCTGCATCAGTTGCGCTTTTACTTGTGTGATATTTTTAACCGGCATCATTCACCTTTATTTGTGTGATATTTTTCTACTACATCGGTTAATTTTTGCATTGCAGAAGTATTGTTTTCGACTAACTTTATCACAGAATATACGAGCTTGATATTTGCAGCCAACAACATACCACAAAACACCCACACAGGCCCGTATTGATTCAGTGATTCCATTATCTCTTTTTTCTAAGCGCATGAGTACGACCAGCAATTATGCCAATTAAAGCACTTATAGCACCTATAATTACAGTTACTAAATTTATTCCTGTACTTACATCATTTACAATTGTACTATCCATTTTTGAGCTCTCTCTCTTTGATCATTTCGTTTAGAGTAATTATAATTTCACTATCTTTATCGTGATCTGAATTGAGTAAAGATTTAATAGTTATTCTTAAACCTTTAATTTCTAATCTGTTTGTTTTTTCTTCAACTTCAGTCATTTTTTATCCTTAGTATTTTGTTATATTAAAACTTAAATAATCAGAACCATTCATAATAAACTGATTACCACCATCTATTCTACGGGCCCATATCTCGACACTAAAAACACCGTTTGTGGTAGTGGAATAAACCAAACTACCAGCAAATGGAATGTGATACGAAGATTGTTGATTATTCCACAAGCAAATTGATGATTGATAAACTCCATTGATAAACAAGCCAAATTCAAAGCGATTTATTGATGTTCCGTCGCAATATCCAGATCCCGCCAAATGTACAAAAAAATCACGTTGACAGAATGCAAAATTTGCAAATGACCTTACAAGTTGCCAGCTACCAGAATTTATAGTTATTGTACCCGCTGATATTGGGATTTCTTGAACAAGCAAATACGGCAATGGAGTTGTTTCAAATCGTTTCCACTTTCCAGTAGTTTTGTCACCAATTAATCCAATGGTATAATCTGGATTTTTCATTACGTACTGTGTTCCAGTTAGACCCTCAACCGTATCAGCACCTGAAGGGGTAATAATCAAATTATTTGCCCGTACAAGTTTACTTATACTAATAACTTTATCATCAATCGTTGTTGCAGCTGATAACAACGGTAATGTGAGTGTAACATTTCCACCAGTAGTATCAACATTAATGATAATGTCATCGTTGCCTATTAGAGTATTCGCGCTTACGTTTAAATGATGATAATGAAGTCCGCCAATTATTTGCACAGGTAAAGATGCAGAATTTGGTTTATATCCTACACGATCACCTATACCCAAAACATTGTACCCGTCGGAATCTATACCATACGGAGCACCTGGATAATCTGCATTTTGTCTAAAATGGATGTCACAAGGATCATTTAGGTAAATTCCATCTCTTCGAGCAGCATTTGTAGTATTGAAATGATAAGAACGTCTAATCATGATTAAGCCACCTTATCAATATAGTAAATTTCGATTAATGCAGTCCCTGCAGTTGATGTATTTAAATTTGCACCAACAGAACGAGCAGAAATAAGTAGATTGACGGGATTGTTAAAATCAAAACTTTGTGCACTAAAACTTTCCGCATATTCCGTATTACTTACAGCACTACCCATTACATCGTATTCAGTCATTAAATCTTGAATGCCCCCAGCGATACCAATCATTAAATAATATGCTGTAATTGCAGGACCAGTAAATATTACGCTATGTTTTAATCTGATAAATAAAACAATAGCACCGGCAGGTAATGCAAATAGAGTTATGCTTTTTGTTAATGACGCATCTTGCAATTGAGCATGTAGCAATGTCACTTCTGTTTTTTTATAATATGTAGATAAAATAGGAGCAATAGTACTACTATTCCAACCACGACGCCCAGAACTACCATTGCTTGAAATTCTTTGTTTCATAAAAATTTATGCCAATGAGAGACTATGCAAAATTTTAAAAAATGGAATTATATAAAACGTTTTTCCATTGTATGCAACCGGAACATTTTTCATTGAAATCTTTGGAGGCAAAAGCCAATCGGTCCAAAGTGTATAATCTTCTGTCAAAAGATTTTTTGTTGGATCGACCATATTTATCGAAGTTTCGCACTCCATAAATGTTTGTAGAGACATTTCATAGTTTTCGAGAGGTGCATTTAATGCACCAAAAAAGTTTGGATTCGTATAATAATTGCCGGTTACACTACCCTTTGGAGTTAATGTTAATCCTGGATTCGGTGTAATATCTAAGCCAGTTTTCCAAAGAGTAAAACTTTCAGGTATTACGAAACCAAACGAAAGCAATATCAGATTATCACCACGATGAAACTTATCTTCATTTGTAGTTGCACCAAATAACTTTGAACCACCAACCGAAACACTAGTTACATAATCAGGGCCAGTTGTATCGACTATAAAAGTCAT
>Ga0184631_10000157_pt1 | contig 13401 bp, 13 predicted proteins | sample PLM4_90_b1_FD_133160 | JGI IMG/M metagenome (GOLD analysis project Ga0184631, IMG submission 133160) | Groundwater sediment microbial communities from an aquifer in East River, Colorado, USA - PLM4_90_b1 | ecosystem: Environmental > Terrestrial > Soil > Riparian zone | place: USA: East River... | reverse complement strand
TGAAGTTATACCATGTGCAGCAGATGTTACAAAAATAGGGTCTGTTTCAGTAATAATATAACCTGAATTATTAGTAAGTAATGATATGTTATCACCTGCTTGTAAATATCCTCCTACTTGGTTATCAACATACGCTTTAACAGATTGTTGCGTAGGTACAGCAGTATTACTATCAGATACCATGTTATCTTCATCTAATATAGATGTAATAGTAACTGTAGAACCTAATTGTAAACTAGTTGTATGTATCTTACCTATAACTCTAAATTGTTCTGTACCTGCTAACGTAGTTCCTCCTATGACTACACTATCTGTAGAAGTAAGAGGTCTAAGTATTCCTGTAGAGTATCTAAACCAATATGAATCAGTAGGTGTAGTACCCCCTCCAATTAAATAAGGGTTATATCCATCTGTTAATTGTATAACAGCTTTTTCAGATTCATACGCTGGAATATCTATAGGAGTTATAGCACCTAATACTATATCATAAGGGCTACCAAGGATAATTGCTTCCATTCAATAATAGTCTTTCTAACGTTTCTAACATTTGAATCAACTCTGTCTTTCTAGCTACAAATGCACTACTCTCTATTGATTTAAGATAAGTATAGTAATAACTAGCTTCATTTATATCTCTGTACCCACTTGGACAATCACTCCATTTAGGTACTTTCCTTAACTTATCGTATACCTTAGTCTTTATTTGACCATACATAAGAATTGAAAAAGACTTAGTTGCTACATCTACCCATGTACCTCCTACATAATGTTGTACTTTGTATACAACATCCCATATACCATCTGGTAACAAAGTATCTGTAGTACCCATTGGGGAACTACTTATCATTAAGTTAGCAGCACTTATAGGAAATATCATAGCAGCCTGAGTAGCAAAAGGACCACTACCAACTACATAACAATCTATTTTATCATATACAGTAACAGCAGTAGGCGTATTTATAGTTATATCTAAAGTAAGAGAATAAGTCAAACTTGTTCTAGCAGTTATATCTGTATAACTAGGTGTCCCCCAATCTGTAGAAGTATCTGTAAGTGTTAATAATTTGCTGTCATTCCTTTCAACAGCCGATAGACTCAAAGTTAATGCCATTTCTATAATTTTATTAATTCAACGATTATGTCGTCTATTGCATTCCAATCATGTTTGAATGCTTCATTTCTAACTTCTTCTGATTTCAAAGTTAGTTCATTGGTTATATAATAAGAATATCTAATGTCAAAATTAGATATTATACTATAATGTTCAAGTTTATTTGATTTGAGCCATTCTTGATTGAAATAAAAGAATGACCATTCTCCTATATATCTAATATGTGTAGGATCACCAAATGCTCTAATAGATGTGTAATATGGAGCAGTTATAGTAACCTTACCTCCAACTTTCATTATTCTATATATTTCATCCATAAATTGAATAAGTCCATCTCTTAAATCGTTGGGATTTTTAATATCATGTGGGATGTGCTCTACAAAATGAGAACAATTTAATTCTTCAACACTATTAGATTCAATATTCCAAGGGTACTTATTTAAATCCATTGCTAAATCAGTTGAAGGTGTTTTAGCAACATCTATTCCATAGAAACCTTCGCGCTTATTATTACCACAAGCCAAGTCAATTTTTAATTCGTTTACCATACTGTGTCCGTTTTACTATCAAAGTGTCCTACTAAAATACGATTATCACATGCGAACTTATACCCTAGTTCAGCGGCTTTCCTATAGAAATAGAAGTCTTGTGTCATTATACTAGTTCCTTCATAAGAGTTACTTACTTCAACTGTCTTAAACCAAGGTGCTTCTATATCTCTAAACATATCTAATTTGAATAGATTAAATCCCATTCCTAAAGCATTAGCTTTCTGTACTTGTCCTGGTATCGGTATCAATGGTTTACTGTCCATTTTATCTACTTCAGGATCACCAAATAACATTGGGAATCCATTCTGTGTTTTACTCCAATATAACCCTCCTATAACATCGTATTCATCAATACTTTCATATAGTTTTAATAGTCCATCTGCCGGTGGCATATTATCTTCTTCTATAGTAAGTATGTATTTAAACTTACTTAAATAGGGATTATCTAATACATATTTTATTAAACTATTGTATGCTTCATCAACCTGCATACTTTCTGCAAAAATAGGACCAGCAACCAACTGATTCATTGGTTTTAACAATTTCATCCATGACTGTACTATCCTTGTAGGAAATAAACCTCTTGTTGGACATACGATTATGGTCGATAAATCTTTGTACATCTTAGATTTCTCTACTCTTTCAATTGATTGCTCAAGATTTGTATTGTGTAATCCTATAGTATTTTCTCCTAAAATTCTCGGTTCCATATTGTGTTATAAAAGTATGGGGTAAATTTTACTCTACCCCATACAAATTAATTTTAAACTTCGTGAGCACTAGCGTAGATATAATCTACGTAGAAATCATAACTTGCAGTTGCGGCAGAGTTAGAACTTGCCTGTGCTATCAAGTTAAGTTCTGAGTCAACAGTAACTAAAATACCAGCACCTGCACTTAAAGCTGTGGTAACTGGAGTTGCTGAGGCACCTAAGTTTGATACGTTAATAGTAGCACAAAGGTTTACAGAACTTATACGAGGGGCAACTGTAGCTGAAGCACCTGTCAAGGTAACAGCATTAGCTGATAACCATCTCAATCCTGTTACAATGGCTCCTTTAGGAATATACACTCCTGTAGAAACAGTTGTAGCAACATTTGGAATAGTAATGTTAGCAAAAGCTGTCCTTTTTATATTTAATTCATTCATAGCAATTAATTAATTTTAATTATTAAAATGTTACGTTATCAAATGCTTTAGCCGCAGAAGCCATCCAAGGATTTAATACATTTAATACATCGGTTAACTGACCAGCAGCAACAGGAATATAAATCTCAGTTGTCAATTTAGCTTCTTTATCATAACTATCTGGAGCAGTATATACTTTATTACTTTCAATAACGATAGTCTGATATGTAGTACTCTTAACAGTACGCATTGCAGGATATTGTACTGGAAATACAGTACGGTTCATGATACCTTTGTATGACAAAGCAAACTTTTCAGCATCACGTACACGTTGCCATGTACCATTACCCGGAAATGGTCTAGTAGTATAAGTTACTGTAGTATCACCAAAGTTATTAGAATACAAGAAAGCCTTGAAGTTTACTTGGTAGTATTCATCAATAGCAGTTACAAGATCCGTAGCATCAAATGGCATTGCACGACCAGTAAGAATTAGACTAGTTGTTCCAGAAGCATTAATACGTCTGTTAACATGTTTGTTGATTAAGGCTACAAATGCAACCCATAAATCATCTGAATTAGTAGTAGTAGCTTTTACCCTATAAGTTCCTGTTACTTGACCTGGACGTTCATTAGTATCAGTATAAACAATACGAAGAACATACTCTGTGCCTACAACAGGAGCAAAAGTACTGCCATCAATAGTAACAACTTCTTCTACAATAGCAGAATAAGCGCGTCCTTTATATGTCTGTACTCTTCCATTTTCAATAGGGTCTGAAAATATAACTTTTTTTACACTAGATACGCTTGTACCAGTTTCAGTAACATAACTGTAAGTATCACCTAATACTTCAGCTATATAAATAGTGTCAGTGTCTGATATAGTTGCACCGGCAGCAAGAATATTTTTATTCTTATCCAGAATAAAGATTTCACCTTCAGCAACAGCTTGGGTAGATCCCATTAATACAGCACTAGCCGTACGAGGGATACCCTTACCAATCATTACTTTATTTACTCGATTAATCATCTTTTATTTATTATTATTTAAGTTATACACTTATATATACACTTGGTTTGATATAGAAGTGTACAGCCTAATGTACAAGTTCTTCTACTTTGCGATACCCATTGGTTTGAGTCAGGGACTAATGGGAATTCCTATTGCTAGGGCATTTCCACGTTGAACCCAGTGTATTTCTTTAATGTACTATTACTCCATAGTACTTATTTCTCTATCGTAACTTTGATATCTTGGATCTTTGATATTTTCAAGATACATTCCTACAGCCAGTTTTACGATCTCTATATGAGTATGTTCTGGTAAGGATAAATCTGCTGAAGATAGACTAATAGCTGTAGGTTGTGATATATATCTAAGATAGTAAGTAGTGACACTATAAGTGCCATCTGTAATCAATTCTACATAAGTAGAATAATACAACCTCAAAGGTCTTGCCCAATCATATAATAATCTAAACTCACTGTAAATATTATCTATCTCTTGCCTGTATCTATCGTCTGTTATTTCTGTTATCCCTTCACGGGATGTGTATGTGATACTATTTTTTACAAAAGATATTGTAACTTCTTCCCCTATTGTAAATAGATAATCGGCAGGTATGACCGCTATATAACTATTTGGTTTATTAGTTCCGCTACTAGGAGTAATAGCACTTTCTTTTATTAATGATCTTAAATCATCTGTTCTCTTTTGAGTCTGTTCAAAAGACTCTTTCTTATAGTTTATCCCACTATATCTGGTTTTAACAAACTTATTTACAGCTTGATTTAACCAATAGAATATATCTGTAGTTAACGGTTTGATAGTAGAATCTATAGACCCTACCTCTATTTCAAAACCAACCTGCATTTCTAATGGAGTCATTATTATTGTTCTTTAGTAGTTTGTTTGTCAGATATCAATTTATACTTATATTCCTCAATAAACATTTTAACTGCATAACTAACTATTTCTATATGTGTAGAAGTAGCTAATTCACAAGTTGTAGTTTGAGTATCTGCATCAGATATTACAAGTATAATAGTTTTAGGTTTTCTTATATATGTAATTTCAGTATTAAATAAATTAGAGTACGCATCTTTATACATTACCATATATGCTGTGGAAAGAGTCGTCCCTGTAGGATTTTTTTCCAGTAATATACATGGATTACGAAGTATAGGTATATTATAACCATTAGTTAGTATACCATTACTTATATCAGAATGTTCTATTAATTTATTCTCTATCCAAGTTTTAGTACTTAATGCTAAGTACGTACCTGATAATTTAGATGACGACCTAATATAGTAAATATAATCAGTAGGTAATGGAAATAATAATGCCCCATCTGAACCTGATTTGATTTCTGTTACATAAGGTGTACTTGGTGTAATAGGAACAGATGGTTCGGCTGAAGCAATTATATCAGTAAATAATGTCTTTCTTACTACTAATTGTTTTAAGTCATCTATCTTTTTTTGTAAAAATTCTGCATTATCTTTAGCAGATTCTCTTGATATATAAGTTTCTTTTAAATACCTATCTTGAGCTAAATTAATGAAGTAAAAAATAGTATCTGAGTCTTCTATATGAGGGTACTCAAATTCTTTGTTAATACTTACTAACTCTCTCATAAATGCTATCTGCATTTCTCTAGCTGTCATATTTATTATTCTATTTTTGAAGCATTAAGTTGTTCATATGTCTGAACTCTAGGAGATTCAATATTTTCTATAACAAGACTAGCGGCCAGTGTAACTATTTCTTTATGTGATTGTTGAGGTAATTCACATATATTAGTTTCATATGTACCTGGAAAATTTATAGTAAGCGTGCGTGCTTTTCTAACATATGTTAAATCATACTGTGTAGGGGTGAATTCATCTCCATGAATAAAAGAAATAGTAGTTCCAATAATAAGTACAAATGGTCTACGTATATAAGGATTGTTTATAAAATCTTTGATATAATCATTTACATACTCTTCTTGCATTACATTACCTGATTGTAATTGAATATTAGATACGTTATATACAGATGAATTTATATAGTACATATAGGGAGCATCAGTTGGATTTGGATCCAAACTACCGTATTTCATATTACTTGCAAAAGTACTTTGTGTTAATGTATATTTATCCGATATTACAACTAATGTTCTAAGATCATCAATTCTCTTCTCACCTTGCTCAAATCCTAATTGTTTATAATTAGTTCCAAACATCCTTTGTTTAATAAATCTTTCCTGTGCTTCATTAAGCCAATAGTCGATCTCCTCTGACAGGAAATCTACAGATCCTGTCAAAGAAGTCGATTTATCTACTTGTTGTCTAAATGCATTATGCATTTCAGAAACTGTCATTCTTTACTTAGCGTTAACTTCGTTAATAATAGTAGCTTTTAAATCTCTATGTTCAGCAGATTCAAGATAAATAACGGCATCTTCAAGACTATGTCCTATTGTATCAACACCGTATTTATACTCTGATTTATTACGTCTAACTATATTTTTAGATACAGCTTCTTGAACTAAGTACTCAGTTTCTCTTCGTTTGTTATCAACCCATTTTTCTAAGAAACGGTTAGGATCTTTTTCAACTAAATCAAAGAGTTTAGTTTCTACTAATTCGGCACTTATATTATCGGACCTATGTCCAAATAGACGTAATGCTTTCTTCATATCTGCTGTAGAAAGCTTATCGAATTCTTTTATTGCCTTACGTTTAGTTTGGTTATATTTATTAGTAAGCTGAGCTTCAGCTTCTTTATTAACTAATACGTAATTAGCGGTAGGATTATTATCACTATATCCATTAGCAACACGTTTATGTTTTGTTAGGAACAATATCCTTAATTCATCAAATGGATCTGATGGATCCAGATAAAGATCTTTATTCCCCATTAATACATGGAATGTATTCCAGTATTCAGATGAAGGTACTAAATCATAACCAAGTTTATCACCTAGTCTTTTTGCATCTTCCTCAGTAAGACCTGTATAACGTTGCCCTGAACGTGTTAAGTATGTTCCAATATAGTCTTTACAATTCTTATATTTATTGACACCAGCCCAAGTATTTCCTCCTAGGGGTCGTAATATAACTTCCATTAATTTATTTATTAAGAGTTAGTAATATAAAAGGTGGGAGGCAATTTTAATAGTAGTTGGACTACTAACCTCCCACTCTGATATTTTTAGATTCCAGTATCGGCATCCATATAAAGTTCTCCAGAACTTGTAGGATCTTTAATCATAACACCTTGTTCTGACAAGAAGTGTACTTGGTACCCGTCTTTTGCATTAGAACGAAGAGTATTAATTGATTTCGAGAATCCAATTCCAGGAGCTACAGAACCACCTGTATGCCACATTACCATTTCACGACCTTTACGAACAACTTTAGAAACATTTGCTTCCCCATCACGGTTACCAAAGTCAATAAATGTCATACGATAAGATTCCAATGGTTTCCCACTAATTGGGTGTAACTTACGGTTTTTAACGATATCATCGTACAACGGGAAATGTTTCAATGTTAATTCAATACCATTTAACATTTTGTACGTTGTAAACTGACCACCTAACGTCAAGTTTTGACCAGTACCAGTTACAAACTGAGTATTCATCAAAGCATAACCGAACCCAGAAAGTTTAGTTCTAAGTACACGATCAAATTCTTTCATGCCCATTTCACCAGTAAGTGCTACGAACTTACGTTCACTAGTACCTAAGATGTTATAAGATAAGTCAAACAAGAAATCTTCCAGTAAATCAGCAGTAAGTGATGTGTATGATCTACGGTTAGATGGAGCAATTTGTTCCAACATACCGGCTCCGATGTAAACCGGACGACCATTAGTACCCATCAAATCAGTTGTACCATCAGCATTAGCATTGTATTTAGAATACACTAATTGACGATCAATAGTAGAATACCATTGACGAAGAGCTATCCATTCCTGATAGTCAGACCACAGATAAGAAGTTTTCTTAGTTTTAGGATCACGCATAGCAATAACCATCACAGTTGAATAAGCTGAACCTGTAATATCATAAGACAGACGCATAGTCGTCAAATGGTTACGGAGCTTAAATGGAACCTGATAGTTCACTATGTCTGCTTCTTCACTATATTCTTCATATGCAGAACCACCACGAGAAACTTGTTTCCCAGCAGTTAACAATGAAGGTGGAATAAAAGATGCGGTATTTCCATTAGCGGAATACACTGTGTATACCCAATCATTACCATCCTGATAAGGAGTACCAGATACACGTACCTGAAAATCTTTATCATCGAATTCCAAGATAGCACCTGGACCAAACCATTTTTCACCTAACCACAAAGTAATAGGAGTGTTGTTAATACCTGGAGTATCTCCAGCAGCTATAGTAGATCCATTCCACTTAGCTTGTTTAATTACGATTGCTTTATCACTTTCAATCATAACTGGCCATTCATACTGACGATTTTCAGTTACTACGGTCTTACCAAGACCAGCAGTAAGGAAGTCAACAGTACTGTTTTCATAACGTCCAAAAATATATGATAATACAGTTGATACTTTATGAGGTTCGGTCATTAATGCATTTGAAAGCAAGTTCTCATCTACAAGATCCGAAAACCATTTGGACCTATAGAGTTGAAGATTGTTTAATACGCCATCCATTTGTTATAAAATTTAAATTTAATTAATTAAATGATTTTAATTCTCTACTAGCAATTTCCCATAACTGTGAAACCTTCCCACTGTCGGTATCAGCATCGGATACAGCATTCTTTGTGCTCTTTCCTTTTGTTTTGAGTCTTAATTTAAGATTTTTTACAGCATCGGTACTAGCCTTTTTTTCAATTTGTTGTACAAGGGTATCTTTTTTCATTGTAAAGTAAGCAGATTCAACTAAGTTTTCAAGATTACTATTATAGTCTTCTTGATATGCTGTTAAACCATTAGATTTAGGTTTGAATATATATTCAACTAAATTTTTCCTATCTTTATCTGAAATATTAATACCACGGATATTTTTACTATCCTTTATAATTGACTCTACGTTCTTAACAAACTTGAGTTGCTCCTTAGTATTTTCATCATGTTGTTTCTTATTTTGTTCCAATAGCGTTTGCTTAGTCTTTTCTCTATATTCTTTTACTTCTTCCAAAGAATCAGTGGCTTCTTCTTCAAGAACACTTGTTTCTTCGTACCTAGAGATCAACTTGTCAATACGGGATTCAGAGTAACCTTTACTACGTAAATTTTCTTTAATTACAAGTTTCTGATTACTTTCTTTAGTAATATCAATCTTATCAAAATCAATATCAGTAGAGTACACTTGGTTAAAGAAATGCTGTACATCCCCCCCACGTTTAACATACTCATCTAATTCTTTAATTTCATCACTAGCATACTTAGGTTGTGAGTTAGTTTCAATGATTTCCTGCATAAATTCAACTAATTCTTTTACAGACTTAGGTTTATCCTCATCATTAAATTCCCACCCCAGTTCATCAGCAAATATATCACTAAATGCATCTACTAAATCAGATTCCTCAATGTCATCAGTGTTAATAGATTCATCATTAGAAGTATCATTCCTATCCTCTGATTTCTTTTTATTAGTATTGTCTTTATTATCTATATCTACTTTATCATCAATATCTTCAATTTCTTCTATATCTGATTTAGTAGATTTCTTTTTATTGGCAGATTTGTCGTCACTATCATTTTTGTTATCATCATCTTCCTTAACATTATCAAGTTCTTCCATTTGTCTCTTAATGTCTTCGGGATCTATTGTAGGTTCATTACGATCTTCCATAGAGTTTACTCTACCGTCAGAAGGTAAGAATTGATCTAAAACTGCGTCAAATCCACCGAATGAATTTTTAATTTCTTCTGCCATATTAATTTATGATTATAATAATTATTTATACTAGATCTTCTAGTATTTCGTCTAATTCCATTAATGCTACACCATTTAATCCACCGATAGAAAGTATCTCTGCCTTATCAACTATAGTCTGATATAAAGATTCTTCTTCTACCTGTTCTTTAATAAAGAACTGGAATAACTGATATGATTGATTACAAGGTAAATCAATTGCTTTAGTAGCAGCATCTTCATAGAACGATGTTACAAAGAACTCATGTTCTAATGCTGTATCTAATACTTCCATTAAATCTTTATATTCTATCTGTGGTGATTCAATCAATGGTGTAACTGCCACTATATTCTTATCTGCTAAGAAGTCATATAGATGTAACATATGAGTACGTTCTTCATCAGAATGTTTTCTAAAGAATTTAGCAGCTCCAGTATAACCTTTTACATCACACCATGCTCCCATCTGAAGATATATTTGAGAACTAAATGCTTCTACTTCTATCCCAGCATTAATAACACTTATCATCTCTGTAGGAATACCCCCATTATAACCATTAAGAGGTTTCTTTCCTTTACTTGTTGTTGTAGGTTTCTTTCCTTCTATCATTATTATTTACTTGTTGTTGTAGGTTTCTTATTAGCCTGCTTACGTTTAATCTCAATCTCCTGTTGTTTAAACTCTTCTTGCTTCCTATTACTTCTAATAGTTTCAGATAAGTTAAATTGTTTATATCTATTCTCAGTAGTCTGTTTATCTCTCTGTAATTGTAATTTAAGTTCTTCTAAATCACTAGAATCTTCATCATTGGAACTTTCATTATTATCCATTGCTTTAGATGCAGCTGCTATTTCAGCTACTTGTATAGATGTCTCAGCTTTTCTAATAGAGTCCTCTTCTTTAATTCTACGATCTTCCGCATCTGCTTCCATTTGCATCTGTTGTATCTGCATCTGCATCTGAGATTGTTGTTGTTCAGCCTGTTGTTGTTGTTCAGCCCTACGAGCCTCCACATCTTTTAGTTTCCTAGATATCTCTGATATACTTTCAGACATAAGCATCATAGCAGCATCACTAAGAGTAGCTCCATTCTGCATTGCAGGTTGGATAAGAGTTTTAAGTTGTTCAAGATTCTGATTTTCTTTGGTGCTATCTGATACAAATACATCAAAATCTGAATACAAGAAATCATCATCTAAATCAATAAATGCTCTGACAAAGTCATCCATTATAAAATGTAGTTTCTTTTTATTATTCTCAGCCCAAGCATACTTAGCTACATTAAGTAAAGATGTGTATACTCTCTTCTTAATATTATTATGTACTTCAAATAGAGGTTCGGTTATATGACTAGATTGTACTACAGAACGTTGTACATTACCAACTAATTCATTAGATGATATAGATCCCTGCCGTTGTTTAGATACACCAGATAGTTCTCCAGCCATATCCTCTATCTTATCAAGTAACCCTATATAGTCAGCAATTACCCTAGTCATACTTAAATCTACATCAGAGAATTGATTAAACGAAGCTGGTTTACCTCCCTCACGACCAGGTATATCCCATCCTTCTTCATAAGGATTGAAAAGATTGACTCCTAGAGCAGATAAATAATGCATCCATTGTTTAACATCCAGACCCATTGATTTAGGTATCTGAGTGATGTCCATATTTATAATCTTACCTTTATCTCTAGCTAATGCTAACTCTAATCTATACCATATGATGATATACATATATTGTAAAGGTTTCATTATGTCTACTAATGATCTATTCCTAGTATTAGTGCAATTATATCTAGCTCCTACATAAGGTAATCTGGATGTCTTAGGATTCTCTAGTGATTGATATTGATATTGTACAGGACGTATATCAAGATAGATATCAGTACCTATTCTATATCCCTCCCATATTTCTGTAATCCAATCCCATTCAAGAGTAACACCTAATTCTTTTTCTTCGATAGATAGTTTATATGTTTCATCAACAAGTTCAACCTGTTCTTCACCAGATTCCTCATCCGTATATTTAAGATATCCAATCTTTTTGAATGATTTCCAAACTACATGCCATACTGGTAATAACTGTCCTTTAAAGAATTCATCGTGATTTATATCAGATATAATTTTATCTCTATATATTATACTATTATAATTAACATCACTAGGTCTTCTAGTAAGACTATCCCCACCTATCATTGCTAATAGTGTATCCAAATCCTCTTCTTTTATCATCTCTTGAAACCTATCATAAATAGCTCCAGGTGACATTAGAAATCTACGTATTGCCCAATCCCCATCTTCTATATATTCTATATCAGGATCATTATCATAAGTAAAGTGATATGGATTAACACGTTCACACATTGGTTCTCCATTAACTATGCCTGTGTAATAAATCTCTTCCCCTGCAATTAACCCATCTTTCCAGCCTTTAATGAATTCATGATCAATACTTAATTGCTGTCTTAGATATTTTAATGAATTGTACGCAGCTTGTTCAGCAGCAGTACTATAACTATTTTTAACATAGGTATCTATCTCCTGTAACTTTTTTTCAGTTTCATCATCAGAATCACCTTGGATAACAGATTGTAGATACTCTTTTATTAAAGTCTGTTTCTTAAAGTCCTGTACCTTTGATACCTGTTCTTCACTAGTAGAAAATACTTTAAAGTTAAACGGCCTCTTGGTTTCTTCACCAATAAGTAAGTCTAACTTTGGTTTCATTATATTGAAATTCTGGGGATGTGCTGGAAATCCATCTTCAACATTGAAAGGATTTATAACATACTTTAAATCATCTTCATTAAAGATTCCATTATATAAGTCATAGTTAACTCTAAGCACATCTTTTCTGGATCTTCCTGATACAAATGTACTGCCTTCTCTTGAGATAAGTACGTCTGTGCATGCTTTACGCCATGCTTCGTTCTTCTCACTTAACGGTAGTTTCTGTACGGGAAACTCACTTCTTTTGTAGTATAAATCCATAACAATAATTAGTTGAAATTATTATATTGAAATTCTCCAAATATAGGAGATTCAAATAACCGTCTATTTTTTTCTATCTTTGTCTTCTCTTTTACACGCATATCATGTAAATCTTCTTTGTATAACATTATCATAAACATTGCAATAACACGATCAAAGTTACCTTTATCATTATATGCGATTAATTCTTCAAGTAATGCCTCTGAATATAGTTTAGTAAGATTTTGTTTACCTGCCTCATACTCTTCTATAAGCCAATCTCTAAGTCTACCTTCACACCAATCCTTGATTTCAGTATTCATATGACTACCTTTAGATCTTTGTACCTTACTATTATTAATGATCTTATCGAGTATGGTAGGTTGATCTGCTAGTAAGTAATCACAATGTTTATTTCTCATATATACTGATAAACCAGGCCATTGATTTTCATACATTACTCTAGCATTGTAGTACATAAGTAAGAGTCTTACCTTTTCATAGAACATCTCAGCAGAATCAGGTCTTCCTGTATATTCAGCAACAATAGTATCATAGGTATGTTCCATTGATTGGAATCGTTTGTATATGAATATAGAACCTAATGAATCTGTCCCTGATTTATCATGATCATAAGGATCGCAACCGGATATATATAATCCAAATGGTGGGGAATCTACAGGATGTTCCCATATAACTATAGCACCTTCCCTATCATCTTCATTACTAAGTCTATACTTACGT
>Ga0184631_10000156_pt1 | contig 13401 bp, 9 predicted proteins | sample PLM4_90_b1_FD_133160 | JGI IMG/M metagenome (GOLD analysis project Ga0184631, IMG submission 133160) | Groundwater sediment microbial communities from an aquifer in East River, Colorado, USA - PLM4_90_b1 | ecosystem: Environmental > Terrestrial > Soil > Riparian zone | place: USA: East River... | reverse complement strand
TCTTCACTTCTCCATGAATAATGCCGAAGTCGCCGTACTTTGCGACTTTAAACATGGAAATGCGCAGGACATCGCCGACCTTGGCGCTGCCGAGGATCTCGAGGTTCTTGATGCCGAGCAGGAAGCCTTCCTGCTGTGGATTGCGGCTCCCGAGCTTCCGGAACCCTTCCTGGGCCGCGATTGCCTGGGACATGATCTCGGGATACGATACTTCATTGAGTTTCCCGTCTTTCCCCACGAACACCATCTCCTCCAGCACCGTCATCTCGGACAACGACGCCCGCTCCCTCACCTCAAGAAGCCGGTCGATCATGAGCATGGGCGGCTTGTGCGGCACGAGCTGCGCCGCATCAACAGGCAGGAACATGATCTCCTCGCGCCGGTCAAGGTTCTTCCAGCAGAGCGGGTCCGAAGCAAGGTAGTCGCCGGTCAGCTGGAATGCCGCTCCGCGGCAGCCGTAGCATTCGCCCAGCCGCTCGCATTCGCTGCAGGGTCCCTTGATCGTCTCGGTATACACCTTGAGGTCCTGGACCACCTCGCTGTCCTTCAGGATGTCCTTGAGCTTCTGCTTGCGCACGTTGCCGATCGGGATCGTGACGCCGACACAGGGCTGCACGTCCCCTTCGGAGTTCACGGCGCAGGAGAACCGGTGGCGAAGGCACTCCCCGCCGATGAGCGGCGGTTTGGGGTCCCAGTTGTGGCCGTATTTGTTCCTGTCGATCTTGGAGATGCGCTTGAACAGCTCCTCCACCTGATGGGAATCGACATCGAGCATATTATGTTCCTTGGCGCCGCCCTGCGGGGTGATCATCTCGAAGTAGGGGGCGATATTCTGGTCCCGCAGCCACTCCCACATCTTCGGAAGCTCCTCGATGTTCTGCTGGCAGACGACGGTGCTGATGCCCATGAAGCGGTCCTTCGATGGATAGCCCGCCAGCTTCAGGTTGTCAAAGGCCTCGTGGATCTGGGTATAGGCGCCTTTCCTGCCCGAAAGCGTGTCCTGGACCTTCTCATCAAAGGTATTCATCTTCAGCACGACCCGGACGCCGGCTTCATAGAGTTCCCGGGCCTTCTCCAGGGTGATGTTCGTCCCGTTCGTGAACAGCTCGACGTCCATGCCCAGGCCGCGGATGAACCGGATCATTTCCATGATAGGGGGATAGAGCATGGGCTCGCCGCCGAGGACGATCATCTTCCGCGCCCCCAGTTCCCTGGCCTGCGTGATCAGGTCGAAGAACTCCTCCTTGCTCAATTCATCCCGCTCCACCGTATGGGCCGACGCATAGCAGTAGAGGCAACGGAAGTTGCAGCTCTTGTTGAACTCAATTTCCATCGACAGCAGCTTGTTGTTCCGGACAGCTTCGGCGATCTCCTCCTGGGAGAATTCCGCGCCATAGATGCGACTCTGACAGCTTTTCATAGGCTTTTTCTCTTATCCACAAAACGGATTAATTTCCGGGCGTTCCCGGCGTATACCTGACTTTTCACGCTTTCCTCGCTTGCGACCACCACTTCCGGCCTCACGCGCAAATATGCCTGCAGCTTTTCCGTGATCATTTCAGCAGTACAGGAACTGTCCTTGAGCGCCACCGTTACCTTGACCACATCGGACAGATCGAAATCGCTTGTCGCGGTCACAAAGTATTCGCTGATCCCGGGAAGCGAATCGAGAACGGCATAGATGGAATTCGGGTAGAGCGTCGTGCCCCGGAACTTGATCATCTGCTGCTTTCGTCCGACAATGGGGCCAAGGCGGATCGATTGCCTCCCGCAGGCGCAAGGCCCATCAATGAGAAAGCTCATATCTCCGGTTTTGAACCGCAAAAGCGGCATGCCTTCGATCGCCATGGGCGTTACCACCACCTCGCCCAGTTCGCCCGACGGGAGCGCTTCGCCCTTTTCATTCACAATCTCCACCACAGCCAGGTCGGGATGAAGATGTCCGCCCTGCTGGGCCATGCACTCGCAGAACGAGGTAATGGTCTCCGAGGAAGCATAGGTTGAATAGATCTTCGCACCCCAGACCGCTTCGAGACTTTCGCCTATGCGCAGGAACTGCAGCGCGCGGTCCCTGATCGGTTCGCCGATGCAGATCAGCCTGCTGACGCCCGTTGTGCGGGGATCGATGGTACGCGAATTTAAAAAATGTCCCAGTTTGAGCAGGAAGGTCGGCACTCCGACGAGCGCCGTGGGTCTGAGCCGCTGTATGATCTCCAGATGGCTTTCAAAGCCGCTCAGGCCGTTCCGGATTGCCGCGGCGCCGAGACTTCGGACTCCTGAAAAATATGCGAGCCCGGCGATGAAGCAGCGGTCCATGGTGCAGGTAAGCAGCACGACATCGTCCCGCGTCAGGCCGCAGCTTTCGAGGGAGATCTCCTCGTTATAGGCGAGCCTGCGGAGATCGTTCTCCGTGTACATCATCGTCGTCGGCCTGCCGGTCGTGCCGGACGACAGGACCATGTCAACGATCGCCGAACGCGGTACAGCCAGAAACTCGTCGTTATGCCGCCCCAGAGCCGTCTTGTCGGTGAGCGGAAGCGTATGGAGCGAGTCAAGAGTGACCTTTGCGGGATCGATGCCCTTCGCTTTAAAGAGCGTGCGGTAATAGGGCGAATGCTCAGACAGGTAGTTCAGGTGTTTGCGCAACAGCTCTTCCTGGACCGCCCTGATCTCGGTGAGTGGGGAAAATTCAAGTTTTTTATTTCCGTCGAAGTCAGTCATATTTTTTTTAAACCAAGCACCAAATAACAAGCACCAAATCCCAAATAAGCTCCAAATTCGAAATTCAAAAACGTTTGGAAATTGTATTTTGGAATTTGGATATTGTTTGAAATTTGTTATTTGTTATTTGTTATTTGAAATTTGCTTTTCCTCCATACGAGACAACTCTTCATCGATGACATGCCATACCCTGTTCTTGAAGGCAAAGGCATTCAGGTCCTTATATTCGTCCCAGGCGATGGAAGGCAGCCGCCGCACCCTGATGGTCCCCGGCCGCAACAGCAGCGATCCCTTGGGAGGAATGTTCTCATTCCCGGTGATGCAGATCGGGACCACGGACGCCCTGGACTCCAGCGCCAGCCGGAACGCCGCGCCGTGAAAACTTCCCATGGTCCTGCTCGCCGATCTCGTCCCTTCGGGAAAAAATATGATCGAGACGCCTTCGGACAGCAGTTTCGTTGCTTGCGCCATGAATGATTCGTGGGACATCATCCTGATGTTCAGGTATCCCGAAAACTTTGCATACAGCCCGAGTACGGGTATCCTGAAGGGCCAGACATTAACGATCTGCACACACTCATGGGGCAGGACGCACATGAGGAACGCATCTGATGCCGCGCGGTGGTTGCAGACGAAGATATGGGGCTCGCCAGGACCGTTCTTGCCGGGATCCTCATAACGGAGTTTGATCCACGGATACGGGATCGACGTAATGAGCTTGCCGTAAAAGCTGATTGCGCGGCGGAACCGTTTCATGGTCCGGCGGTGCGACAGGAACAGCCGCGAGATCGCGACAATAAGCGTCAACGTCGGGATCGCGATCGACGAAAGCAGCAAAAAACAGCTGTAAAAATACAGGTTCAGAAAAAACAGTTTCAAATGAAACAACATCGCGATAGGCTCTACTTGCCTTCCTCGCTCTTCAGCGAGGAAATGAACTGATAGATGTCCTGAAGTGTACGGATGTCCCTGACCTTTTCCTCGTTCCTGATCTTGACGCCAAAAGCATTCTGGAGCGCCACGACCAGATCTACGATATCGAGACTGTCCAGCCCCAGGTCGGTAAAGATATGCGCCGTCGGGACAAGACGCTCTTTCTCGATCTCAAAGGATTCTTCGAACACCTTGTTGATCTTGTTGATGATTTCCTGGTCAATCATGAAACCTCCGGGTGAAACTGCAAATTTCAAATTTCAAATAACAAATCCCAAATAATTTCCAAATTCCAAACAACAATATCCAAACGTTTAAAATTTCGCATTTGGAGCTTGGAATTTATTTGGGATTTGGTGCTTGTTATTTGGTGCTTAGTCTCTCCTGTATACCAGCGCTGCATTGATCCCGCCGAAAGCGAACCCGTTCTTTAAAACGGTCCTCACCTGTTTTTTAATCGGCTCCATGACATGCTGTATCCCTGCGCACTCGGGACTGACATGTTCCAGGTTCAGCGTCGGATAGATCACGCCCTGCTCCATCATCGAAAGCGAGGCAGCCAGTTCGATGGCCCCTGAAGCTCCGAGCGTATGCCCGATATACCCCTTCAGACTGCTCACCGGAACCGTTGACCCAAAAATGTTTTCGATGGCCTCTGCTTCCTCCTGGTCTCCCTGGATGGTCGCCGTTGCATGGGCGCTGACATAATCGATTTCATCGCCTTTCACGCCGGCGTCGCTCATCGCCTGGCGCATGCAATGGATCATGGATTCCTTGTTTGACTGGCTTACGTGCATGCCGTTTGCCGTGGTGCTGTAGCCAATGATCTCGGCGTAGATCTTCGCGTTCCGCTTGATTGCCCGGTCGTAGTCCTCGAGGACCACCAGACCGCTCCCCTCGCCGCAAACCAGTCCGTCCCGGTCCCGGTCAAAGGGCCGCGGAGTCTCCTGCGGCCGGTCGTTGTATTTCGTCGAGGTGGCGAAGAGAATATCAAAGGACCCGGTCACCGTGGGGTGCAGTTCCTCAGCCCCACCGCACAGGAGCACATCCTGCCTCCCGAGCCTGATCAGGTCGTACCCCGTTCCGATGGCATGGAGGCCCGACGCACAGGCGGCGGCCGGCGCCATGATCGTTCCATTCAAACCCAGGTACTGCGCCACGTTCACCGCCGCGGTATGGGACATGCATTGAAAGAACATGGTGGAATTAAGCCGGCTCAGGTCCTTGTCGGGCAGCATGAGCTCAAAGGTATCGTTGATGCTCTTTGCGCTGCCCATGGTCGAACCGATGACACAGCCGACCCGCCACCGGTCCTCGTCCGCCAGCGTGATACCCGCATCAGCGATCGCTTCATCGGCCGCCTGGGCCGCGAAGATGCTCATGCGCCCCATGGAACGGCGCTTCTGGCGCGGAATGAGTTTTTCGTCCCTGATCTCCACCGGCGCTGCCACAAGACTGCGCAGGCCGATGTACTGCTCCCAGCCTTCCATGCGCCGCACTGTGCTCCGGCCTTCCGCGATCCCCTTCATGAGGGCGGGCAGGCCGTTTCCAAAAGGCGACACCACGCCGATGCCGGTTATGACAACACGCTTTAATGGCATAATGTCTTGTCCAGCAATTTGCCGAACTGCTCCTTGCCAACGACGGCGCGGCCGACAATGAGCGATGACATCATGGCGCCGATAATGCCCGGCAGCAGGGAACTTTGTCCTGCCACATAGAGATTGTGCAATGACAGCTTTCCGATAAGGTTGAACTGGCCCATCTTCTGCTTTACGCCGTACGCGCTCCCATCGGGGCTGTTCAGATAATCCCTGGCAGTAAGCAGGGACCCGGCCTCGAGAAACTCCATGCTCTCGCGATATGCCGGAAAGACACTGAATATGTGCTCCTTGATCGCCTCAACATGCGATTGTTTATAGTCGAGGTACTCCCGGGGCCGCAGCCCTCTCCGGGACCCGCTCCACGCCGAGACACTCTCGGGGAATGAAGGCTCAAGAATACAGACCCCTCTTCCCGCGCGCTCCCCGGCCTGGTCCGGCGACTTGATGATGACCAGCGCAGGCGTTCCTTGATACCGCGGATCCAGCAGTTTGTTCACATCCGCGTCGGGGAACAGGGACACGATCGTTCCCCCGGGGTAGGGATCTTTATTGCCCTTGAGCGATGCAAAAACCGAGAAGAACCCCGCTGAAGACTCGAAAGAAGAAACGCGATTCATAAACGCCTTGCTGAAATGCTTCGGCGGCAAAATGCTCACGATTTCCCTGGGGTGGATCGTGAACACACAGTTGTCGGCAACGACCTCATCTCCGGTATTCAGAATGAAGCGGCCAACCTTGCTGTCGTTGATATCCGTCAATTCCGTGATCGCGGCGTTGCAGCGGATGTCCACATCGTGTTCTTTGAATTTTCGTTCAAAGGCCTTGATGAAGGCATCACCGCCCCCTTTGACGCAGGCCATGGATTCATAAAAGCTTAAGCACATCCTGCTATGATTGGCAAAGGACATTTCATCGGGCCGGACCCCGTAACACATTGCGTAGCCCGACAGCAGCCCCCGCAGCAGCTCATTGGATGTCAGGCCTTTGAGGACCGCGTCAAGCGTGACATAATCCTCGTCCAGGCTCGGCGGGGCGATGGTGTTCGCATAAAGGTTGAGGGAAGGAGTTCTGCCGCAGACCGACTGGACCTTGTCGAAATACCGTTCAATGGCATCCGCTTCCGCGGGGAAATAGCCTTTGAACTGTTTTTTAATATTGAGCAGTCCGCTCGGGTGCTCGAACCTGCGACCCTGCGCCTCGAAGATGAACTGGTTCTCTGATGGATCGGACAGGAAGATCGGAGAGAGGGAATCCCGGATCCCGAGTATGGACAGAATATCGGAGAGGATCCCGCCCTCATGAAGCCCGCCGCTGAAATGGAAACCCGTGTCGAACGAGATGCCTTTCCGGGAGAACCGGGACAAGGAACCGCCTATATGCGGCGCTTTTTCGAGGAGCAGCACGCGATGGCCGGTCATCGCGAGCAGAAGAGACATGGTCAATCCGCTGATGCCGCTCCCGACCACAATATCGTCATATTTCTTCATTATCGTCAATTATGTGAGATCAATGCGCCTGCTCCCGGGCACTCTGTCTGATTGTGAGCAGCGCAATACAACTACATCGCCAGTCCGCCGTTGACGCCGATTACCTGACCGTGAATATACATGTGCTCTTCCGTGCAAAGGAAGTTTACGACCGAGGCCACATCATCGGGATTGCCCAGGCGATTCAAGGGGATCAACGGCAGGACCTGGTCCTTCGGGATCTTTTCAGTCATTTCCGTTTCAATAAATCCGGGCGCCACCACATTCACGAAGATCTTTTTTCTCCCAACCTCGCGCGCAAGGGCTTTGACCGCGCCGATCAAGCCCGCCTTTGACGCCGAATAGTTGACCTGACCGGCCTGACCGATCTGTCCTGATACGGAAGAAATGACGACAATGCGCCCTTTCTTCGCCTTGAGCATGGCGAAGACCACTGCGCGGGCCACGTTAAAGAATCCGTTCAGGTTCGTGGAGAGCACGGAACCCCACTCTTCCTTCGTCATCCACATCAGGAGGTTGTCACGGGAAATACCCGAGTTGTACACGAAAACATCGGGTGATATATTTTCGAGACGCGCGCCCAGGGCGGCCTCGGTCTCTTCAAAGCTCGAAACGTCGAAAGGAATGAGTTCGCAGGCGCGGCCGGCCGATTCTATCTCGGCTTTCACCTTGTTTGCAGCCTCATGGTTGCCTTTATAGGTCAGCCAGATATCGAAACCTGATTTCGCCAGCTTTAGAGCAATGGCACGCCCGATTCCCCGGCTTCCGCCGACGATCAATGCGATTTGTTTTGTCTGGTTGCTCATAGCGAGGCCTCTGCCGGATACGGTTTGTCCATGATACTCAGGTTGACGATGCGATCAATAGAAAGAAATGCTCTTACATTGTAACGATTTTCCAGTCAGAGCAATCCACATAACCATTTAATAATTAAAGTGTTTTCCAGCAAATCAATCAAGCAGTAAAGCATGGAATTTTACACCTCCATACGTATACTGTCAAGTATTTTCAGGTTTTTTAACGCCGGCCATGATCCCTTTTATGATGGAACTCCGCTCAAAACCAGCTGCCCAGAGCCCGTCACTATATCATGTTGAAAGCATTCTCCGCAACATATAATTTCCTCTCACCGGCCTGTGGCGGTCTTTATCAGGGGATGTGCTTCCGTATGTCAGGGCTCCAGGGAGGCGCATGAACCCCGTGGACCTCTCGTCTCCTCTCGCCTCATTTTCCCTCATTGTGACGCTGCGCACATCGGTACTGCAGCGAAAGACGTACTATAAAATCAACTGAAAATAGCAGTTCTCTGTGCTGAGAATGAGAAGGTATCGTTTCATGAAAAACATTGTTTACGGGCTGTCCCTCCTGGCCGTTATCTTCTTTCTTTCGATGCAGATCTATGCAGGCGAAGCAAGCGCTGACCGGGGAGCAAACCCCGGTGCTCTAAACGTCCCGATCCTTTTATACCACCGCTTCGGACCCGTTGTCTCCGACGGAATGACCGTAACAACGCCTATTTTCGAATCCCACCTCAAATATCTTAAAGACAACGGCTATCGGGTCATCCCGCTCCGGCAGCTTGTGGATTATTACCTCAACAAGGGTCCCAAGCCCTTGCCCAAATCGGTTGTGATCGTCGTTGATGACGGACATGCATCGGTCTATAGGCACATGCTCCCCCTGGTCAGGGAATACGGCGTACCCGTGACCCTTTTCCTTTATCCTTCTGCCATATCAAACGCTTCCTATGCGATGACCTGGGACCAGCTCAAGGAATTGAAGAAGACAGGATTGTTCGATTTCCAGGGGCACACCTATTGGCATCCCAATTTCAAAAAAGATGAAAAGAGGATGTCCCAGTCTGAATACGAGAAGTCCGTGGACCTGCAGCTGAACAAATCAAGGACGAAACTGGAGAAGGAACTGGGCGTGGGAATAGATATGCTCGCATGGCCTTTCGGCATTTATAACGAGTGGCTTATGGGAAAAGCAAAAGAAGCCGGCTATGTCGCCGCATTGTCGATCGAGGCGCGCCATGCAACGGCCGGCGATACGATTATGAAGTTGCCCCGCTATTTATTGGTCAACGCGGACCAAGGCAAGGTTTTCGAAAAGATTGTGCAAGGGAATGCGGGGAGAAGGAACCCGGTCTACTAAGGCCCTTCGCGGCGTTCATCAAAGGAGCAGGATACACAGGAGACGGTATGGTTACGAGAAAAAGTGCAGTGGTAATAATGAGTATATTTGTGGTGTTCATCTTTTCACTGGCCTACGCATCCCAGGTAAAGAATGTGAACTGGGAGGCCAGGGGCAAGGTCATTAACTCTGTTTCAGGGGAGCCGGTAAAGGGCGCCATGGTAACGGTGGGCAACGACGTCATCCTGACTGACGACAACGGCATCTTCACGGTGCAGGGGCAGACAGCCATGATAGGCTTCAGGGCATACGGGTATACGAGAACCACGGTGCCTGTCCCGGAGTCTGGAAGTACGCCTCTGGAAATACGCCTGAAACCGTTCAAGCCGAAGTCCCTCTATCTCACGAATTACGGCATAGGAGACAGATCGCTCCGGGGGAACGCGCTCACGCTGATCAACGAGACTGAACTCAATTCCCTGGTGATCGATGTGAAGGGAGACAGGGGGATGATAACATATAAGAGCGACATCCCTCTTGCCGCGGAGATCGGCGCTCAAAAGCTTATTATCGTGAAGGACATAAAAGGTTTGCTCGGCACACTGAAGGAAAGGGGCATCTATACCATTGCCCGGATCGTGGTATTTAAGGACAATTTGCTCGGTGCGGCGCGTCCTGACCTGGCGATTAAGACCGCGAACGGACAGCTGTGGCGCGACCGGGAGGGCCTCGTATGGATGGACCCGTCGAAAAAAGAGGTCTGGGACTACAACATCGCAATCGCCGAAGAGGCGGCCCGGAACGGTTTTGACGAGATCCAGTTCGATTATGTGCGCTTTCCCGACCAGAAAGGGCCGACCTTTGGCATGGAGAACACGGAAACGAACAGGGTAAATGCTATTTCCGGATTTCTGCAGGAGGCGCGCAAGAGGCTGGTCCCTTATAATGTCTTTCTGGCCGCTGATATCTTCGGGTATGTCGCATGGAACCAAAATGATACGTATATCGGCCAGCGGCTTGACAGCATCGCCGCCTCCGTTGATTATCTTGACCTGATGCTCTATCCGTCGGGCTTCCAGTTCGGGATCCCGGGATACACGAACCCTGTTGAGCACCCCTACGAGATCATTTTCCGTACCCTCGAGAGGGCACGGGTGCGCTCCGGCATTTCCGCCGTCCGTTTCAGGCCATGGCTGCAAGGGTTCAGGGATTATGCCTTCGACAAAAGAATTTTTGCCGGTCCGGAGATAAGAATCCAGATCGATGCCGCCGAGTCCTTCGGAGCAGGCGGCTGGATGCTCTGGAACCCGAGGAATGCCTATCTGGCGCAGGGACTGAACAAAGATGCCGCTGGAGAGATTGTCGTGGGCCGGCTCGAAACACCGGGATACACGGTCCCAGTTGAGCGCCCCGCCAAGATCAGTGCTCCTACGCCCGAGAGGGCGCAGCAGTTCTCCGGCTTTCCCGACGTTCGTTTCAGCCCCTGGCTGCGGAGATTTATAGACCATGCTGTCGAAAGAAGGAACGTCACCGGTTCGGATAAAGGAACCAGGATCAATGTCGCCGAAATCTTCGGAACAGAAGTCTGGATGCTCTGGAATCCGAGCAAGGGATCTCTATCGGAAGGGTTGAAAAATACCCAGCGAGAGATTATCATAAGCAAACGGTGAAGAACCAGACACGGACATATGTTTTCTCTATACGGGTCCCGATTTTTGCGGCCTGCCTGGCCACCTCCTTCCTGACGGTGTCGGCAGGCCCATCTCCTTTGCTCCCGCGCGTGGATGCGCCTTCTCTGGAACAACGCCTGGCCCCCCTTGCCGATATCGTTGCCAAAGCGATTCGCGAGGGCAAGACCCCGGGCGCCGTTGTCCTGATCGGGCAGGGCGGAACAATCGTATACCGGCGCGCCTTCGGGTATCGCTCACTTGCGCCGAGGAAAAGCCCGATGACCGAGGACACGGTCTTTGATCTCGCATCCCTGACAAAGCCGGTTGCAACCGCCGTTGCCGTAATGCAGCTCGCGGAACAAGGGAAACTGAATATAGACGATCCTGTTTACTATTACTGGGACTCGTTCAAGGCAAAGGGCAAGAAGAACATCACCATACGCCAACTGCTCACCCATTATTCAGGCCTTCAGCCAGACCTGGAACGGCGGCCTCCATGGACCGGGTACAGGACGGCAATGGGCAAAATAATCTCCGAGCGGCCCGTTATCCCTCCGGGCAGCGGATATATGTACAGCGATATTAATTTCGAGGCGCTGGGAGAAATTGTCGGCCGGGTTTCGGGCCTGCCTTTGGACGCCTACTGCGAAAGAAACATCTTTAAACCATTAGGCATGAAGGACTCAGGGTTTCACCCCTTGCGCGGTCTGCAGGGCCGCATCGCTCCGACCATATTTGTGAATAACAGGATGCGCTGCGGAACACCTCATGATCCCACCTGTTATATCATGGGAGGAGTGTCGGGACATGCCGGACTTTTTTCCACCGCCGACGACCTTGCCCTTTTTGCCCAAGCCTTCCTGAACAGAGGCGAACTAAACAACGTATCAATCCTGAAACCAGAAACTGTTGAGCAAATGACTTCGCCCCAGTCACCATCGGGCAAGACGGAGCGCGGGCTCGGCTGGGACCTCGGGCCTTCCTTCGTGTCAGACAGCAACGAGGCTGCGCGGACGGCCGCCTACGGCCACCTCGGATACACCGGGACTGCCCTGTGGATAGATCCGCTCACGAAAACGTATGTCATTGTTCTGACCAACAGGGTTCACCCTTACGGCAGGGGAAATGTACAGGCGTTGCGCGCGGAGATCAAAGAGCTCGTGTCGAAAACCCTTGCTCCCCTCCCATTGGAAAGCAGAACCACAAGCAGCCCTCCCTTCGGCGAATTAACTGAGAAGTCAAAGGAATCCCCTGAACAGCAAGGGGTATTGACCGGCATTGATGTGCTTGAAGCACAAGGATTTTCGGCATTGTCCGGCCAAAGAGTCGGCCTCATTACAAATCATACCGGAATTGATTCACGGGGACGGCGCACGATCGACCTGTTGTATGGCGCGCCTGGTGTCACGCTCGCGGCCATTTTCAGTCCCGAGCACGGGCTGTTCGGAAGGGAAGACAGTAATGTCTCACCAATAACGGAGCCGGCTACGGGCCTGCCTGTATACAGCTTATACGGTGATACAACGCGTCCGACGGATCCGATGCTCGATGGGTTGGACGCCCTGGTATTCGACGTGCAGGACGCGGGGACGCGCTTTTACACGTACATCAGCACCATGGGGTATGCCATGGAAGCTGCCGCGAAAAAGGGAATAGCTTTTTACGTTCTGGACAGACCCAACCCTATAAACGCCTCGCTCGTCCAAGGCCCGGTAATGGACCTGGACCTGAAGAGCTTTACCGGGTATTTCCCCCTGCCAATACGGCATGGGATGACCGTGGGGGAACTTGCCGGGATGTTCAATGTCGAGGGCGGGATAGGCGCAAAGTTGCACGTTATCCCTATGCAGGGATACAGCCGCAGCCTGTGGTACGACGAGACGGGCCTTATGTGGATGTCCCCTTCGCCGAACCTTCGCAGCCTTACAGAAGAGACACTCTATCCCGGTGTGGCCCTTGTAGAAGGGGCGAATGTAAGCGTGGGCAGGGGGACCGATACGCCTTTTGAGGTCCTCGGAGCGCCCTGGATTCGCGGCAGGAAACTTTCGCGTTATCTGAACAATTGCGGGATTGCCGGAGTAACGTTCGCGCCAATCACGTTTACACCCAAGACCGATAGATATAAAGGTAAGGCATGCAACGGGGTAAGGATCACGCTTTTTGATCGCCAGTCCCTGGATGCCGCATCGCTCGGCATCGGCCTTGTTGAGGCGCTTTACCGCCTTTATCCCGGATTATTCAGGATCGATAAAACGCTCGACCTGGTAGGATCGCGGGACGTATTGAGTGCTATTAAGAGCGGTAAAGACCCCCGTGACCTAACGTCCCTCTGGCAACCGTCTTTGGAGCGGTTCCTCGCACAGCGATCGAAGTATTTGCTCTATTAGAAACAGAGCGGATCGCGTGCATTGAGGATCAGGCTCAGGAAATCAGGCTTTGACGCCATATAATAAACATGATCTTTGCATCACCCCCCTTCTCCCCCTCTTGCTTTTCTCCTCCTCCTGATATATGTTTTAATTGAGGGGAATAGCCATGACAAAACAGAGTAAAGACGTAGCTGCGATTAAAATGCTTGCGAAAGACTGGACCACTGGCTGGAATCGCAGTGACATAGAGGTGAAGGTAGATCGGTATTTATCGTGAAGCGTCAAGATGACAATTCCTGGAAGATCGCCCGCTTGATCGATAATAGCGACCGGGAGTAAGTCAGGCACAGGTCGAGAGTGATTCTGTCAAAAGTTCTATGAAACAGCAGGTGGATCCATGAAATGATCGAGCAAAACGGTCCGGCAACAGTAGCCGACGGCAATCGATCAGACATGGAGTTGCGCGAGAAGAGGCAGCAGG
>Ga0184631_10000155_pt1 | contig 13431 bp, 7 predicted proteins | sample PLM4_90_b1_FD_133160 | JGI IMG/M metagenome (GOLD analysis project Ga0184631, IMG submission 133160) | Groundwater sediment microbial communities from an aquifer in East River, Colorado, USA - PLM4_90_b1 | ecosystem: Environmental > Terrestrial > Soil > Riparian zone | place: USA: East River... | reverse complement strand
GAGATGCAAATTATCGACCCTCAAGGGAGGAAAACCGGCTATGACCCTGCTACAGGAACTAAGATTGTCGAGAATCCAATGTCCGACTACCATACGGATCAACCGATAAGTTCATTGAATGCTAACGACCCACCTGGTGAGCCATATAAAGAGCTCGTTATAATTAATCCTCCAGAGGGCAATTATATCGTTCAACTGTTCGGAAGCGGAGATGGGCCGTATACAATAGACATGGGAGGGACGACATCGGACGGCACTGTCAATTTGAGCACTTCTTTGACCGGCACGGCCACACCCAGCTTGAACGAAACCTACCGTGTTGCCTATTCTCCCACTGGCGAGGCTTCTCTATCTCAAACCAACCAGGCCCCTGTCGCCAACGCAGGGAACAACCAGACCGGCGAGCAGAGCTACGAGATCACGCTCGATGGCAGCAGAAGTCATGACACCGATGGCGATCCGATTACATATACGTGGAGTTTCATAGCGAAACCGGACAACAGCGGCGCATCGCTGTCAGATTCGCACGTGGTCCAGCCGGCTTTTGTCCCGGATATGCCTGGAACATATACATTACAACTTGTCGTCAATGACTATTTCATGGACAGTGTACCTTCAACAGTTACCATTACCGTGGCTTCGCTCAAGAGCCGCATATCGGCAGTTCCGAATTTTTCACAGCCCCTTATGGCAGGCGCAGGTTTTTTATCATTCGACGTAAATAACATCGGTAGAATAGGCGTGTCCGCGGGGACAATAAGTATCAACCTCACTGATCCCGATGGGATCGCTGTTTTCAAAGGCAGTCAGTCATTTGGCGTCGCAGTTGGTGAAACAAAGGCCGTTGTCATCCCAGTGACCCTCTCCTCGCCAAAACTCGGCAATTACACCTTAACGTATACTCAGTCGGATGAAACGTGGCTGGGCACAGCGGCAACGGTAACCGTTCCCAACTCAGCATTGGTTACGATTTCCTTCGATAGAGCCGCTTACAGGGTTCGCGATACGGCAAATGTTACTCTGAACGTTATGAACAATGGAAAATTCAATATTGACAACGCCACGCTCACTGTTTCGATACCGGATGCGGGATATGCGAATGGGCAGAGCGTATGCATCAGCCAGGGACAAACCTTGCCGCTACAATTTTCGATACCGATTCCGGGGAATGTAACCGCAGGCCAGCACAGTATCAATGCCACCCTGTCTTCGCCGTCAGGCGGTTCGATAGTACAAACCGCAAAGATTACCCTTCAGGACTCGGAGTTAATGCTGGACATAGCGGCTTCCTCCCAATATGTCGCAGGAGGCGTAATATTCTTGACTGTTGAAAACCGAGGGTCAGTCGATACAACGTATGCCACGCAAAAACTAATGCTTACTGATAATAACGGTACGGTTCTCTATCAAGGCAGCGCTTCAGGCGATATCATGGCAGGAGAAATAAAAACACTCAAAAGTATGCAGTTGCCTGGCCAGATCTCGGGCGGCATGGAGCTTCTTGCCGTCACATTACAAGACATGAAGACCGGTGAATTGTCGTCTCTGAATAAATCATTGGTCATCGATGGTCTTCAGGCCGGCTTACTTGCGAGAACAGGGAATGATATATACACGAATGCGCAGACCGTCACGGCGATTAACACTATTGCAAGCAGTACAGTCTATATTGAAAACGGGACACTCGATATAAAAATCAATAGATATACAAAACCTGGTACGGGACAGTTTGATCTCTTTCTTCCGCTGAGTGGGGACCTCAATATCGGCAGTAGTGATGGGCAGTTTTTTGGACCCACAAATATTGCCGTTGCCGGTGATAGATCGGTGTATGTGGTGGATAGCGGCAATAACCGAATACAACAGTTTGATAGTAGCGGAAGTTTTGTGACGAAGTGGGGGGGGTATGGCACTGGAAATGGACAGTTTGACGAACCAACGGCTATTGCCGTTGGTATTGACGGTTCTGTATATGTCGTTGATATGTATAACCACCGTATTCAGAAGTTCGACAGCACCGGAAAGTTTATCTTGAAATGGGGCAGTTATGGAACTGGAAACGGGCAGTTAGAATATCCCAATAGCATTGCCGCGGCCGCTGATGGATCTGTGTATGTTGTCGATTGTTTTAACCAGCGCATTGAAAAGTTTGATAGCAACGGAAATTTTGTTTCAACGTTGGGGAGCACCGGTACTGGAAATGGACAGTTCCAGTGGCCGGAGGCTATTGCTGTTTCTGCTGACGGTTCGGTGTATGTAGTGGATAATGGCAATAAACGCATCCTGAAATTCGACAGGAATGGCGCTTTTGTGACAAAGTGGGGCAGCTATGGCAATTATAATGGACAGTTTTACTACCCATCGGGTATTGCTGTCGCTGCTGATGGCTCTGTCTACGTTTCAGATGCCGGCTCCGGTCGTATCCAAAAGTTTAGCAACAATGGGCAATATATAAAGAGGTGGGTGTTTAGCGGACTCCGAATCGGGGGCATGCAATTAACATCAGTAGCCACTGCACCTAATGGCACAGTTTATGCGACCTTGGATAACGGCGTTCAAAAGATGACTACTTTAGCAGAGGGATCAGAAACACTATTTGAAACCAGTATCCCTATTAGCCAGTCAGCGGGCGCAACGCTGGACTACACAACTGACGTGGGCATTCTAAACGCATTAGGCAAACTATATCTCGACGCGACTCTTAAGAACAGCGTGGGGCAAACTATTGCCAATGCGGAATATCCATTTTATATCATTAATGGGAATACAGCCCTATTGTTCGCTACGGACAAGAAGACATACAAACCGGGCGAGACAGTAACGATTACCGGGGTTGTGAACAATATTGGAACAGTAGCCGCATCAGGCCTGAACCTGACAATCGGCAGTAAAAAAGCTGGATCGAGCAGCCAGAATTTACTCGCTGCAACTTTCGACATTCCAGCCAACGGCAACCACGCGTTTACGGTCACGACAACGGCAGCTTCCGAAGGAGCATACTCGCTTACCGGCATGGTCGTGCAAAACTCGGTAACCCTTATGCAGACTGCCGATCAATACGAGGTTGTTGCGCCTAAAGTATCGGTTTCAATTACAGGGCCGGATGCCTCAGACCGGAATCCCTTTGCATTGAATGTACAGCTAGTGAACACCGGAACGATCGATGCAAATATACAATACGCCGTCAGCGATAACGTGGTGAGCGCCATTGATTCCAATTCGCTAACCATATCGGCCGGTCAAACGATACAGCTTCAATATACGCAGCAGATAAGCCAGACAACTGTTTATGCTGTCAACGTATACGGCGATGTAAGCCAGACAGCGACAAAGACCGTGCTGTATGGAGAGGCCGCAGCGATTACAATGGGGCCGGGCGCGAGGGTCTATCCGGAGGGGGTGAGTTCATTCCCCGTGACTGTCACCAATACTGGGTCGGTTGATGAATCCGTGTCCGTGACGTATACTCTCTCACCCACGGCTGCAAGTGAGACGAAGACATATTACTTGCCCAAAGGGGGAAGCATAACCGATACGCTTGCCTATGTGCTGACCAAAGGGACATATCAGCTTTCGGCTTCAAGCGTCCTGCCATCTGCCTCCGCAACGACGTCATTGGTTGTTGCAAAAGACCCGGATGTCACTATGACGACGACCACGGGTATCCAGGGCACGAATAGTCTGATCCCGCTCACGCTCAACGTGCTTAACAGCGGATACAGCGACCTGAACGGCAGCATTGCCGTTGCGGTTACGGACAATCAAGACAAGGCCGTCTGGCGAGGGGAAACTTCGGTTGCAGGCATTAAAACCCAGACAACGCAGAATTACGTTGTCAACGTAGATTCCACGGGAATATTGCCAGGCATCTATTCTATTTCCGTGACTTTTTACGGCGCGAGCGGCCAACAGCTTGCGGTCAACCAGGCACAGGTCCGGGTTCTCGGTCCCATATTTGAACTCACATCCATTCCCGCGAACCTTTCATTTACTGTGGGCAACCAGGCGACATTAACATTCGCGGTTAAGAACACGGGCACCCTTGCGGGCTCGGCGAGCCTTTCGGTAAAAGCACCGGAATTTACAAGCCAATCGTCAGCGATTGTCTTGCAGCCGGGCGAGGAAAAATCTTATTCCTTCAGCTTTACCGTTCCTGAAACCGCAGTCCCACAAGGTTATTTTGCCGACTACGCTCTCACGACGGTCCAGTCCCAGGGCTCGCTGGGGCAGACCGGATTCACCATCCTTGGCGTCGATGTAGGATTGTCGTCGACAATAGATAAAGATACATACCGCGATGATGATACGGCGGTCCTTACCCTGACGATAACCAGAAAGTCTCAATCTCAGGATGGCACGTACATGGCAATCATTCGCTATGGCTCGTACCATGACATGCAGTCCTTCTTCCTAAGTTCCCAGCCTGTTACGCTGACGTTCAACGTGCCGCTTACGACAATCACGGGACAGAGGATCTTTTACGGCGTTTATTTCCAGAGCGGCACGACCATAATAAGTGATTCCGTTGCGGTGAACCCGAACCAGCCCGATCTCATTCCCGCATTTACAGGATTGATGACTAGCGATCGCGTTCTCACACCAACAATTGAAAAAGACAATGCCGGGCAGATTGCCGCGACGGTCGGTAACTATGGCAAAGGCTTGTCACCCGCGACAACTGTCGCCTTTTACGAAGGCGATACCCTTTTGGATACGGAACCAGTCGGCCAACTTAACGCTAACGAATCCGCCAGTGTCTCTTTTGCATGGAGTGTGCTTGGTAATGCGGGGAACCATACGCTCACTGCCGTGGTTGATCCGCAGGGTTTGATTGTAGAAATCAGTAAAACGAACAATCGTTCCATGAATCAGGTCTACATACCCGACATGACGCTCTTTACAAGCACCGACCAGGATACCTATAAAATTCGTCAAAAGGTTTATATCACATCCCTGATCACGAATCTGACAAGCACGACTACCTATCAAAGCCTGACGGTAACAACGAAGGTGAATGATCCTTCAGGCAACACAGTCTATACGGGGAGCGCCGCAGCAGGTTCATTGGCGCCCTCCGCTTCCTCAACAGCGACCGAAATATGGAGCACCTCGGGTCAACCCGCTGACGGGATGTACACTGTTACCCAGACCGCAACATCAGGCGGTCAAGTCCTTGCCCAGTGTTCAAAGACCATCTCACTACTGACGTCCGCTGACTTTACTCTGACCGTTGATGCAAGTTCAAGGAAGATAAAACAGGGCGAACAGGCAACATATCTAGCCAGTATCGCGCCTTTTAACGGATGGATGCACGAAGTGTCCATGAGTATGGACGGTCTGCCGGCGGGAACTACAGTAACATTCAGCCCGGGCAGCCTTCCGGTCCCTGGCCAATCTCAGGCGGTAGTCACAAACACCGATACTGCGGCGGTTGGAACAAATATACTCTACCTTATGGCTCAGGGCGTGGACGAGGGAGATATCGTTTCTCACATAGTACCGCTTTCTCTGGAGGTGGCGGGTTTCGGTATAGATACGGCTGCACCGCAAACAACGCTAATTCAGCTTGAAAAAGCCGAGATACCGGTTAATCTTGCCTCTCTGAACGGATATGAGGGCGCGATAAGCCTCAGCATAACCGGCATGCCTCACGGTACAAAGGCATTCTTTGAGAGCGGACAACGAACGGTGCCTGGTGTTGCGAACCTTACGGTGCTTACGTCGAAGTATGCCAAGCCCGGCACCTACACGTTTGCCGTTACCGGCGACGACGGACTTGTGAAGCATACACTCGAGTTGAAACTCATTCTTCAGCCTAATCCCGATCTCGCAGTCGGCATACTAGCCACTGAAGGCCCTGGGCCGCGGAATGATGCTCTCGTACGGTTGTATAGCTCCAAATTCCAGATGATCAAAGAATTTACGGCATTCGACGCAAAATATGGCGCCTCTGCAATATCGGCTGATTTGGATGGCGATGGCTTTGACGAGATCATTGTAGCGGAAGGTCCTGGCCCGACGAATCCCGCTTCTTTGCGAGCCTATAGGCGCGACGGAAAGCTTATAGCCGAATACACCGCTTTCAATGAAAAATATGGACTCACGTTAGCGGCTGCTGATCTGGACGGCGATTGGTCTGATGAGCTTATTGTCGGCATGGGACCAGACCCGAAGAACCCCGGCACGATAAAGATAGTGAAGTTCAACGGGAGTGGATTCGCAGAGATTTTGACCCAGACTATGTACCCGGGTTTAACATACGGCATCAACATCGCTTCCGGAGACGTTAATGGCGATGGTGTGCCTGAGATCATTACGACGCCGGGACCGGGTCCGACCAATGCGGCGACAATCAAGATATGGTCCTATAATCCCTCTGGTCTTACGGAGCTTTCAACCTTCACCGCCTTCGACGGTTTCTATGGAGCAAACGTTGGCGTAGGCGACATCGACGGTGACGATAAGGACGAGATTATCGCCGGAACAGGGCCTGATCCGAAGAATACAGCACTCGTTCGAATCTTTAGATCTGATGGCACACTGATAAATGGATTTGCACCCTATAATGGTGCTCATGCTTATGGTGTGATGGTTTCATCTGGAGATATGGACGGTGACGGCACTAATGATATTATTACCGGTCTCGGACCGGGTCCCCAGAATGAGCCGCTTGTTAAGCTTTATAAAGCAGATGGAACTTTAATAGGCAACTTCGTTGCTTATCCTTCTGAGACAGGATATGGCGTTAGGGCAATTGCCGGCAAAACGGGGCGATAGCTGAAATTGAAGATTTTTGTTTGCCGCAAACGGATGGGGGTGTATGCCCCCATCCGTTTTTTTTGTTGTAGTTTTTGTTTGTCAGAACTTTCCTCCGCACAAAAATTTACAAGAGCCACCACAGTCATAGCGTCCGGGAAATTGGTATAATGGTTCTATGCTGGAGAGTTATTATGGGACCTGAAGCGAATGGCTATGCCGAAAAAGAGCTTTTGCGAATGATCCGTCAGTGGGTACCGCGGGATCGGGTGCCGAAGCGGGTCCGCGTCAAGGATACGGCCGACTTCTTCCGCGTGGACTACGATGATGTGGTTATACTCGACAGTGTCCCCTATTTTATCCGGAACAACGAGCGCGAGGGCAGGTTCGGGATCGAGGACGAGCAGAAGTTCTGGGTAAAACGGGCACGGAACCTGCTGAATGGAGAGGTCAAGATCCTGAAATGGGTCTTCAAGGAGCGGTTCAACGCGAAGATCGGGAACCTGGTGTTCGAGTGTGTGCGCAGTCCGCAGAAAGAGGCGCGGATCCTCGAACTGGTGCGCGGTCGTCCGGAGTTCATGCAGGGCGCCACCGTGCTCGATTCATCGGGCAACCAGCTCAGGATCCTGGATTATATCCGGGGCAAGACCATGGGCCAGCACACCCTTGAGCTGGGCAGGGACCATGAGGAGTTCTTTCATGGCTATTATCCCGCTTTGCTCGACGAATTCATCGGGATCAGCGAGGCCATCAGGTTTTTGCATGAGAACAACGAAAAACACGGCGACATCCGGCGCGACCACATCATCAAAGACGATTCCACGGGCGGATACCGCTGGATCGACTTTGATTTCAACTACCGCCACGGCGAAAGCCGGTTTGGCTACGACCTTTTCGGCCTCGGAAACGTCCTGCTCTTCATCACCGGCCGCGGCGACATCACCACCTACCGGCTTCTCCACGAGCATCCGGCCCTGCTCGACCGTCTTACGGAGGACGATGTGAATATCGTTTTTCACAACCGGGTGAACAATCTCAAAAAGATCTATCCCTACATTCCCGAGAAACTGAACCGGGTATTGATGCATTTCTCGATGGGCTCATCGGTGTACTACGAGGAAACGCGGGAACTCATCGAGGACCTGGGCGAGGCGAGGGAAGAACTCAATGCGGCATGCGGCGCGCCGCAGGGGAGCAAGCGGCTTTTTGCCGTGAACGGAAAGGAGCGTTACCATGGATCCGGTGGCCAATAATCCCGTCAAGGACAAGCACTTGCTCGTCGCCATTGACCAGAGCGACAGTTCGCGGCGGGCCGTACTCTATGTCGCCGATTTTCTCGGGGGCTTTTCCGGGTTCAGGGTGACGCTCCTGTCCATCATCCCCGAGCCGGAGGAGGATTTCTTCGATTCCGACGGGGAACAGGCCGCCTGGATCAGGGACAAACGGGAAGAGGCGAACAAAATGCTCGAGAACTACCGGCAGGTCCTGATCCAGTCCGGGTTTGATCCGGATAAGGTCCGCATCCGGCCATGCGTGGGCGACGTCAAGTCCCTGTCCGAGGCCATTCTCGACACGCGCTGCGACCTCACCTGCTGCACCGTGGTCGTCGGCAGGCATCACAAGACCAAGGCCGAGGAGTTTCTCTTCGGCAGCACATCGAACAAGCTTATTCACGAGGCCAAGAACTGCGCGGTATGGGTCGTGGAGTGATGAAAATAATTTTCATGATACGCGGGAATATGGTATAGTAATTCCGTTCAACGGGCGCATGTCGCCCGCCCGCAGAGCGGATACATGAGAAAGGAGATTCATATTTATGGCAATACAGTGGAACGACAACCTCGCGTCAGGCTCATCGGAAATCGATACGCAGCACAAGGAGCTTTTCCAGCGGATCAACAGTCTGCTTGCTGTTTTTGAGAAGGGCACTGCGGGCAAGGAGGACGTGAGCAGGATCGTCCAGTATTTGACCGATTACGTGGTGTTGCATTTCGGGAATGAGGAAAAGTACATGGCGACGTTCGCCTACTCCAGCATGTCCGCCCACAAGGCGCAGCATGAGCAATTTGTGAAAAACTTCATGAAATTGAAGGACCGGATGCTTCTGGAAGGCATCAACCCCCAGCTGGCACTGGAAACAAAGGAGTTGTGCGTTGACTGGCTGATCAATCACATCAAGTACTCGGACAGGGCGCTCGGCCTGTTCCTGAAATTAAAAATGTAAGTGCATGTTTCGTCCCGGCTGCCGGAGTATCGCGCAGCCCCATGCTTTCAGGTGATGGGCTATGGTCGCGTTCGTAAAAATCCTGAACATCGGTCTGCCGAAACAAGAGGTCTTTTTCGGCAGAGAAGTGACAACCGGCATCTGCAAAAAGCCGGTTTCCGGGCCGCTCGTGTTGACGCCGCAGGGTTTTGAGGGCGACGGCGTGGGAGATCACAAGCACCACGGCGGAAGCGACAAGGCCGTCTGTGTGTACAGTCTCGGCCACTATCCCTACTGGGAAAGGGTTCTCGGCATCATGTTGCCGCAAGCCGCCTTTGGAGAGAACCTGTCGGTTATCGGCATGGGGGAAGACAGCGTCTGTATCGGCGACCGTTACCGGATCGGAACGGCGGAAGTGCAGGTGAGTCAGCCGCGCCAGCCCTGCAGGACCCTTGCGGCGCGGTACGGAAGAGAAGATTTTGTGAAACTTGTCGCGGACTCCGGCCGTACGGGATTCTATTTCAAGGTGGTTAAAGCGGGCAGGGTGCAGGCGGGTGACGCGGTTACGCTGGCTGAACGCGATGCCCGAGGGATTTCCGTCGCTTTTGCGAACCAGGTTTTTCACCATGACCGGAAAAACCGCGCGGCCATCGAAAAAGTTTTGAACGTGCCCGCGCTTTCCCAATCATGGCAAAAGTCGTTTCATGAATTGCGGGAGAAGGCCTGACCCGCCCGCGCTGCGGGAACACGCAGTTGCACTTCATCCAGATCGGCATGATGCCAATCAGAATGCAGCGGCCCTGGCCGTTCTCTCTTGTTCCGTAGTACTCTGCGCCAGACTAATCCCGGTTAAGGAGCATTGCGAATGCCCCTGCTGAAGGCAGGACCCTGTTTTTTGCTGGCCCTTATTCTCTCCATTGACCAGTGAGTGCGGAGAGGTGATTAAGCCGGAGCCAAAGGGCGGCTGAAGGTAGATCGGCTGCCCTGGTCAGGGCAGAGGTTTTGTACGCGGAGTGGTCCGGTAGCAGCCGTTTGACATTACCCGGCGGGAAAACAGGAGAGTTGCCATGAGCGGACCGTATCTGGTGAGCGGACAAACGCGGTACATTCTGGTGGTGGACGCTGACTGGAACGAGCGCTTCACGCTGAGCATGCTTCTCCAGCGTTTCGGGTACACGGTCGCGAGCACGAGCAGCGCCGGCGAAGGGGTGGAATTCCTGTGTGTTGCGCCGGCAGTGGCGGTCTTTGCCGAGGCAGGGCCGGTCGGCGCCGACCTGACAGCCCGGTTAAAGGCGGACGCCCGCTTCAAGGACGTGCCGCTCGTCATGGTTGCAGCGGGGCCTGACCGCGCTCTCGAAGAGCGCCTGCGGCAGGGCGAGTTCGCCGGACTGCTTCGGGCGCCTGTCAAAGCCGACGAGGTTTTCAAGGTCATTCAGAAGGCGATCGAGCGCGGATCGCGCGAAAATATAAGGATTGCCACCGCCCTTCCCGCGGAATTGCGGGAAAGGAACGGCGCTACCCAGGGATTCGTGACGGTCCTGTCAAAGTACGGTATGTTCTTCCGGACTCTGGACCCCCATCCGGTGAACACCCGTGTTGCGATAGATGTCTTCTTTGGAGACAGGGTTGTGAACCTTGAGGCCGAAGTGCTCTACAACGTCACCTTCGAGGAAGGTCCCTTTTCCGAACCGGGCATGGGTTTGAAGTTTGTGAATATTTCTTTGAAGGACAGCGCCCTGATCAATTTTTTCATATTCGAGCAGATCGGCGCCGCTTTCATGTCCTGCGATCCGGGTCAGGGATTTGGCGCGGGACAGGCGTGAGCGCGGCGAAGAGGTACCGTTATTGGGTAACAAACGCGCGTCGCGATAGACGATCGAATCAGCCTGGCGCCGGCGTTGCGAAAATGGGGAGAACACTACAATCAGCTTAGGGGATGCGAAAAGAAGCGCGGTAAGAAAAAGATGAAGCGGAGAATGAAAGCAGGGGAAAAAGAACGGATTCGCAGATGGCTGGTACGGAATATAAAAAATGCCCCCCTGCCTTCCTCCATCCAGGAGGCACGGGCCGGGCTTGAAGGGATGTCGAGCTGGGTCCCTCTGCCGGCCGATACCGGTGTTGAGGCGGTGATTGGGGGCAAGGTGTCCGGCGAGTGGGTCAGCGCTCCCGGCTCGGCCGCGGAGCGCGTCATCCTTTGTCTTCATGGCGGCGGCTATACCATGGGATCGAGCAAAGCGACCCATGTTCTCGCATCGTTTCTTTCGGCTGCCTCGGGCTGCCGTGTCCTGGCTATCGACTACCGCCTGGCGCCGGAACATCCCTTTCCTGCGGCTTTGGATGACACGATTGCCGCGTATCGCTGGCTGCTTGGTCAGGGTATGGCGCCAAGCCGCATCATACTCGTTGGCTTGTCCGCAGGCGGCGGCCTGGCTCTGTCCACGTTGGTCTCCTTGCGCGATGCCGGCATTTCGCTTCCCGCCGGCGCGGTGCTGGTCTCTCCCTGGACCGATCTTGCCGGCACGGGCGAGTCGGTGATATCCCGCGCCGAAGCAGACCCCTGGCTCACTAATGAGATGAACAGATATCATGCCGAACTCTATGCAGGCGGAAAAGACTTGCGTCATCCTCTTATCTCGCCGCTCTATGCCGATTACCAGGGCCTGACGCCGCTTTTGATCCAGGTGGGCAGCGACGAGATCATGCTCGATGATGCTGCCCGCGTGGCTGAGCGGGCAAAGCAGGCGGGCGTCGATGTGACGCTGGAAGTCTGGGAGGGCATGTGGCATCTGTGGCACGCCTTTGCTTCCCGGCTGCTGGAGGGAAGGCAGGCCATCGACCGGATAGGTCAATTTGTCCGCCGGAACATGGTTTGACGTTGTCAGAATGGCGCAGGTCGGGTCCGGACAATGCCCGGGCGGACCGGGATTTCGGCATGTACACACTGTTTCTCGCCTGGTTCTCCGCAGGGACCCAGTAATGTTGACTGTCAGATTTTGTTTTGCTATGGTCAGCTTATCAGCATTGGAGAGTAGAAAAATTTGACCGGCATTGAACGGAGGGTAGACGTCCTATGAAAAAAATCTATATTATTTCCGATGCCACCGGTCAGAGTGGCCTGCACATCCTGAGGGCGGCCATTGTGCAGTTCAAGCATGCCCGTACCAAGATGATGGTGTTCCACGACATCGATTCAAAGCCGAGGCTCAAGAAGATCCTCGACCAGGCCCGGCTGGACAAGTCGCTCATCGCTTTTACCTTTGTAAGAAAAGAGATGAGGGACTATGCCAGCGAATACTGCCTGAAACACACGCTGTACCATCTTGACATTTTGGGACCGCTCATCAACAATCTTGCTGCTTATCTTGAACTGGAACCCCTGGAGACCCCGACCCTGCTCAGAAAGGTTGACGAACGGTATTTCAAGCGGATCGATGCGATAGAGTATACGCTCGGGCACGACGACGGCAGGGGCGCCGAGCGCCTGAAGGAAGCCGAGATCGTACTCGTCGGTCTCTCGCGGACATCCAAGACGCCGACCTCCTTCTATCTTGCCCAGGAGGGATTCAAGGTCGCAAATGTCCCCATTGTCCCGGGGATCCCCCTTCCGGAAGAGCTTTTTAAGATCGACCAGCACAAGGTCGTCTGTCTCAATATAGACCCCGAGGTCCTCCAGAAGATCAGAAAAGTGCGTCAAAAGCATTCAGGCCTCAAGCCGAGTTATAGCGACTTTAAGAATGTTTTTGGCGAGGTCGAGTATGTCCGGGACCTCATCAAAAAGAACAGGAGCTGGAAGGTCGTTGATACGACGAACAAATCCATTGAGGAGACCGCGTGGGAGATCGTTCACCATGTTATGGGAGAGGACCAGGACGAGTATCATTGAATTCGGAGTGCGGAATGCGGAGTGCGGAATTGGAATCATAGTTGAAACTATTCAGGTTTGTCGCGGAGCGGCTGACCTGAATAGTTACTCATAGCTTAGACAAACGGACTCACGAAGGGAGCGCATTTTGAGCACAAAAATACCGAAGAACGGGGTCCTCATTTTTGCCGCTGTTGCGGCGTTCATCCTCCTTGCCGGTGCGCGGGGGATTTTCTCCTTTATGGCGGATTGGCTGTTTTTCCACGAGGTCGGGTACGAGGCGGTCTTCACCAAGACCTTCGAGGCAAAGCTGCTGACCGGGCTCGCCTTCGGCGCAGCCGCTTTTCTCGTGATATTCGTCAACCTTCTCCTGGCCGGAAAACGCACGTCCCCGAGGAGCGGCATGCAGCCCCTCTGGGAAAATGTGCCGCAGCTGCAGGGCCTCGACGTGAACCGGCTGATGGGGTGGATACCCTTCCTTGCGGCAATCCTTGCCTTTTTGCTGGTGTTTCCGATCGGCGCGCAGTACTGGGAGCAGGCGCTTCTCTTCCTGAACAGTGTGCCCGCCGGCCTGGCTGATCCGATCTTTGGGAAGGATATCTCGTTCTTT
>Ga0184631_10000153_pt1 | contig 13473 bp, 10 predicted proteins | sample PLM4_90_b1_FD_133160 | JGI IMG/M metagenome (GOLD analysis project Ga0184631, IMG submission 133160) | Groundwater sediment microbial communities from an aquifer in East River, Colorado, USA - PLM4_90_b1 | ecosystem: Environmental > Terrestrial > Soil > Riparian zone | place: USA: East River... | reverse complement strand
TAGAGTAGACCCAACATCACTAGGAATGTGGTTAGTATATAGCCGATGGTGTTGAGCAAAAAGGCGTAACCCAGCAAGAGACCCATTGTATAAATGAGTCGAAACCATGAAACGTTCCTGAATGAAAATTCAATATTAGAAGTTTGACTCTGGAAGGTCTTTGAAATGATTTCCGAAAAAGCCATGACCATACCGATCCCTGCAACAAAGAGACCGGTAAAAAAGGCAAGAAAGCTTGGTCCAGGTTCTCTGAGGGACCCGAAATCGGGTCCCCAAGTGAAGAGGCAAATGAGGAATCCTATTCCTCCCCAGAAAAACCCCTCGACTTTTCTGATTCGCTTAACGAGCATATTCCTATATGTATGTTTTCTTACTTGACTAGTCCTACCTCTTTAAAAAAGGTCTGCAAGCCTTGTTTGGATCGAATAATTGATTTTTCAAAAGAGGCCGCGTTTTCGTAAATTACTTGGAGACCCAATTCGTTACTCTTCCTTCGAAAATCTTGTTCTTCGCTAATCTTATGAATTACCTCATCAATCTTCTTAACAACCTCATCGGGTGTTCCCTTTGGGGCAAATATTCCCAAGTAGGGATAAGCAGCCAAATCGTAGCCTAGTTCAACTATCGTGGGGATCTCGGGAGCGAACTCCGCCCTTTTTCCGAGGCACAGAGCAAGTACCTTGACCTTCTTTGCATCTAACAGAGATCTGACAGCTGGATAGCCCAGAACCCCAACGGGTATATGCTCACCAAGGATAGCTGGAACAATGAGAGCATCACCTTGATATGCTACGTCCACAAAATTTACTTTTTCTGCTTTCCCAACACTTGCAATACTAAGAAAAGCAACCGTGGCCTTGCCCGGGTGTCCAATTTTTATCCCTGGATTTTTTCGCGCGAAATCCACAACGTCTTTAACGCTCTTCCATGGAGAATCCCCTTTGACTGTCCACCCCAGGACAGCTGTGTGAATACTAGAGACTGGTCTGAGGCTGTCGCCCGAGTATGGAGCTTGAAAAAAATAAGAGAATAATTCCGGCATGTTTGTCATATTGGCAAAATAACCAAAAGTATATCCATCAGGTTTAGCAGTGACTACAGAATACCCACCAACTGTACCTACCCCTCCACTTTTGTTTGTTACTATCACAGGCTGCTTTAAGTGTTTTTCCATCGCTTCGGCTAGGACTCGAGCACCAATATCACTTAGCCCACCTGCGGGAAAGGGAACCACTATGGTAATAGGTCGGTCCGGGTAAGTAGGGCTGGCAGCACTAACCTCGTTGAAAAAAGACATCCCGAGAAAAAGACCCGGAAGCAAAAAAAACAATCCGATCAAAATTGTAAATCCTTTCGTTTTCATAATTCTCTCCTTTCTTGGACTTAAGCGTCCGGAAAAATTGTGAGTATTCTTAGGAATATTACGTCGAAGATCATCTTTGAAGGGTTTCCGCAAGTCAATAAAGAAGTTGTGGGTCAATCATCTTTGAGGCGCCCCATACTGCGCTGCGAGCGTAGGGAACAAAGTTACAATAGAGACGCTGAAAGGGTTTGTCAATCATCAACGACAAATGGGCTCCGACCAGTAATTTCCAAGAATGCCCTGATCGGAAGGTCAGTTTTGTTTATTCTCTTTGGCAATCTTCAAATCAACCCCACTCATTTTTGAAATCCCTTAACTGTTCCCACCCAGTAACGAGCCACGGTTCTCTTAGAAGCATGCCAACCTTTGCATCGGCTCGCCAACCTTAGCAATTTTGAAAGCTTGCCAGTAGCATGCCAGATTGGAAGAGTGACAACTGGTTTACAAAATTATTGCTCAAGGGGCTCATTGCATCAAAATAAGGGGGCCCTCACAAGGTAATTTGTTCCATGAGTTCCTTAACGTTCTTCAGCTTTTCCAGATTCCATAGGGCATCGACAGCTCGATTGATCTGGCCTTCGGATAGAATCCTAACAGCATTGTGCCTAAACTTCTTCTCCAATTCCTCATCGGTCAATTGTATATTCCCCGTAGAAGAGATAAGGCCACCTCGGGCAATAGTCCTCTCTTCGGTAAATGTCTTGCCCTTCGCCTCAACCTCAACCTTTTGCATTCCCACATGGCTCGTGAGAGAATCGGGACCTGTTACGCTGACTTTCTTCATGAATTCAAGTATTTTGGGGTCTCTCATCGTATCGATGTCCTGCCACTCCACACCTACCTTTACCCGGTGAGCTGCACAGGAAAAATTATAAGGTATACTGAACTGCGCATCAACGATGTTGTCTATTTCAGTATTCCTAAAAAGCCCGGTCCAATCGGGGCCAATCGGCCTAATAACCTTAACACTTTTTATGTCGTCAGCCGTAAGATTGTTCTTCTCAATAATATCGTAAAACGCATCCATTGCCGCGTGGTATATTCTGCAACAAATGTGAGGTTTATACGTTACTGTTCCTGTATCAAAACTCCATTCTTTGCCGAGACCATCTGTTATGTTCTCAGGTTTCCATGCTCCGTAACCAACAAACTTCCAATAGCCATGCTCGGCGTTAAAGACGTCTAGGTCTCCCACGTATCCCATCTCAGCAAGCAGCACCGCCATTACTGCCCCTGTACCTTGCCAGCCCGGAATACCATACTTTAAGGGGTGCCCACGATCTTGTAAACTTACATGCGTCCAGGTTAGGACCTCGCAAGCGTGACCAGCTATACTCAGTGCATGCATCATTTTTCCTTGGTCGAGATTAAGTAGCTTGCCCATTCCAGCCGCTGCACCAAAATTACAGGGAGCATACCCTTCACGGACCTTAGTCATAAAGTTCCAGTCCAGCGTATAACTTTTCTGATCAAAGGGTCGAACTGCATTCTTAACTCTTTCCGCAATTTCGACGGCAACCGCAGTGGCTAGAATTAGATCCTTGCCAGATGCTTCGGTAAACTCCGCCACAGCCAGTGGTCCCGGAATAATATACCCTGGACCATGCCCACCGCCCGCGAAAGCATCATAATCTGTGGCATTAATCAACTGGCCGTTAGCAAGTACTGCATTGGACATTGAGACTTTATCACCTACGCCGATTATTGTTGACTCCGGCGGTCCACCCAACCTCCTGGCTAGGGTTATGATCATCTTCCCAGGATCGACGGATATTCCGGTGAAAGCACATCCAATCGTGTCTAATAAAAGACGCTTCGTCTCATGTGCTACAGAGTCAGGCAGGTCCTTCCATTCGGTATCTATGGTAAACTTCCCTAACGCTTCTAATTCTGGAGAAACACCCTTCATCTCTTCTACCTCCTGTTCTTATTTTTCTGGCAATTTTGTGAATAACTGGACCATAACCTCGCTGTTCCGCTAGTTTCTATTGAGGCCGTTATTTCATCGCTTGCTTTCAAGGTCCGAATCGGCTCCTTGTCCCGGCCTAAGGACTCGCTCTCACAAGCATCGGCTTGGCCATGCTCCTTTTCAGCAGCTTCTAAAGCGTTTCTGGTTTAACAGCCGGCGATGTTAAAGACCTGTCCTCCAGTAGCTCAAAATTGCGTTCCTTTACACGCGCACAGTCAAGTATCATCCTTAGGGGTCATGAACCTTACCCTAAGAAAACCCCAGCACGCTCCAGCTCTCGTTGCAGAAGTTTAACATTCAATTTTCTCGGGATGACCCTTTCTTTAATTGAGAGGGCTGCAGCTGTGCCAATCGCCTGCCCCATTACTGATGCGGGTCCTGTCACCCGAATGGAAGCTTGGGCATCGTGAGTACAACTGATAAATCGCCCAGCCATCAGTAAATTTTCCACTTTCTGAGGGATTAAAGACCTGTAAGGGATCGTATGGAAATCATCCCCTTCCAGGAAAATAAACCTTCTTTCCTGGGCGCTCACAATCTCAAGAGGCCAGGCGTTTGATCCAACTCCATCATCGAACTTTTTCGCTTGTAGAACTTCTTCTCCTGTCAACTTATGTTCTCCCATGACTCTTCGGGTCTCTCTTATACCTATTCTTGCCGCAGTCTGAGCTATATTCGCATGATCCAAGCCCGGTATCTTGTCTCTAAAAAACCTCTTTAATTCACGAACAACTTTTCTCCCCTCTATGGTAGCTTGGGTAAGATGGTATGGATCTATGCCGTTCACTGCCCATGGAACTCCTGCCATATTGACCCAATATGCCCCAGGAATCATGATATGCATGATAATGCCCTGGGCTCTGCTCATCATGTATTGACCTGCTTTAATGGCTTCAGTCGCTTGAGTCAAGAGTACCTTGGTATAGTTTTCGGGATCGAATTCTTTGCCAACATTGACAAGGTGGAAAGCCATATCACAGGCTTGAAATCCACCCTGTCCATCCCCGATTTCAAATGGCACATTGGCAGAAGCACACACATCGCCATCCCCTGTGCAATCCAATACCATCTTTGCCAAGATCGCCTGACGCCCGCCTTTGTTGGTAACAATTACCCCTTTAATGGTATTCTTTTCGAGAATAGGGTCAACCATTTGTGTATAGTAAAGAAGTTCGACTTTTGCTGCAGCGGTTTTTTCATCTAAGACTATCTTTAGATTTTCTGGATCGAAAGATAAGCCCCAGCCTCTCTCCTTTGCCGCTTTTCGGTCGATCATCGTCTGGACGATCTCACCCCCCACTCCTTTTACGACTGGTACTAAATTGGGCTTTGTATAAAAGCCGCAGAAACTATTGACCAAACCGGTTGTTGCATTTCCGCCCAAGCACCCAAAGTATTCAACAAGAAGTGTTTTTAACCCCATCCTCCCGGCCGCAATGGCTGCACATGAGCCCGCCATTCCCCCTCCAACCACAAGGACGTCTACCTCTCTTACGATAGGAATCTTTCGGCTGGGTTCTGTGATAAAGTGGCCATTGTCTTTATGTTCGGTTCGTTGTCGCACTACGGCTTCCCTCCCGCTTGAAGTAATCTTTTTCTAATTTTTGACCTATCGATGAATGACCGGGTTGAGAACCCCGGAGCCTGAAATTGACCTGAAATCGAAAGAAATGCTCGGTCAGCCTTGAGTTATTCAAGTAAATCTCGCCTCGATCGGTTTCCGCACCCGTCTAAACCATTAAACCATTTAGCAACTAGCTGTAAAGATAGAAAATAGGTAGGAAAAGGGTAGTTTCTATTGACCTCTTGGATAGGATGGATGGTTTGTGTTGAAGGAGAACCCTTTCAATCTATTTGAGACCAAAAGACGTTTTGAAAAAATTAAGAAAAACTGTCTTCTTTTCATAATTGTTGAAGGTAGGAGTACAGGTTGATTTTTTTACGTTTTAGCCCGAGTTTTACCCTGATGTTCTTGCGATGAAAGCGGATCGTATCCGGGGTAATGCTAAGAACGTCTGCTGCCTCCTTGATACTCTTCCCGAGCCGAACCAAATTTGCCACGGCAAGTTCGGTCGGCGAGAAACCTGCATGAAACTGAGACAACTTGATAGCAAAGGGGGACGTGATTTCAGCCAGGTTTGATTTGATTGCTTCTATCAAAACTCTCTGTTTATCGTCCAGCAAGGTGTTTTCCAGTTTTTGTACAAAAGGCAGGACCAGTTGTGTCACCGCAGTGTCAACATTTTCCTGAATTTTGCGCTTTTCCTCCCCGCGATAATCAAGCAGCACTTTCAAAGCAGTGTTCGCTTCTTCCAGTCTCTTCGCCTCAAGTTCCAATTTGGCTTCATTCTCCTTCAAACATTTCTCGATCTTCTTATACTCGGTGACATCCACAAAATAAACGAGAACTAAATCGGGCAGGATGAAAATATAAAAGCTGACCACATGTCTCATTTCACCCGTGGCTCTCAGACTGTAAGGATATTCATTCTTGACTATCTTCTGCTCTGAAAAACAGCGCTTAATGTCGTCCACGACATAGGGCATATGGCTGAAAAAACTCTTCAGCCTTACCCCGAGCCAATTTGTCACACTGGCCTGAGCAAATTCATCCGCACTCGAACTGAAATCCACCAAGGTGAAATCATCCCCATTTCGCTGCCATAGAAAAGCAGGAATGGGTGAACTCTTATAAACTGTTCTAAATCTTTCCTGGCTTATTTCTAACTCTTTTTGGCCCTCCTTTAGGTCGGTGATATCTGCTATGATGATGCAGTATTTGTCGTCCGTCAGGTGCAGAGAATAAAGCATCCCTTCCTTAATCGAACCATCAGCGCAGGTTATTCTGCGTTCGGATCCCTCGATCCCTCTCTTGCCAGAGGCTTCCAAGGCAGTGACTTCTTCTATGACTTGGCCTCGATACCGGGTATTCGGGTAAGCTTGCTTTCTCCACACGTCGCGTGAAGGTATGTCTTCAACAGTATAACCCAACAATTGAGTAAATTTAGGGTTGATATATTCTGTTTTACCTTTAGGGGAAAAGATGATGACCGGGAAGGGAGACTTCTCGACCAAACAATAAAAGAGTTCCTCCCTTTTACCCAGGTCGGCTAAGCCTCCCCTGTATTTCTTTTGATCAGTTGCCAACTCGACAACCTTCTGGCGTTGCTCAACCACCACTTTGGTCAACTGGGCTTTTGTTTTTGATTTTTGGTTCACACTCTCTCTGCCCCATCTTTATGAAAAGACCTAACTATCTCATAGACCTTTGTGATTTTTTTCTGAATGGGCCTTGGGATTTCGAATTCACAAGGAACTTCGGTTTGACAGAGACCACAACCTGTAATCTCCACTCCATATTCAGCCATCTTGGCTGGACGACACACATTGTGCATATAGTCATAACACTTGTCTTTGTCATGGCCCGTTGAGGTGATCGCACCGCTTGGACAGCGCATGGCGCATACCTTACACGTTTTGTTGAAGTAGTAGAGACAGTTGGCATGGTGATGGCGATAAGGTTTGTCGGAAGGCTTTAGGACAAGATCTGTAACCACCGTGCCAAGACGCATGGCCTTTCCCTTTGGCGTAATGAACCCATCGCAGAGGGCAAAAGTACCAAGGCCGCAGGCATAAGCAGCATGCCGTTCAGACCAATTGGAGGTAAACCCTACTTTGGGGGAATACATATGATGTTTGAAATGGGGAGAGTTCGTTGGAGCCACAGCTTTGTATCCTCTTCGTTTCAATAGGGAGACGACGTGATTTCTCAGCTTGACATTGAACGGTTCTCCAAAATAACGCGTGTGACTCCAAAGCAGAGAAGGGTATTTGTCCTCCTTGCGGTTAGCCTTACGCGCATCTTCGCAAATGGGGAGGATCCAAGAGATGACTGACAATTCTTTCTTGCGGTCACTTTTTCCGAAGGTCAGGTCAAAGATGTCCTGGGGGGTAAAGTGAAATCTTCCGATAATCTTCTTATATTGTTTGAAGAGGGGATCATTCGCAGATGCAAATCCAACCAGGGGTGAGTCGAAGTATCTCCCGCCGTCGACTTTGCGGTGGTTGGAGGAACTTTCCCGAACGAATTTGGCAATCGCTTGTTGAACAAACTTCTCCGGATCTTTCGCAAAGTAAATTCTTCCGTTTGATCTCATAGCGTCCTCTTTTGGATTCGACAGTTCTGCAAACCAGAATGGTTATATACACCAAGATAAAGTCCAACTCAATGACCAGAATTCGATTCAACTTACAACACTCTTGCAAATGGGTAAAGAATTCTATTATTCCGTGATGACCGTTCTCCGTCTCTTCTGTAGGGATGGGAGAACAGCAGAAAACAGAAGAAATAGGGATATGAGTAGTGATCCTGCTGATACGGGGCGAGTCAAAAAGATCTCCATGCTTCCGTCTGAAAGGATCAATGACTGACGCAAGTTCTTCTCCAGCAGGGGGCCCAACACAAAAGCGAGTACCAGGGGCGCCGGTTCATAATTAAACTTTCGAAAGAAATAGCCTAGCCCTCCGAAAACCAGCATTACGTAAATGTCAAAGATGTTGGTACTCACGCTATACGAGCCAATAAGACAAAAAAGCAGGATCAGGGGGAACAGGGTTTTATAGGGAATTTTCAATATTTGAACCCACATTCCGATGAGCGGAAGGTTCAACGCTAATAGCATGGCATTCCCCACATACATACTAGCTACGGTCCCCCAGAATATCTCAGGATGTTCGGTAAGCATTAACGGTCCCGGTCTTAGCCCATGGAGCATTAACGCTCCGAGAAGTAAAGCCATTACCACGTTTGACGGAATCCCGAGAGAAAATAAGGGAATGAACGATCCGCTCGAAGCCGAATTATTGGCAGACTCTGGACCTGCCACTCCCTCGATGGCCCCCTTCCCGAATCTCTCCGGGTGCCTAGAAAATTTCTTCTCCAATGCGTAGGAAATAAAAGAGGATATGACGGCACCCCCACCCGGGAGGATTCCTAAAAAGAAACCAAGGAGTGTCCCCCTTGCAATAGGCTTAATAGATCTCCGCCAGTCCTCCCAACTAGGGAATAAGCTCTTGATCTCTGTTTTTAAAATCGCTCTTTTTTGAGGTTTTTCAAGATTGAGAAGAATCTCGGAAATTCCAAAGAACCCCATCACCAAAGGGATGAGGCCGACCCCATCAATTAGCCCGGTTAACCCAAATGTAAAACGAGCCGTACCTTGAATAACGTCCTGCCCAATTAGGCTCAGAAAAACCCCTACTCCTGCCATTGCCAAACCATTAAGAATTGACCCCTGGGTCAGGTAGATCAGCACAGACAAACCCAGACACACCAGAGAGAAGTATTCAGCGGGACCAAACTTGACGGCAATCTCGGCTAATGGAGTAGCCAAGAGCATCAGTCCCACGACGCCGAATGTGCCCGCAATAAAAGAACCAAAAGCCGCAATGCCCAAGGCCGGCCCAGCCCGCCCCTGGCGGGCCATCTGGTAACCATCTATGCAGGTGACGACCGATGCAGCCTCACCGGGTATGTTAATCAGAATCGACGTAGTTGATCCCCCATACATGGCTCCATAGAAGATCCCCGCCAGCATGATAATTGCACCCACCGGTGAGATACCGAAGGTAACGGGGAGCAAGAGTGACATCGCACCCGCCGGACCGATACCTGGAAGCACTCCTACCAGGGTCCCGATAAGGACTCCGATAAAGCATAACAGTAAGTTTACCGGCTGAAGTGCAATACTGAATCCGTAAAAAAGATCGTGCAGCATGTTTGTAACACCGTTACCACCAAGGGAAGACCCCTCGAGGGAGTTGGCTCCGAAGCCAAACTTCAAACACAAGATAGCTACCCCCGACTATTACCAGGGAGGTCACAAAACTCAGAAGCCAGTTATTCTTCTCCCGGTCGTATAAAAGCCCGCACATCACAAGAAATGTGGTCAAGAAATAGCCGAGAGCATTGAGGAACACGGCGTAACCAATCAAGAGCGCCATTGTATAAGCAAGACGGCGCCATGAGATGTTTTGGAATGTGAGATTAAGATCAAAACCGCTCTCCAGGGAAATCCTCGAAAGGATCTGTGAAAGGGCCATGATTAAACCCACGATGCAAAGGAAAAGCCCGGACGCGAAAGCGACGAAACCTGGCCCAGGTTCCAGGAAAGTGCCCAGATGAACTTTCCAGGCAAGAAAACAGATGGCTGTTCCAAGACCCATCCAGAAAAATCCTTCGATCTTTCTGAGCCTTTTTCTAATCATATCCTGTTACGTCCTCACCAGCCCTTCCGCCTTCAAGAAAACAGACAAGCGGTGCGAACCCCGCCTACTTTTTTAATTCAAAGCCGCCCAAAAACAGCCATCACAACTGTAAATCCTGTTGCATCGGCTAGGTATGGCAGCGTTTCCGTTTCAGTTAGCAGTCTTACCTTGCTATCATCATAACGATTTGGGAACTCTTGGTAATTTTTTCCCAATCGGGCACACCTTGATACATATTCCACAAATTGCATGCACCCAGTTGCCTAAAACCAACTTGAGGTTTTTGCCACTTTCTTCCCTGCATCGAAATTTATTAACCACGTTGTATTTTAGGGGATCAGCTATAGCCTCTTTAGATTCAGGTAGCACATCAAAAGGGCAGGATTTTATGCAAAGGGTGCATGTTTTAGGATCTTTTTTCCCTTTACATAAAACTTCAGAAAACGGTTTATCTGGAACCAATGGGGCCTCTGTTATCAAAGAGGCTAATCTAACCCTTGGCCCATATTCCGGTGTCATCAATAGATTGTTTAGTCCGATTTCCCCCATTCCCGCTAATACTGCCGCATGTCGATGTGAGATCGCCCCTCGAAGATACTTTTGTATACGCTCTTCAGGCGAAATGTCTGTCCCCGTGCTGAATTCGATGCCCATACCGGCATTGGGTTGAGACGCTTGAACGGGAAAGGCATAGAACCCCCTTTCCTCTAATAAATACCCAAGTTCTTGTACAATTCCATCTAACTTGGCATTGAGAGATACATACTGCACTGCATATTCTCGGTTAGGCATCCCATACTTTAACGTTTGGGGGTGAATGTATGTCTCGTAAGGCTTAAACGGTTTGGATTTCTCGATAATCCCGTATAAGAGTGGCACAGCGATGACAACCACACTGGTAGCTTCGGGGAGGATTTCTCTGGGGTGAAATCCTTTGGGGGCGCCTTCAAACCTGTCAACTTCGGCAATACCTATTAATTTGGCTCCTAACCACCTCGCCCGCAATTTAACGTCTTCAGTTAGGGATCTGTCAGTCGACATCGCTACCTACTCCTTTCATTTCATTAAATTGATTTTAATAACTTCCCCCTTTCTATTTGCACCCCTTTTAATTCAGACAAAGCTGCCCTGGGGTGGGTTGAAAAGTCGTCCTTCAAGAATTGACCACGCTCCGCCTTGCAGTAAACCCTCTTATACAAACATCGTATTTCTTCCCTTCACTACTTCACCAGCCCTTCCTGCTTAAAGAAGGCATGTATGCTGTCCTTGTATTTAATCAGAGATTTTTGATAGGTGGCAGTGTCTTGATAGGTCGGCTGTATGCATATGCTATCCCTCAGCTTGGTTCGGAAGGCCTCTTCTCCGGAGATCTTGCGAACCACGTCGTCAATCTTTTTTACTAATTCATCAGGCATCTCTTTGGGCCCAAACAATCCCAGAAGAGAAACATAAGGCAATTCGTAGCCAAGTTCTACCACAGTGGGAACATTCGGGGCAAAATCCACCCTTTTTTCGGTACACACTGCAAGGACTTTAAGTTTCTTAGCATCCACCAACGATTTGATGGCCGAATAGTCGATGCCACCCACAGGTACATGCCCCCCGAGGATCCCTGGCAAAGTCTCAGCGTCACCACCAAATGGCACATCCACAACAGTCACCTTTTCTTTCCTGGCCATTTGAACCATCACCATATAGGGCCCTGTCTGCTTGCCAGGGGTACCCACTTTCACGCCGTTGTTCTTTCGAGCAAACTCCACCACGTCTTTCATGCTGTTCAAAGGGGAATCTGCTTTGACCGCGAATGACAGGGCAGCGGACGCAACAGAACTTATTGGTTTAAGGTCTTTGCTTGAATACGGGGCTTCGAAAAAGTAGCTGAATACCTCAGGTAGACATGCCGCAATAGGCAAAAATCCAAGTGTGTAACCATCGGGTTTGGCAGTGACCACGGCATAGCCGCCCACCGTCGCTCTTCCCCCGGTTTTATTTATTACGACCACAGGCTGTTTTAGACTCTTTTCCATGGCTTCGGCGATGGCCCGTGCAGCCAGATCAGTCACACCACCCGCGGAATAAGGAACGACTACGGTAATGGCCCGGTCCGGATATGTGGAAGCTGCAGCACGAAGTTCACCCCAAAAAGGTCCGATCATCAAAAAGACTATAAACAAACAGCACCATCCTACAAACATTCTATCACTTGCATTTTTCATATTTCCTCCTCCTTGATCGTTTGTTATTGTTTATGCGCCTCAAGTGAATGGCCACCTTCCTTCTGCTCCTTTATTGCCTTCATTTAACCTAATCTCAACCGTACGAAGTCTCCCGTAGAACCTTCCGATCTCTTCCTAATATGTTCAACGCGGCTCCCTCATCAATCTGCCATACCCCTGAATAGGCTCCCCAATCTTAGCCAGCTTGAAAGCGTGCCAGTAAGAAGCCTGATTGGATGTCACCACCGGCTTCCCCAAATCCTTTTCAAGGGGTTCAATCATATCCAGAGCATCGAGTCCGGTGCAGCTGACGAAAATACCATCCGCTTCAGGCACGTCAACCGCCTTTGCCAGCCGATAAAGGACATTTGGAGTTAAATGGGCCAGAATATTGTTATCCGTTAAGTCCATCCCGTCACACTTGAGAACTTTAAAGCCGTTGTCTTCAAGGAATTTTTTCTCGATCTCGTTGACGTCCAGAGGATAAGGCGTGGCCACGCAAAGCTTTTTGATCCCGAGCTGCCTAAAGGCAGCCATGATGGCTGTGGATGTTGTTGTACAGGGGATGTGTGTTGCCGCCTCCATCTCCTTAATCAGCCTTTCGTCATGGCCTTTTCCCTTCATAAAGCTTCCAGCCGTGCAAATCCAGGCGATGACGTCCGGATAACTCCCGGCCACGATCTTCGCCCGGTCAACGACATGCTCGTCCAGATGCATCATCGCTTCGGCGCTCTCGTCTTTGTGTCGAGGCACAGCCGCGCAACCAATAGCAACCCCCTTAGGAGCAAGCTTATGAAAATCCGCGATATGATGGAAACCTGCCCCGGGATAAATGACTCCAATCCTCGCTCTCCAACCTTGATTTGAATACCACAAAGGGTATTTCCCTAGATCCGCCGCGCGTAACTTTGTCATATCCATACCTGTTATCTCCTTTCTGTCATTGGTTCTCGTTTACCCAAAGGACCGATTTATCTGGTCCACAAACAAGTTTTCGAGAGAATTCGACTCTATGCCCAGTGCTTGAATTTTTCGTCGCCTTTGTTCTGCCACGTGGAGTCGAGCACGATCGTCCGGAGCTGGGGTTTGTTGCCCACGTTCTTCACGATGATACTCCGTAACCAGTTCTTGTCATCCTGATTTGGAAAATCCTCTCTGTAATGGGACCCGCGGCTTTCTCTTCTTTCCAGGCAGACATGGGCTTCAACTTCTGCCAACGACAACAGGTTCTGCAATTCCAAAGCCTCAATCAGTTCTTGCGGGCTTGCGACGGAAAGACGGGGAACCAGCTCCTTCTTTATGCTCGTTACATCACTCAGGAATTTTGCCAGACTCGCCTCGCTTTTCGTCACCAATAGATTATAGTAGGCTGACTCCTGGAGCTTACTCTTCACTTCTCTTGGCTTCTGGTCTCCCTTTTTATCACGGAGGGCGATGATCCGCTCCTCTTTAGTACTCAGCACTCTGTCATCAATGTCAAGGTGTTTCTTGCGTCCAGATTGCTTGGCAGCATGCCTCCCGGCTCTTGCTCCAAAAACCTGGGAAGCTAACAGCATGTGCCCCCCTATCCTGTCCACCCCGTGCGGGCCAGCAGCCGCTTCTCCTGCCGCATAGAGATGCGGCAGCGTGGTTTCTCCGTTTTCATCAATTCTGAATCC
>Ga0184631_10000151_pt1 | contig 13521 bp, 12 predicted proteins | sample PLM4_90_b1_FD_133160 | JGI IMG/M metagenome (GOLD analysis project Ga0184631, IMG submission 133160) | Groundwater sediment microbial communities from an aquifer in East River, Colorado, USA - PLM4_90_b1 | ecosystem: Environmental > Terrestrial > Soil > Riparian zone | place: USA: East River... | reverse complement strand
GGTTTTCAGGCCATAATAAACAATAGTGCTTTCGCCGCGGGAGCCACTTTTATCCTTAACATATTGATAAACAGCTTTGTTCCAGGGTAATGTCGCAAAAGCCAACTGGCAGCCAAGCAGGTCCAATATCAATCCTTTGGTTTTTTTGATGACCTGCGGCGGCAAATCTTCATATTCAATATCGGCGATGAATTGCGCCAGCTGTTTGGTCTCGTCCATGGTACGGACCTCCGTAAGGAAAACGTTTCAGTTAGTCGAATCTGATTCTCATGTCCCGGGCATAAAAATATCTCGGCGGCCGGAACATAGCCCAGACCTCGTCACAGATTTTCACATCTTCTGCTGTCAACTTGATGTCGACCGCTGCGGCGTTCTCTTTCAACTGCTCCATTGTGATCAACCCGCTTAGAACTGAGGTTACAGTCGGATTATTTAACAGCCAGGCAATAGCGAACTGAGGCAGTGTGCAGCCGTGGTCGTCTGCCAGCTTCTTGAACCGATCAACCGCGTTGAAATTCATCTCCGACCAATAACGTTCCATGTATCTTTTGCCGATATCGCCCATGGTAAACCTGCCCTCAGCGGGAGGTTTACCGAACTGGTGTCGGCCGGTAAGCATCTCACCAGCTAGTGGGTTATAGACACAGAGGCCGACCTTCTCGCTTTCACATAACCCCACCAATTCCCATTCGATATCGCGGGTCAACAGATTGTAAGGCGATTCGATGCACTGAAACCGCGCTATGTTGTATCTTTCGCTTATTCCCAGGGCTTTAGCAAGTTGCCAAGCAGTGAAGTTGGAACATCCTATGTATCTCAGCTTTCCCAGGCGAACCAAATCATTTAGTGTATTCAGAGTATCCTCGATCGGTACTTCATAATCGGGGAAATGGCAGTACAACAGGTCGATATAGTCGGAATTCAAACGTTTGAGGCTGCCGTCAACCTGCCGGATAATATGTTTACGGGATAGTCCCCCGGTATTAGGATCAACTTCTTCGGTAAGTCCTCTTCCGGCAGGTGACCCCACTTTAGTAGCAATGAAAGTAGAGTCCCTCCGTCCTTTTACAGCTTTTCCTATGATATTCTCAGAACCCGGATACCTGTCGGCGGTATCTAAGAAGTTGATGCCTGCGTCCAGGGCGGCTTGAATTAACTTTATCCCTAGGGTTTCATCGACCTGTGTGCCATAAGTCATCGTACCGATAGCGATAACTGAGACCTTGACCCCGGTTTTCCCAAGCTTCCTGTATTGCATACAACTATCCTCTCTCAACTTCAGTTATTATAGTAGACCCAGAAGAAATATCAACCGCCGCTAACAATACTTAGCAGCCATAACTCATCATTATCCTGTACGGGATATTCTAAGTCCTGATTGGGGAGTGGTTCGTTGTTTAAAAGTAACAATAATAATGGAGAGCCATCTTTGTTAAAAATGAAATGTTCGGACTCCGGCATTTGACTTACTAGGTTAATCAAACACTGTCTTACGGTAGAGCCAGCGACCTCGATAATTTCCCGGTTTCCTGATAGTTTCTGCAAGGGAAGGTTTAGTTTGACTTTAATTGCCATCTTTTTCCCTTGACGTTATAGGATAAAAAATAGTTCTTTCAGGACAGGGCATAACTCAGGAATGATATATAATCAAGACAACTTTCAAATCAATTTCCTGATAGCGTCCGTTTACCGCTCCTGTAAAAATTTAGGAATTTTTGAGTATTGTCAAGATAAGTATAACATGGTTGACTACTTTTACACATATTAGTAAACCCCGTATTCCTTAGCTGCTTCAAGCAATGCCTGCAGATTTTCAGGCTTTGCTTCGTCAATAATCGCCCCCCCGGTGAGTAAATAACCGCCGCCCCGGCCGCAGGTCTTAATTATCTTCTGGCAATATTTTTTAACATCCCCGGGCGTACCAGTACACAACAGCGATCCGGGCACATTACCGGCGATGCAGACGGTGCTGCCAAGAATGCTTTTCGCCCGCGCCATGTCCGTCTTATCGAACCACCATATTACCGATGCCTTAGGTAACTCACTTATTATTTCGAGGCGGGTGTTATAACTGCCTTCCGCAAAGAGAATCGGGACGATACCCTCGTTGACAATGCCGAGAATTACTTTCTTCAGTGTCGGCCAGTAGAAAGTCTCGAATTGTTTTCCGGACATGAATCCGTCGGCGCCTTTATGCAGGGGAATCGTTATCACCATGCCACCAGAGCTATTGGTCGAAGCCACGGCATTTTTGATTGCCAGCGGTGTGATTTTTTCCATAGCTTCAATAAGCTTGTCCGGCAGCCGGTACATATCCATAATGATCCCCTGTGTACCCCGCATGGTATCTCCGATGATATCGAATGGAGCTTTAGTGTAACCTCCCCTCAATGACGGAATTCCCTTTGAAAGCGCTTTCTTGTCACATTCTCCAACTACTTGCATCCACTTCGTAAGCTCGTCTCCGGCATCTAACAAGACTTTTAGAGCGGTGCGGACATCGGATCTGGTATAAGGCGTAAAATATCCAGTTGGTATCTCGATGATAGATGTAAAAGGATTGAGTTTTGAAAACGCTTCGAATGCCCCGAATATACGCGGCAAGTAAACTCTTAACCAGAAATCAGAAGGATCTTCGATAAGAGCATCATATTCATCCGCCTTGATGTATTCGCCTTCGGCAAATTGGTAAGATGATGCGTTAATACCAATTCCGTGACCTGGCCATTTGAATAATTTATAGTCGAGATTATCGAACATCCTTCCTGGCGAGACGACTGCCGGGCCTGCGTAGATATCCATTTCAAATTCGTCGATGAACTTAAACCACACCCGATGGAGCTCTTCGTAATCATACATGACTCTCTTAAGGTTGCTCCCGGCATAATAGGCAGGGTAAAGAGTAATCGGGAACATCACGGGTACCCTGTCTGGCTCTTTCAGACTAATAACATCGATGAGCCTCTTGACTCTTTGTCGATAGCTCTTTCCAGCCGATTCATCGACGAAATTCGTGTCTGCTGGTGACAACCATTTTTGAAATCGCTTTTCGCGTTTCTTCTCGGGGGTCAACTCAATCATTTCCTTTTCCAATTTAAGTCTTCCTTCCCCCATTCTTATTACTACGTTTAGGGCCGGTAATTCTTAGCTACATCCAGCATGGCTTTTACGTTCTCGAACCGAGCACCGTCAGGTTCCTCTCAGCCGGCGCCAAGGATAAAGCCACCACCGCGTCCAACGGTATCAATAAGCTTCTTACAATAAACCTCGATATCCCGAGGAGTCCCTATTGTAAAGAGTTTCGCCGGGACATCTCCCATAAGGCACATCCTGTCACCCAGGATTTCTTTAGCTTTGAAGATATCGGTGGTGCCATCAAAGTGTAAAACGTACTTACCTGGGGGAAACTTCTTAAAATAAGGAAGCATTTTCGTCCAGTTCTGATCGAGGTGGAAAAAAACAATGAGATTACGGCTCACTAGCAAATCGACCATCTGGAGGAGCTGCGGTAAAGCAAACCTTTCGAAATGCTGAGGTGAAATGAATCCGCCGGAAAAACGGCTGGCAGCAATGACGACCGCGGTAGTCAAAGAATCAATGCCAGCAAGCGCAGCCTCCACGAAATCGGACATGATGGCATCCATAGCGGCCAGAACCAAATCCGGTCGGCGGTAGAGGTCAATGAGGAATTTTTCCAAGGAACGGGCATATGAAAGGGTCTCGAAAGGCAAAGAAATGGGTTTTTCAGGATAGAGAAAAACATCACGATCCGTAAAATAGCAGCGGTTCCACAGGTAATCATGCCGCTGTTTTTTTTTCAGCGCCGGTTGGGAACCGGCGACCCGGGAAAAGCCACGGGAATCAGATTCTCTTCGACATACCGAAACCATCCTTTATCGACGACGATTTTATAATCCTCCGGGGGCATCAATTCTTTTTCAACATATTGAGGGATAACATCGGGAGGCAATGTCTTTCCCGGTAATTTTACTTTTATTGGTAAAAAAGCAAACTTATCAGGGGTATCAGTGGAGCGTGGTGGCATGATGTTAACCAAATCACTACCACCTAGGGCTTCGAAAGTCTTTTGCTGAAGTTCCATACAAAGATCCGGGTCGTTAATAAAATCCGCAATAGTTATTCCATTAGCCTTGGCCACAAAATAACTCAACGACAAAGCGCATGGGACGCGGTCAGATTCCTGTATATGAATAGCAGCCATTATTCTTTCAAACGGTTTCATCGTTGCCGTCATAATAATAAACTCATATAATCAGTATCAAAGAATATAAAATCGGGTTATGGGAAAAAATAATTCATGATCTGAAATAAACAATTCATATTGCAATATAAAGAATGACTTAATGTAGCATAATATCAGAGCATTGTCAATTCAAGTTGTCATTAGTAAAATGATATCTAACCATATCACTTCGTTGCTTCTGGTTCTCCCTAGTTCATGTTAGATGAGCCGAGGAGGGATTTTATAGAGTGATTGCGTTAATCAAGCCTAAAAACCAAAGCTAGAAGTTGGTTCAGTTTTTCCAGTAATTAGTCTGGAAATTGTTTTTACACCATTCTTCTCGGCCATAGTGGCAGGATATTGACATTGGACAGTAGATTATAGTATATTCCTGAATAGGTTTTTTATATTATATTATGAAGATTATATTCTATAATGTTAAATAGATAAAATGTCAGGAGGAACAATAATGTCGTTTGAAGGGAAAGTAGCCATTGTTACCGGTGCCGGGCAAGGAATTGGCAAAGGTATTGCATTACATCTTGCCAAACTGGGCGCGAATATTGCTATCGTTGAATTGAACATGCAAACCGCTGCAGAAGTCGCGAAGGAAATACAAGGAATGGGCCGGAAGGCCATCGCCTTGCGGTACGATGTCGCGAATTTTGAGGATACTAAGAAAATGGCAGCCCAGGTTGTTAAAGACCTCGGTGACATCCATATCCTCGTTAACAATGCCGGCTACGTCAAACCTGAACAATCATTATTTATGCAGGAGGACGTTCCGTACTGGCAGAAAGTAGTCGATGTATGTTACTACGGCGTTATTTTCTGCAGCCGGGCCGTCCTCGAACATATGATCGCTAAGAACTACGGCAAAATTGTCAGCATCGCTTCCGACGCCGGCCGTGTCGGACAGCGGGGACAAGCTGTCTATTCCGGCGCCAAAGGGGCGGTTATCGCCTTCTCCAAAGCACTTGCCCAAGAAGTAGCCCGGTATAACATTAACGTCAACTGTGTTTCCCCCGGCGCTACCTGGGGTCCTGGTATGGAAACAATGCCCAAGGAAATGCAGGAAAAAATCGCTAAATCGTACCTGTTCCACAGATTGGCCCAGCCTTCGGATCATGCCAACGCCGTCGCGTTTCTGGCTTCCGATGAATCAAATTACATCACTGGTCAGACAATTAGTGTCAGCTCGGGTTATACAATGATTTAGGATAAACCCGATAAATATATTCAAGGTATGGGACAAATGACCTATACTGACATTATTGTCGAAAAAAAAGGGCCAGCCGCCTGGCTAACCCTCAATAAACCCCACGTTCTGAACGCCATGGGCCGCAAAACGCTTACCGAGATACTGGGGGCTCTTGAAGATACGGCTAATGACCCGGCGATAATGGTGCTGATAATTAGCGGGGCGGGAAACACATTCTGCACCGGCATGGATGTCAAAGAAGGTATTTCACCGGGAGGGCCGGGAGCCGAGGAATTTACAAAATTAACCGATTCCGTTTTCAAGGGATTAAAGAAATACGAGAAGATAACTATCGCGATGGTCAATGGATATTGCATGGCCGGCGGATTCGAACTGGCTTTGTGCTGTGACTTTATCATCGCCGCTGAGAATAGTAAAATCGGGGATGGTCATATCAACCTGCCCGGTTTCGTGCCTAATGCTGGAGCTTCGGTCTATCTTTCGCGGTTAATCGGCATACGGAAAGCCAAGGAGATACTCTTGACAGGCGATCTCATCAGCGGTAAAGAAGCTGAAAAAATCGGGCTCGCTAACAGGGCGGTACCTGCTGATAAACTTGAACAGACGGTCGAGGAGATCATAGCCAAACTCGCTTCTAAATCACCGCTTGGCTTGAAATCAATGAAAATGCTTCTCGATAAAGGGGCCGAATGCAGCACGGAAATGGCCCTAGTTCTAGAACGAAACACTCTTAAGATGATAGTAAACACTCAGGAATATAAAGATGCAGTATCCGCCATGGAAAAGAAACGGAAGCAGAACTCTCAGAACTCCAAGGGGAAATAATATCACCCAACAAAAGCCAAGGACACGAGAAAAATACAGCAAAGGAGACAAATAATGGTGTGGACTAAAGAGTGGACAAGAGTCGAAGGTTATTGCACTAAGGAGACTATTTACGAAAAGAAATATTTTAAAATGGGCGGCGTGGCTCGCGTAACCATGGCTAATACCAATCCCAAGGGACTCAATTTTATTAGCCCTAAGGGGATGGCCGAGATGTGCGCCTGTTTCCGAGAGGCACGTCTGGACGACAACATCGGCGTGGTAATCCTGACGGGGGCCGGCGATAAGTCATTCTGCGCCGGCGGTGACCTGCGGGAAGAAGGCGGGGAGAAAAAACCGAATGAATTTAACCAGATGATAGATGTCCATCTCAATATGAGACTGCTCTTGAAGCCGATTATCGCAGTAGTCAAAGGTTACGCCATCGGAGCTGGGCACCATTATGCCTATCATTGTGACCTGACCATCGCCGCTGACAATGCTATATTCGGCCAGGTCGGCCCCAGGGTCGGCAGCCCAGCGAGCGGCACGGACGTTGCCTACCTGGCGAGGGTTATCGGGCAGAAGAGGGCGAGAGAAATGTGGATGCTCTGTCGACGTTATTCTGCGCAACAGGCGCTCGAGTGGGGCCTGATAAATGCAGTAGTGCCGCTGGGTAAAATTGACGAAGAAGTTGATAAATGGTGCCAAGAACTGTTGGAAAAAGTGCCAACATGCCTCAAGGTAGTCAAAGCCAGTTTCGATGAAGAACTGGAAATGATGCCGCATCACACAATAGATTACTATCCCACCCTGATAAATCCCACCTATTTCGGGGGACCGGAAATGCGGGAGTCCATGCAGGCGTTCCTCGAGAAAAGAACGCCCGACTGGGGCAAAGTCAGAGGCAGACCAGACGATTTTTAAAACAGAATAGTAATCCTTCTGTTATACATCCTAAATCGACAAAATTGAAAGACATGAAGCGAATGCTTAAGGCAGGATACTCGAAAAAGAAGCCTAAAGGCGGACATCAAGTCACCCCTATCAAATGCTGCCAGGATTTCGAATTCGTTAGTTCCATAAAACCTATGACTTCAACCAACATACGTTCTTTCATCAGTTAATTTTTTATTGTTTTAATATAAAAATAGAGTTAGGGGAAAATGATGGTAGGAGCACTCAACGATATCAAGGTATTGGATTTATCGCGAGCTTATGCCGGACCTTTTTGCACGTTACTACTAAAAGACATGGGCGCCGAGGTAATCAAAGTCGAGAGAACCGAAGGGGGAGATACGGTCAGGAAAGACTACCCGGTTACAGAAGGCGGTGAAAGTGGGACTTTCATTATTCTTAACCGGGGGAAAAAGAGTATAACTCTAGACGTGAGGACCTCAAAAGGCCGGGATATCTGTAAAGAGCTGGTTAAAAAAGTGGATGTGCTGGTGGAAAATTTCAGCCCTGGCACCATGGAAAAGCTTGGGCTCGGCAGTGACGTGCTGTGCAAGCTGAATCCCGGATTGATATTTGCTTCAATTTCCGCGTATGGTCATACCGGCCCCCGACGTAACTCCGTAGGTTACGACCCTATTGCTCAGGCGATGGGGGGCATGACGAGTGTCACCGGCTTTCCGGATGGCCCACCGATAAAATGCGGCGTATCCATCGCGGATTTCGGCTCAGGGCTTTTTACCGCCTTTGCCATTGTCTCCGCATTACATCACAGAGATAAAACTGGAGAAGGCCAGCCCATTGATATGTCCCTGCAGGACTGTGTCTGGATGTTAACTTCAATAGAATTCTCCCCTTACTATTTCCTCACCGGTAAGGTACTCCCCCGCCTGGGAAATGGCCATCAGGCCATGACACCCGGTAATCTTTATATGGCAAAAGATGGTCCGGTACTTATCAGCACCGGCGTAATGGAACAGGTAAAAACGGTTTACAGACTCATCGGGAGGGAGGACCTTATAAATACCCCGCTTTGTGCGAACCAGAGCGAAAGATATAAATATAAGCCACAGATAGATGCCATCGTCGGGGAATGGGCGAAAACTAAAACTATTGCGGAAATCGTCAAGCTGCTGGAAAAGCATGAAATACCGTGTTCACCCGTGCCTTCGCTCGACCAGGTATGCAATGACCCGCAACTAATTGAAAGAGATATGATCATCGAGGTAGAACAGGAGTTATCGGGAAAAGTAAAGGTACCCGGTTCAATATTCAAAATGTCCAAAACACCCGGGAATATCAGGTTTCGTTCTCCTATACATGGTGAGCATAACCATGAAATTTATTCCGGAATGTTGGGATATTCCGAAGAAGAAATAGAGCAACTTTCAGAAGAAGGAATTATTTAAGTAGATTACATCGCTTCTTTTAAAAAATACAGAGGAGGGTGATCATATGGACCTAGGAAGTATCAATCTGGTGGTAAAAGACCCCGATGCCGCGTTGATGACCTATCTGAAACTGCTCGGCATGAATAACGTACAGGAAGTGATAAAACTGAAAGACCTCAACGATGGCTCCGAAACAGTCGACGGGTACTACATGAAAACAAAACCGCTCCACTTAGGGATATTTACACCACGAGATTCTAAGGGCAGGATGGGACAATTTCTCCAAAAAAATGGTGAGGGAATTCATCACATCGATATGTTTTTAGGGCAGGATGAGTTTGAGGAAACTTACGCTAGGTTCAAAAAAGAAGGGCGTCCAGTTTCTGAGAAAATAGCCTATATCGGCAGGTTCAGCGAAGCCTGGTTCTGGCTTGATGGCAGCGGAGAGCAGGGAGTGCCTATAAAGTTTGCCACAAAGACCTATCGCGGCTTAAGCATGTGGGAAAATACCGACTACTTGGATACCCCGAGAATATTTCAGAAAATAAATATTACGGAAGAATATATCCGGCCGCGTATAGTGATCAACAGTATCATGGTGACGGTGAATGACTGGGAGCATCAGCGGCAGATATGGTCGAACATTGTTTCGCGACCGGCGACCGAACAGGCGAATATTTTTACGCTTGAACCGGGGCAAGTGGATGATGGACGTGGTAATATCTTCGTGCCGGTCAGATTCCAGTTTTCCCAGAGCAAAGGGATTAACCTGTATTGCGCTTTGAACAAAGAGGCGCCTATCAATAAAGTAATGAGCCGCCGTGGAGTTAACGGGATGTTCCATAATCTGGCCGGTTACGTTACCCGGGACAGAGTCCATGAATATTTCAAACAGCTTGAAGAGGCAGATTTTGGTATGGTCGATCCAAAACCCGCTCTCAACAAGAACAAGGGGAATGGAAACTACTTTTTCTTTGTGCATCCTATCCGCACTCATGGGGTGCTCTGGGAGTTCGTGTCTATGTTCACCAGAGGCGAATCGGTGAAGGCCCGCTACGACTGGAGCGACACCGAGATTTATATGGTACCGCCGGAAATGAATAAATAAAGGAGTTCCAGTCTGTAGAACCAGAAAGGGGATGGACTATGGAATTATTTGCCACCAACAAACTAAAGTTAAACAAAAGTGTCAAAAAGGGGGACAAAGAAAGCCTTCTATCGCTTTTCAGTCCTGAAGATAGATTGAAAAACACCAAGGTATTGACTGACGCCGTAGAAAACACGAGTGTTAGGGTATCCCTAGAGAATCTAGGAGAAATCGACCTCAAGCTGGGTGACGACATGGAAAAAGGGCAAAAAAAGACCCTCATGACCCTTTTCTGGTTTAATGAGAGATCGAAGCCAATTACTATGATGAAGGACGCCCAGGCTGGCGAGCCAGTTGAAATAAATATGTATAAACTGGATAATTAATCCGGATCTGGCTACCAGTTTATCGGGAAAAATCCCGAGGAGGTTTTTCATGGACGCGATTATCGGAACAGGAAAGATATCTAAAAGGGTATATGAAATTATCGCCAACCGTAATATCGCGATACTCATGAGTGACGGTGTAAAAATAGATGTCGACATCTTTCGTCCCGATGGCAAAGGCAAGTTCCCCGTATTATTGGGGATCGCCCCCTTTGACAAAGAAATACAATCGGAACGCATCTGGCCGGCAGCAACGAGGTCGCGGCGTATCCGTGGCCTTCCAGATGCTGCGGTGGAGATGCCGTCGATAGATTTCTTTGTCCGCCGGGGCTATGTCCTGATAATTGGTAGTGTGCGCGGGACAGGCAAATCCGGCGGCGTCTTTCAATATCTTAGCCAGCGGGAAATCCAGGATACCTACGAAACAATCGAGTGGGCGGCCACACAGCCGTGGTGCAATGGGAATGTGGGCATGATCGGACTTGGCTATTATTCGGCGCATCAATCCCTGGTGGCCCAATTACAGCCGCCCCACCTAAAAGCCATCGCACCTATCGGCACATTTTGGGACAATTACCGCCATTTCTGGTACCCCGGAGGTGTATTGCAAAAAGGGTTCTTGAGATGGCTGGTTTCACTTACAAACTTAAACATTCACACCGAAAAAAGTTATCTTCTGGAAAAATTGGGCAAAAAGAAATACGAGGAAGCTATCGCACGAGCACTGGCGGACAAAGACATCTGCGGAGCGTCGGAGATAGTGGAAGCACTAAAGAATCCCGAGCAATTGGGGAATGCCAATTTCCTGGATATCATTTTACAGCCGCTTATCAATGATTACTGGCTCGAGCGAGGCGCTATAGTTGATTTTAAAAAAATCAAGGTCCCTGCCTATCTCGGGGCCGCGGCACACCGCCCCAGCGTTTTTTATTACTGGCCTGACCTGAATATTCCTAAAAAACTGTTGTTTTTTCCTCCGGCTTATACCGACCGACCTTTTTATCAGGTATCATGGGAGCTTCTGCGCTGGTTCGACTACTGGCTCAAGGACATCGATACCGGAATCATGGATGAGCCGAACGTGAGAATGTTCGTGCAAGGCGCTAATGAGTGGCTTTCAGCTACAGATTTTCCTGTTCCGGGAACAAAGTGGATACCTTTCAACCTTCATGAGAATTTCAGTCTCTGCGAAATCGAACCATGGCCAGAAGCTAAATCGGCTTCTTATGACGACGCCCCTGGAAATCGGGGCAGTCTAAAGTATATGTCTGCTCCCCTGGTGGAAAATACTGAGGTTGCTGGCCCAATAATAGTGAATCTTTACGCGTCATGCCGGGGAATCGATACCAATTTCTTCGTGGGACTATGGGACGTTCATGGTGAAAAAGAGGTCTGCCTGACCCGAGGCTACCTTAAAGCTTCACATCGTGAGTTGGATCCGAAACTATCAAAACCATGGCTCCTGGTCCAAAAACATACTAACCCGCAACCTCTCGTCCCAGGTGAGGTATATCCATTCAGTTTTATGATGAATCCCACTGCCAATCTTTTTAAAGCAGGCCATCAAATCGCCCTGAAAATTAGCGGTGGGGACGATAACCCGGAAGACTTGTACCAGGTAGGGCATGAACACCTGTGCTCGCAAACTCCCAACACGATTACGATTTACCACAACTCAGGGTACCCGTCACACATAATGTTACCGATTACCAGAGGCAACATCGTTGGAACGTATGTGTCGGGAGGAGATATCAGCCTTACAAGCCGGGAATTCATGAAGCTGAAATAATCAGTTAATATACAGACGATCTATAAATACCGGCTACTTCTGTCTTTCCTTTTGCCGTTTTTCCTGCCACTCTTTTTCACCCATGTGCAGGGCCATCGCGCAGGCATCAGCGTAGCGATAGCTCATGTTATAGTCCATATCATATATCGCATTGCAAGTGGCTTTAACCATGGCAACCGAGACCAGCCGCATCGAGGCTATTTTCCTGGCCATTTCTTTAGCCCCATCCATGAGCTTATCCGAGGGGAAAACCTTGTTAGCAAAACCGATCCTATGGGCTTCCTTGCCATCTATAATATCGCAAGTACAGCAAAGCTCAATTGCCTTGGAGACGCCTACTCTCCTGGCTAAGCGGCTGCATGAAGCAGCGCCTCCAATCAATCCCAGATTTCTCAAATGCAAATCGCTTATTTGAGTAGTTTCGGCAACCAGGATGATATCGCAACCGAGAGCCAGTTCAAGACCTCCGGCCGTACAAATACCGTCAATAGCGGCAATCGATATCTTGGGAATCCTGCCAAGGTCATCTAAGGCAATAGCGCTTCCGGCTAGCCCAGTGGCATTTTTACGTGTACTCATCGCATAAAGAGTATCGAAGACTATCTGTTCGGTACTTCTTGGTTCAGGTGGGGGAGGTTGTTTGAGGTCAGCTCCGGCGGAAAAACACGGTCGACCATCAGGCCGCGGACTGCCGGTGATAATAAAGGCCCCGATGTTGTCATCTTTGGAAATTTCAGTTATTAAAGTTTCAAGTTCATGGAACAAAGGCGCTGATAAAGCATTCAATGACTTCGGTCGGTTAAGAGTAATAACACCTATATTACCTTCCCTTTGCCATATAATGTTCTGCAATTCCATAAAATTAGCCTCTCGATAAAAGTATTTTCCTGAATTTGTTGATATCAAACAACATCAATCATTACTTTACTTATAACAAAATGATATTCCATAGTATAATATATAAAATTCATAATATGGAATCTTACCCCGAATATACTATAATACCGAATTCATTGTCAATGTACAATGAATCTGAAAACCTGAAAGAGAAGCGCTCGTAAAAAGAGAATCATCATTAATTCTTTTCAATGCGTAATCTTGCTCATGTGAATTACCAGATCAAATTTTATAATAAGTGTCAATTGACAATGATGGAACAACATGATATATTAAGTACACATTTTGTATTATGAATATAAAAATTCGCAATGTAAAATAAAACTCGATTTTAGGTGTAATTATTAAAGGTGAAAAATAGCAAACTGGATTCGAATAGCGAAATAAAAACTTGGTAAATCAGGAGACGTCAAAATTGGCGCAAATGGTATTCGGTTATAACGGTTATATCCTCAGGGTCGATCTTTCCAGTAATAAACTTAGAAAAGAACCAATTGAAGAAACTTTCTGCCGAAAATATCTTGGAGGGGCAGGGTTTATCGCTTATTATTTATGGAAAGAGCTCAAACCCGGTATCGATGCGCTGAGTCCGGATAACAAGCTAATATTTGCTTTGGGACCCATTAGTGGATTAACCGTCCCGGGAGCGGCACGCAATTGCATCGGCGCAAAATCACCTTTGACCAGAGGCTTGGCTAAAGCCGAAGTAGGCGGCTTCTGGATGGCAGAGCTTAAGCGTGGCGGGTTT
>Ga0184631_10000149_pt1 | contig 13566 bp, 12 predicted proteins | sample PLM4_90_b1_FD_133160 | JGI IMG/M metagenome (GOLD analysis project Ga0184631, IMG submission 133160) | Groundwater sediment microbial communities from an aquifer in East River, Colorado, USA - PLM4_90_b1 | ecosystem: Environmental > Terrestrial > Soil > Riparian zone | place: USA: East River... | reverse complement strand
CCTGGCTTTACCACTTGAATTTCCGGTCAGCGAGCTTAAGGATAAAGTTGCTCTGAAACTTTATAATATGAGGGATGAGATAAAAGCAAAGCTTGATGCTAAAAAGAAGCTGGAGGAACCTCCGGTTTTAATTGAAGAAGAAGAAGAAATAGTTGTTGAAGAAATTAATGTTGAAGATATAAATGTTTCAATCAGTGAAGAGGAAACATCGCCTGTAAGTGTTGCTGGGAGAATAGAACAAAAACGTACGGCTGAAGATATTTCTGTAAAATCGGATCTTCGTAGCAAGGCTACTTTTGATAAGGAATTAGTCGAAAAGACTGTTAAAGAATATCTTAGATCTCATTTCGAACCTGAACTGAAAACGATCAGGGAAAGCATTAAACGAAATTTTATAATCAGCTTAGTTTTATTTGTTATAAGCCTGGTCTTAATTGTCATTTCATTTTTAATAGGTTAAACTTCACTTCCTTCTTTCAGTTCATTATAACATTTTTGCAATGCCATTTCAAATCCCTTCGTGACTTACTTGTTTTTTAATAAAAGAGCAATCAATATAAGAATTATAAATGCAGGCCAGAGAAAATTCAGAACTGGCAGTACCGCTTGCAAAAATGAACCAAATTTCCAATGACTGTTCACGATGAATAGTGTTAATCCTGCAGCTAAAAATATAATCGATATTATTAAAAAAATATTTTTAATTGGTGTGGATATATACAACACTAGCAAACCTGACCCGGCAAAAATCAAAATGATTGGTATGCTCAATCCTTCACTTATGTTCAGATTAAAATTTGCCGAAACCAGAAAGTAAACGCCCAAAAGAAAAATTATTGAGCCAAGGAAAACTGATAATCTATTCTGCCTGATAGTTTCACCATAGACAAGGGCTATTCCTATGATTAATAATGAGTAAGATAAAATATCTGTGAGAGTTATCAATACTATTTTGAAGATTGATAGCAAAAAAAATATTATGATGAATAAGATAATGACTACAGCAAGGTTATTTAGTTTCATCAAATTATTCTCTGTCCCATGCTGGATGCAATAAGCTCAGCAGTGAAAACCGCACTCTGGTTTTTGTGGTCAATTATCGGATTTACTTCAGCTATTTCAAGCGAGGACATACAGCCGCACTCGGCAATGGTTTCCATCAGGAGATGTGCTTCACGATAACTCAATCCACCTGGTATTGGTGTTCCAACTCCGGGTGCAACCAAAGGATCAACACTGTCGACATCAAAGCTGATATGAATGTGATCAACCTTTTCACGGAACTGCTTCAACACTTTTGCTATTATTCTATGGATGCCAAGTTTATCAATATCATTCATCGTATAGATCGGAACTTTCAGTTTTTTAATATTTAACTTCTCGGCTTCATCAATACTTCTGATTCCAATCAGTGCGCAATTATCCGGATAAAGCTTTGGTGAAAACCCGAGCAAGTTTACCAGTTCGTCGCAGCCCAAACCCATTAAAGCCGCAAGCGGCATACCGTGGATATTTCCTGTTGGACTTGTTTCATCGGTATTCATATCACTGTGAGCATCTATCCAGATAACTCCAAGCCTCAATTTTCGTTTTCTGCAGAAGGATGCTATTCCCGAGATAGTTCCTATTGCCATCGAATGATCTCCGCCGATGCATATGGGGAAATTTTCTTTCTCCAAAACTTTTTCAACTTTATCGGCCAACATTTTAGATGTTTTAATAATTTCGTCCAGATACTTCAGTTTTGGATTTTTAATCTTCTGTCTTTCCATAATCTCTATTTTAATATCACCATTGTCTTCAACCATATATCCAAGAGCTTCAAGTTTTGTCTGCAATCCTGCAATTCTAAGCGCTGAAGGACCCATATCTACTCCCCGGCGATCCGCGCCAAGATCCATCGGAAAACCTATTATTGAAACATTTTCTTTCGGTATGCTTTTCATTCTATTTATTTAATTTAAATCTATTAAGCATGGTCAAAATAATTATAAAGGAGGTCATACTCCAAAAACTCTCTCCATCAAATAAAACTATTCAGTATATTTTGTACAGAATAATAAAAAGTTTAACTCAAGGTAGTCTTAGAAATTATTATGCTGTTTGGAGAAGAGCCATTTATCCGCGTTGGAATTCTTACCGATAAAAAAATAAAGTTTGAACTCTATGGTGATTTCAGTGTTGCCGGGTTCAAAGATTCGTTTAGCGGTGTTTATACAGCTGAACTCAAAAATGATAGGATAGTTTGCAAAAGCAGCAAGCACGAAATTGAAGGCATCAATCAGCTGGAATTTATCCCTTCCGATCCTATCTCTGAATCTTTTCTTCTGAAAGATGTTGTTATCGGCAGTAAATTTCACTGGGAAAGAAAGGAGAAGCAAAGATTTATTTATTCTCTCCTTTTACTAAAAACTAGTGAAGGGATTGTTGCGATAAACCAGATACCACTGGAAAGATATTTAACCAGTGTTATCTCTTCAGAAATGAGTGCTAAAAGTTCAATTGAACTGCTTAAAGCACAGGCTGTAATTGCAAGAAGCTGGGTGCTTGCTCAGATTGAACTATCCAAAAAGTTAAGAGAAAACAAAGAAACACATGAAACTTATCTAGAGTTTAAAGATGAATTAATAAGATGGTATGACAGGGAAGACCATAAATTGTTTGATGTTTGTGCCGATGACCACTGCCAGAGATTTCAGGGTGTTACCAAAATAATTTCAGATGCTTCTTTTAATGCTGTTGAGAAAACAAAAGGTATAGTTCTGTTAAGTAGCAGTAATATATGTGATGCAAGATATTCAAAATGCTGTGGTGGAATAACAGAATCTTTTGAAAATGTATGGGAACCCGTAAAGCATCCGTATTTAATGTCGGTTATGGATTACAAATTTGAACCTGAAAATTTTAAGCTTGATTTTTCCGATGAAACTAACTCCGAAAAATGGATTAAGGGCAATCCTGCTTCCTACTGTAACACTGCTGACCGAAAAATTCTATCACACATACTTGTAGATTATGATCGGGAGACGAAAGACTTTTTCAGATGGAAGGTTGAGTATACTCAGGAGGAATTAGCTTCGCTCATTAAAGAAAAAAGCGGGATGGATTTTGGTAATATTATTGATCTTGTTCCTGTTGAGCGTGGCGATTCAGCACGTTTGGTTAAGCTTAAAATAGTGGGTACCAATAAAACTTTAACTGTGGGCAAAGAATTAGATCAGAAGATTGCTATCGAAAACTCACCTTTACAGTTCAGCATTTATTGTTAAGAAGACTGGAAATAATATTCCCGAAAAATTTATTCTCTATGGTGCAGGTTGGGGACATGGTGTGGGACTATGTCAGATTGGTGCTGCTGTTATGGCGGAGACTGGTTACAGTTTTGACGAGATACTTTTACATTATTTTAATAATTCAGAGTTGAAAAAGATTTACTGATAAGTTCTAATGAAGATACTTTATTCCTGCTTATCCAAAAGCTGGGGTGGTTTGGAAATGTTTACACTTACCTCCATTCAACAGCTTTTAAAGAGAGATATTAAAGTTGAACTCATCTGTTCTGCTGAATCCAGAATTCATATTGAAGCAAATAATATGGGTATTATGCTGTACCCAATTAAAGCAAGTGGTTATTTCCACCCGTTCACGACGGTAAGGCTAGCGCTTCTTATCAGGCAAAACGATTTCTCACTTGTTCATACGCAAGTTTCAAAAGATTTATGGCTGCTTGTTCCCGCTCTCTATATGGCGAGCAAAAAAATTCCACTGTTTCTTTCCAAGCAAGTCGGATCTTTTATTGTTAAGAAAGATTTTTTGCACAGCCGGCTTTATAATCGGGTAAGAAAGATTTTCTCAATTAGTACTGCTATTAAAAGAAACCTGATTGAAACTACAAATGTTAAACCACAAAACATTATTATTCTGCCTAACGGAATTGATACTAACAGATTTGACCCCGAAAAAGTTAATATTAAAAAAATTCGGGAAGAATTTAACATTTCATCCGAAGAAATAGTGCTGGGGATGCTGGCACGATTTACCCCCGGGAAAGGACACGAAGAGTTTCTTTGGGCAGCCAGAGAACTTAACAAGGAATATAAATACCTTCGTTACTTAATTGTTGGCGAACCAAGCAGAGGAGAAACGGAATACGCTGATAAAATAAAGCAGCTCGCCAAAGATTATAACTTGAAGAATATAATTTTTACAGGTTTCAGAGGAGATACACCTGAAGTCCTTTCTGCAATGGATATTTTTGTGTTTCCATCCCACTCGGAAGCTTTCGGAATAGCACTGGTTGAAGCAATGGCAATGAAAAAACCATCAGTCTGTTCAAATGCCGAGGGTGTACTTGATATTGCAGTCGATGATGAAACTTCTTATCTCTTCAAAACTAAGAATGCGGAAGACTTAAAAGTAAAACTGAAGCTCTTAATAGATTCCAGAGATATACGGATTAAGTTTGGTGAGAATGCCAGGAAGAGAGTAGTAGAATATTTTGATATCGAAAGTGTAACTGATAAAGTATTAAAGATTTATCACGAAGAAATAAAAAGTTATTCTTGAAGAATGGATACGACTAATAGAATCACCGCCGCAATCTTTTCATTTAACAGCAAGATAACAAATAGATTAATTTCAAACCTTAACGAAATTGGAGTAATTGAAAAGATTATTGTTATATCAAATACTGAAATTCACGACAACTCTGTTTCTTTAATCAAATCGGATCATCTTTTCAGCGGCGAAGTCATCAGAGAACTAATTGAAGAAACCACCACACCGTACTTGTTATTAATAAATGGCAGCAGACCCATTGATTTTACAAAAGATGCAGTTAAGAATTTTATTTCCGAAGCAGATAAATCAAAAGCTGCCTGGATTTATTCTGATTATTATGAGAAGCAAAATGACAAATTAGTTTTACACCCCTTAATTGATTACCAGACAGGAAGCATCAGAGATGAATTTGATTTCGGTTATTGTTTTATGCTCAGAACGGATGAGGCTAAAGATTGTTTGCCTGACTTAATATCTGTCAAAAGCAAGTTGATTTATCCAGGTTTGTATGAGCTGAGATTAGCAATCTCCTGTAATTCTACTTTGATAAGAATTCCCGAACCTCTCTACTATGTCCAAATTATTGATGAATCAGATGCTAAAAACAAAATGTTTGAGTACGTAGATCCAAAGAATCGCAAAGTCCAGATTGAAATGGAACAGGTTGTTACACACCACTTAAAAAAGATTGGGGCATATATCGACCCCGAGAGTAAAAAGTCTGTTAGCTTTGACGATAATTTTGACTGCGAGGCTTCGGTTATAATTCCTGTTAAGAACAGAGTTAATACTATTCAGGATGCGATCAATTCAGCATTAAAACAAAAAACCAAATTCAGATTCAACATTATTGTTGTTGACAATCATTCAAATGATAGAACAGCAGAGAGAATAAAAAGTATATCTGAATGTGATAATCGGGTCATACATATAATTCCCGAAGGAACTGATCTTGCAATTGGTGGGTGCTGGAATGAAGCGATTTTGCATCCTGACTGCGGTAGGTTTTCCGTCCAGCTTGATAGTGATGATCTGTATTCGGATGAAAATACTCTTCAGAAAATCGTTGATAAGTTCTACGAAAAAAAATATGCAATGGTTATTGGAAGCTACAAGCTGACGGATTTTAACTTGAACGAAATTCCTCCAGGAATAATTGATCATCGTGAGTGGACGGATGAGAATGGTCACAATAATGCTCTCAGAATTAATGGACTTGGTGCACCGAGAGCTTACTATACTCCAATCGTGAAAGAAATAAAATTTCCAAATGTTAGTTACGGGGAAGATTATGCGATGGGATTGGCTGTATCCCGTCAATACGAAGTAGGAAGAATCTATGAACCAGTTTACCTTTGCAGAAGATGGGAAGGAAACACCGATGCTTCACTTTCAATCGAGAAGCAGAATGCTAATAACTATTACAAAGATTCTCTCAGGACAAAAGAAATAATATTTCGTCAGGAATTAAATCGAAACAGAATATTTTGAAATTGCCAAAGCAAAAAATTTTAAAAGATGTTCAAATCGAGAGCTTAATAAAAAATAGTTCTTATGTATCTGCAGCAGATTATCTCTTCACTTCTCAGCTAAATAGCTGGGGACTATTGAGAAAAAACTATGATGCCCTTAAACACGTTCAAACAAAATCTTTCTGGTTTGATGGATTTAAACTAAAAGTTCAGTTTAACCCGGATAGAATAAAATCAACATCAGCAGTGGTTGATGGGAAATCAATCGCAAACCGAAAATGTTTTCTCTGCACTGAAAATCTTCCCGAAGAGCAAAAAGGAATTTTACTTAGAGATAATTTTATTCTGCTGTGCAATCCTTATCCAATTTTTCCGCAGCATTTTACGATCTGCTCATTAAATCATAAACCACAAATTATATCGGAATCTTTTGGAGAATTGATTGAAATTGCACGGCTTCTTTCACCGGATTATGCCGTTGCTTATAACGGGCCTTCTTGTGGTGCATCAGCGCCGGATCATTTACATTTTCAGGCGGGGACTAAAAATTTTATGCCCATAGAAAGCGATATTCAACAAATGAAAAATGATTTCGGAAAGATTATTCAGGAGGATGAATCCTTCGCTGTTTCGTTCATTAATGATGGACTAAGAAGGTTAATATTTATTGAATCTATGGACCAATCACTTATTGAAAATTCATTCAATAAAATTTTTAAAGCCTATAAAAAACTTTCTAACATAACACCTGAACCGATGATGAACATACTTTGTGGTTATGATGAAGAATTCGGCTGGAGTGTGATAATTATTTTAAGAAGCAGGCACCGTCCGGAATGTTTTTATAAAAACGATCCCGAGAGAATACTAATCAGCCCAGCTGCAATTGATTTTGGAGGTGTAGTTGTTACACCAAGAGAGGAGGATTATATCAAAGTTGACGAAAAACTTCTTCAGCAAATAATTAACGAAGTGTCTCTCGATCAGAAAATATTTTCTTCACTAGCTAAAAAAGTTAAAGCTGAGCTCAGCTAATCCAGTAATCCAGAAGGTGTTTGCGGTGTTGATATCAACTTCGTGAATATCTCCCATCTTCTTGCAACATTATCATCTGTTCCACCATTTCTTTCTATGTAGTCACGGATAATTATTTCTCCTTTGTTATAAGTAACCAAATAGCTTCTGTAAGTCTCAATGAACGAAAGAAATTTCTCTGCTCTCTCTTTTGTACGAAGTTGAAATTTTTGTAACCATACCACTGTTTCCTCTTTTGTCCAATCGCCGTTAAGATAATTTTTAGCGGCTAAAACACCAGCATCACTAAGTTTTTCTTGCATGGATATAACTTTATAGTAAAGGTCGGCATTCGTTGTATCGAGTTTAGCAATAGGGAATAAAACATCTTTCTCAAACTTCACTCTTTCGTCTTTAGGGAAAAGTATTTCTTCTCCGATAACTGCTGTACCTTCGACAATGAGTGATTGGGGAGAATAAAGTGGATAAACTGTATATTCAATCCAACCTTTGTTTTTAACAAGATTTTGTTCCAGCAGAATATTGTAAACGTGATGCCCGGGATAGCCTTCGTGAGCGGCAAGGCCAATTGCACTTTCAATGTAAACAGGGAAGTCGGTTGCTATCTGTATCACACTGAAAAGATTTCCTTTATACCAATTGTATGCGCCCCATGTTTTTCCTGTAACATATTCTGCTTTAAATTTTTCATCGGCCGGAAGGTTAATATAGTTGATGGTTCTGTTTCTGCATTCTTTTATTGCGGCATCGAATACGGCTGGAATTTTATCTTTAGGCACCTCAAATTTCTTTTTGAAGTTAATTAATCTTTCGGCAACATCCCCTTTACCCGGAAGTATTTTGTCAAGCTCATCAATTACTTTTTGCAAGTCCTCTTCCTTTTCAATGGAAGCAGTTGCATCGTACAAAGCTCTTGATTCAAGATCGAATGGAAGGATGGAACCATTTAAAATTATTATTTTAGTTTTGACAGCGAAGAGCTGTTTGTAAAGATAACGGTACCTGAGAGTTTCGAGTTCGGTTGCATTATATTCACTTAACAGTTCTAATTCGTTTAAAAGAGAGTCTGCAGCAGAGATTGATTTATGATATGCAGTTGTATCAAATTGAAGATTCACTTCTTTAGGCTTCCATTCCTTTGGACCATAATATGCATCAACGTACAAAGGATCGTATTTCCCAACTTCGAGCACTAGCTTAACATAACCTTCTGCGATACTGTTCATTTTTAATTCCAGGTCACTTTGTTGTTTATGATCTTTTTTTTCACCGCATGATAAAGTAAGCAGAACAAAAATCAATACTAAAAATATTTTATTCACTTTTTTTCTTTCTTGCATCTATGAATAATTTAATTGCAAAAAATATAAATATCAAACAGAGCACTGCCATTATTGCCTGGATTGTAATTGCGGATGGTCTTTCAAACAACTCTCCACCAAGCATACGAAAGAATTTGAGCAAACCGCTAACTGTTCCTGCGAATCCCAGCAGCATTAAAACAGCAATGCCGTGCATAGCGTGCTTCAAATATTTTTCGTTCAAAGCAAGTAAGCCTAAAATCAAAACTGGAATTCCAAGAAAGGCTGGAATGAGAGCTGTGATACTTTCACTGCTGATACCAAAGTAGCTTATAAGTCCTAAGGCGATAAGAATTATTCCCCAGACCATTGAAAATTTTGCCATTGTTTTACCAAATATTTTTTGTTTTCGGCTAAAAGTTAATAAAACCGGCGCAATTAAATTAAGACGAAATAATTGAATTGAGATTTCGAGGGGGAATACTAAAACTGCTTTGTAATTGTTTATAGAATTTCTATCTGATAATTTTTATTGCTCGCTTTAATTAAACCGACAGCATCTTTTACGCTAAGCTGAACATCTTTCTCTATTTGTAATGCACGGAACTTTTTCCGGGAGTTTAAACATTTCTCTAACGAGACTAAAAAAAGCCAGAACGACTTTAAATATTTAATATCGAGAATTATAGTTTTTAGAATAGTCTTGAATAATAGTTTTGTCAAATAAAAAATCAACTCAAAATTGTTAAGATGAATAAAGTGCAGGTACATTTTGTTTCGGCTTGAAATGGTTTTTATTTTTTGGGGAGGCTCTTTCTTTATAGTTGCTGAATTTGGATGTCTGCATATTGCATTGTGTTCATAGTAGCATTTATAGCCTAATCTCCAGGCTCTCAATCCAAGGTCAACGTCTTCTCCGTAATATGGATTAAATATTTCGTCGAAGCCACCTAATTCCATCATTTTTTTTCTGTCAATTAATGCATTAGCACCCGTAAGGAAAAAACTATAAAGTGACAACCGGGTTTTGCAAATATAATTTGTTGTAGAAGCGATGTTGCCAAAAAAGCATTTCGGATACTTTGCTCCGTCCTGAATTTTATCTGAGTCGAGTCCCACAATTCTGCCTGTTACTCCGAAAGTATCCGGTTTGTCAAAATATTTTAATAGTTGTGAAAAATAATCTTCTTTCAATTTAACGTCAGAGTTTAATATTAGAACTAGATCTTTTTGAGATCGCTTAATTCCGGTGTTTATGTTTCCAGCGAATCCTGTATTTATTTCGTTCTCAACTAAAATGATGTCGGGATAATTTATTTTGACAAAATTAACGGAACTGTCAGTTGAAGCATCATCAGGAATAATTATTTCAAAATCAGATATTCCTGTAGATTGCAAAGCATTGTATACTGAAGGAAGGTTCGTTTCGAGTAGATCTTTTCCATTATAGTTCGGAATGACAACAGAAATACTGAGTTTCATAATTAATTACTTTTTGATAGTTCAAACAGTTTATTAACTGTCTTCCAGTTTCTTGTCGTTGCCAGAACCTTAAGCTTACTTTCAAAAAAATTGTTGTTCAATTTAGCTCTTCCATAACCGTTAGGAAGATAAACGTAAATAGTTTTGCTATCTATAAAATATTCTTCAGGATTGTAATTAATTTCTTTCAGTTTTTCAATGTTGATGGTAGATGGTTCCTCCGAAAGAAATGTTACATAAGCCCAATCAGGCTTAGCTTTCTGCTTCATTAGGAGTGGATTTTTGTTAAGGATATACTCAAGTTCAGCGCAATTTTTCAAAATGACTTTTACATCGAAATCGAACTCTTCCTTAATCTTCTTTTCGATTTTTACTCCCAGATTTTTTATGTCATCCGTCTTAGAATTAAATATCACATTTCCGCTTTGGATATATGTTTCAATATCCCGAAACCCGATATCTTCAAACAACGCCCTAAGTTCAGACATTTTAATTTTCTTCTGTCCACTTACGTTTATTCCTCTTAGTAAAGCAATAAATCTTTTCATTCTTCTAATTTTAGTATTATACAGCCATTACCATTGATGTTTATTGAAAGAGCATTTCCGGTCAGGTAACCGTGATCACCATTAATCAGATCATCAGCTTTACTAATATTGTAAACCTCCGGAAGATTTAAAATTATTGTCTGTGCATTTTCATTCTTGTTAAGAACAACAAGAATTCTTTCATTCATATCTGATCTTATATAAGCATAGATATTTTTATCAGCCCGAAGAGTTAAAAAATCACCATATCTTAAAGCAGGATGATCCTTTCTGATATGAACGAGTTTACTTACGTCTTTGAAATTTTGCTTTTCATATTCATTCAGGTTGTTATCAAATCTCATCATTCTTCTGTTGTCCGGATCCGATGCTCCTGTCATTCCGATTTCATCGCCGTAATAAATTACAGGCACACCAGGGATCGTTAAAATATAAGCAAGATGCAGCTTCAGTTTATCATAACTCGATGGATTATCAACCTTTGGTGGATTTGTCCACGCAAATTCACTGGCTCTCCCATCATTTATTTCAAGATCGCCATCAGCATAAGCCATATAGCGAATCTTATCGTGACTGCTTATAAGATTGCCCATCAAATGATTCACACCATAAACCTGGAAAGTTTTTTGCATCTGAAAATCAAGCAGCTCAAAGGAATTTTCTTGCTGAAGAAAAACTGGTATTGCAGTATCGTAAAGATTAAAATTGAATTGTGAACTTAATTGCCCATTGCTTACATAAGAACTAATTAGATCATACCCTCCGAAGGTTTCACCTATCTGGTAAACTTTTGTCTCATCAGGAAGTTCAATTCTTTCTTTTATTTTTTTTGTAAGAAGTCTCCAGAACTCATTAGGCACATGTTTTACAGCATCGTGTCTGAATCCATCGGCATTGGTTTCTTTCAGCCACCAAAGTGCGTTGTCAGTCATTGTTTCCAATGCCTCTTTAGAAGCGCCATAATCGAATGAAGGCATATAAGGTTCAAACCATGTTGTTAATCTGTACTCATCCCACAAACGGAGGTTTTTTCTTCCATCCGGTAATTCCAGTTTACCAAACCAGTCACGATGTTCTTTCCAAAGTGGGTGTTCTTCGTGGACGTGATGAGCCACATAATCCCATAAAACATTTATTTCTTCATTGTGTGCAGTTTTAACTAGTTTTTTCACCAATTTCATATCTCCGAAATGTTCCTCAACTCCCTCCAAAGAAATTGGCCAATAGCCATGGTAGCCTGTGTAGTATCTGTGTGGTGGAGGATATTCCATGTAAGCTTTGTTCGTGTTGTCAACTATCGGAGAAATCCAGAACGTATTTATACCAAGCGAATCGAAATATCCTTCGTTTATTTTGTTAATAATACCCTGCAAGTCACCGCCGTTATAATTTGCTGGAGTGAAAAGTGAATCATGAATAATCGGATCATCGTTTGAGGTGTCTCCATTGTTAAATCGGTCTATCATCAGTGAATAAATTATTGCATCATTCCAGCTCTTGGGGGAATCATTATTTACTGGTTTACCATTGACAATCTTTGTTGATTGAATGTTTGAAAATTTACCATCCAGCCTAACTGCAATTCTTATTAATCTTTCCCCCTCAATCAGATCATTGGGAAAAAGTAATAATATTTTATTTCCTTCGGCATTAATGAGATTAATATTTATAAGCTGATTATCCAGAAGAGCGATTACGTTTGTCTCATTAATATTATTTGATGCAAGAGCCTCAAAGTAGTAGCTGTATTTTATAACCTGATCTTCTACTTCATAATTCAAAGAATGAAGATACATATTGTCTTCTTTTCCGGATTCAATTATTATCACTGAATTAAAATCTCCCATTCCATTGGGGACTTTCACAGGATTCTGCGGATCGACAAGTTCTGTGCGGTCAACAAAAAATTTGTATTCATATCTGCCCGGATCAAGAGGCACACTTATTTCATACAATCCATTACCATCTGTATCGCTCATTGGAAGACTTGCTCTATCCCAGCTATTAAACTGACCGAACAGGTTTACCTTTTTTGGTTTTCCTTTAGGCTTATAAGTAAATAGATATTTTTTTCTCAGCTGAAGTTTAAAGGGAATATGATATTTCTGATTTTCAAATGTGAACTCAAGTACATCTAACCCTGTAAAACCATCCTTTGCTTTCAGTTTGAGTAAATTGTTAGCAGTGTCGTGTACCATAGAAAGATTTTCGTTGGGTAAAAAAGTTAAATTATAATGTGCTGCATAAAATAGGTCACTAATTACAATTTCTTTTTCTATCCCTTCTTCAAGATTGATGGGCTGAATTATGTCGTGAATTAGATTTGTGTGATTATTTGAGCAGCCGAGTGAGATCAACAGCATCAGAAGCAGATAATAAAATTTTTTCATTTGCACGGTGTATTAATTGAACAAATATTTATGATTGGTTGAGTAAAGTTAATAATTAGATTGGAAAAATTCCGTAATCGTTAATTTAAAGGGACTTGACAGGGAATTTTAATTAAGATCGTTTAAATCGTTAAGGATGAAACAATATTCGTGCTTTGTCATTCCGATCTTTGGGTAATAATCAATAGCTTCCGGAGCTGAAAGTAAAATGATTTTAGCTAAGGGAGTCTGTTTTTTTGTTTCTTCAATCAATCTCTTCCCAATACCTTTTTTCTGATGATCTTTATCTACAGCTAAATCAGAAAGATAAGTGCAGTAAGCAAAATCTGTAACAGATCTTGCAACTCCAACAAGCTTCCCATTTAATCTTGCAGTTACAATCAGGTTGGCGTTTTCACACATCTTTTTAATCCGACTGAAATCACCAACCGGTCTTCGTTCACCAAGGGTGCTCCTGTTCAACACATCAATGAATTCATCAGGATTGAGATTATTTTCAACTTTGTAGATTATGTTCGTCATAATTTTGATAAACGAATATCATCTATCCAGACTTTGCCAACTCCATTAACAACCACGTTAAGCTTAATCTGATCTGGCATTTCACCTTTTCTCAAATTAAAAACTGTTTTGATCGCTTTCCAACCTGTTGTTCCGGCAATGACAGAATCAAAACCTCTTGAAAAGAATTCGCCTTTATCTCCGAACACACACCACATTTCAAGGTATGCTTGTCCGCTAAGACCTTCTGATTTTATTTTAGCTTCGTAAACCAGCT
>Ga0184631_10000148_pt1 | contig 13583 bp, 13 predicted proteins | sample PLM4_90_b1_FD_133160 | JGI IMG/M metagenome (GOLD analysis project Ga0184631, IMG submission 133160) | Groundwater sediment microbial communities from an aquifer in East River, Colorado, USA - PLM4_90_b1 | ecosystem: Environmental > Terrestrial > Soil > Riparian zone | place: USA: East River... | reverse complement strand
TGCTGAAAAACAGCCTCAAGTATCAGTTGTCTCCGGACTGGCGCCTTATCGGAAAATTAAACTATGCCCGGAGCGTAAGTTCGCAGGGCCAGTACTACGACGGCAACTATACAGAGGCGGTGCTGGGCTACGCCTATCGTCCCGTTGATAATGACCGTTTGAATGCGCTGATCAAGTACACCTATTTCTACAATATGCCGACAGCAGAACAGACCAGCGGCACCAGCACGGAGGCCGACGTTATCGAGCGTAGTCACATCGTGGCGCTCGATGTCATGTACGATCTGACCTCACGCTGGACCGTGGGCGGCAAGTACGCCTATCGGCTGGGTCAGGTGAGCCTGGACCGGGACAATCCCGAGTACTTCGACAGCCGGGCGTCGCTCTATATCGTGCGCGCCGACTGGCATTTTGTACACCAATGGGACGCCCTGATCGAGGGTCGTCTGCTCGATCTGCCCGACGCCGAGGACAGCCTTAGCGGGGTACTGGTGGGTATTTACCTCGATGTGGGCAATCACATCAAAGTCGGTGCCGGCTACAACTTCAGCAGGTTTTCGGATGATCTGACCGACCTCGGCTATCGGCACCAGGGGGTGTTCATCAATATCATCGGGGCAATGTAAATGCATTTATTAAACCACACACTCCAACAGGAGGCAGCCATGTTCAATATTTTAAGAGGGTTCATGCTATCCATTACGATGCTGATGCTGAGCTTCCCTGCCTATGCCGAGGAAGTCTCCAAGGAACAGATCAAGGGTCTGGATGAGCAGGTTCAGGAAATCAAGACCGATGTTCTCGGTATCGCAGCGCAGCTGAGCTTGCTCGAAGAGAAACTGCTGTATCCATCCAATACCCAGGTTGCTGTCTTTGTGTCGTTGGACAACGGGGCGAAATATCGCCTCGATTCAATGGAGATTCAGTTGGACGGCAAGCCGGTCACTCATCACCTCTATACCTTCAAGGAACTCGAAGCTCTGCAGAAGGGTGGAGTGCAGCGCATCTATACCGGCAATATCAAATCCGGCGAGCACGCCCTGCAGGTACTCATGACCGGCAAAACCACGGGCGGATCCGATCTCCGGCGGACGGAAAGCTTCAAGTTGAGCAAGGAGGTGGGACCCAAGATGGTTGAAATTCATCTGGCCGGTTCCGATGCGCAAACTATCACCCTTAAGGATTGGTAGCTTATGTTCAGATTACTTGTCTTGCTGGCTTCCCTGTTGTTCGTAGCGCCTGCACTGGCGGCCGGCACAGCCACGCCAAATGTCTTGAAGGACCTCTATTACGGAGAGGCACTGTATTCCGCCTATCAGGGGGAGTGGTTCGAGGCCATTGCCCGGATCGACAGTGAGCTTGCGCAGTATCGCGGACTCGATGAGCCCGCACTCAATTCCCTTTACTACCATGTCGATCGGGCCGAGTTTAACGTGGGTGATTTCGAGCTCTTCTACCGGATGCACCAGCGCGCCGGGCGCGCCATCAAGGCAGTGATCGAAGGCAATGTCGAGGAGACAGTGCGCAACGAGGCAATTTTCCGCCTGGCCCGTATATATTTCCAGAAAGACCAGCCACAGAACGCCCAGCAGGCCGTGGAACGCATCAAGGGCGCCGTTCCCGAGGAAATTCGCGATGATCTGGCTTTCCTGCGGGCGCAAATTTTTATGGCCAACGGCCGCTTCGATGATGCGGCCCGCATCCTGGAAGATCTCCAGGGGGCCAAGAGCCTGGAAGGTTTTACCACGTACAACCTCGGGATTGCGCTGCTCAAGAGCGGGAAGGCCCGGGAAGGACGCCAGTATATCGACCGTACCGGCCGGATTGAGAGCAATAATCCGGCCACGCTGGCGATAAAGGACAAATCGAACCTCGTCCTCGGCGACAAGCTGATGAATGAAAATAATTTCGAGGGCGCCAAAGAGGTGCTTAACAGGGTGCGCCTGAGCGGCCCATTTTCCAACCGCGCGCTGCTCGGTTCGGGTTGGGCCGACGTCTCCCGGGAACGGTTCGAAAATGCCTTGGTGCCATGGAGCATCCTGGCTGAACGCGAGGTCACGGACTCGGCGGTGCAGGAAGGCATGCTCGCCGTCCCCTATGCCTATGGTAAGCTCGGTGTGTACGGCAAGGCGGCGCTGATGTACGGTAAGGCCCTGGAGGCGTTCGGCAAGGAGATTGACAAGCTCGGCGCCTCGATCACCAGTATCCGCGAAGGCAAATTTCTCAAGGCCCTGGTGCGTGAAGAGCTGATACAGGATGCCAACTGGGTCGTCAAGCTGCGCGAGCTGCCGGAAACGCCCGAGACGTTCTACCTGCTCGATTTGATGGCCTCCCATGATTTCCAGGAATCATTAAAAAGTTATCTCGACCTTGAGCAGCTGCGCAAAAAGCTGGAGGTCTGGTCAGGGGATCTTGTCGCCTTTGAGGGTGTCATCGAGCAGCGCCGGGCGTATTACCAGCCGCTGTTGCCCGCGATTGACCGGGAATTCAGACGGCTCGACTCGCAGATGCGGTTGCGGTTGGAGCAGCGAGACCGGATCGAACAACGGTTGCAGGCCATGCTGGTAGCGCCACGCCCCGATTATTTGGCCACTGCCGAGGAGCGTATCGTCAGCGAACAGCTGTCGCATCTGGAGGAGCGGGTGATTGCGCATAGTACCGTAGTCGCGCCGGAGATTGGCGACCGGATCAGGCGGCTGCGGGGGGCGCTGGACTGGAAGATATATACGGAATATGACCAGCGCCTTACGGCGGCGCACAAAAATCTTCGAGAGCTGAATCACGTCATCAATTTGCTTCACAAACAGTACACTTCCTTTGTGCGTACGCGCCAGGCGGCAACGCAGAGCTATGAAGGGTATGACGAAGTGATTCGCAGCCAGCGGGCCCGGATCACGGCCGCCCTGGAAAAAGTGCGGGAACTGATGGCACGCGAGGGGCAGATCCTCGAGATTATGGCGGTGAATGAACTCAGCAAACGTCGTGACCGTCTTGATGAATTCCAGGTCAAGGCGCGCTTCGCCCTGGCGGACAGCTACGATCGGGCCAGCAAGGCCCAACTCCGGAAGGGGGCCGATCAATGAGGACAAAGAATTGTCTTCGATGGACCGTGCTCGCGCTGCCGCTGCTCCTGAGCGCCTGTCAGTCGGTCGGCGGCAAGGATACGATTGCCATGTTGCATAACATGAAGATCGAAATCAAGGAAGAGAAGATCGAAGGCGGACTCGAGAAAGCCATGGCGGGTTACCGGCGATTTCTGGAAGAAACGCCGGACTCGGCTCTGTCGCCAGAGGCTATTCGTCGCTTGGCAGACCTGAAGGTCGAAAGGGAATACGGCCTTCTTTCCGGCGACACCGTAGCAGAGCGGCGGGTCTCCGCCGCCGCTTTGCCCCCTCCGGGACGTGTGGCGCATCCGGAGGTTGCACCCACGGGCTCCTCTGTTCCTGGACTGGCGAAGGACCTGGTGCCAGGTGAATCGCAGGCCGATTTTGAGAAAAGAGCAGCTAAGAGCCCGGCGCCCGGCACGGCCGCTACTGCGGACAAACCTATCGAAGGCGCTGATGACCTGGAGCGTGTCGGTGCCCTTGAAGCCATCAAACTCTACGAGAAACTGCTGAACGACCATCCAACGTACGAGCGCAACGATCAGGTGCTGTATCAGATGTCCAGAGCCTATGAGGAACTGGGCCGGGTCGAGCAGGCCATGGAAGTCATGGACCGGCTGGTGCGCGTCTACCCACGGTCCCGTTATATTGATGAAGTGCAGTTCCGGCGCGCCGAATATTTCTTCACCCGCAGGCGTTACCTGGATGCCGAGGCGGCCTACGGCAGCATCGTGACCATGGGCCTTTCTTCATCCTATTATCAGCTCGCCCTGTACAAGCTGGGATGGACCTTTTACAAACAGGAACTCTATGATGAGGCTCTGAACCGATTCATTGCTCTGCTCGATTACAAGGTGTCGGTGGGATACGACTTTGATCAGACGGTGGACGAGCCGGAAAGAAAGCGCATCGATGATACCTTCCGGATCATCAGTCTGAGCTTTTCCAACCTCGGCGGTGCTACTTCCGTGGTCGAGTACTTCACCCAGCACGGCAAGCGCAGTTACGAGGACGGCGTATACAGCAATCTCGGGGAATTTTACTTCGATAAGCGCCGCTACGCCGACGCTGCTGCAGCGTACAACGCTTTTGTCAGCCGCAATCCGTTCCACAAAGTATCGCCGCAATTCGCCATGCGGGTGATCGAAATCCATCTTGCCGGGGCGTTCTCAAGCCTGGTCATTGATGCGAAAAAACAATTTGCCACCAATTACGGACTCAAGGCCGAATACTGGCAGCATTTTGAACCGAGCGCCCGTCCGGAAGTTCTGGCCTGGCTCAAAACGAACCTTACTGATCTGGCCAATCATTATCACGCGCTTTACCAGAGCCCGCAGCAGATCAAGGAAAAAAAGACAAACTTCGAAGAAGCGCTGCATTGGTATCGGGAATTCCTCACTTCCTTCCCGAAGGACCTCGAGTCTCCGGCCATTAATTATTTGTTGGCGGATCTGTTTCTGGAAAACCGCTTCTTTGATCTGGCGGCGGTGGAATACGAGAAGACCGCCTATGAATACCCGCGCCACGAAAAGTCCTCGCAGGCCGGCTATGCGGCAATTTACGCCTATCGCCAACACCTCGTTGGCGTTGCGCCCGCGGCAAAAGATCAGGTAAAACGGGAGGTCGTACGCAGCTCGCTGAAGTTTGCCGACACTTATCCGGACCATGAGAAGGCGGCGATTGTTCTTGGCGCTGCTGCGGATGATCTGTACGACATGCGGGATTATGAGCAGGCGCTGGCTACCGCGCAAAAACTCGACAAGGTTTTCCCCGGAGCCGATAAGGATGTCAAGCGCGGCGCCTGGGATGTCATTGCCCATTCCTCCTTCGAACTCCATCTTTACAGCGAGGCCGAAGCCGCATACGTGAAGCTCCTGGGCTTTGTCCCCGAAGACGACAAGGAACGCAGCGCCCTGGTGGACAACCTCGCGGTCTCGATTTATAAGCAAGGTGAGGAGGCGAATACTCGTAAGGATTACCGGACCGCGGCCGACCATTTTCTGCGCGTAGGGGTCATGGCGCCGGCCTCCAAATTCAGGCCGAACTCCGAATATGACGCCGCCGCTGCCCTGATCCAGCTCAAGGACTGGAAAATGGCGGCCACGGTGCTGATCGGGTTCCGCGACAAATTCCCCGGTCACGCATTGAAGCCCGAGGTGACCAAGAAGATCGCATACGTATATAAAGAGGATGGTCAGCTGGCGCAGGCCGCCAATGAGTATGAACGCACAGAAAGAGAGTCCAAGGATGATGAGGTAAGGCGGGAGGCACTGCTGATCGCGGCCGATCTGCATGAACAAGCGGGCAACAGCGACCGCGTGCTCGAAGTTTACCGGCGCTATGTGGGATATTTCCCGCATCCGGTGGAGCCCAACCTTGAAACGCGTAATAAAATCGCGGAAGCCCTTAAGAAGAAAAAAGATCGGGACATCTATATCGCAGAGCTCAAGCAGATTATTGCCATTGATGCGGGCGCGGGGGGCGAGCGCACTCCAAGGACCCGTTATCTTGCCGGCAAAGCAGCAGTGGTTCTGGCCGAGCAAACCTTCGACCAGTTCGCTGGAGTCAAACTGGCCGAACCATTCGAGGCCAACCTGCACAAGAAAAAGGAGTTAATGAAGGTTGCGACCAAGCAGTTTAACACACTTCTTGATTATGAAGTCGGCGAGGTCACCGCAGCGGCGACCTTTTATCTGGCCGAGATCTATGCCAACTTCAGCAAAGACCTGAAGGAGTCCGAACGCCCCACAAAACTGAGCGCATTGGAACGGGAAGAGTATGATTTTGCCATCGAGGAACAGGCCTATCCCTTCGAAGAGAAGGCCATTGCAATGCATAAGAATAATCTCGAGCTGATCTCCCTGGGTGTCTATAACGAGTGGGTCGACAAGAGTTTGCAGAAACTGGCCAAGTTCGTTCCTGCCCGCTACGATAAGCCGGAAGAGGAGAGCTCCGTCATCGCTTCGTTGGATAATTATATGTTCGCTCTTGAACGTCCGGAGCCGCCAGCGCCGCAGACGCCCGAAGCAGCGTCGGCCCAGGCCGGAGAAGCGAAGCAAGATATGAAACCGGCTGAGACTCAAGAAGCGGTGAAGGCGGCGGAGCAGAAGCAAGATGCGAAACTGGCCGCGACCAAAAAGGCGAAGCAGAATGCGAAGCCGGCCGAGGCCAAAGAAGCGGGGCCGGGACCAGACGACAGTGGCGACAAGGTTACCCCGCCTGCTGCGGGAGTGGAATAAGGTTTTGAAGAGCAAAATAGGGAGCTGGGCGATGAAGGTTAAGAATGCAGAGCTGTTATGGTTATCGAAAGTCCGAAGGCGGACGGGGTGGTTGGCGCTGATGATTGCGCTCGCGCTCTATTCCGGGTGCGTTAACAGCATCAAGGTCAAGCAGCCCGTTACAAACCAAGGACCATCCGTGGCACGGCTCGAAGATGGGCGACAAGGGTTCGTTATCAGGGAAAACCCGAGCATGGATGCGGAGTCGCGCGGAGCATTCGAGCGCGCCGTCGCCATGATGAACGACGGGAAAGATGACAAGGCCATCGAACTTCTGGCAACAGTGATCGAGCGCTCACCGGGCGTCACGGCGCCTTATATCAATATTGCGGTGGCCTACATGCGGACCAACAAGTTGGAGCCGGCCGAGCAGCACCTCAAAACCGCTCTGGGACTGGTTCCTAATCATCCGGTGGCCAGTAATGAATATGGGTTGCTGCTTCGCAAGGGCGGCCGTTTTAAGGAGGCCCGGGAGATCTATGAGAAGTCGCTCGCGAGTTTTCCGGATTATCTGCCCGTCCATAAAAATCTCGGGATACTCTGCGATCTGTATATCAATGACCCGGAATGCGCGCTCAAACAATTCGAGATCTACAGCGAGGGGATGCCCGCGGACGCGCAGGTCAAAATCTGGATTGCCGAACTTCGCATACGGCTCGGACGATAAGTGAAAAGCAGGAGGAAATATGTATCTAAATCTATTGCTTTGAAGGAGGGAATATGTATCTAAATCTGTTGCTTTGGCTATGTCTGCTTCTGGCTCCACTCGGCACCGCCATGGCCGAGGACAATGGATCGGGCGCCAAAGAACCGGCGGCCAAAGAACTTTCGGGCATATCCATCGTCGGTAACGATGAAGCGCCGAAAGCCCTGTATATTGTACCTTGGAAAAGTTCTGAAATCGGCGTGGAAACAAGTTTGAACATGATGTTAAACGAAAGCGCTATACCAGTGGATCGAGTTGTGTTTATGCGGCAATTGGATTTTTACGAGCTCAGTACCAAAAAATAACTTCGTTCTCTCATTAACGAAAAGGAGGAAAAAAATATGTTTATGGTAAGGTTTTTTCAGCAAGGTGGGTTCTTCATGTTCCCTATTCTACTCACGCTTTTGGTCGGTCTAGCCATCGCGTTTGAACGCTGGGTTCAGTTGAAACGCGTCAATGACTCAAATCAAAAAATGTGGGACTCGCTGCATCCAGTACTGGCAAAGGGAGAGTTCGATAAAGCCCGGGAAATGGCCAACAAGAATAAATCCACTATGGCGCAAATGCTGGGGATGGGATTAGCGCGCCAGGGGGCGGTCAGGCGACGGGAAGACATAGAAATCGCCATGGAAGAGAGCATGATGGAGATCATTCCTCAATTGGAAAAGCGCACACCGTACCTGGCGCTGCTCTCGAATATCGCCACCCTGTTTGGACTGCTCGGCACCATTATGGGTCTTATCATGGCCTTCGGCGCGGTTGCCACTGCGAGCCCCGCCGAGAAGGCCTCCCTGCTCGCGGCCAGCATTTCGGAGGCCATGAACTGCACTGCCTTTGGTCTGATGTCCGCGATCCCGCTTCTCCTGCTTCATGCCCGCCTGACAACGAACACGGGCAAGATTGTGAACAGCCTGGAGATGGCATCGGTAAAGGCGCTCAATACTATCTCCAGTTTTGCCAAGCACCAATTTGACAGTTCTCCAATTTTGCCAAGCGTCAATGACAGGAGCTGATCATGGCCAGACATCATTACAGAAGGGGAGGACGGGGAGGACCATCTGATTTCGATACGGATATCATGCACGTCATCAACCTGACACCGATGATGGATATTCTTACCGTTCTGGTGGTCTTTCTGCTCATCACTGCCGTCTTCATGAGCATTACGATCGAGGAATTGAGTGTCCCGACCGCCGCCGGCGGAGCGGGCGGCCAGCCGAATTTTGCCATCGAGGTGATTGTCCGCAAGGCAGGACTTGAAATCGGCAACGGGTCGTCCGTGGAGGCCGCGTTTCCGAAAAAAGACGATAAATACGATCTTGAGATGCTGTCCAAAATACTCATTCGCCTGAAGTCTCAATATCCGCAGAAAGAAGACGCGACGGTCTTGATGGAGCCGGATATCAAGTACGACTATCTGATTGAGATCATGGATGCGGTACGTGAAACCGAAGTGTCGGCGGAAGGGAGCGCAAAGGTCGAGAAAATCAATCTCTTTCCAAAGATATCCCTAGGAGACGCGCCATGAGAGAAACCAGACGTATGAAACGGATGGAGCGTAACAACAGGAAAGGTGAGATAAGAGGTCTCGGTATAAACCTGATACCGATGATGGATGTTCTTTGCGTTCTGGTGTTCTTTCTGCTTTTTCACTCATTCAACAGTACTCTGCCGGACGCGCAGATCGCGCTGCCCGCTTCCGTTGTCGAGGCCAGGCCAAGGGAAACAGTGTCGATCGTGGTCAGCCCCGACATAGTAATGGTCCAGGGCGAACCCGTGATGAGCACCCCTAAACTTCTTGAGGACAGCAGTGGGATAGCTTATGAAGTAAGAGAGCGACTGGAACAGATTGAGCGCAATATTATTGAGACAGGGGCTAAAACGTTTGCCGAAGGCAAGGAAATCACTCTCCTTGCCGATAAAACGATTCCGTTCAAAGTGCTTAAAAAAATAATGTCGACCTGCACAGCTTCTGGATACGGGAGGATTTCCCTCGCTGTGGTCCAGAAGGAAACGCACAAATAGTGGGGCTGCCGTGAATACATCCATGTTAGAAGAGGAATTGACGCAACTGAATGCACAGATCGAGCAAACCCGGCAAAAACACGGGGCGCTGGAAGGCGAGTTGCGCGTTGTCGAGGCAGAGCTGGAAACGTTTTCCGCTGATAGACAGCGGTTCGATGCCTTGCGGGACGTCTGCAATTCGTTCGACAAGCTGGGGGAACTGAAAGCGGATGAGCTCTTTTGGGAAAATGCCCAAGATGCCTCCGGCCACGTGGAACGGGCGAGGAGCCGGGTTGCCCGCTTTGAGGGGGAGATCAGCGGGATTCTGGAAAAACAGACATCTCTCCAGGCGCAGATCAGCCGATGTCGGGATGAACTGGACATCCTCTACGAAGAAGTACGTGATGCTTACGCCCGTGAACAACGGCGCGAGGAAGAGTACGCCATAGAACGGGAGATTTCGCCCGTTCCTAATCGCTCGATGAGCATGCCATGGAGCAAACAGGATGAGAGCGAAAGACGCTTCCGCCGGGCCCTGATTGTCGCTTTCTTATTCTTTTTCGTTTTTAGCTCTGTGGTTCGCCTGTGGATACTGCCTCCGCCGATTCGGCCGGCCGTGGCTGTGATCCCGGAACGACTGGTCTCTATGCTGAGAAAAGAGCCGCCCAAGCCTCAGCCGAAGCCTGAACGCCCCAAAGAAGAAAAGAAACCTGAGAAAGATCAGGAAAAAGCGCCGGAAAAACAGCAGGAAGAACGTCCTAAACTAACCGCCGAGGAAACGCAAGCCGCGCGTAAAAAAGCGGAGAACACGGGGGTCCTGGCTTTCAAGGAGGCCTTTAAAGATATGATGGATGAAACTCACGCTGCGCGGCTCGGCGCGGAGGCGCGTCTAAATAACCAGCCGGCCGTAGCGGCAGGTCAGGCCCGGGCCAGCCGATCAATCATCTCTATGCAGTCAACGGGCGGTTCCAGTGGTGGTATCGGCAATGCCGCAGTCAGCCGCAATGTCGGCAGTGGCAATGGCAATCGTATTGGCGGTGTGGGTTTTACAAGGGTGGAAAGTTCGGTTGCGGGGCTGGCGGAAGGGACAAGGCCGCTGAGCTCTGGACCCGGACCGGCTCGAACCGACGAAGAAATTCAGATCGTTTTCGATAAATACAAGGCGACGCTCTATCGGATCTACAACGCCGAACTACGCAAGAACCCGACCCTGCGCGGCAAGATTTTACTGCGCATCACCATCGAGTCGGGTGGCGAAGTCTCCCTATGTACGGTACAGTCGAACGAACTGGCATCGCCGGAGCTGGTGGCCCAGGTTGTGGAGCGTGTCAAGAAATTCAACTTCGGCCCGAAGGAGAGTGTTCCCAAGACCACCATTCTGTACCCGATTGATTTCCTGCCCGCAGGCTAGTGTCTGAGGCTGGAGACTGAAGCAGGGTTCCAGGAAAGAGAAACAGACTTTTCCGCGGCAGGAGGTTTAAAAGATCATTTTTATTGACGGCGGATTGGTTCATGATCAAATGGACCTTTGATCACGCCCGGACCGCCGTCGAGCAGGCCCGTAACCGAGAGCGCGATGATGCTCATTACACCCTCTACTTCACCACAGGTCGCGCTTCGTGCTGTGCACACATACGGAGCTTGACGGATGACAAAATGAGTTTGAATCCCGCGACTTGCATTACCCCGTCACCTGCCGAGGGGTAATGCGCCGTAGTCCTCGGGAGGTCGCATTGTTCAAGGGAGCCTCCGGCTCCCAGAGGGGGCTCCACAAAGATCGCTTCCGGGAAAGGGGAATTCGTGATGAAGAAGATCATCAGCATGCTCGCAGTTGCAGCGCTCGTCCTAGCCGTGCTCACAGCATGCTTGGGCAGCGGAATGGTGAGAAAGGACCGTATAGCTGAGACGGGCAGGATCGCAATAGTCAGCGTCGTCATGCCCCGCATAGCGGACACTACCGTGGACAACAATAGGACAGCGCTCCAAGCATGCGTACAACGAGCCCTTGGCCGAGTTCAGGCTAATCTGAAGTCGGTGCGGAAGTGGACGGTCGTGGATCCGGCCGAGTACAAAGGGTTTACCTCGGTCCTGTCCATCAGTAGGGTTCCAAATGAAGAGATAGCAGCTCGGTTCCCGTCGCCCGAAGAACGGAGGAGAGCAAAAGAGGTGATAGCGTCAGAACTGTCGCAATGGAAACGCAGCTTTATTGGCGCGAAAGCGTTGCCGGTCGTTCCCCGCTCCGGACTGATTCTGAATCACGGCGATAGTAGCGCCCTCGCCATAATCCCCACGACCTTGCGGAAACGTGCCGGGAAACTGTGCCGTGTTCTGAACGTCGACGCGGTAGCCTTCGTTGATGTTGTGGCGAGCATAACCCATCAGAAGGCTGATAAGTTCCATGTAAAGGACAACCGGACCGATGGCGCCATTCATATGGAGCAGACCATCGTAATCGTGGATAAGCGGGGCGAGATCATCGTTGATATGGGTTCGCCATCCCTCGGCAAGAGTGCAAAAACCAGGGATATGCTCCCCCTGTATCTTGGCTCCGGTGAGGACGCTATAAACGAGGACAACATTAATCTGACTGATCCTCAAAAATATATCCAGAAGGCTATTTTCTCGTTGATCGATGAAACAGCCTCCGAAATGATCAAAAACCTTAAAAAAGCCATAGCAACATAGAGGCATCGGTTATAGAGGCATAAACCATGTCCAAACCGCAGACGCGGTGAGGGCGACATTATTACATTATTAAAAGAAGTAATAAGATGCATTGCATGCATCTAAAATCATAGGAGGATTCGATATGATCGGGATGAACAAGAAGAAGGCGTGGTATGTAATGGTTGTATTCTGTATTGGGATGCTGGCTCTCTGGGGGTGTCCAAAAAAGGCCGAGATTTCGGCTGTACCTGAAACACCACGTGAAGAGACGCCGGCTGCAGCAGCGGCGGCTCAACCTGAGCAGAAGGTGGAAGCAGCGAAGCCCGTAGAAGCCAAGGAGCAGGCAGCCGCCGCTCTTGCCGGACTTCGGCCTGTGTATTTCAATTTTAACAAGGCTTTTATCGAAGCTGAAGCCGGCGAGATCATGAAGGCGAATGCGGAATGGCTCAAGGCCCACCCACAGACTAAGGTCAGGATCGAGGGCAATTGCGATGAACGAGGGACTATTGAGTATAACCAGACCCTCGGCCAGCGCCGCGCGGCAAGCGCGAAAAAATATCTTACCGATATGGGCATTTCCGGACAGCGTATTTTGCTTATCAGCTACGGAAAGGAAAAGTCGAGTTGTACCGATAGTACCGAAAGCTGCTGGCAGAAGAACAGAAGAGATGACTTTGCCGTTGTGTCCACCGAATAAATGTTCGGAATAGTGAGGCTCCCTGCAGCCTGCTGCAGGGAGCTTCAATTCAAGCTGTAAGAAACGGCAAAAACCGTTTTTCTTAAGCGCAGGTACTTAATATTGGCATGAGTTGTGGAGGGACAGTGGAAAAGGTCTGGGTCATAAAAGATCCTGATGAATACCTGAAATCCCGCCGGAAGCCGCGGATTACGACAGAATATGCTCCTCCCGTTGAACAGGACCCCGCCCTGGCATATACGCTCTCGCTCTTATTCTGGGGTTCGGGACAGTTGTACAATGGACAGCGCACCAAAGGCCTGAGCTATATTGGCCTCGCGTTGTACTGCAATGCCTTCGCGCTCCTTCTCTGTATGTTTCAGCAGGAGATCCCGTTCTATCTTTTTTTTTACAGTATCTCCCCGGCCCGGGCGGTGCTTGCTGCCGCGCTCCTACTTTTCGTCTTCCTGATCTTCTGGATCTTTAACGCAAGCGACGCTTACCACAACGCGATGAAGGCCAGACAAACACCATTTCCCGGCGTGTCAAGCCGCGCGTGGCCCGTGTTCTGTTCCCTACTTGTTCCCGGTTGGGGACAGTTCCTGAACGGTCAGCCGATAAAGGGCGGTATGTTCGCGGTCTGCGCGGCGTTCGGCATCTTCTCCCTTATTTCAGTCCTGGGAATCCTTCAGGCCTGGCCTTTCCTGGAGGACTCCTATTCCCGCCTCATCGTCGAAGGAGTGCTCCTGCTGTCCCTGTTATCCCTGCTGCCCATGCCGTTCCTCTGGGTCCTCGGTGTATTCGATGCCTGGAAAGTGGGCCAGGACGACATCAAAAAGGAGCCGCTCCTCGAGAGGCTCAAGGCAGCGAACAACCGCCGGCGCGCGTACGGATTGGTCCGCGGCGTCTTTCCGCAGATCAAGAGAACGCTCATTCTCGCCCTTTTCCTGATCATACTTATCATCATCACCGTCCGGTTCTATTTCCCCTGGAATTTTTATCGCGAATACCTTATGAAATCCCTGAGTTGGTCCTCGAAGCAGGGAATGATGCTCATCCCCGAGCTTATCCGCGGAATCATCACGGTGTTGCCGGCGGAATAGATTTGTCCGAAGGGTAAAGGGATAGACAGGTATTTGGCTTTGAGT
>Ga0184631_10000145_pt1 | contig 13671 bp, 12 predicted proteins | sample PLM4_90_b1_FD_133160 | JGI IMG/M metagenome (GOLD analysis project Ga0184631, IMG submission 133160) | Groundwater sediment microbial communities from an aquifer in East River, Colorado, USA - PLM4_90_b1 | ecosystem: Environmental > Terrestrial > Soil > Riparian zone | place: USA: East River... | reverse complement strand
CGTCTTCCTCAATCTCGTCCATCTCCAGCCAACTGAGGCCATGTACATCCCTTCAGGTGAACTTCATTCCTATCTTGAGGGCGCGGGTCTGGAACTAATGGCCAATTCAGATAATGTGATAAGAGGCGGGCTCACATCCAAGCATATCGATCTTCCAGAGCTTGTCAATATCCTGGATTTTACACCTCACATCCCGGATATCCTCAGGCCTGAGGGTAGTGATGAATTGGAGACATCTTATCCCGTAATTGCCGAGGAATTTATGCTTTCCGTGATCTCCCTTAACAGCAAAGATTCAATCTATGAGAGTCGCAGATCAAGGAGCGCCGAAATAATGATATGCACAGAGGGAAATGCGCGAGTAACAGGCCGTGGCAAAGGCGAGGTGCTGGAATTTCGTAGGGGCATGTCCGTGTTTATCCCTGCCGCTGTCAATCAATACCTGATCCAGGGTGAGGCAACCATTTACAAGGCATCTGTTCCTTTATAATAAACATGCGTTCCCGCACCCTGATCTTCAATAGAATTGGTCGCGGCTGGAATGATTTGGGTACGCTGAATTTAACGTCCTTTAATGTGCATCATTCAGAGTCGCCTTCGGCATTGGCCGGCATCATCGCAAATATATTTGTATCCCAACTGTAATTCGGAACTTTACAAATGGTAAGCATTGTGCAATATTTTAAGAAACTGCGCGATCTATAGTGAACGATATAATTAAGTAGCCATATTTGTGTAAGATATATATGGAGTCCGGCAGGGATCTCTTTTCAAAGGCGAAATAGTACACTGCCCGGTATTTTGCATAACTGGTAGCAAAGGCGGGCGGAGGGCTTCCAGACAACTGACCAGGAAGGAGGGGTAGCTACCTACCCGGAAATCCGCCGCCCGCCTTACAATCCTTATGCTGATTCCTTGCATATTATACTTTCGCCTCTGAAAAGAGACCCCTGTCGGATAAATATGGGAATAACAATGGTCAAGATACCCAGTTGTTTAAGTCGTTCACTATAACTCCGTTGATAATATAGGTTTAGAGAAGCACCTGTTCTTTAAAAAAGGGGCGAAGGAGTTCAAGGGGAGGGAGGAGGCCATGAAGAGATCAGGTATCATTACTCTTACTACAGATTTTGGTGTTGTGGATCCTTACTTGGCAATGATGAAAGGTGTGATCCTCTCCATCAACGGTAAAGCCCGTATTGTTGACATAAACCACCATATCATGGCCGGATCAATAATCCAGGCTGCCGGTATGATACGAGAAACATTCCCTTTCTTCCCGGAAGGAACAGTACATGTAGCGGTCGTTGACCCTAGTGTAGGCAGCGATAGAAGGCTTATCGTCTTTGAGACAGGAGGTCATCTTTTTGTCGGGCCGGATAACGGTATCTTCTGGCCTGTTATGGCGGATTATAGGAAAACGAGGATCGTTCATCTTTCTGAAAGTAGATATTTCCTCCCCCGCATCACACCTACCTTTCATGGAAGGGACATATTTGCCCCGGTTGCCGCTCATCTCTCTTTGGGAGTTGATCCGATAAAGATGGGGTCGGTGATAAATGATCCTGTGCGACTTAGTTCGCCCAGACCTCGTAAAATGAATGATATACTATACGGGCAAGTTATGCGGATTGATAATTTCGGCAATCTGATTACCAATATAAGTCATGAAGATCTTAAAAATTTTCTTAAAGAATCAAAACCCATCATTTATATCGGCAACCTTGAAATTAAAAAAGTCGATAATATCTATTTTGACGTTGATAAAGGTGAACCTCTTGCACTTATTGACAGTTCCAACCTGCTTGAGATAGCAGTAAATCTTGGTAGGGCCGCAGAGTATGTTGGGTTAGATCCTGGTGAAATCGTAGGATCGGTCGTAAAGGTAAGCAGATATGAATAAAGTTCATATTGAGGATGCAGTTTTGGATAATAAATCCAGGTATTCCTGCCATTCTATTGGCAACAGATACTTTTTTTTATTATTGCATTCCTTGCAGGCCGGAACGATATTCCCTTTCTTGCTTTTTCCTCCTCTGCTGAGAGGGACTACATGATCCATCGTAAGGTCGGCCTTACCTACATTCCTGTTGCAATAATAACAGGTCCCTTCCCGGGTCTTTTTCATCCACCAGGCCGAGTTCCTGAGTAGCCGAGCCTTTTCTTTTTCCCTCTTTATTATCTGTTCACTTATTATTTCCTGATCAATTTCCATGTTATTATAATAATCCGCGTTGCTAGGTATGGATTTTATTGTTAATTATTGATTCCATGTCACGATCTGGCACCGAAACCTTTTCTAAAAGGGAAAAGGTGATTTTAAAAGTATTTTTAATCTAACATTTTTATCCGGAAATGCCAAATCGAAATATATTTATACCGAATAAAGACTCTAACACCATGATCCCTGTCGTAAATCCTTAATCTCTATGGATTTAAATCTCAACAGCGACTCGACTAAGCCCTTCGGCATTGAGCGCAGGGCCGAAAGGCTCATGTCGAGTCGCTCCGGGCCGAAATGCTCCCTTAGGTCCTGCCGCGGGTTAGTTGATTGAATCGAACTTGTTTCACAACTATCATGTTGACTGATAAAAGCATAAATGATAGAGGTTCAAAGGAAATGCAAAATGATTATTCTCTATTGATGGAGCAGGCCCTTATTGAGGCAAAAAAGGGCCTTGAAATGGGAGAAGTCCCGATAGGAGCGGTTTTAGCAGGGCCTGATGGAGAGATTGTAGCTAAATCCTGCAATCAACCCATATACCTCAAAGATCCCACGGCACATGCCGAAATCCTGACCCTTAGAAAAGCGGGAGAAGCTTATAAGAACTATCGGCTAATGGACACTACCCTTATAGTGACCATCGAACCATGCGCCATGTGTATGGGTGCTGCTCTAAATGCAAGGATAGCACGGTTGGTTTTCGGCATTTTCGATCCCAAGGCCGGGGCCGCAGGTTCCCTCTATAATTTGGCGGGGGACAATCGCTTCAATCATAGGATAGAAGTAATATCCGGCATTATGGAGAAGGAGTGCAAGGACCTGCTTCAGGACTTTTTCCGTGTACGCAGAATTGAGAAGGAGAGATAACGGAGAGGTACCGAAGTGGTCATAACGGGGTCGACTCGAAATCGATTTGTCCCGTTAAGAGCGGGGCACGTGGGTTCGAATCCCACCCTCTCCGCCAGAATCTTATTTAAGTTTAAAAAACCTGGTCTCAGGGCCAGGTCAGAGGTGTAGAATCGTGGTTGCGGAGAGATGTCCGAGTTGGCCGAAGGAGCGCGACTGGAAATCGCGTGTACTGCCAAAAGTGGTACCGAGGGTTCGAATCCCTCTCTCTCCGCCATAATTTTTTTAGGGGCCGGAGGCCCTTCGAGTCATGATATGGCATATGAGGTTTTAGCCAGAAAATGGCGCCCCAGGATTTTCCAGGATGTCCTTGGGCAGGAACATATAACACAGACACTTATTAATGCCATTAACACGGACAGGCTGGCCCATGCCTATCTCTTCAGCGGGGCCAGAGGCGTTGGAAAGACCTCTGTGGCCAGGATTCTGGCCAAGGCTATAAACTGTTCAAAGATAGAAGCCGGCAATCCCTGTAATGAATGCCCCTCATGTATGGGCATAACCGAAGGTGCATCGGTTGATGTCCAGGAGATTGACGGCGCATCGAATCGCGGCATCGATGAGATCAGGGAACTGAGGGAAAATATCAAGTACATGCCCTCATCTGGCAAATTCAGGGTTTATATAATCGACGAAGTCCATATGTTGACCCTGCCGGCCTTTAACGCGCTTCTCAAGACGCTTGAGGAACCCCCTCCCCATGTTAAATTTATTTTCGCCACAACAGAACCCCATAAGGTGCCGGTAACTATCCTTTCAAGATGCCAGAGATTCGATTTTAAGAGGATACCCATGGTTCTGATCATGGAACAGTTGGATAAGATCACAAATAAAGAGGGGATTGAAATAAGCAGATCGGGGCTGGCCATTATCGCCAGGGAAGCGGAAGGAAGTATGCGGGACGCCGAGAGCCTGCTTGACCAGGTAGCCTCTTACACGGGATCAAAGATAGAGGACAAGAATATTATCGAGATATTGGGTATTATCGACGGGAAACTTATATTTGAGACATCCGGGGCAATTATTGATGGTCTGCCTGATAAATGCATTGAGATTGTTGAAAGAATTTATAATTATGGATATGATATAAAAGAATTTTATCGGGCCCTTATGGACCAGTTCAGGAATCTCATGATATGTGTGGCAGCTCCTCAAAACGACCTGCTTGATATAACGGATGACGACAGGGGTGAACTCAAGACTCAGGCAGAGAAGGCCGGGTTGGAGAGACTTCAACAATCTTTAAACATCCTGATAGCCCACGAAGAGGCATTAAGATTTACAGCCCATCCAAGATTGGTCTTAGAGAATATAATGATCAAGCTTTGTCAGTTAGGTGATCTTATCTCCTTTGGAGATATATTAAAAAAGATCGAGACTATTGAAAAAAGGCTGACGCTGTCATCGGTCTCCAATGATTATATTCCTAAGGGTAATGTCTCAGAACCGGAGACAGCTTGGGAGAGGAAGGATGAAGAGGTCATTGAAAACTCTGAGGTGATAGTTGAAGGGCCGGGCTGGGATGATCTCCTTAATTATTTGGCATCAAGGAACAAGGCCATGTACAATGTCCTCAGGGAATGGAAATTTAAGAGCCTCAGAGGGGAGACCATTGAGATAATAAGGGGAGGAAGCTCCTTTTCCTCCGCTTATCTTGATGATAATGAAAATTTAAATAAATTTCTCGGTTATTGCCGGGAGTTTTTTAAGAGAGAAATAAAGATCGAGATAATTGGTAAAAAGGTTAACGCCAACGTTGATAAAGATATTGCCATCCAAGAAAAAAGGGAAAGGAACGGGCATGGATATTCCGACCTGCCCAAACCTGTTCAGGATCTCATCCAGGTCTTTGAAGGAGAGATAAAAGGGGAAAATTCGGTTAATAAAAAGAAAAAAAACGAGTAAAAAAAGATAAATTTTATATTGAGGTTTATAAAGGGTTTGTTCGTCTCTCATTCGAGCTTGAATTATTAAAAAAGATCGACGTAGCCTTGATGGATTTTCGAATAGTTAAGCTTTTTCGCATTTTCGAGGAGGATAAAAAGATGAAGGGTATACCTAATATGGGAAACCTGATGAAACAGGCACAACAAATTCAGGCAAAGATGGCCAAACTCAAGGAAGAATTAGGGGAAAAGACCGTCGAGGTTTCCTCAGGTGGGGGTATGGTTACCGTTGTGGTTAATGGCCGGCAGGAGATACTATCCATAAAAATCGATCCAGAGGTGATAAATCCGAATGATTCGGAGATGCTCCAGGACCTTATTCTGGCGGCATTAAATGACGGTCTTTCCAGGACCAAAAATATGGTCACCGAAGAGATGAGAAAGTTGACCGGAGGAATTGATATATCGAATATCCCGGGACTTATATAGCAGTCAGTCAAACCGTTATTTTTAGAAATAACGGACCAAGATTTTTCTTGATAGGGCCGTGAATCCTCAGGTCGATTATCAAACACATTTATCGGAGTGATACTTAACATAGATATGCAATCCTATTCTCCTCCTTTAGAAAAATTGATAAAACAGCTATCCAGGCTGCCAGGGATCGGGCAGAAATCGGCCACAAGGGTGGCACTATATATTCTGAACAATAAAGATGATCTGGCTGAGGACCTTGCGGCCAGCCTAATGGAGGTCAAGGAAAAGATAAAATTCTGTCCTATATGTTTTAAGTTTACAGACAATGAACCCTGCTCAATATGCAGGGACAGTAATCGAGCTAATGGGGTCATATGTATAGTTGAAGGTCCTGGTGATCAACTCGCTATTGAGGAATCAGGTACCTTTAAGGGTAGATACCATGTCCTTCATGGAGTCCTTTCCCCACTGGATGGTATAGGGCCTGAGAATCTGAAGATCGGGGAACTCCTTGTACGTCTGGAAAATGAGGAGATAGACGAGGTAGTTCTTGCCACTAATCCCACCACGCAGGGTGAAGCAACCGCCTCCTACCTGGCGGATCTCCTTTCCTGTAAAGATATCAGAATTACGAGGATAGCACTGGGTGTTCCCATGGGAGGTGATTTGAAGTACATGGATACCATGACCCTGAGACATTGTTTCAATAGAAGAATCCCGGTTTCATCATGATTCCAGCCAAGGTGCTTAAAGATCTATCACGGATTGTCGGACCCCGGAACTTTGTTACACAACAGAAGGAACTGGTCAGGTACGCCAGTGACGGGACGAAACTACTATTTATGCCTGATGCTGTGGCCTTCCCCGGAAATAGTGAAGAGATCTCCCGAATCTTTTTTTTAGCAAACAAGGAGTCTTTTCCAGTAATACCCAGGGGTGGTGGTAGCGGTATGAGCGGGGGAAGCTTACCTGTCGAAGGCGGTCTTGTCCTGGCTATGGATCGTTTTAAACGCATACTCCTCATTGATCGTGATAATCTTGTAGCCAAGGTTGAACCTGGTGTCATAACGGCCCAATTGCAGGAGGAGGTTGAGAAGGTCGGTCTGTTTTACCCACCTGACCCTGCCAGTTCCCATTTGTCCACTCTTGGGGGCAATGTAGCGGAGTGCGCGGGTGGTCTAAGGGGACTCAAGTATGGCGTGACCAGGGATTACGTAATGGGACTGACCGTTGTTTTGCCGACGGGTGAAGTCATAAAGACAGGGGGCGATACTATTAAAGGTGTTGCGGGCTACGATCTGACCCGTCTCATCGTAGGATCCGAGGGAACTCTCGCCGTGATCACTTCAATCACACTTCGTCTGATTCCTAAACCGGCCGGAAAAAAAACCATGGCGGCCTTCTTTCCGGGTATGTCATCAGCGATTCAGACCGTATCGGATATCATTCGAGAAAATATAGTTCCCGCAACACTGGAATTTATGGATAGACTCTGTTTAGATTGCGTTAGGGATGCTCTAGGGATAGATATACCACTAGAAACGAATGCCATGCTCCTTATTGAAGTGGATGGGGATAAAATTATTGTCGGCCGCGAAGCGGAAAGGATCGGAAAGATATGCCGACGATCAAGGGCGATTGAATTCAGGATCGCAAGGGGACGGAAAGAGGCCGAAAGATTATGGGAGGCCAGGAGAGAGGTTTCTCCATCTCTCATGAAGCTGAGGCCGGGAAAAGTAAGCGAAGATGTAGTTGTTCCAAGGAGTCGTATGACAGAACTTATCTCCTTTTTGGGTGATCTGGGAGATAGATATGCCCTTCCCATTGCGGCATTCGGACATGCGGGCGATGGTAATATACATGTTAATATCATGATGGACAAGGAGGACCTAAAGGAGGTGGCAAAGGGTGATAAGGTTGTGAGAGAGTTGTTTAAGAGGGTCATATATCTGGGAGGGACCATCACAGGAGAACACGGAGTGGGCCTTACCAAGGCTCCCTATATGGAAATGGAGTTCTCAAGACCTGCCCTTGACCTTATGTTACGTCTTAAAAAGGCTTTTGATCCCAATGGGATCTTAAACCCTGGAAAAATTTTATTATAAATCATTATGGACAATATAACGAGCCTATTTTTGGGAGTTGTTCAGGGCCTGACCGAGTTTTTACCCATCAGCAGTTCGGGACATTTGGTCCTGTTCCAGAACCTTTTTGGTTTCAGAGAGCCCCAACTCATGTTTGACATTATTTTGCATCTAGGGACATTGTTGGCCGTCTGCATTTTTTTCCGTTTTGACCTAATAGAGATGATAAAGGAGACATGGCATTTTTCAGCTGATATTTTTCATGGTCAAGAAAAATTGAGATCAATAGATAAACGACCCTATGTAATGCTGACATTATGGGTTATTACGGCAACGATTCCCACAGCTTTAATAGGTCTGGTTTTCAGATCTCCTCTGGAAGCACTTTTTAATGATGTCGACAGAGTGGGTGTCATGATGATATGCACAGGATTGATCCTTGCTGTTACAATGTTCATATCAACCGGATATCTCAGACGCAGGGATGTCGGCCTGTTAACCGCGCTTGCTGTAGGTATTGCGCAGGGATTAGCTATTATTCCAGGTATATCCAGGTCAGGAATAACCATTGTATGCGGTATGGTATGCGGTATGGAAAGGGAGTTGTCGGCCCGTTTTTCATTCCTGCTTTCCATTCCTGCCATTATTGGAGCGGCGGTTCTTCAACTGAGTTTCGAGGGGCTAAGCCGTTCCGATATTATTCCCCTATCCCTGGGATTTATATCTTCAGCGATCATTGGATTTATTGCCCTTAAGATTCTCATGGGCGTGGTAAGAAAGGGAAGACTTTCCTATTTTGCCCCCTATTGTTGGGCACTGGGCTTATTGATTATTATTTTTTAAGCAAGATGGTACAATAGAGGCACCGTAATTTCATATCTTACCCTCCATTAACAATCCATAGGAACCCTGAATTCCGAAATAATCGATTTAAGAATCAATAATTCTTATACTAGTTTTTTTAGATATATTAAATTGTTATTTGTATTTTTTCCTTTTTTTCAGCCAAGATATCCCCCTCCTAGTTTTAACAAGAACTGAAGGTTCCTGTTTCTTTTTTTGCTTAACCAAGATAATGCTAATAAAACAATAGGTTATAGATCGAGGCACGTTTTTTGCTAATTGGTTTTAGAGAAAAGACTTTTAATATAGGACAAATTAAATGGAGCGGGTCAAGAAGGGGGCCCATCGGATCCGCATATTATTTAATCGTTCATATGATCATCGAGCAGGCTGATATTAGAAGGGCATCCTGCTTTAAGATCAGAGAGGAGGGGTAATATTTATTAAATGAAAAAAGATATAGACGACGATCAACACATAGAACCCTGGGGAATCCTTTCATGTATAGACCTTTATAGCTGCGATCCGAAGAAGATTCGGGATTCATCAATAATTAAAAAATTTGTGGTGGAGCTTTGCGATCTGATTGAAATGAAACGTTTCGGGGAAACCCAGGTGGTTCATTTCGGCGAGCACGAAAGAGTAGCCGGATATTCCATGACCCAACTCATTGAAACATCGCTTATCTCCGCACATTTTGTTAACCTAATCAATACAGCCTACCTAGATGTATTTAGTTGCAAGTCCTATGATCCTCAAAAGGTTGCTGACTTTTCAAAAGCCTATTTTGGGGCAAAAGATGTCCATCTTCAGGTTGTTCGAAGGAAATGAATCCCGAATTATTCATTCCTTCCTATCATGGAAGAGGAGTTGATGGCTACTAGACGTTTTGTAACTGACCTTGAAACATGCAGACAATTGTGGAACACATTTATCCCTACTAGTGTTGTCTCCGACATGTGGGAATTTCGCATGTGTTTTCATAGACACTTTGGGCATCAGCCATGCTTTATGATATTGGAAGACGCAGAGGGGATATCCGGGATGATGCCTATTTCTTATATCAATTGCGGGAATACGATCGGTTTTTTCCCGGGTGAAATATGGAAAGAAAAGACCTGGTTGGAGAGGACACCTTTATATGTAAGGGATAGGGGGATACTGGATGAACTCTTATATTCCTGCCCTGAAGGGACATATCTAAGATACATGGAGGTCCCTCAAGAGCCTTATTCTCATCTTTTAGCGTTGGACGAGGTTGGTTATGTGCTTTACCCATCGCAGCTTGATTTCAAGTTAGAATCCTATTCCAGGAGGTTCTCAAATAAGAAATTCAAGGGTATCATAAAGGTGATAGATTCTATTAAGGAATTAGGTAGCAGATTTTATATTAATCGGCTGGAAGATTTTGATACAGTTGTCAATATGAGTATAGAAAATTTCGGGGAGAATTCTTATCTCAATGATTATCGATTTAGAAATAGTTTCCAAGATATAATACTTTTTCTCCATAAAAATGGATGGCTTCGTATGGTCAGCCTTGAAATAATGGGTAAAATAGTAGCTGTGGATATCGGGTCACTGTACAATGGGGTCTTTACAATTTATCTCGGCGGGGCTTCACGTGATTTACCAGGTGTTGCAAAGGTGATGAATATGTACCACATAGAGTATGCCTTTCAAAATCGCATATCCAAGGTGGATTTTTTATGCGGAGATTTCCACTGGAAAAAATTATGGCACTTGAATCCAGAACCTCTCTATAAGTTCATGACACCTGCACTTGTAGAGGAATACAGAATCGATACAGTGCAGAGAGAAAATAATTATCCATTGATAAACAGCGCAAGGCTTGAAGATCCTTCCATGATGGATATGAAGAATCTCTCCTCGAATGTTAAGTATCTGTCGTGAGTCATGTCACTATCCCCGATGATTGTGGTGGGAACCACACCGGATTATGTGGTACGGATTTTAAAGAAACGCCACCCAGGATCAGTCCTTTTTATCCTTGATTCATGTCATATAAACGATCACCTTTTGTCGGATCTGGAAAGAGACTGTTTCCTTTTCACTGATCTGGAACAATATGATGAGACCCTAATCTCCCTGAAAAGACGTCTATCACAAGATCGGGTATCAACCCCTGGCTTCGCCTGTTTCGACTGTGAGTCTCTAATCATGGCGAGCCGCTTGGCAAGCTATTTTAAGAGTCCCTTTCCCTCTACCGAAGCCATTCTCGTAACAAGGAGTAAATATTTGTCCAGGGAGGTCTGGAGAAAGGCAGGGCTTGATAATCCTAAAGCCGGTCTCGCCTCAGACACTGATGAGACATTAAAATATTTCCACAGGTTTAAAAGGGATATCGTCTTGAAACCGATTTCAGGAAGCGGCAGCGAACTCGTTTTCCGGTGCCTTGATGAGCTGGGGGTCAGAGAATCTGTTGCAATCATGGAAGAGCAGCTCAAAAAGAGGAGATACAATCCACTTTTCAGGCCCATAAGGGATCCTTTTACATCGGTAACCATGGATCCCTGTGAGAGGTGGGTCGTGGAGGAGTATGTGTCGGGACCGGAGTTCAGTTGTGACTTTATGCTTCATGAAGACAACGTTACTATTCTGAGGGAAACAGGAAAGATCAAAGCAGATGATCAGACCTTCGGATCGATTATGGCCTACACCCTCCCTCCCGTGTATCCTGAAGGTTTTTCCAGGGAAGATCTTTACAGGGTATTTCTGCTGGCCGCAAAGTCCCTCGGTTACAAATGGGGACACTTCATGGTGGATTTTATCATCCGTGAAAACAGCGTTGTAATCCTTGAGTTGGCTCCCAGACCAGGTGGGGATTCTATCCCTGATCTCCTAGAGGTGGCCACTGGGAGGGATCTCCTTGAAGAATACCTGAAGATTATGGCGGGCCAATTCGACGCATACATGATGCCGCCTGCGCCGACCCTCCCTTATGCAAGTATTAACCTCTTCATACCCGGAAGCGGGCTTATTACCGATCTTGACGCTTCGGAAATTATAAAACAACACCGGATAATAGCCTTGCTTTTAAAGAAAAAAGTGGGAGACAGGGTCACTTTACCCCCTGATGATTATGACAACAGGCTTTTAGGATACTGTATCCTACGTTGGGACTATGATTGGGATCCGATATCTACCTGCCGGTATTTTCAGGGATTATTAAAGGTATCTGTTAATAATGGGCAGTCCGATTATCGGCATTGAGATAGGTAAGGATGGAATGAGGATGTTGGTCAAAAAAGATTATCTAAAAGGGAAGATACGAAATCGATTTTTTTCTCTAGGGATGATTGAAGAGCGTCTGGATAGATTAAATTCCACATTTATGGAGTGGGTCGATTCGCGGGCGAAAATTCTTTCTGAAGTGGACCTTTCTCGATATGTAGGAGCTATTTTATCGAAAAAAGATTTTCTGTTGGAGAGCGCTCAACGCTTCGGCACGCCTCAATATTTTTTTGATGAGCCGTCCATTGTCAGACAGGTTGCTCATTTCAGAAAAACTTTTTCAAAGTACCAGGGTCGTTATCGAGTTTTTTATGCCATGAAGAGCAACTCTTTTACCGGGATATGCAAAAGGGTTGTAGCTGAAGGGATAGGCCTCGATGTATCCAGTGGATTGGAGCTTTCCTCAGCGCTTGCCACGGATTGTAATGAAATCATTTTCAGTGGGCCAGGAAAGACAGATGAAGAGATATCCTTGGCAATTCAAAACAGGAACAGAGTGACCCTGTTGATGGACAGCTACGGAGAATTTCAAAGGGTCCATGCTATATTGAAAAGAGATGCACAAGGAAGGCCGACCATTAAAGCGGGGATCCGGGTGCGGAGTCGTTATCATGGAGACTGGAACAAGTTTGGTATTCCATTAGATGATTTAATCTTTATACTTAATGAGATGCAGTCCACCGATGGTATTGAAGCTTCAGGTATCCAGTTCCATACCAGTTGGAACCTTAATCCGGGACGACAAATTCGGATGATTAATGAGATTGGTAATTATCTGCGAAGGCATATTACGGCAAAGGGCATAGAGGATCTGAAATTTATAGATATTGGGGGCGGATTCTGGCCGGAGCAGGGTGAATGGCTGAATACTGAAAATACCTACGTGGGAATACTTGTGAAATATATCTTTCCATCAGCCCGTTTAAGACGAAGACATTTCCGCCGCAGGGCTAAAAAGCTTGATTATTTTGCCAGGGAGATCTTTGGGGCTATTTCACAACAGGGGAGGCCTTTGACGGATCTGGAGGTCTGGACAGAGCCGGGAAGATGGATATCCACCCCTGCCATGCATATCCTTCTTCAAGTGGTTGATGTTAAAGGGCCAAGAATGATCATAACCGATGGGGGCACTAACCTGTTGGGATGGGAACGCCCCTTGACAGAATATATCCCTGTGATCAATCTCAGTCGACCGTCCTTAATAGAGATCGATACAACGGTTTTCGGTTCACTCTGTACACCTTATGATATCTGGGGCAAGGCCGTTTTTGGAGATAAGATAAAGACGGGAGATATTCTCATTATCCCGGATCAGGGGGCCTATACATACTCATTGCGGCAGTCATTCATAAAACCCAGAGCCAGGGTTATTACTTATGATGGAGAATCTCTGGAGGAGTCTGAGAAAGCAGATATCTGAATACATGCAAGGATTGTTTAGATCCAGAATGGATGGCAGTCGTTTTACTTTTATCCTTTAACATACCTCGCATAGAGTCTTCTAAGCACCCCCAGCGTTTCAGGAGAGTTCAAATCCTTGTTATCGCCAAACTCCATAAATTCCAAGCCCATTATTACATCATTGCTGAGTGCTATAGGATCTTGCCACCTCAGTGTTGAACGCAAGTTCAGGGGATTTTCGTTCGGAGCGGTAAGTTGTATTATCATTTTCTCTCCTTGATGAAATTTCTTCTCACATACTAATGCAAGGCCACTTATACATGCGTTAAGGACGGGGTAAGGCTTTGAAAAATGATGAATGAGAAATGGTGCTATAATCCTCTTATATCTCACTCCTCCTCCTGGTACCTCAAACCGGCGATATCTTCTTCTTTCAACGAATTGTGACATTATGAAACTTCCTTCCCGTTCGTTCCGAATCTTTCGTACAAGGTATCATGTTTTTGAAAATGATAGGTTTTATAAAAATTACTGTCATCGGCCTGTGTTGTCAATATATTATACCAGCACGGTTATCTTTGAGTCTCAGACATGT